>Ga0079301_1001352_pt1 | contig 11320 bp, 16 predicted proteins | sample Wag4_2014_7_11_3_FD_74797 | JGI IMG/M metagenome (GOLD analysis project Ga0079301, IMG submission 74797) | Fresh water mixed with fracking chemicals microbial communities from Ohio, USA - Utica-2 Time Series FC 2014_7_11 | ecosystem: Engineered > Industrial production > Chemical products > Input...
GTACACCTGGCTGGCCATGGCGGATGTGCTCAAAGCGAGCATCAAGGTGCCAGTAAGAATCATGTGGCGCATGCTGTTTCCTTTATCGAGAGCGGCGGTGCTGATGGTTACTATAACCAATAATCACAATTTGCAGATGAAGGCCAGTAAAGACAGGGCTTTCAGACTCATTACCCTTGCCGATTGACTACGGTGTGTCTACGGATTGACTACCAGAGGACGAAAGCGCCAATGGATTCAGCGAGACCGCCTTGTGTAGATGCTCCGGCGCCAAGTGCGCATAGATCATAGTCGTCGAGATATCAGCATGGCCTAGGATATCTTTCAGCGTACGCAAATCACCGCCAGACATCACAAAATGAGAAGCGAAAGTGTGTCGGAGGATATGAGTTAACTGACCTGGCGTACTGAACTCACAACGAGCGTAACAAAGCGCGAAAGAGCCCCGTGAAGAGGAAAACAGTCGATCAGTGGGGAGCCCCACAGAAAGCGCCTCCTGAATCAACGCCGGATCGACAGGCACTGTTCGATTGCGACCACTCTTCGTAGCCGTGAACACAATTCGATCACTCAGCAATTGAGAGCGACGAAGCCCCTCAGCCTCAGACCAACGGGCGCCAGTAGCAAAGCAGATTTTGGCAATGATCAGCACATACGGATTGGTAGAGGTGGCCAATTCAGTCAGTAAACGCTGAATCTGGTCCAGGGTGAGGAATGCCAGGGCTTTCTGATCAATACGGAAAAGGCGCATGCCGGAAAGCGGATTAATACCCTGATAATGACCTTGGCGGATCAGCTCAGAGAAAACCGAAGAGACGTAGATATGTTCAAGGTTGATAGTGGACTTCGCAGAGACCTTGAGACGATTGGTGCGGTAGGTTGACCAACTGGCTGACGTGAAGTCGCAAGCACGAGGATTACCCAGGCGCTCAGCTACGCGTTGAAGAGTGGCATAGCGAGCAGCACCACGCTTAAGCGTTACCCCGTGAATCTGATACCAGAGATCGAACAGATCGCTCAGACGTTCCACAGAGAGGCGAGGGGAGGCCACATAATCTCGCTGAAAACGCTGTGCATGAGCCTTACTGGCGAAGCCGCCACGGCGCACACGCTGACTACCACGGCCATCGACATAGAAGTCTACAGACCACTTGCCATCGGGCTGACGTTTGACGGTCATACAGCGCGCCCCCACCTGATGTGGCGTTCCTCCAAAATGCCCTTGATATGCTTATACAGCCCGTCCTCATCCATACCCTTGGCGGCATAGTGATCGCGAATCACCGGCCAGCAATCCCAGCCTTTGAGGGTGTGGAAAGCCCTTCTAGCGCCCACTCGTTCCCGTGCCAGCAGGCTGACGAAGTTTCCCAGGAATAACTCGACGTTCTTGCCGGAAAAGCCCCGCGAGGTCTTGTATTGGCGCTTGTACTCGGTGTCATCCACCAGGGAATCCACCGGCAGATCAACGCGCACATCGTCACGGATCAGCGTCCAGATGGGCTCAAAGTAGCCAGGGCGAGCCAGCAACTTGAATTGACGCAGGCCATAGCGCCACAGGCCGTCTAGGTGCGGAGCAAAGGCGGCGTAGCTGTTGGTTTCGATGGTTTCGCCGCTGTGCAGGTCAAACGAGCCCGAGGCGAATTGCTGGATAACTGAGTGGTGGTAACGCAGCTCTACGCGCCACACGTCCTGTTCAGGGTTGTAGTTGTCCGGGTCGGCTTCATCGAAGCTATCGCGACGCTTCCAGACGTTTTCCCAGTAGTCGAGCTTGTCGATGGAGCGGGCCTGTTCGGTCTTGTTATAGATACCCAGCTGGACGCCACCAGCGGAGCCGAACAGGTAGGACTGGCCTTTGCCATAGGTGGCAGACTCTAGAGTCCACTGGATTTCCTTGATACCAGAGATATCGCGGGCAGCGCGTGCGCGGCAGTGCATGCGGGCGACCAGATCAGAAGGGGGCGTCCAACCTTGCAGGTCTAGCGCGAGGTGAACCGCGCACTGGTTACGCTCGACGTTGGTCAGCACGTGGTCGGCGTAGTAGTCCAGGCGTTCCTGTAGGCGTTCGGGGCAGAACTGGTCGATGGCATGCGGAGACACCTCGATTTTCAGATGGGGGCCGATATTCTCGATTTTGGCGTTGAAGTTCTTCACCAGCAGGATGATGCCCAGGTCAGCATTCTGCAGCTTGTACTGGTACCCGGAATCCTTGCTGACGCGACCCGAGTGCCAACGCTGGCCAGCGAAGTCAACGATGGTGCCGGGCTTGTCGAAGAGGCTCATGATTTCCGGGCGGATCAGGCCGCGATAAAGCTGGCGGACGGTATCGACGCCACAGCTCAGGAGGCGGATTTTCGAGAGGTCATGAATCTGGCCGGATGAAGGGTCTACGAAGTAGCGAATGAATTCTTCTACTCGGGGAAAATCCTTGATTTTGCTCATTGGTTCCAACCTTCAACTTTTAGACTTTTGTGAGACTTCACAGTCTTTCGAAATCGGTTTATCTGACGTGCTACAGGGACGTCAGCGCGCCTAGCGGTCGGCAAGGCGCGCGGTCCCACCGGCTGCGCCGAAGTGCCCGCGCGCCTGCTCGACCGCCTGCGGAACAAGCGGACTTACTGCATCAGGGACAGCTACCCCTCTTTCCTCGGTGTGAATGGATGCAGTGAGCAGCACAACGAGGTTCGTTCCACGGGTGCGGACAGAGGTCGAACGAAAGACGGGACCAATCAGCGGGATATCGGAGAGGAAGGGCACGCGGGAGACGGACTCGTCCGTCTGTTCTGATCGGAGGCCGCCCAGGAGCACACCACCGCCATCGGGCAATTGCACCTTGGTGGTGATGCGGCGAGTGTTGGTGATGATGTCGGCAGCGCTGCGATCATCAGAGACAGTCGAGGCGGATTGGTTGACGCTGAGTTCGATAGCGCCTGATGGGGTGATGAAGGGCGTTACATCGAGCGAGACGCCTACATCCTGGCGGACGATAGTCTGAAAAGGATCAGAGGCCGGCGTAGATCCACTGGTGGTTTGCCCGGTGATAAACGGGACGTTCTGGCCGACGACGATGGAAGCAGCTTCCCGGTTGAGGGTGAGCAGTTGGGGCGTTGAGAGGATGCGGTTGTTGCCCGTGACTTTGACGGCCTGCAGGAAGGCCGAGAGTGTTGGCCCGTTGAAGGTGAGGCTGAATCCCAGGTCGGATTTGTCGGAGCTGCGCAGGCTGATCCCGCCCAGCTCGGTTCGATCACGCTGGGCGGTGAGGTTGAGACCGAGGGCTTCGAAGTCGCTGTCAGCCAGCTCAGCCACCACAGCGGTGATCACGACTTGGCGACGTGGCTTGTCGATTTCCCCGAGCAGGCTTGCGACGGTATCGAGCTGCTGTTGTGTGGCGGTGACGATGACGGCGTTTGAAGTCGGTGAGGGTGTAGCCATCAGAGACGGCATACCGCTTTCGTTGCGTTCAGTTTGTGCCCGTAGCACGTCGAGGATGGATTGATAGGCGAAGTCGGCTTGCAGGTGCTGGAGCTGGAAGACGCGGGTTTTGAGATCCAGTGGTTCGGGTATGGGCTGCGCGCTGATCAGTAGCGTATTGCCGCGTGCGGTGAGGTGAAAGCCAGCAGATGCGACGGCGTTGGCGATCAGCGCTTCAAGCTCTACGTTGCCGTCATAGGTGGCAAAGATGCTGATAGGTGCATTGCGGATATCCGAGCCAACCACTACGGACTTGTTGAGCATCTGCGACGACCATTCCACGAAGTCTTGCAGGGTGGCGTCATAGAGTTCGATCCGTTCGGCTGATTTGGCCGGTGCCGTGAGTACCAGGAAGAGCAGCAGGGGCAGCAGGAAGAACATGGCAAACAACCTATCCGAACGATCAATCATGGCGGATCACCTGTAGAGGGAAATGTATTGATCACCGCGAACCAGCAGGGCTTCGCGGGGGCCTCGGTCTTTCACCACCACATCGCGAGCCATAAGGTCGTCCGAGCTGATGCGGTCGCCGCTGGGGCCGGTGAATACGTAGAAGGTCTGGCCGGCCAACAGGCCGTAAGTGGCGATGCGGTAGTCGCGGAAGTCATCAGACAAGGTGTTTTCGGGCTGGATGGCGGCTGCGGGTGCGGTTTGCTGTTGGGCCTGCTGCACAGGCAGGCGGCTGTAGGCGATAGCGCCAAACACCGGAACGCTGATCACCAAGGCGAAGAAGGCGCCCAGGGCAAAGGCGTTGAGGACGCGAGTACGACGGAAGAAGATTTTGGTGGTGCGCATGAAGAACCCCGCGTTGCGCTGGGCTGATGGGAGCGGACGACGCCAGTACCCAGGCGGCAGCATGGAGTACGAGCCTTTGTCGTAGCCCTTGTCGTATTCCTGGGTGGTGTCGTAGTAGTCGTAGAACTCTTCGCCGCGGTAGAACCAGTCATCGACCTTGGGCGAGTTGAATTTGGCGCCGTACTTGACGATGGCCTGATGCATTTTCGGCAGTCGGCCTTTGAAGAAGCCGAGGGTAGCGATACGCAGCAGCGGACCAACTGGGAACGGCAGCTTTATGCGGTCCCAGCGGTTGATATAGACGACGTGTTCAGCGATGGATTCGCGGACTTGCTTGTCGATGACGTTGACGTTTTGGACGCACAACCAGAGGTCCCAACGGCGCTTGCGCAGGAATAGGAAGAACTTGAGCAGGTCGGAGCGGCCGCCTTGGTTCCAGTCGCGGGAGTTGAGCCATACGCCAGCTTCGTCGAGGAAGATCCCGCCAAACTGTTCTTCATCGTAGGTCTCGCAGCCCATGCCCAGACCGATCAGGTCATCGGCGCTGGGGAGGTCCGGCAGACGGACAAGGCGCGAGTATTTGTTATCGCGCTTGCACAGCTTGTCCATCTTCACGTCGATGTTCACGGCAACGCGACGACGCTTTTTCAGGTAGTCGAGAATCCGCATGACCAGCAGCAGGGTTTTGCCCGCGCCGAGCTTGCCGGTGACGATGTAAACGGCCATGGCAGTGACTCAGGTGTGAAGGAATTTTTCGGAAAGCCGCGTCACCCACATGAACACCAGGGACTTGAGGCGGGCGAGGATCAGCAAGCCCATGCACTGGCTGATGTTCGAGGGCAGGAACATGCGGCCGGTGTCGATCCACTCGGGGGCCGTGGCCCTGACAACTTCGCTAATGACGGCATCCATGACGGTGGCAAAGGCGAAGATGGCCCCGGCAATGGCGGCGAGCACCAGAAAGAACAGGCCGACCTTGCGCAGAAAGCTGGTGAAGAACTGGATGAAGGGGCCAATCAACGGGCCAAGAAAGCCCAGGATGAACTTGGCCAAGCCGCTGAACAGGTTGGGGAAGAGCTTCTTGAAAAAGCCGATAAGCCAGTTCATCAGAAGCCTCCCTTAGCCGCTTTGGCGTTTTCCATGCGCAAGGTGGAATAGGCGATGTTCCACAGCCCAATAGCGGTGACTACGTAGATGATCCACTCGAGCAACGGCTTGATGCGCGAAAGGTCGCAGACGGGAAGGATGAGCTTGGTGCTATAGCGGCCAAGCGAGAAGGAGATAGACACATCGTTGCAGCCAGTGGCAGCGGGCAGCAGGTTTTCGGTAAAGCTGAGCAGCTCGGCGACCTGGGAGTTTTCGCCAAACCACTTATCGCCATCGACGTTATCGGCGATTTTATCGAGGCTCAGTTCATCACTAGCGAGTTGTTCATCCTGAGCCTGGCCGAGTTCATCACCGATCATGCCTGCCAGGTCATTGCCAAGGCCGGAGCCGATGCCTTCCAGGCCTTCGCCGTCACCATCACCTGAGCCGTCGTATTCATCGCCAAGCAGGCCATCGGTCAGTTCACCGAGCTTATTGGAAATGCCTTCAAGCACGCCCTTGATAGAGCCGAGCAGGTCATTGCCTTCGCCAATCTTGTCACCGAGTTCATCACCCAGCTTGCCGATAGCTTCGTTGGTAGCGCCTTCGTCAGAGCCTTGAGAGCTGGAGCCGGTTTCGCCGGGGGCTTTGGGATCGTTGTTTTCGTTGCCGTCAGCGTTGCCGCCGTTCTTGGGGTGGTCGGGCGAGCTTTCATCAATCACCTTGGTGGGATCCTTGGGATCCATGCAGGTGAGTTTGCCGTTGAAATAGCCGCAGTTTTTCTGAGGCTTGTCGGCATCAACGCATTGATAGGTGCCATTGAAGTAGCCGCAGCCGGGCTTTTCTTGGAAGCAGCCTTCTTTACCGTTGACGGTGCCACAGCCTTCTTCCTGGGGCTTATGGCAAATGGTCAGGTCGCCATTGGTGACGCACTGTTCTTCAGCAGGCGGAACGTTCGGGTCACGAGGTGGGGTGCAAGACTCGTCGGTGCAGGGCTCAGAGCCTTCACCAGCAGGCTGGCCGGAGCCGTAGAAGTCGCCCGTGCAGATGGCCTTGCCGCCGGTAAGATCAGCAACACATTTGCGACCAGCACCACCGGTATACAGGCAGCCATCTTGCTGAATCTGATCAGGGCAAATGTAAGTTTTAAGGCTTGCGTTGTAGGTGCATTGCTGAGCGGCAGTTATTTGCTTGCCAGAAGTTGCGGCACAGTCTTTAGGTGTTTCACATCCGGCAGTTTGAGCGTTGTAAACTTTGGGAGGTGTGCAGCCAGTGCCGAGGCGAGAAATAACAACAGTAGAACTTAAATCCGCATCCCAGGAATTTTGCCAGCCCAAACGAAAATAATATGTGCAATTAACTGATGATTCATTGACTGGGGAAATGGAAAATGGAGTTGTGCCCGGGGTGGCAACAGACGATGCAACTTGTGAACAAACTGATGATGGGTTTGAGCCAGTAAATACCGTACCAGCACCGTTTTGAGTGCGCCAGTAATAATCCTCAGCCAACGCCAAATGCCCCCACCCCATAAGGGTGAGGGCCACCAGCAGGCGACCAAGGCCGCGAATCTTGGCCGCCATCGGCTTAGGCGCCCGCAGCGCTGAACAGACGACCTGCCAGCTTGAACAGGGCCACGCCGCCACGGATGACGCCGAAAAGGATGGCACCGGCTGCCATCAGGGTGCCAAAAGCGCCCGCCAGGTCGGTGAAAACATCCATGATTTCAGTGGGGATGGTGATGGCCGCGTTGGCAGCACCGGCAGTCATGCCAGCGGAAACGACGAACAGCATGGCCATGAGCTTTTGAGGGCTGATGCCTTGCTTCTTGGAAACGTCGCGCAACCGGGCGACGGCGGTTTGTTGTTGCACGTTCATAACGAACATCCTCAGTTGGTTGATGCGTCGATGATTTCTTTCCAGCCAAGCCGGAAAGCACCCCAGGCGACGCCGAGCCCGAGAGAGCCGATGAAGAGCCCAGCGATAACGAGGTATTGCCCCCAGGTGAATGACATTGCCCGTTACCTCTGGTGCCCGTGAATGAGGCCAAGGGCGGCCAGATAGACCAGCCCTTGAAGGAATTGCAGGGCCCACAGATCACCCAGGGTGACGTTGGCGAGGTAGCTTTCGAGCGATCCCATACCGGCACCTATTGCGTTGTGTCCGTGAGCGCTGCGCCGTCTTCTTCTTGCTCAGCCAGGGCCTTGCAGTCAGGGCAGACGGCGTAGTCGGGAGCCATGCCGAAATCAGCCGCCCAGCCGCTGGAGTCAGCGGGATGGCCGTAGACTTGGCCCATGTTGGCCAAGCACAGGTCACAGAGGACGCGGCCGTGAATCAGCATGGCGATGGCCTGGGGTTAGGCCTTGGGAGCTTCAGCCGGCTTGGGCTGTTGCTGGCCGGGTTGGGCAGCAGGCTTGGCGGCCTGGCCTTTCGGGTTCACGGCTTCGATGTGCAGAGCCAGATTCTTGCCCTTGTTCTGGCCGCCGCGTGCCACGTCGAAGGTGATGCGCACCAGCTCCAGCGGGGCGAACTGGGCGCCGGCTGCGAATACTTCGTCGGCGGCGTCTTCAGCGATAGCCATGCCGATGATGGACAGGCCGTGCTCGGTCTTGCCGTCCGGTTCGTCGCCGTAGAAGACCTTGGCGTATTTGGTGTCATCCACCTGGGTCATCTGAGTGCAGAGAAATGCAACTTCCATAGTCGAACGTGCCATTTGTGTTTCCTCGCTTAGTTGCGCGTTATTGCGCGGTTTTGCCTTTCAGCAGGCCGAGCGATCCCGCACGGGCAAACTTTCGTTTTTGCCCGAGGGTGGTTCTCGACTTGCCGGGGTTTAAATTCCGGTTATACGTTTAATTACTGGGCGACCCCTTCGGGGCAGGCTCTATGCGCTTCGCTTACCAAGCCAAACGGTGAAGCGTGTTTGTCTTGGCCCTTCGGGTAACGATCCTTTTCGCTCTTGCGACTCCGTCGCGCTTTAACACCAAGGGCTTTGCCCTTGTCATCCCACTCTTGCCGCCGAGGGCTCGGGAGCGCGGGGCGGTGGAGCTGCCCCACACTCACGAGCGGAGGCTATTTAGGGTGGTGGGTGTTCAAGGGTTCGCTCTGCCCGTGCCTCCGTTTGACCGAACGGTGAAGCGTGTTCGGACAAGCCGGGGGCGCGGCCCTTGACCTGTTCAGAGTCGGTGGCGTTGGCCGGGTCGCTGGGGGCGCACTGGTGAATGACATAACGCCCCCATTGATCAGCGATAGCATTTGCAATGCCCTGATAGGTGCGGGAACGGTTCTTCCAGCGGTCGGGGCCGGGTGCCATGTGGTGAACCACTGGGGCACGGCCTTCCACGACGTCGGTGGGCTGGAGCAGCGGCAGGTTCTGGAGCCAGAAGTGGGTTTCCTTGCGCTCGCCATGGCCGAACATCCAGGGCTGAACAATCTGGTCAGGCTTGCGAATCTGACTGGAGATCACCGACTTCGGATTCTCCAGAGCCTTGAAGCGGATGGGAGCAGCCAGCAGGGTGCGGACGAAATCCAGGGCGCGAGCCTGACGACCGTCTGCGATCTTCTCCGGGAACCAGCGAGCGCCAGAGGTCGCCAGGTCGGTGCATGGCGGATGGGCAATCAGCAAATCCCAGCCCCAGTCGAGCACGTCCAGGACGTCGCCCTGGATGTGTTCGCCTTCAGTTTCGGAGGGCATCAGGTCGCAGCTCACGGCATAGAAACCGACGCGGGTCAGGGCATCGCGGACGCGGCCGGAGAATTCGCAGGCGACCAAGGCGGTTGGCTGTCTCATGCGATCACCCCACCAGCTCGAACGGTTCGCGCAGGGGAACGAAGGGCGTTGGTTAGCCGGTGTCGCTCACAACGTGCCAGTACTTCAGCGGACGGTTGCCGGGCCTGTGTCTCTCGCAGGTATAGGCCTGCGTAACGTGGTTCCGACCATTGACCACGGACCATCGCGCGGGGCGGCAGTCGGTGCATTGTATGTATGGGTAGGTAGGCGCCTTCGGCGGAACCCAATTGCGGCTTAACCAGCACACAGAGCAGTCGCAATTCACGGCGTGAGGTTGGCGCAGATACTGGCTCAGGCTTTTCATTGGAGGCATCCAAAGCAGGTAACTTTTCTAGGCGGGCTTTGACCTCTAGAGCGGCTTTGTGACGATCCCACCAAACGCTGGCAGGCATGCAAGGGCCGGAATTTTCCTCACAGGGGAACGGGGCGGATGCATGACGAGATGCGCTCATAAGAAGATCACGGAAACGCATGGATTGTTGAAAAGTCAAAACGCCAAGACGCTCTGCGGCATCTATCTGACCGAGCGCATAAGAGAAACGATGGCCGCCGTCATGACCGAATTTGCGAAGATCGACCAGGGTTACAAGCAGCAGGGATAGGAAGTGTTTTAGTTGATCGTTCATATCGTCAGCCCTCAGCGGTAATCGCCAGCCAGGAACTCGGTTTTACCCGAGGCCAGGTCTTGCAGAATTTGGTGAACGTTGACCAGCTGGTGGCGGCCAACCTGAACAGTGGGGAGGGTGCTTTGGTTGCACATGCCGCGTACCACTTCCGGCCCCTTTTCGAGCAGGCCGGTCAACCGGGCGAACTCTTCACGGGTGCAGAACGGAGGAATCACCAAATAGGCATTACCAGTGCTCATTGAGTAGCCCTCGCTTCCATACGTGCTTCGCTTGCCATAGCCGCTAACCTCACAAAGTCGCATAATGTCTAATAACGTGGCATGAGGAATATTTCCTCATTCGTGAGGAATAATACCTCATGAATATTTCCTCATGCAGGTAATATTCCTCACTTTTTAGACGAATTTAGAATATGGAAGAAAGGTTGAGAGAGGTTGTCCGTTATATAGGGCCCTCGACGCTAGCCAAGCGGACGGGTAAGGAGCGTCAGCGCTGGCAGACGGTTGCGACCGACACCAGGACAAAAGCGAGGCTTGAGGACTTCGCAGAGCTGATTAAGGCCTACCCGGAATACGAGCTGTATATCGTTCATGGCGAAGTGGACCCGGCTCGCGGTCAGATCAGCCCAGGCTATAACGAAGCAGATAGAAACTTGGCAGGACACAGCGCGGGCAGCAGATAACAGCAGCAGTGGCCCGGCGATGGTTTGCAAGGAAATAGGGAGGAGAACAGCATGAAAGCGGACATGGACGACATGCCGGACTACCTGAAGACCAGGAAGCAAGAAAGCCCCTGGCGAATTGTGGCAATCATGGCAATCGGAACAGGCGTAGTCGTAGGCGGGCTAAGCCTGTTCGGCGGTGGCTTTGTTGAGAACGCCAAAACAATCGCCAGTGGTGTTGGCCTTAAAGAGGATATCGGCCTACTTCAGCCACAGCCAAAACAGCAGGGAATATCAACGCCGAGAGCGACACAGCAAGAAGATAGAAACCCGTTGGAGTCGCTGAATAACGATAACAATCCACTGATAGTCAGCAAACACAAGCCACAAGCCCTTGAAGAAAAAGCACCAGAAAGGCAGACCGTTTTCAATGATCAGAATTACAAGCCTAAAGGCGCTATCAACCTAGTCAATGCACGAGAGTGGGGAACAGCAGAACCCTACGAACAAACCCGACAACGCCAGGAACAACAAAAAATAGTCATCGTTGGTCAAGAGCAAAAACCCGGTGACTGGATTTGCACCTTCGTTGGCGGAGAGGGAAGCCTTGAAAGACGAAACTGCAAATCAGGCGTGCAGCTTCACAAAAGAAACACAAGCTACTCAGGGAATAGAAAGCCCTAAAACGATGACCACAAATCCCATTTTTCATGCCATTTTTGTGCTGGCTTGAGAGCCTGAAAGCCGCGTAACGCCTGATTTGTAAGGGTTAGTGGCAGTTCATGGCAGGCATGCAGCCATAACCAAAAGCCGGCTATCTTCATCCTGCGATGCGTCACAGCAGCAGGTTGAATAATAGGTTAGCCATCTCTTGACTTGCCTTCGCCGAACCCGAAC
>Ga0079301_1001353_pt1 | contig 11318 bp, 7 predicted proteins | sample Wag4_2014_7_11_3_FD_74797 | JGI IMG/M metagenome (GOLD analysis project Ga0079301, IMG submission 74797) | Fresh water mixed with fracking chemicals microbial communities from Ohio, USA - Utica-2 Time Series FC 2014_7_11 | ecosystem: Engineered > Industrial production > Chemical products > Input...
TTCTTGCCACCAGCTCCAAGCCTCTTCGGTAGCAAATGGGATAAATGGCGCTAGCAACTTGGTAATTGCCAGCAAAGCTATGCGCAGCGCGCTAACGGCAGATGCTTGCCCTACTGGGTCAGTGTTTTGACCATAGGCACGTTCCTTGACAAGCTCCAAGTAATCGTCGGTGAAGTTCCAGAAGAATGATTCGGTTAGCTCAAGAGCCTTGGTGTGGTCGTAGCTTTCAAAAGCCTTGGTTGCACCGGTTACAACTTCAGCAAGAGCGGCGAGCATGGCCTTATCAATGGCCTGCGTAACTTCAACTTTGTTACCGGCTAGTTCAAAAGAAAGAACGAACTTTGCAGCGTTTAGAACCTTAATCGCAAGACGTCTGCCAACTTTCATCTGACCGACGTCAAAAGCGGCATCTGTTCCAAGTCTCGCGGCTGCGGCCCAGTATCTGACAGCGTCGGAGCCGTGCTCATCCAGCAAGTCATTTGGAACGACAACGTTGCCTTTGGATTTAGACATCTTTTTGCGGTCTGGATCAAGAATCCAACCGGATAGCGCGGCATCACTCCAAGGCAGTTGCCTTTCTTCTTGAAAAGATCGGAGCACAGTGGAAAAAAGCCAGGTGCGAATAATGTCTTGACCCTGGGGACGCAAAGTAAACGGGAAGACTTTGGCGTACTTTTCAGGATCGGAGATCCAGCCACCGGCGAGCTGAGGTGTCAGAGAAGAGGTTGCCCACGTATCTAGGATGTCGACTTCTCCAATAAACCCGTTTGGTTTGCCGCGCTGATCTTCCGTGAAACCATCGGGGCATTGGCTAGTCGGGTCTACTGGGAGTGAGGTTTCTGGGGGAGTGATGATTTTGTCGTAGTCGGGGTTGCCATCAGCATCGAGGGTGTACCAAACCGGGATAGGAACACCAAAGAAGCGTTGTCTGGAAACTAGCCAGTCGCCGGTTAGACCATTGACCCAGTTCTCGAACCGAACCCGCATAAAGTCAGGGTGAAACTTGAGGTCCTTCCCCAATGCGATTAGCTGATCGCGAAGTGCTTCGTCGCGTCCGCCATTTCTTAGGTACCACTGCCTGGTGGAGACAATTTCAAGTGGCTTATCGCCCTTTTCAAAGAATTTGACTGGGTGAGTGATTGGCTTTGCTTCGCCAACCATGTCGCCTGACTCAGTCAATAGCTCAACAATTCGCTGCCTTGCGGAGAACACTGTTTTACCGGCTAGTTCGGCAAACACCTCAAGAGCTTTGGTGTTTTGGATTACATCTGGAGCTTCGCTGAGTATTCTTCCGTCCCAACCCAGAATGGCACGGTTTGGAAGATCTAATTCTCTCCACCAGATAACGTCAGTGACATCACCAAAGGTACAGATCATCGCAATTCCAGACCCCTTGTCTTTTTGAGCAAGACGATGTGCAACGACCGGAACCTCCACACCAAAAAGCGGGGTGGTAACGCTCTTGCCGAAAAACTTCTGGTATCTCTCGTCGTCGGGGTGAGCTACTAACGCAACACACGCAGGGATTAGCTCTGGTCTTGTAGTTTCGATAAAGATCTTGCCCTCGGGCCCATCGAATCCTATGCGGTGATAGGCGCCAGGCTGATCACGGTCTTCTAACTCTGCCTGGGCAACTGCTGTCCTAAAAGTCACGTCCCAAAGCGTTGGCGCCATGGCCTGATAAGCCTCACCGCGGGAGAGGTTATTTAGAAATGCCCTTTGAGAAACTGCCTGCGCATCCGGGGAAATAGTTTGGTAGGTCTGTGACCAGTCAATGGATAGTCCCAGCTGGCGCCAAAGAGCCTCGAAGTGTTTCTCGTCTTCCAGGGTTAGCTTCTCGCAAAGCTCGATGAAGTTCCTTCTGGAGATTGGAACTTGATCAGCGGCTTTACTTGACTTACCGTCGCCGCCTTCGAATGGCGGCTTGAAATCATTGACGTAGGCAAGGCTTGGGTCGCAACGCACGCCGTAGAAGTTTTGAACGCGTCTTTCTGTTGGCAGTCCGTTGTCATCCCAGCCCATTGGGTAATACACCTCTTTACCGATCATGCGCTGGTACCTGGCAATCAGATCGGTATGGGTGTAGCTAAAGACGTGACCCACATGCAAAGATCCAGAGACGGTGGGAGGGGGAGTATCGATTGAGAAGATTTGTGATTTTGGAGCTGACTTATCGAAACTGTAAGTCTTAGAGCTATCCCAGCTAGCTCCCCACTTTTGCTCTAGACCCTCAACTCCCACTTTGTCTGGAGTGGTGGCAGCACGGGCGTAGCTATCAGCATTGCCTCGGGCATTATTCATAGCTAAAGTCTCCAAAAAACGGGTTAGATACAGGTTAACATTGATAGAGATTACCGAAGACAACGCCAAGAAAGCCCAGAATGTATCCCCTTAACTCGGACGGCAAGGCAGTTGGCATAACCCCTAGCCCCAGTTTTCCTGAAATCGAACAGCAGATCCTCGATTATTGGGAACAAGACGGCACTTTCCAAGCCTCGATTGACCAGAGAAAAGCAGAATCTGCCGAGGAATTTGTCTTCTATGACGGACCTCCCTTTGCCAATGGCCTGCCTCACTACGGTCACTTGCTAACTGGCTATACCAAAGACCTGGTTCCAAGGTTTAAGACCATGCAGGGATTTCGCGTTGAGCGACGCTTTGGCTGGGACACCCACGGTCTTCCTGCAGAGGTAGAAGCAGAACGCCAGCTCGGTATCTCTGGAAGACCGGAGATTGAAAAGTATGGCGTAGATAAATTCAACGCCTACTGTAAGACATCGGTACTGAAGTACACCCAGGACTGGAAAAGCTACGTTACTAGGCAAGCTCGTTGGGTTGATTTCGAGAACGACTACAAAACTTTAGACACCAGTTATACAGAGAGCGTTATCTGGGCGTTCAAGGAGCTATACAAAAAAGGTTTGATTTACGAGGGTTTCAAAGTTTTGGCCTACTGCTGGAGATGCGAGACGCCGCTATCAAATCACGAGCTTCGCATGGACGACGAGGTCTACAAAACCCGTCAGGATCAATCGGTTACAGTAACTTTCCCAATCGTTGGGGGAGCCTATGACAAGACGCGCATATTGGCTTGGACAACAACTCCATGGACCCTACCTACCAACTTCGCGCTCGCGGTTGGTCCGGAAATTGAGTACGCGATTGTTGCGGCAGGAAAAGCTGGCGCCGCTGATGGCGGGGATTCAACAGTAAGGTACCTCATTGCGACTTCCTTGTTGGGAAACTATGCCAAAGACCTAGGTTATGAATCAGCCGAGGATGCCCTTGCGGCAATTGAGACCAAAATCTTAGGAAAAGATCTTGCCGGCATACGTTACGAGCGAATCTTTGATTACTTCGCAGATGCCACAAAGTTTGACACCGAGAATGCTTGGCAGGTTCTTGTTGGCGACTACGTAGCCGACAACGAAGGAACTGGAATTGTTCACCAGGCGCCGGCTTATGGTGAGGACGACCAGAAGCTATGCGAGCTGGCGGGCATACCGGTTTATGTCTCTATTAACGAACGAGGACAGTTCAATTCCGTGGTTACTGATTTCGAGGGACAGCATGTATTCGATGCCAATAAGCCAATTACCCAGAAGCTAAAAACTGACGGCAGGCTGCTTAGACAAGCCAGCTACGATCACCCTTACCCGCACTGCTACCGCTGCAAGAATCCACTGATTTACAAAGCAGTTTCTTCTTGGTTTGTGGAAACCACCAAGGTGAAAGATCGCATGCTCGAACTCAATCAGGAAATTGACTGGACTCCTTCTCATACCAAAGAGGGCTCGTTTGGTAAGTGGCTAGAAAACGTTCGTGACTGGGCAATTAGTCGAAACCGCTTCTGGGGAGCTCCTATTCCAGTGTGGAAATCAGACGACCCAAACTACCCTCGGATTGATGTTTATGGCTCTCTTGAAGAACTAGCTAAAGACTTTGGAAAAGAGCCCACAGATTTTCACCGACCATATATCGATGAACTAGTCAGACCAAACCCGGACGACCCAACGGGTAAGTCGATGATGAGAAGAGTGCCAGAAGTTCTGGACTGCTGGTTCGAATCTGGCTCAATGCCATTTGCTCAGGTTCATTACCCATTCGAAAATCGCGATTGGTTTGACACTCACAACCCAGGTGACTTCATCGTCGAGTATGTCGGGCAAACTCGCGGTTGGTTCTACACCCTTCATGTATTAGCAACCGCATTGTTTGACAGACCTGCATTCAAGTCCGCCATCTCACACGGCATTGTTTTAGGAAACGATGGACAGAAAATGTCCAAGTCCCTAAGAAACTATCCGGACGTGTCAGAGGTCTTCAATCGTGATGGTTCTGATGCAATGCGGTGGTTTCTCATGTCCAGCACAATCCTTAGAGGTGGAAACCTAGTTGTTACTGAGCAAGGTATTCGAGAGGGCGTCCGTCAGGTTCTGTTGCCACTTTGGAACACGTGGTATTTCTTCAGTTTGTACGCCAACGCCTCAAACTACCAAGCAAAGTATCGGGTGGATAGCAAAGATGTTTTAGATCGCTATCTGATTTCCAAGACCAAGGACTTGATAACTGGCGTTGAGGCAGATTTGAACGTTTACGATTCCTACTCTGCTTCGGCAAAGCTAAGGGACTTTTGCGACGTATTGACTAACTGGTATGTCAGGAGATCTCGTGACAGATTTTGGGAAGGAAACCAAGACGCCTTCGACACCCTTTACACCGTTCTGGAAATTGTGACCCGCGTTGCTGCACCACTTCTTCCAATGGTGTCAGAGCAGATTTGGCGCGGACTAACTGGAGGCAGGAGCGTTCACTTAGAGAGCTGGCCCGACGCCTCCAGCCTGAATTACGATGCAGATTTAGTTCAGTCCATGGACCAGGTACGCGCTGTTAGCTCGGTGGCACTAAGTCTTAGAAAAACCAATTCGCTCAGAGTTCGATTACCGCTTTCGAAGTTGACCGTTGTGACCCCAGGAGCCAAGGGGCTCCAAGAATTTGCTGAAATAATCGCGGAAGAGTTGAATGTCAAGAAAGTTGAACTTGTCGAGCTTGCCGTTGAATCCACTAGGGATTTCGGAGTTGAACAACAGCTAACAGTGAATTCTCGTGCATTAGGTCCAAGACTTGGCAAGCAGGTCCAAGAGATTATCACAGCGGCTAAGTCCGGAAACTGGGAGCAGGTCAAGGGCAAGGTTGTTGTAAACGGCGTTGAGCTAATTGACGGAGAATTTGAACTAAACCTTGTTGCCAAAGACGAATCTAGCGCTGAGAAACTAATTGGAATCTTGCCAGCCGGCGGCTTTGTCATCTTGAACCGGGTGGTAACACCAGAGCTGGAAGCAGAAGGGTTGGCAAGGGATGTAGTTCGCGCGGTTCAGCAGGCTAGAAAAGACGCTGATCTGGATGTGTCCGATCGCATCGCAACTACCTTGCTTGCGACCAAGGATGTTTTGGACGCAGTTATAGCCCACGAGGAGCTAGTCAAGAACGAGACTCTAACTTTAGAAATCACTTACGAAGAGTCGGCTTCACTTTCTAACGCAGTTGCAGTTGGTGACAATCAGCAGGTTCAGATTTCGGTAGTCAAGCTTTGAGCGCAGCAGTTCACGACGAAAAATACTGGGAAACGAAAGCTGCTTTTGTTTTAGAAGAGCTGATGAAGCGGGTCCCTGAAAACAAGATCAGGCCCAGACTCGACCCCACTAGAAGAGCCGTTGAGCTACTTGGTGACCCACAACGGTCCTATCGAGTCATTCACATCACCGGAACAAATGGCAAAACCTCTACAACGAGATTTATCGAACGAATCTTGCGTGAGCACGGCCTGAGAACTGGCAGATTCACCTCACCGCACCTTTTGAAATTTACCGAGCGCATGGCAATAGACGGTGAACCGGTAAGCGATGAGGTTCTTTATGGTGTCTATCTCGATATCGAGCCAGTTTTGGAAATGGTGGACCAGGAGCTAGCAGCAGCGTCAGAGGCCCCCCTAACATTTTTTGAGGCGCTGTCAGTTCTTGGCTTTGCAGTCTTTGCTGACGCTCCAGTAGATGTTCTCGTGTTGGAAGTTGGAATGGGTGGAGCTTGGGATTCCACGAATGTTGCAGATGGTGATGTAGCGGTATTTACCCCAATTGGGCTTGATCACATGGACAGACTCGGAAACACAATTTCTGAGATAGCCGAAACCAAGTCGGGAATAATCAAAAAAGATGCCCTGGTAGTTTCCTCAGACCAAGTAGTCGACGCGCTTGAAGTGTTACAGCGAGTATCTGGGGAGAGAGCAGAAGACCTTTTCTTGTTAGGAAAGAATTTTTCGGTAAAGTCCTACGAGCCAACACCAACGGGCCAACGCGTTGTTGTCTCTGGCCTGGCAGGAACTTACGGGCCTTATGAGGCTCCAGTGTTTGGTATTCACCAAAGCGCAAACCTCGCGGTTGCAATCGCAGCAGTTGAGGCGTTTTTGGGTGGAGGAAAACTACCAATTGCTGATGATGTATTGAGATCGGCGGTTGCCGACCTCTCCTCACCGGGAAGGCTCCAACTAGTTCGTACCGAGCCACCTATTTTGCTTGATGGAGCTCACAATCCAGCCGGCGCCAAGACACTGTCGCTTTCATTGAAGTCGGAATTCTCAGATAAGCCACTCGTTGGTTTATTGGCTGTGCTTTCGGACAAGGACGTTAAGGGTTTGCTTTCCGAGCTATCTGATTGCTTCCACAGTGTTGTTGTTACAGCATCTTCTTCAAACAGATGCCTAGAAATTGATGCGCTTCATGAGGTAGCTCGGGAAAACTTGGAAGCCAGAACGGAGTCGGTTTCTGGGACCCGAGCCGCGTTAGAGCGTGCCCGAACTATAGCCACTGAAATTGATGGCATGGTTGTAGTTACAGGATCAATTTCACTAGTGGGGGATGTCCTACAGATCCTTCAGGAGGAAAGCGATGCGGAATAGAACCACACGAGCAACCCTGGGTTCACTGGTTATGGTTTTTGAATCGGTTGTAGTTTTTTTCGCCACCTTGGTTGGGTTTGGTCTTCAGGTTCACCCGGACCCGGCAGTAATCTGGGGCGTTGGAGTTGGCTTGTCCGTAATCTTGATGCTGTTCCCGGCTGTTCTCGGAAAACCAGGAACCTACCCGATGGGCTGGGTTCTGCAGATAGTTGTTGTCTTGCTGGGTATCTGGGTTCCGCTGATGTACTTGCTAGGGACTATATTTTTGGGAATGTGGGGCTGGGCGATGATCGCAGGTGCCACAATTGACAGAGCAAGAGCTGCCAAGGCAAAACTTGATGCCCAAGATTTAGGAAGTGATTAGTAGATGTCTAAGGAACAGACTTTGGTTTTGATCAAACCCGATGGTGTTGCCAGATCTCTAACTGGGGAAATACTGCGCCGCATCGAAGAAAAGGGCTACCTCGTCACTGGAATCAAGATGTTGCAAGCCACTGAAAAACAGCTAGCCGAACACTACGCCGAACACGAAGGTAAACCTTTTTACGCGCCACTTCTCGAGTTCATGTCATCAGGACCCATTGTTGCAATCCGCCTTGAGGGCAATCGGGTAATTGAAGGTTTCCGAGCTCTTGCTGGGGCAACTGATCCCACAGCTGCAGCCCCTGGAACAATTCGAGGAGACCTAGGTCGCGACTGGGGCGAAAAAGTACAGAAGAATTTAGTTCATGGTTCAGATTCCGTTGAATCCGCAAACCGCGAACTCGGAATCTGGTTTAGCTAAAACAGGCTTGGCCAGAGGCTCCAAAACTTCCAGATAGTAGTCACGACTAGCCCGAAGAACGTAGCCAGGGTGAATAGCCAATGCCAGTCATAAGAAGCTACAAAGAAATCCACAGTTTTTAGCGGCACCGGGACGATTCCCTCTCTTGCAGCAAAGAGGACATGTTTCCAAAACATCGGGATCATTCCCGCCCAAGCAACCATGCAGTAAGGGCACAGAGCTCCAATCTCAAAAAGGCTCTGACTGAACAACCAAAGAACAAAAATGAAACCCCCAGTCATTCCAGCGGTGAATATTTGCCAAAACCACTTGGCAAACTTAGCGCCTGCCAATATTGCGAATCCGACAAGTACTGGCGCAAAGAATGCTGCGAGACCGATTAGAGGGTTTGGAAAACCCAACAAAGAAGCTTGCCAAGTCAGCATCACTGATTTACAGGAAATGAAAGGACTGACGTCACAGCTCAAAACTGCATCCGGATTGGAAGCAACCCTAATTCGCTCAACCGTAAGAGCCAGGGCAGCCACCCAACCTACCGCTCCACCAGAGATCAACATCCAGGCAAGAGAAACCGGAGCTCCAATAAGGCTCTGTTCTGGGGATTTTTGACTCATGGAATCAAGTATTCCACGACATATCTGAGCTTTTGCCATTTTGATGTCATACTTATAGATAAGTGAACTAGAGCCACAACCTCTATTCACTGAAGGTTTATAGAGCATTAGGTTCCAAGGCTTAAGACCCATCGGGCAGCTGGCAGGACGTCGTGACAGCAATGACTCTCAACCAACAAGGTTTAGTCAGTAACAGAAGTTGCTGATAAGAAATTTACAGCCGAATTTTGGCAAAGTGTTTGGGCTTTTGCCAATCGGCAGCTTGGAGAGCACCTTAAATGGTGAAAGATAAAGACAATTCAGCTAAGCCTAAAAAGGACTCAAAGAAAACATCAAAGAAACTGGCAGCGCCACAAAAGAGCGCTCCAACAAAGAAGGCTGCAGCCGAAGCACCTAAGGGAAACAAGTCTGATGCTTCTAAGCCAGACAAAAAAGCCAGTAGCAAGACAGTAGTTGCAGTTAGTGCAACGTCGCTAATTTTTCAGGCCCCAGATCTACCGGCTGTTGAGCCTAGGAAAAGATCAAACAACAAGAAAAACTCCGAACCGGAATCCGAATCACACCTTCGCCGCCGTTCCCGTCGTAGAGCCGGCGAGCCAATTGATGTTGGGTCTGACCAGCCCAATGTAACGGTCAAAGTAAGAACTCCGCGAGCTCCAAAAGAACCAAGCACCGAACCCCAGAGACTCAAGGGCTCAACCAGACTAGAGGCCAAAAAACAGCGTCGTCGCGATGGACGAGACTCTGGAAGACGTCGTCAGACAATCACCGAAACAGAGTTCTTGGCCCGTCGTGAATCGGTTGATCGCATGATGCTCGTTAGATCAAAAGACGCCAAGATTCAACTGTGTGTTGTTGAAGACAAAGTCCTTGTTGAGCACTACGTTGCTCAGACACAAGACGGTTCGCTAATTGGAAATGTTTACCTAGGCAAGGTTCAAAACGTTTTACCATCCATGGAGGCAGCTTTTGTTGACATCGGACGGGGCCGAAATGCGGTTTTGTATTCCGGTGAGGTTAACTGGGACGCTGATGGGCTGGAAGGCCAACCTAGAAAGATTGAGCTAGCTCTCAAGTCCGGGGACACCATATTGGTTCAAGTCACCAAGGATTCGGTTGGGCAAAAAGGTGCTCGCCTAACCTCTCAGGTTTCCCTTCCTGGAAGATATGTCGTTTATGTTCCAAATGGCAACATGAATGGAATTTCTAGAAAGCTTCCAGACTCAGAGCGAGTTCGACTCAAGAAAATCCTCAAAGACATAATTCCCGAAGAAGCTAGCGTTATCGTAAGAACCGCTGCAGAAGGTGCCACTGAGGAGCAGCTAACCCTGGATGTTCAGAGACTACAAGCCCAATGGGACAGTATTCAAAAGAAGCTCAAGAAGGCTGTTCCACCAATGCTGTTGCATTCAGAGCCAGATCTGCTTGTAAAAATAGTTCGAGATGTTTTCAACGAAGACTTCCAAAAGATGATCATCTCTGGAGATGACGCCAAAGCTGTGATCTCGGAGTATTTAGAGTCTGTTGCACCTGATCTGATGGACCGTGTTGAAGGTTACACCGATAAACAAGACCTATTCGACCGGTATCGGGTGGGAGAGCAAATAGATAAGGCGTTGGAGCGCAAGGTGTACTTGCCCTCTGGAGGGTCGCTTGTAATAGACCGCACTGAAGCCATGACGGTTATTGACGTCAACACCGGAAAATTCATTGGTTCAGGTGGAAACCTGGAAGAAACAGTGACCAAGAATAACCTTGAGGCCGCCGAAGAAATTGTTAGGCAGCTTAGGCTTCGAGACGTGGGTGGAATCATTGTTGTGGACTTCATTGATATGGTTTTGGAATCGAACCGAGACCTGGTCTCCCGAAGGCTAATTGAATGCCTTGGAAGAGACCGCACAAAGCATCAAGTAGCTGAGGTAACATCGCTTGGCTTGGTGCAGATGACCAGAAAGAAACTCGGAATTGGGCTTTTGGAATCATTCAGCGAACCTTGCGAGGCTTGCGCTTCTCGAGGAGTTATTGTTCACCACGACCCAATCATCAGATCTCGCTCTAGCTCAGAGGGCAAGTCCGAGAAAAAGCGCAAGGGTCACATGGACGTTGCCAACGTTGTTACCCCCGAGCGCGCTGTTGAAATCAACTCGGTTATGGCAAAGATTGCAGCTTCTACCCTTGGCAAAGGTCAGGCTCCTGAAGGACAGAAAGCTTCCAAAGATAAGGACGCCAAGAATTCCGGCCTGAAGTCAATTTTGGACTCCCTTCCTGAGCCAAAGCCTCAAGTCAAGGCAAAACCTAGGCGGGCAACCAGTTCAGGTTCGGTTGACCCACAGCCCAAGACCCCAGTAGAATAGGGAATTGTTGCTCTGGTAGCAGCTTCCCAAACTTAGAAAAAGGTTAATCAAGTGGTTTACGCAGTAGTTCGCGCAGGCGGTCGTCAGGAAAAAGTGTCCGTGGGCACAATCGTTACTCTTGACCGCGTCAAGGCAGATTCAGCTGGCAAGATTCAGCTTCCGGCTTTGCTACTGGTAGATGGAGACAAAGTTACCTTCGACGCCAAAACCCTTGCCGATGTAAAGGTAACCGCCGAGGTTATGAACGATCTTCGTGGACCAAAAATCATCATTCAGAAGTACAAGAACAAGACTGGTTACAAAAAGCGCCAGGGTCACCGTTCAGAGTTGACTCGCGTCAAAGTACTAGAGATCAAGTAAAGGACTAAAAGCTCATGGCATCCAAAAAAGGCGTTAGCTCAACCAGAAACGGTAGAGACTCAAATGCTCAACGCTTGGGCGTAAAGCGTTACGCAGGCCAGGAAGTCAATGCAGGCGAGATTCTGGTTCGTCAGCGTGGAACACACTTTCACCCGGGTAAGAACGTAGGCAAGGGCAAAGACGATACTTTGTTCGCGCTAGCCACAGGTGCCGTGCACTTTGGTACCAAGGGTGGCCGCCGAGTAGTAAAC
>Ga0079301_1001355_pt1 | contig 11314 bp, 10 predicted proteins | sample Wag4_2014_7_11_3_FD_74797 | JGI IMG/M metagenome (GOLD analysis project Ga0079301, IMG submission 74797) | Fresh water mixed with fracking chemicals microbial communities from Ohio, USA - Utica-2 Time Series FC 2014_7_11 | ecosystem: Engineered > Industrial production > Chemical products > Input...
CTTCAATCTCGTGGCGCTGCCTCAGCTCGCCGGCGCAGCCGCGGGCTTGGCGGCCGCCTTGCCTTCACGCTGGGCCTTCACTTCAGCGGGCTGCATCATGTCGCCGGTCTTGGTGTTCCAGGCGTTGCGCTCATAGGTGACCACCGCGGCGATCTCCACATCGGAGAGCTGGCGGAAGGCAGCCATGGTGGTGCCCGGGCGACCATTGAGAATGATTTCGGCATGACCCACTGCAGGCCCGGTGACCACCTTGGAGCCATCGAGCGCCGGGAAGGCGGGCGGCAGGCCCTGGCCGTTGGCTTGGTGGCAGGCAGCGCAGTTGGAGGCGTAGACTTTTTCACCACGCGCCATGAGCTCGGCCATGGTCCAGGTCTTGTCGGGGTTGTCACCCGCGGCGGCCATTTTCTTTTTCTGGTCGTCGACCCATTTTTTGTAATCGGCATCGGACACCACATTCACCACGATGGGCATGTAGGCGTGGTCTTTGCCGCAGAGCTTGGCGCACTGGCCGCGATAGGTGCCGACCTTTTCAGCCTTGAACCAGGTGTCGCGAATGAAGCCGGGCGTGGCGTCTTGTTGCACCGCCAACTGGGGCACATACCAAGCGTGAATCACGTCATCAGCGGTGGTGAGGATGCGCACCTTCTTGCCCACCGGCACCACCAGCGGGTTATCCACTTCGAGGAGATAGTTTTCGCCCTTGCCGACGCGATCGAAAATCTGGTCTTGCGGGGTGGCGAGATTGCTCACAAAACGGATGCCCTCACCATCGCCTTTCAAGTAGTCATAACCCCATTTCCACTGGTAGCCGGTGACCTTGATGGTGATGTCGGGGTTGGAGGTGTCGCGCATCGCGATGATGGCTTGGGTGGCGGGGAACGCCATGACCAGCAGGATGACGAAGGGGATCACCGTCCAGATGACTTCAACGAGGTGATTTTCGTGGAAGGTGGCGACGTCTTTATTGACTGACTTGCGGTGGGCATAGAGCGAATAGAACATCACACCGAACACGGCCACGAAAATCACTGCGCAGATCACCAGCATCAGGGTGTGCAGGTCATACATGGTTTGACCGGCTTGGGTGACCGGCACCGACATGTTGAGTTGCCGTTCAGCCTGCGCGGCCCCCGCACACAGAAGCGCTGCGGTTGCGGCGCTTGACCGCGCCCACCAGGTTAGCTTGTGATTCATTGCTGTCCTCACATCCATTTTCAAAAACTGTCCTCGCTGCTTTCGCGCATTTGCGCCAAAGCAGCTCGCAATTCCTTTGCCAGGCGAACACGCCCGGCTTCATCGAGGTAGCGCCCGACTTCCACCTCGCGCCCTTCGGAGCGCAGCAGCAGGCGGTGGCTCGCACCCGGCAGCCGCACGGGCTCGGTGACGAGCTGCAACCACTGCGGGTTGAATTCATGGCGCCCCACCCGGCTGGCGCGGTGAGTCTCCACCTCAACCCGCGCGCGCGACACCCGAATTCGCTCACCGTCATTGGCGTGCCGCCCCCAAACCAGGAAGGCCACGCCGACTGCGGAGATTTCCAGCGCAGCCCAGGGAAGCACCACCCAGGCGCCCAGCCACACGCAAAATGTGGCAATGGCGAGCGAGAGCATCACGAGCGCGACGAACACGCCACCTAGCTGACGCGGCGACAGCGCGCAATTTCGGCGCGCGATCAGAATGAGGCCATCCGGGGCGGCGTGTTTTTCGAGCATGGCTTTTTGAGCCGGGCTTTTCTAAGGGCCCGGTGAAAGATGACACGAGGATACCCCCTTATCACGCCCCAAGGCCGCAAAGACGCGAGAGTGTGCCACAGCGCCCCGATAGGCGGCAAGTGCAGATGGCAACGGATAGACGCTTGCCCAGGCGTCCGCCACGGCGCCCGACCCTGGCAAGGTGAAGAATGGAGAGAGTCTGCGCGGGGGGCGCCTGCGTTGCGGCAATAAGCCCGCGAGACCCCGAGACGCGACGCAGATCAGAAACGACAGTAAAAACCGCACACGAGAAACATCAAATATGGAATTATTTTTTCAAATCGAGGCCCCCCGCCCTGACAGTTTCGCCCAATCCAACCGTTCAACAAAAATGATGATGAGAGCCCTTCGCTTCAGCTCGGATTGCCCCCCTTCGACGATCGGGCCGACACGCTTCGATCCTGGGTTGCGCAGCCCGGATCGTCGAGCCGCGCGCCCCAACAAACGAGCCCTGCCCAACGGCATCCGCTGCACCGGGGGGACAAACGATCGCACGCCGTACAAGCGACCGACGGACCGCGCCATCCCTCCCGGGACGCCACCAGATTTGCGAACAAGGCTGGCTCGGCTGGCCGCCCGCAATCCGGCATTGAGAAGCATCGTGCTCGACTCAATCCGGCATGCCCTGAAACTGGGCACCACCTTCGCCTTTGGTATCCCGTGGTACCAGGAAATACGCGAACTAAAGCAGGAGAACTGGAAGCAACTCATTCGGGACGCCACGGATCCCAACGTAAAAACCCCCAGCTGGTTCAAGCTGCCGATACACGGCATCTTGGGCGGGAATGATTTGATCCAGGCAATCGAGCAGGCGCCCGCGATGTCTGCAATGGCCTCTCTTTTCGGACACCAATCCGGCGTGCGTGATGTACGGTTGCCTCACCTTCAGGCGTTTTGCCCGGACTTGCCACAATCCGCCCACATTCTCGACGTGGGGTGCGGAACAGGAGATTCGCTGCGCGCGCTGGAAGCACGATATCCGGGCGCCCGCCTTTCGGGCATTGACCTTTCACCCGCGATGATCGCAGTCGGGCGGCTTCGAAACCAAGGCAGGCCCTACACGTTTCACCATCGGGCCGGCGAAGACAACCGATTTTCGGAGGCTTCTTTCGATCTCGTGCATGAAAGCGCGGTAGCCCATGAAGCGCCCCGATTTGCCTCCATTCAACGCTTCAGTGAAGCGTTCCGCGTATTGAAGCCTGGCGGGGTGTTTTTTCTCCTCGACCAAGACCCCGAATCACCGGTGATTCAGCGCCAACTTCGCCCGGACCCATTCGGTCATTTCATCGAGCCACACATCAGAAGCTACAGCCGGATGGACACAGTCCGCGAGCTTGAAACCATCGGCTTCACGAGCGTGAAAAAAGAGAAGATTCACCCGGACTCAACCATCGTCGTGATCGTAGCCCGCAAGCCAGCGCAAGATTAAGCGGTGAAGGCCGCAGGCCACTTCACGCCGAACCGCTCAATATGCCCAGCAAGACGCTGGCATAACGTTCGATCTTGCGGACGCCGATGCCGCTGATCGCCCCCAGCTCTGCGGTGCTGGCCGGGCGGTGGGCGGCCAATTCAGTGAGGGTGGCATCATGCAGGATCACAAAGGCCGGCACCCCCTGCTCGCGCGCCTGCTCCATGCGCCAGGCTTTGAGCTTGGTGAGCAAGGCGGTGCCCCGGGCGTCCAGCGCGATCGGAGCGCTCACGGTGCGGGCCTTGGGCGCGGCCTTGGCGCGGGTCACCACCGGGCGCAATTCGATTTTCACCTCGCCACGCAACACCGGGCGGCTCGCTTCGGTGAGCTTGAGCGCGTTGTAATTGTCGTGATCGACATTCACCGCGCCCATCGACACCAGTTGCCGGAACACGGTGCGCCACGCGCCCTCGTCAAGATCGGCGCCGATACCGAACACCGACAGGGAATCATGCCCCCAGCGTTCGATGCGCTCGTTTTTCTTGCCGCGCAGCACATCGATGAGGTGCATCGCGCCAAAGCGTTGCCCGGTGCGATAGATGGCCGACAGCGCCTTTTGCGCTGACACGGTGGCGTCCCAGGTGCGCGGCGGGTCGAGGCAGGTGTCGCAGTTGCCGCAGGGCGCGCCCTCCTCGCCAAAATAGGCCAGCAGATGCACCCGCCGGCACTGCGCGGTTTCACACAAGCCCAACAGCGCGTCGAGCTTGCCGGATGAAATGCGCTTGAATTCTTCACTGCCCTCCGAGGCCTCGATGAAACGCCGCTGCTGCATGAGATCGGCCAGCCCATAGGCCATCCAGGCGTTGGCGGGGTCGCCATCGCGCCCGGCGCGGCCGGTTTCCTGGTAATACCCCTCGATCGAGCGCGGCAGATCGAGGTGCGCCACAAAACGCACATCAGGTTTGTCGATGCCCATGCCAAAGGCGATGGTGGCGCACATCACGATGTCTTCTTCGCGCTGGAAACGCATCTGGTGCTCAGCGCGGATGTTGGCATCCATGCCGGCGTGATAAGCCAGCGCCCGGATGCCGTGGCCCTGCAGCCAGGCGGCGGTTTCCTCGACCTTCTTTCGCGACAGGCAATACACCACGCCGGCATCCTTCGGGTGTTCCTCGCGGATGAAGGCGAGCAGCTGGGCGCGGGCGTCGCTTTTGTCGACGATGGTGTAGCGGATGTTGGGCCGATCGAAACTGGAGACGAAAACCCGAGCGCCTTTGAGGTCAAGCCGCTCGATGATTTCTTCACGGGTTTGCGGGTCGGCCGTGGCGGTGAGCGCGATGCGCGGGATGTGCGGGAAGCGTTCATGCAGCACATTGAGCTGCAGGTATTCGGGACGGAAGTCATGCCCCCATTGCGACACGCAATGCGCCTCGTCGATGGCAAACAGCGCAATCGGCGCGCGGTCCAAAAGATCGAGGGTGTAAGGCATGCACAGCCGCTCAGGCGCGATGTACAAAAGATCAAGATCGCCCTGCATGAGCGCGCGGATCACATTGCGCGATTCATTGGCGTCCAGGGTGGAATTGAGAAACGCAGCATTCACCCCGGCCTGCTTCAAGGCCGCGACCTGATCCTGCATGAGCGCGATCAGTGGTGAGACCACAATCCCCACCCCCGGGCGCAGCAGCGAGGGGATCTGATAACACAAGGATTTGCCCCCGCCGGTGGGCATCAGCACCAGAGCGTCGCCCCCTTCGGCTACATGCTCGACAATCTCGGCTTGAGAGCCGCGGAAGGCGTTGTAACCAAAGGTTTCGCGCAACACATCAATGGCGCGCGAGGGGGTGTCCAAAACGAGCGAATTCATCAAACCGGGCGTGTGATTGGGCGGGCGTGGCAAGTGTACGCGAGCCGCAGGGTTTTGGGTGGAAGCATCGGCATGACCTGCATCAAGACACCGGCTACGCAGGCGCATACAGTGTGCTTTCCAACCCGCACAGGACACCCGCCATGACCACCAAGGAAGACTACACCCGCCGCCTTGAAGAACGGCTGCGGCAATGGGACGACAAGCTCGACACCCTCAAGGCCAAAACCGCCCAGGCCAGCGAGGATGTGAAGCAATCACTGGATGAACAACGCGCCCACCTCACCCAGATGCGCGAAGACACCGCGCAAAAACTTGCCGAGCTCAAAGAGCATGGTGAGAGCTCTTGGGAGGGGTTCAAGGAAAAGACCGAAGCCGCGTGGGAAAAGATGGCGGACAAGTTTGAAAAGATCACTTCAAAGTGGGGGCATCGATCGGGGGAGTGAGCCGCCACACGCACGCGTTCCCGCGAAGGCAGAACCCGGGTGCGGGTGGGTTCGGCAACTGGATTCCCGCCTTCGCGGGAATGACGGTGGATGGATGAGCACCTCACTTCGTCGTTCCCGCGCAGGCGGGAACCCAGAGATTTCGGGCTCATGCAGAGCAGGCGGGGCGCCCCCCATCACCGCTCCGACAACCCCTTCAGCAATTTCTCATGCACCCCGCCAAAGCCGCCATTGCTCATCACCAGCACCGAGTCGCCCTCGCGGGCTTCGCGGGTCACGGCGGCCACCAAGGCATCCAGATTCTCGAAGGTGCGGGCGCGGGCGCCCAGTGGCGCGAGCGATGCGGCGGCGTCCCACCCCAGATTGGCGGCATAACAAAACACCGCATCCGCTTGGGCAAGGCTTGCCGGCAGGGCGTCTTTCATCACGCCCAGTTTCATGGTGTTGGAGCGCGGCTCCAGCACCGCGAGGATGCGCTGCTCGCCCACTTTCTTGCGCAACCCCGCCACGGTGAGCGCAATCGCCGTGGGGTGGTGGGCGAAATCATCAAACACCGCCACACCGCGGGCGGTGCCGCGCAATTCAAGCCGTCGCTTGACGCCTGAAAAGAGCGGCAAGGCAGACACCCCCATCTCGAGGCTCACCCCCACATGGCGCGCCGCCAACAGCGCGGCCAGCACATTGCATTGGTTATGCGTGCCCAAAAGTGGCGAGGTGCCCGCTGCCTTCACCACGCCGGCTTCGCGGATGACGATGGCATCGCCCTCGCCGTCCACCGACCAGTGCGCGGCGTCATTGAACCAGGCCACCGGCGTCCATGCGCCGCGTGCCATCACCCGGTGCAGGCTCGCCTCGGCGCCATTGGCCACGATCAGCCCATTGGCCGGCAGGGTGCGCACGAGATGGTGAAACTGGGTTTCGATCGCTGGCAGATCGGCAAAAATATCCGCGTGGTCGAATTCAAGATTGTTGAGGATCGCGGTGCGCGGCCGGTAATGCAGAAACTTGGAGCGCTTGTCGCAAAAGGCGGTGTCGTATTCATCCGCTTCAATCACAAAAAACGGCGAATCAGTGAGCCGCGCCGACACCCCGAAATTCCCCGGCACGCCGCCGATCAGAAACCCCGGATTGAGCCCCGCGTGTTCCAGCATCCAGGCGAGCAACGATGAGGTGGTGGTCTTGCCATGCGTGCCCGCCACCCCCAGCACCCATTTGCCTTGCAACACATGCTCGGCGAGCCACTGCGGGCCGGAGACATACGGCAAGCCCTGATCGAGAATCGCCTCAAGCAGCGGATTGCCGCGTGAAATCGCATTGCCCACCACGAACACATCCGGCTTCAAGGCAAGCTGCGCGACGTCATAGCCGCTCACCAACTCAATACCCTGCTCTTCGAGTTGCGTGCTCATCGGCGGATAGACATTGGCGTCACACCCAGTGACCCGGTGACCGGCGGCACGCGCCAACAGCGCCACGCCCCCCATGAAAGTGCCGCAAATGCCAAGGATGTGAATGTGCATGTGTGCCGCGTTCAGGCTGTGTAAAATGTGGCCCATTGTAACTCGCAGGGGGGGCCGAAACATGCCCGGGAAACCCCGCAATGTGCGCGGCCGCCCGGCGGAAAACGCCCGCCTCGAAATCGCCCACGCCGCCGCCCGTCTTGGTGGCTGAAGGAACCTGATGAAACCGCTTGTCCAGAATGCGCTGCTGGTCGCAGTGGCGCTCACCGCGCTGGCCGCTGGCGCTCTGTTCAAACAGCACCAGAACACCCCGCAAGCCGCCGCGGCCGACGGCCCCACCCGGCTGCAAAACCTCACGCTGCCCGATCTGGAGGGCACGCAGCAGCCGCTCAATCAGTGGCGCGGCAAAAAATGGGTGGTGAATTTCTGGGCCACCTGGTGCACCCCCTGCCGCGAGGAAATGCCTATGCTGGGCCAACTCGCCCGGGCGCATGAGGGCCAGGTGCAATTCATCGGCATCGGCATCGACACGCCCGAAGCGATGAAAAAATTCATCCAGGAAACGCCCGTGCCCTATCCGCTCCTGACCGGCGGCAATGAAGCCATCGAGCTCTCCGCCGCCCTGGGCAACAGCGCCATGGCGCTACCCTTCACCGTGGTGCTGGATGAACACGGCAAGCTCATCGGCCAGCACATGGGCAAAGTCACCGAAGCGCAGATCGAGGCGATGCTGTCGAAGCCCGCAGGCGGCGCACTGCCATGAGGCCCGCCAAGGCGGCGAGCAGCGCCATGCCGCTGGAGGGCTCGGGAATCACGTTGATCCTCGCCACAATATTGAGCTGCTGCCCCCAGCCCCAAGTGCCACCGAATTCCAGCACATACCGGCCGATCGGAATGCCCTCGACTGCCAGCCAATAGCCATCCGAGACTGTGGGAAAAGTGCCGGCCGGCAAGGCGATCGGCGGATCATTCCAGCCGAAGAGATCCTCCTCCGGCACCGTCACCGGGAAAAAATCGCTGCTGCTCTGGCGGTTGCCGGCGAAGAGGTTGAGAGCCTGTCCATTCAAGGTGGCATGACGCTCACCCGCGGTATCCAGCCAGCCGCCGATCACTGAAAACACACCCCAGGGGGTCGAACACCGGGTTGGTCGATTACGGGATGCCCATGACCCACTGCCACCATTACTCGGCCAGGGTTTGCTGGCTGACGCCCGCCACCGAGATCAGCGGATCGATCACCGTGATGGCGGCGCGCGCGGGGGTGAGCGCCATGAGCCACATCGCGGCCAGCACACAAACACATCGCCGCTTTTTCATTGAAACCTCCCGAAAGGTGGCGCGAGCACGGCTGTACTTCGCGGAATGCTTTCTGGGTAAAACTCGTTCCCGCCGCCCGATTTGGTGTGATTTCAAAAAATTGATGAATACCAGCCGCGCCGAGCGTCAGATCGGCCGACACCTCGCATCAGCCAGCCCCGGCTATCAAGACATGCCACCGATGCTGTCATCGGTCTCGAGGTTGTCGAGATACCAGTCCTTGATGCCGTCCACGCCGTCTCGCCAGTCCTCCTTCAGCACGCCCAGCGAGCCCCACTCACCCTCGAAGCGATCAGCAAAGGCATCATCCGGCGAGGACCGAAAGATTGCGCTGACGCACATCGCCAGCAGCGCGAATACTCCGCCGACCACCAGCAGCGGCATGGCCACCGCACTACCCACGAGCGCAGCCACCCCTGCACCGGCCCACGAGGCGCCGGCGACCATATTCAAGGTGCCCTCCGTGATCTGGGTCGCCTCACCCGCCTGGACGCCCTTCACGATGTCATGGACCCCGAGCGCAAATGAAATCGCACCGCCGGCCACATCGGAAACCACCCCCACACCCTTGATCGCAGCGGCCATCCGAGTGGCGGATGTGCCCGCACGCGCGCCCATATCGCTGGCCCCGCCCACGCCCTCGGCAGCCGCACTAATCGATTCGCCGCGCATCGCCTTGCCGAAGAGTTCGGGGAAGGATTTATCCAGCGTCTTGGAGAAACCCGCCGCCGAGCTGCCGCCGACTTGGTCAATCAGCAATGCCCCCGTCTTGGCGATCGAAGGGGAATAGCTCAGCGTGGCGACCAACCCCAGCGAGGCGGACAAACGCTCCCAAGGGTCATTACGGGCGGGGTCATTCGGGTCTGCCAAACGGTAGGCGCTTGATGCCACGCCGAACACACCCGCCGCAGACCCCAACAATCCATGTGAATTCAGTTTCGACAAAAAGCTTTTGGCTTCATCGGCGGCGGCAGTACTCACCGCACCGCTCGCCTGGCCAGCATCCGTAGCGTCCATCAAGAGGTGGTAGTCGGTCGCCGAGTGGCCGGACCGCTGGGCGATGGTGAAGACTTCGGTGAGCGTGGCGGATAAAGCGGGAAGGTTGCCCTTGAATTTTGCAAACTCCTCCTTGAGGCTGCCGAACCCATCCACCAACGCCTGGAAGTTGCCGACGAGGCGAATGCCGGCCTGAGTCGCCCGCAACCCGAAGGCAACCGTGAGCACATCCTCGATGGCTTGGCTCGCCACCGCAGGATCGGTGTTGGTGTAGTCGCTCTGATTGAAAACCGTGGTCACGAGGTTCCCGGCAAGTGTGTTTGACGCCACTTGGGTGGGGCTTTGACCCTCAATCCGGAAAGGCTTTCCATCGCGGTTCGACAACCCGGTCTCCAGGTAGGCAAGCACCGCCAAATCAGATTGCATCCGCTCGTTGGCCTTGCCCGATCCTTGCGTCTTCTCAATCTCGCTGATCATGCTGGCGTAGTAGGGACTGACGAGCTCCGCCAACACTTCCGTAGCCTTGCCATTGGGGTCAGAAGTCATCGAAACGATTGCGGTTGAAAGGTCTGATTGCACCGCAGGGTCTGACATGATGCGGCCAAAAACCTCATCAACCTTGGCCGCATCCAGAATGCGCTCCGACACAAACCCGGCATCCATGTCCGTTTCGAATTCATCGTCCGGCAAGGGCACCCCTTCGGCCAGCGCACCCTTGGCGGATATCACCTTGGAGAGGCTCGACTGGTGGTACAGCGAGACCATCTGGTGCAATCGATCGAAATAGACATTGCCGTCCTCGTTGTCATCCCGCTTGTCGAGTTCAGCGAACGCGTCCCCATCATCCAGGAGCTGCTTGAGCGTATCGCGCTCACCATCGGAAATCTCATTGTTTTTGTCCTCCACCGCGGCGCGCAGATCGTCGCGATTGAACATGCCATCCCGATACCCCCCCGCCGCATCGATGGTGTCCTGGTTCGCGACCACCGCCCTGGCTTTGTCAATGACATGGGTTTCAGGCAGAGCGCCAGTGTCCAAATCCTTGTATTTTTCGATGAGCTGTTTGATGGCGGCCTGCATGATGGTGTCATCACCGCCATCGTTGGCTTTGGACTGGAGAAAACGAGAAGACCAAGCCTGGTCTTCCACGCCCTGCATGTCGGCAGCCACCCGGCCATCGGCCTTGTCATCCATCCGGTCAAGCACGGCAAAGGCGCCGGCGTCCTCGGCAAGTGCCTTGACCAATTCGCTCGCGTCCTTCTTGCCCGCCTGCTCTTTAAGTTCATCCATATCGAAGGATTCACTGAAGGGCTGGGTGTCGAGCTCCTTTTGCAGGGCGAAGAGCTCCTCGCTGTACTTCGCCTGCTTTTCATCCGGGGGGGTGCCCGCACTCTTCACATTGATCAGTTGGTCCGATTCGCCGTCGAGGCGCTGCAGCATGTCGAATACCTTGGGGTCCGCTCCGGCCTGTTCCAGCAGCGCTCTTTGGTCGGCCCTCAGGGCGAAGCTCTTGGTAGCGGCCTCGAGATCGGCCCTACCCACCGCCCCATCCATACGTCCGCCCGAGGCTGTGTCAAGAAATCCGGCGTTTTCCCGCACCGCGGCAAGGCCCGTGACCGCACTCTCATAACGCCCGGTTTCCACATCAGGCAGATTTTTTTGGGCCCAATCGATCACGTTTTTAATGTGGATCTGTAGGTCCTTGTTACCCCCCAAGGCCGCAAGCTCCGAAAACAGCTTTTCATCCTTGCGGAGCTCGCCGACCAGCGCCCTCAGGTCAGCTGGCAAGGTGTCGAAGTCATCCCGCTCGGCCAGGGCGTCGACGGCCTTCTGGCTAATGATGCCATTGGGTGCCTCGCCAGAGCCCGCCTGGGCCATGTCCAGCACAATACCCCCATCTATCAGGCTCTGTATGAGCTCAGGCTTTGAAACGAGCTTCGACTCGGGCTTCGGCTCGGGCTTCGGCTCGGGCTTCGGCTCAGGTTTCGGCTCAGGTTTCGGCTCGGGTTTCGGCTCGGGTTTCGGCTCGGGTTTCGGCTCGGGTTTCGGCTCGGGTTTCGGCTCGGGTT
>Ga0079301_1001356_pt1 | contig 11313 bp, 8 predicted proteins | sample Wag4_2014_7_11_3_FD_74797 | JGI IMG/M metagenome (GOLD analysis project Ga0079301, IMG submission 74797) | Fresh water mixed with fracking chemicals microbial communities from Ohio, USA - Utica-2 Time Series FC 2014_7_11 | ecosystem: Engineered > Industrial production > Chemical products > Input...
TTTCATCCCCGCTGGTCCCCGAGGAGGAACCACCCCTTATGAGCAATGCCAAGGTGATCGTGATCACATCCGGGAAAGGCGGGGTCGGTAAGACGACCACCACCGCGAATCTCGGCATGGCCCTCGCGCTGATGGGCGAGAAGGTCGCCCTGCTCGATGCCGACATCGGGCTGCGGAACCTCGACCTCGCGCTCGGGCTCGAGAACCGCATCGTGTATGACATCGTGGACGTCGTCGAGGGCCGCTGCGAGATCCGCAAGGCACTCATCAAGGACAAGCGCCAGCCTAATCTGGTCCTGCTGCCCGCGGCCCAGACCCGTGACAAGTCTGCCGTGACGCCCGACCAGATGAAGGACGTGATCCAGAAGGTCAAGGACGAGGGGTACCAGTACATCCTCGTGGACTGCCCGGCGGGGATCGAGCAGGGCTTCAAGAATGCCACCGCCGGAGCCGACGAGGCCGTGGTGGTCACCAATCCCGAGATGTCGAGCGTCCGTGATGCCGACCGCATCGTGGGTCTGCTGGAAGCCGAGGGGCTCAAGAACCCTCGCCTGATCGTCAACCGCCTCCGGCCCAAGATGGTCAGCAAGGGCGAGGCCATGACGGTCGAGGACGTCGAGGACATCCTCCGCATCCAGCTTCTCGGGATCGTCCCCGAGGACGAGATGATCATCACCACCACCAACAAGGGCGAGCCCGCGTCGATGAACGAGCAGTCGAAGGCCGGCCAGGCTTATCGAAACATCGCCCGGCGCCTGCGTGGCGAGGAGGTGCCCTTCATGACCTTCGAAGAGGTCGGGGGCATCATGGGCATCTTCAAGAAGATCTTCGCGGCCGGATAGGAGGCTCCCGTGGCGTTCACCTTTCTCGACAGGCTCTTCGGTCGCAGCGAGCCCTCGGCTCGTGAAACGGCCAAAGATCGGCTTCGCCTGGTCCTCATGCACGACCGGGCGGACATTCCCGGTCCGATGATGGAGCAGATCCGTGCGGAGCTCCTCCAGGTGCTCTCCAAGTACGTGGAAATCGATCAGTCGGCACTCGAGGTCAAGCTCGAGAAGTCGGAAGGGACCGTGGCGCTCGGTGCCATGATTCCCATCCGCCGGGTCCGCCCGGCCGACCAGGCGGCATCCGAGACCGCTTCCGCCGAGGCCTGATCCCCCGTGGCACGCCGCGTCCGTCCCTTCCGCCACTTCGACGGGTGGCTGATGCTGGCCGTGGCGTGCCTCTTTCTTCTCGGGATCCTCGCCATCACCTCGGTGAATCCCCCCGATGCCACCCGGCAGATCCTCAACCTCGTCCCCGGGGCCCTCGCGGCCCTGTTTCTGGTCCTGTACGGGCACGACTGGCTCGATGGCAAGCCCGCGTGGGTGATCTACGCCATCTGCCTTGTCATGCTGGTTGCGGTCGACGTGTTCGGGCATTCGGCCCTCGGGGCCCAGCGCTGGCTCCAGCTGGGGCCACTCAAGATCCAGCCCTCCGAATATGCCAAGCTGGGCCTCATCGTTGCGCTGTCGCGCGCCCTGGCGCTCCAGAACATCCAGGATCCCCGCGGCCTCGCTCGCGCCCTGGCCGTCGTCGCGTTCCCGGCCCTCCTGGTGTTCAAGCAGCCCGACCTCGGCACGAGCCTGGTGTTCGGGGCCATCACGCTCGGCATGCTGGCCTGGGCTGGGGTGAGCATGGCCTTCCTGTTCCGGCTGGTCTCTCCCGTGCTCGCCCTGATCCTGAGCTTCCCCTTCGTGCTCGTGAACCAGCCGGTGGTCCATCGCGTCGTGCTGGGGGTGGTCGTGCTCTACCTGGCCGGTCTCGGTCTGTGGTTGTGGCTCGATCGTCGGCCAGCGCCCCTGGCGCGGCTGGTCACCTGGTTTGCCAATCTCGGGGCCAGCGCGGCCGTTCCGTTCGCATGGGCGGTGCTCAAGGAGTATCAGAAGAACCGGATCCGGACCTTCATCGATCCGGAGGCGGATCCTTTGGGGGCCGGCTACCACGTGATCCAGTCCAAGATCGCCATCGGCTCGGGGGGACTCACCGGGCGGGGCCTGTTCCACGGCACTCAGACCCAGCTGCATTTCATTCCCGAACAGCACACGGACTTCATCTACTCGGTGGTGGGCGAGGAACTGGGATTTCTGATTTCGCTCGGCATGATCGCCGCCTACGTGACGGTCCTCGTCCGGGGCCTCATCATCGCAGACCGGGCGCGGGATCGCTTCGGTTCGTTGCTGGCAGTCGGTATCGTGACCATGCTCGGTTTTCACATGTTCGTGAATCTGGGCATGGCGACCGGCATCATGCCCGTGGTGGGGATTCCCCTGCCCTTCATGAGCTACGGTGGTACGGCGTTGATGACCAATCTGGCAGCGATCGGCATACTCCAGTCGATCAGCATGCGCCGGCAGAGAGGGCTCTACTGAGTCCCGCATATGTCCTGATCTGGAAAACCAGGCTCTCCGGGGCGCCTAAGGGGGCGCAGTGGCGCCGGGTGCTGCGAGCGGCCCCGTGCCCGGCGTCGGCTGGACCTCCACCAGCCGCAGCGGCTGGCCGAAGGCTCTGAGCCACGCATCGGCCTTCACCTGGACGTCCCAGAGGTCGAGGCCGCTACCGGGTTTCACGCGCGCGAAGCACACCGTCTCTGCCTCGTCGAGACGGACCGAGACCTGCTCGACGACCTGATCACCGGCATGGTCGAGGGCATCGGCCACCCGCATGAGGGCGATCAGCTTGAGTGCCCGGGCCTGCTGCGTGGGGGAGAGCTCGCGAAACTCCGCGTGCTTGTCCTTCGGGAGCGATCGCCGGTGATACCGCGCCACGACGGCCATGAGTTGCACCTCGGGATCGTGGAACCCGACCCACTCGGCATGCCGGATGAGGTAGTACGAGTGCTTGTGATGCGACGAGTGGTTCACGTGGAAGCCCACGTCATGCAGGTAGGCCGCGCCGGCCAGGATCTCTCGGTCGGCCTCGTCGAGGCCATGCAAGATCCGGGTCTGGTCGAACAGGTCGAGCGCGAGACGTCTGACCTGGGCCGCGTGCGGGCGTTCGATGCCGAAACGTTCCGCCAGGTCCACGATGGCGCGCTCCCGGACCCGGACCGGCCCCTCGAGTCCGTCCGTCTGCCAGCCCGCCCGCGCGAGGGCGTCGACCACGAGGCCTTCCCGCAGTGCCCGGTCACAGCCCGTGTATCCATCGAGGTCGAGCTCCTCGAGGATCGTCCGGAGGATGGCGGCTCCCGCCACGATGATGTCAGCGCGACGCTGGGGCAGGCCGTCGAGTTTCTGGCGCTCGCGGAGGGGCAACTGGCGGACGAGCGTCTCGAGGGAGGTCAGGCGATCCATCGGAAGGGCCAGGCCCGTCACGTTTTTCGGGGCCTCGAGGCCTCGCCGCACCGCATCGAGTTCAAGGAGCGCCGAGGCCGTTCCGCTGGTGGCGATCGCCCCCTCGAAACCGACCTCGCGCATGTACGGGACGAGCTGGTGCAGGGTGCCCTTCACGTGGGCCACGAGCCGGTAGTAGGCCTCGGAGTCGATGGGGTCCATCCCGAGGAACTGTTCCGTGAGGCGGACGGCCCCGATCTTGAGGCTTCGCGAGAACCGGATCCCGTCGCGGGTCCCGAGCACGATCTCGGTGCTTCCCCCGCCGATGTCGATGATGACCCGGGGGCGGTTCCCCAGGTCGAGCGCGCTGCGCACGCCCAGGTAGATGAGCCGGGCTTCCTCGGTTCCGGAGATCACCTCGACCTCGACTCCGGCCTCGTCACGGGCACGTGACAGGAAATGCTCGGCATTAGGTGCCTCGCGGATGGCGCTGGTCGCGACGGCCACGATCCGGTCGGCCGCATGCTCGCGAGCCACCCTGGCGAATCGGGCGAGGGCCTCGATCCCCCGCTCGGTGGCCTCGGGAGCGAGGTGGAGATCGAGCCGACCTTCGGCCATCCGGACCATCGAGCGCTCACGGGCCAGGATTTCCCAGCCCGGGACTCCATTCACGGTCCGGACGATGAGCAGGTGGAACGAGTTCGAACCGCAGTCGATCGCGGCCAGGACCGGCATCGGGCAAGCACCTCCACGGACAAGGCACGCTTCATCATTCCATGCGATCGCCTCGCTTGAAACCCCGGTCCGCCGATTGTTACCATCCTTGACATGCATGACCATCCCACCCTGGCCGTCACGACCCTGGGATGCCGGACCAACCAGGCCGAGACGGCCGAGTGGGTGGCCCGTCTCTCTCACGCGCTGGCGCTCGCACCGCCCGGCCACGAAGCCGACGTGGTGCTCATCCACACCTGCAGCGTCACGCACGAGGCCGACCGCCAGAGCTTCCAGGCCGTCCGGCGGGCCCATCGTCGCCACCCGGGTGCGCGCATCGTCGTCACGGGTTGTTCGGCCTCCCAGCACCGGGAGGCCTACGAGGCCCTTGACGGGGTCGCGCTCGTGGCCCCTCATGACGCCCGGGACATCGTGGTCCAGGCCGTCACATCATGGTACGGTGCCAGGGATCGCGGCTGGGTGCCCCCGTCGCCCCAAGAGAGCGGCCACAGCCGGGCCTGGTTGAAGGTGTCCGAGGGCTGCAACAACCGTTGCAGTTTCTGCATCGTTCCCTCCCTGCGCGGGGGCGAGGAGAGTCTGCCCTCGGAGGAGCTCGCCAGACGCGCACGCGTGCTCGCCGAGGCAGGGTACCGCGAGATCGTGCTCACGGGCACGCATCTGGGCGGCTTTCGCGACGCGCATGGGGGCGATCTCACCGCCTTGCTCGGCCGACTGCTCGAGGCGACTCCCGACGAGGTGCGTTTCCGCCTCTCCAGCATCGAGCCGATCGACTTTCCCGCCCGCCTGGCCGCGATGCTGGCGCATCCCCGCGTGTGCCCACACGTCCACCTGTGCCTGCAGAGCGGGAGTTCGGCGGTGCTTGCCCGCATGCGGCGCCGCTACCATGCCGACCGCTACCGCCAGATCGTGTCGGGGCTGCGGTCCGTCCGGCCCGACGTCACGCTGACCACGGACGTCATCGTCGGCTTTCCGGGAGAGACCGAGGACGAGTTCCAGCACACGCTGGCATTCGTCCGGGAGATCGGGTTCGCGGGGATCCATCCGTTTCCGTTCTCGGTCCGGGAAGGCACCCATGCGGCGACCCTGCCGGACCGGGTCGACCCCGTCACGACGGGGGAGCGGATGGATCGGCTGATGGCGCTCGCCGAGAAGCTACGGGCCGACTGGATGGCGTCATTCGTGGGTCGGGAGGTCGAGGCCGTGCTGGAGCGAACGGCCACCGAGACGCGGCCCGGGACGTCCGATCACGGCCTACGCGTCCGGGTTCCAGCCCATGGCACCCGCGCCGGTGAGCGCTGGCGCCTCCGGGTCACCCGGGTGGATGACACGGGGGTGGAAGCCGAAATGCTCGAGCGTCTCGGGTGAGGCCAGCAGGGCCAGTTTTGCCGGGCGCTCGAGGCGCTTGATCCGCGCCTCGACCTTCATGGCCTCGCTCCGCGTGGTGAAGCCCCATGCGATCGCCAGACGGATTGGCCCCCGGCCCCGGGTGTAGCGGGCGCCCTTGCCTGATGCGTGCGCCGTCAGGCGGGCCTCCAGGTGGGGCGTATAGCCGGTGTACAGGCTTCCATCGCCGCACACGAGTACGTAGGTCCAGGCCAGGTCGACCTGCCCGACCGTGACCGATGCATCAGGAGAAGGCGGAGAAGACGTCGTCAAAGGACCGGGGGGCGGGGAGTCAAGCGGGGGCCTGGAGTCGGGCCCAGACCAGCGAGATGGCCTCGAGCATCAGGATGCCGTTGCGATTCCCGGGCTGGGCGAGCAGGCACAGGCGCCAGCGGCGTTCCAGGGCGGCCAGATCGGCCGGGGGATAACAGGCAGGGTCGAGGCGATCGACGAGCAGCGTGAGGTCGACGTCCAGGGACTCGGCCAGCTGGACCAGCACGAAGAGAGAGGGCTGCGCGACCAGGTTGTGCTCGAGCTTGACCAGGTAAGTGGCGTTGATACCCGTGGCGGTCTGCAACTGCAGGAGGGTGAGGCCCTTGGAGATGCGGGCCTGGTTCAGGACGAAGCCCAGGGACTGGGTGTTGCGCGCCTGGTGCCATGCCGTGATCAACTGATGCGGGGAATCGGGGACCCAGGTTTCGGGGTCATGGACCCGACGCCGTGTCCGGGCCAGCGCGCGGAGCGCACCCCTGAGGAGGTCCAGCCATTTCTCGAACATCGGCTCCCTCCCTCCATCCAGCACTGGATGACCGACCGGCCAACCTCATCCTCGAGATCCCGGCATCGAAACGATGTTCCCTGGTTCGTTCATGAAATCATGGTTCAACCGGGTGAACCTTGGCAAGGCGTTTCACGGAGAATTAATACCTCGATCACAGACGTGGGCATCGTCCTCGTATTCTCTGGACAGCATCGCGTCCCCGGAGCTAAGATCAAGTCGTGATGAGGCACTAGATATAGTGTATAAATCTCCGGTTCTACCACTTGACACGCTCCATCTGTGTCCTGTATGGTGACCCCCCTCTGAACATCCCCCGGACGAAATCGAGAAGGTAGGAGCCATTCATGCTGAGCAAGAATGCCATCACCGTGCTGGAAAAGCGCTACCTGCGCAAGGACGAGCACGGGGTGGTCTGCGAGACCCCGGAAGGCCTGTTCCGCCGTGTGGCCCGCACCCTGGCCGAGGTCGACGCGCAGTACGGCGCTTCCCCGGTCGAGGTCGAGGCGACCTCCGAGCGCTTCTACCAGCTCATGGCCGGTCTCGAGTTCCTGCCCAACTCGCCCACGCTCGCGAATGCCGGCACCCGCACGGGCCAGCTCAGCGCCTGTTTCGTGCTGCCCGTGCCCGATGATCTCGGCGGCATCTTCGAGACCTGCAAGCAGGCCGCGCTGATCCACCAGACGGGCGGTGGCACGGGCTTCGCGTTCTCGCGGCTCCGTCCGAAGAACGACCTCGTTGCCTCGACCAAGGGCGTTTCGAGTGGTCCCGTCTCGTTCATGGACGTCTACAACTCGGCCACCGAGAGCATCAAGCAGGGCGGCATGCGTCGCGGCGCCAACATGGGCATTCTCCGGGTCGACCACCCGGACATCATGGAGTTCATCCGTCACAAGGAAGACCTCTCGAAGCTCACCAACTTCAACATCTCGGTCGCCATCACGGACGCCTTCATGGCCGCCGTCGAGGCCGGCACCGACTACGACCTGATCAATCCGCGCTCGGGAGATCCCGCCGGTCGCCTCGATGCCCGCAAGGTCTGGAAGGAAGTCATCCAGCGCGCCTGGAACACCGGCGAGCCCGGTCTCGTGTTCATCGACCGCATGAACCGCTATTGCCCCGTGCCCTGGCTCGGTCAGTACGAGTCGACCAACCCCTGCGGCGAACAGCCCCTCATCCCCTACGAGAGCTGCAACCTGGGCTCGATCAACCTCGAGCGCTTCGTGGTCGAGTCGCCCTCCGGAGAGGCCTCGATCGACTGGGCGGCGCTCCGCAAGGCCATCCACGTCTCGACGCACCTCCTCGATAACGTGATCGACGCCAACCACTACCCCATCCCGGAGATCCGCCAGGTCACGCTGGCGACCCGCAAGATCGGTCTCGGCGTGATGGGCTTCGCCCGGATGCTGTTCCGTCTCGGCGTCGGGTACGGATCCGAGGGCTCGATGAAGGTGGCCGAGCAGGTCTTCTCGTTCATCGATTACGAATCGAAGGTCGCCTCGATCGAGCTGGCCAAGACCCGCGGCCAGTTCCCGGCTCGCGATGGCCACGAGGCCGAGAGCAATGCGTTCTTCGAGCGCCTGCTGCTCGAGCGCGATGCCCACGGCGATCGCCACCCCGAGGCTCGCTTCGCGGATCTCGTGCCGCTCGTCCGGGAGTTCGGCATCCGCAACTCGACCACCACGACGATCGCACCCACCGGCACCATCTCGATCATCGCCGACACCTCCGGCGGATGCGAGCCCGTCTTCGCCCTGGCGTTCAAGCGCTGGCAGGCTGAGACTCACATGGTCGACGTCGACGGTGTCTTCCTCGAGCACGCCCGGCGCCACGGCTACCACTCGGACGAGCTGATGGAGGCCATCGAGGCCCATCACGGCAGCCTGGTCGGCCTCGAGGGCTTCGATCTGCCCGCGAACGTTGTCGAGACCTTCGTGACGGCGCACGACATCTCGCCCCGCAAGCACGTCCTCATCCAGGCCGCCTTCCAGAAGTACAACGACTCGGCGACCTCCAAGACGATCAACTTCCCCGAGGAAGCCACCGTCGAGGATGTCGAGGTCGCTTACACCCTGGCCTGGAAGACCCAGTGCAAGGGCATCACGATCTACCGCAACAACTCGCGGCAGTTCCAGCCCCTGAGCGTGCCCAAGGCCGAGACCAAGACAGCCGAGGCGGCCCCCGAGACCGCCATGACGGTCACGTCCTTCGTCGAAGCGCCCGTGCACGTGCACGGCGAGGTCGACCGCGTCCGGCACGGAGCACCGCGCGTCCGCTCGGAAGACCTCTACGGCTTCACCCGCGTCAGCAACACGGGTGACGGCAAGCTCTACACGACCATCAACTATGACGAGCAGGGCATCCGCGAGGTCGTCACGAACATCGGTCGCTCCGGCGGCACGCTGAACTCGCTCTCGGAGGCGATCGGACGCCTGATCAGCCTGGCGCTGCAGTACAACGTCCCTGTCGACGAGATCGCTGCGCAGCTCATCGGCATCCGGGGAGCGAATCCGACGGGCTTCGGGCCCAAGCAACTGCTGAGCATCCCGGATGCCATCGGCAAGGTGCTCAAGGACAGCCCGCGACAGCTCGGCAGCATCCTTTCCGCGCAGCCGACGCTCTCGGCGGCTCCCGTGGCCTACACGTCGGCCCACGCGATGGTCGCGCCCGCCGCGGCCGTGAGCCGCAACGGGCACCATGCGGTCGAGGTGCTGGGCGAAAGCCCGGACTGCCCCGAGTGCGGGCATTCGCTCGAGTTTGGCGAGGGGTGTGCCGTCTGTCGCGGCTGCGGCTTCTCCCGCTGCTCCTGACGGGCCATGCGGGGGGATGAGCGGCTTACGTCCTCGCGATCGTGGCTCACGACCTTCCAGGTCGCTTCGCCCCGGCCGCTGCGGGCGCGCTCGCTCATCCCCTCCGCCTGACCCGTCAGGCCCTCATATCGCCATCGTGGCCGGGCCCTTGCAGGGCCTGGCCACTCGGCTTATCATCGCCAGGACACAGTCGCGACGGGTATGGCGGACGAGTCATCATTTCGATGCCGGAGGTGATGTGAATACGAAGAGAAAGTCTCTCCTCGCGGCCCTGGCCCTGAATCTCTTGTCAGCCCCGGCTGTCCTGGCGGCATCTGACCCTCCTGTGCCTTCGAATGCTTCGCTCTCTCATGCCGAGGCTCTGCGGGGCCTCGAGCACCTTCTGGTCCAGCGTGAAGATGGCCGATGGGGTCATCTCGGCATGCAGGTCCTTTCTTCGGTAGGCGGTGCCCTGCTCTGGGCTGCCCTGGCCCCAGCGGCCACGAATGCTCTGGTTCCCAGGGGCGATATGAGTTCGGGACTCGGTGCAGCGATCCTCCACGTTGCGGGCTCTGGCCTGTTTGCCTCACTGGGGCCTACCCTCCTCGAATCGGCGTGGATGCATGAAGGCGAAGTCCTCGGCGAGGCCTACCAGCATGTTTTGACCAGCGCCCCTGACCGCCCCGTCCCATCCCTCCCTGATCCCCTCGCGTTTCGTATCCGCGAGTCACTGGATCAAGAGTCATCGCAAGGAACACATGACGAGCTGAGCTCTCCGAAAGCTCTGCTGCCATCCGTTTCCAGCGTCACGCTCCTTCCTGCTTCCAGCAGAGGTCCAATGGCTGATTTCTTGGAGGTCACCGCTGCTGGTGGTCTGAATCTGCTGGTTTCTTGGGCCCTGAGCTTGGCAGGTGGACAGCTCCTGGGAGACCTGACCAAGTCATGGCACCTGGCCGGAGCGAATTACATCGTATCCTCGCTTGCGCTGGCACCGCTCGGAAGCGGGATGACTGACCTGTTACTTGGAGATCCACGAAGTGCTCTGGAGCGGGTCGGTCATGCCTACGTGTTGACATCGGTCACGGCGGTGTCAGCCATGGCGGCATCCTGGCCACTCTTGGGACCACTGGCCCCCTATTCTCTGTTGGCAGGGGCCACCTGTGCGGGCGGCCAGACCTTCAGCGACGGCGTCCTGGCGGTAGAAAAGAAGTGGTCTCGGGAGGCAGCGGCCACTGCGGAATTGTCCAGGACGTCCGGCCGGTGACCTATCTCGAGGAAACCTTGCTTCTTCGCAAGAATCCTCGGGCAACCAAAGGCGTTCCGGCTGTCTCGGGGAAAGGAAACCCGGGTCTTTCTGTTCCCGCCGTCGCACTTGGATTTTTCGCCGTGAGGACATCGCGCTCTGCTAAGCTGGCTCTGGGGCTCGTGACGCACCTTTGCGACCACCCCGGAGCATACCTCTGGCCGTCGCGGGCTACCCCCAGCCGGTGTCGCCACCGGGCCTCGACCCGGATCCGTTTGTGATAAAACTTCCGAGGTTATCCGTATGTTCAAGACTCTTCAGCCTGTTCTGGCCGCGACCCTGACCCTTCCCCTGGCCGTCGCTCCTGCCCATCCGGTCCTTGCGCATTCCGAACTGGATGGTCTGGCTCTGACCGCCCCGGCGTCCGCCTCGAGCGAGGGGCCTCTGTCACGGGTTGACCTCGAGCGAGGCCTGGAACGCTTGCTGCTCGAGCGTCAGACCTCCGGGGGCACTCACATCGGGCAGCAGACCCTGGCCTTGCTGGGTGGCGCCGCCCTCGGACTCGTGCCGTGGGTCTGGACCGTGGCCTCCGGTGGGAGCACGGCCTGGCGATTCGACCTGGATTTTTATCCGGTCATCGGAGCTGGCCTGGCCGCGACGGTCGGGGAATTCGCCTGGCGCAACGAGGGGTATGAACTCGAGACACTTTACCGGAAGGTGAAGGAATCGCCTTCCGGGGCCAGCTTGCCCGTGATCCCGGAAGACCTCTCGAAGCGCATCCGCGCGGTGCTCGCCGCTCCAGAACCGGTGCGACCCGCCGACGGCCGGGTGAAGCCACGGGGGACCTCCCAGGAGAAGTCCATCACTCCGGTGGGGCCGAGGATGGTCGGGGGGCGCCCCATGTCCGCCACCGTCTCCGCGCCTTCCACGGCCTCCGTCACGCTGTCCTCCATGAAACTCGCCACGCAATCGAAACGGGGGCTCGGCCCGGATGTTCTCGAGACCATGGCTGCGATGAGTCTGAACGTGCTGGCCACAGGGGCCCTCAGCATCGGGGGCGGGCTCGCCCTGGGG
>Ga0079301_1001358_pt1 | contig 11308 bp, 10 predicted proteins | sample Wag4_2014_7_11_3_FD_74797 | JGI IMG/M metagenome (GOLD analysis project Ga0079301, IMG submission 74797) | Fresh water mixed with fracking chemicals microbial communities from Ohio, USA - Utica-2 Time Series FC 2014_7_11 | ecosystem: Engineered > Industrial production > Chemical products > Input...
AACTGGTGATTAATTTAAAATCAGGGTTATTTTCCAATCCCTTCTCTACTGGATACAGTTTGCTTGAAAAGGAATTAGAACTAAATTTGTCAAAGTTTTTTTTTAGATAGATATGACAAGCAAGCCCACACTCCTCGTTTTGGCTGCCGGTATGGGCAGCAGGTATGGAGGCAACAAGCAAATTGACGGTTTTGGACCTAACGGGGAGACCATCTTAGAATATTCCATTTTTGATGCCATTCGAGCTGGATTTGGGAAAGTAGTATTTATTGTGAGGCAAGAGATTCTAGAGATCGCTCAGGAGAAGTTTATGCCCAAACTTCAAGGAAAAATTGAAGTGGATTGGGTATTGCAATCCTTGGATAGCTTCGTACCCGCGAATCTGAAGCAAGTGGACCGAGTGAAGCCTTTCGGCACAGCCCATGCCGTCCTTTGTGCAAAGGATGCAGTGCATGAGCCTTTCGCAGTCATCAATGCAGATGATTTTTATGGAAAAGAGGCCTTTGAAGTACTAGGTAAGTTTTTGACTACTGCAGTGCAGCCCAACCTCCATGCGATGGTGGGCTATGCGTTGAAAAATGTCCTCTCTGCGCACGGAACTGTGAGCCGGGGAGTTTGTGATACGAATGCCAAAGGGCAACTCATTGGGATGACAGAGCGAACTTCCATTGCAAAAGAAGGGGATAAAATTCTCAGTAGAGGGGAAGGTGAAGCTTTGGAGATTGCTCCAAATACTCCTGTAAGCATGAATTTCTGGGGGTTTCATCCTTCCGTGTTTCAAGAAATTGAAGGGATGTGGGAGGAGTTTTTACAGGCCAATCTAGGCAACTTGAAGTCGGAATTTTACATTCCTACAGTAGCAAACAACTTGATTCAAGACCAAAAAGCAGCATTTGAAATTCTCCCTGGCGGTAAAACCTGGTTTGGGGTGACCTACACCGAAGATCGTCCAGTAGTGATCGAGGCCTTGCAGCAGCTCCACCAGCAAGGAGAGTATCCTACCACACTGTGGTAAAAAAAATGGGGCTTCGGCCCCTTATTTTTTGTTATTATTCCTGCGTAAACAAGCCAGAAAGGCTTTATAGCCGGACTCAAGTTCGTCACGCGCTATTGTTCCTCGTTTGCCGTAGTTTTTTTCTTTAAACTCTTCAAGCGTTGTCAAGTTTGTGGTTGTCGTTTTCATAATCTGAAAATACTCAAATTTCCTGAGAAAGCACCTGTCCATTTTCAAGATAAAAAAAAGCCACTTCGGTATCGAGTCTACTGAGAATCTCCTTGGATCGCTCTGGCCGTGCATCGGTGATAAATAGCTGCCCAAAGTTACCCTGGGATACCAGCTGCATCAGCATGCCGATTCGCTCCTCGTCCAGTTTGTCAAAAATATCATCCAGGAGCAGCAATGGTTTTTCCCCCCTGGCTTTTTCATACAAGGCAAACTGTGCCAGCTTCAGTGCAATGATAAAAGACTTCTGCTGCCCTTGACTACCCAATTTGCGCAGCGGATGTCCATCGATTTGAAACTCGAAATCATCCTTATGGATTCCTGCGTTACTGTTTTTGGTCACAAAGTCCTTTTGGCGTAGCCGAATGAAGTAGTCCGGAAAATCCGCCCGCAAAGCTTCGGTTTCGTAGTGCAAGGCTACCTTTTCTCTACCCATCGAGAGCTTTTCATAATAGTACTGGAGCAAAGGAGCGATTTCTTCCAAAAGGGCTGCCCTTCGCTTCGCAATGGACTGGCTCAAGGAAATAATTTCCTCATCGTAAGTACTCAGTAAGGTGAGGTCACGCCTGCCTGTTTCCGCAAACTGCTTCAGCAGTGCATTGCGCTGTTTGAGAAAATGGTGGTAGCGGATAAGCTCCTCCAAATAGGGATGATCCAACTGGGCGAGTAGGCCATCAAAAAATTTGCGCCGCCCCTCGCTTCCTCCTTTGATCAGCTCGGTATCGTCAGGAGCAATTAAAACCAAGGGAATTTTACCCACGTGGTCGCTGACTTTGTCGACAGCCTTTCCGTTTTGGAAAATCTGTTTCTTTTTTCCCAGCTCCAAGGTGCAGCGAACTTCCATTGGATTGGATTCTACTTTAAATTTTCCAATTACCGTAAAGAATTCCTTTTCGTGTTGAACGCTGAGCGCATCGCTGCTTTGCAAGGCACTTTTGGTCAAGGAGAGGTAATGGATGCCGTCCAACACATTCGTTTTTCCGCTCCCATTCCTTCCCAACAAGCAATTGATCTGCGGGCTGAAGGTCAGTTTGCTGTGGAGGTGGTTCTTAAATTGAATGAGGTCTAAGGACTCCAAAATCATGTGAGCGGCGAATTATTTGCAAGGCATCCTAATTTTTAGGTCGGGATTGCTATATTTGAGGCCTAAAATAGCACATTTTGATCAGTACCCTATGGCAAAGAAAACTGCAGCGGCAAAGACCAAGGTAAACTACTCCAAAGAGACCTATGCTTTCTGGTACGAAAGCATGCTTTTAATGAGACGTTTTGAGGAAAAAGCAGGTCAATTGTATGGCCAACAGAAGATCAGAGGATTTTGTCACTTATATATTGGCCAAGAAGCTTGTGCTTCCGGAGCCATCACTGCCTTGACCAAAGACGATAAGTGGATCACTGCCTACCGTTGCCATGCGCACCCACTAGGCCTAGGTACAGATCCTGGAGCCATCATGGCCGAGCTTTATGGCAAAGCTACCGGTACCACCAAAGGCAAGGGAGGTTCCATGCACATTTTTGATAAAGAGCGAAATTTTTTGGGAGGCCACGGAATTGTAGGAGCACAGATCCCGATGGGTTTGGGCGTTGCTTTTGCTGAAAAATATGCCGGCACCAAAAATCTCTGCATCGCCAAAATGGGAGATGGCGCACTTCGTCAAGGAGCAGTGCACGAGGCTTTCAACTTGGCTATGCTTTACAAGAGCCCTGTGATCTTCGTGATCGAGAACAATGGTTATGCCATGGGAACTTCTGTAGCGCGTACCTCCAATGTAACGGAACTGTATAAGATCGGTGAAGCATACGACATGCCTTCTTTCCCTGTGGATGGAATGAATGTGGAAGCAATCCATGAGGCGGTGGCTGAAGCAGCTGCAAGAGCGCGTCGCGGAGATGGGCCTACACTATTGGAGTTTAGAACTTACCGATTCAAAGGACACTCCATGTCCGACCCTCAGAAATACCGCAGTAAGGAGGAAGTAGAAGAGTACAAGCAGCGCGACCCAATCGAGCAGGTGTTGTCTACCATTCGTGAAAACGAACTTCTATCCGAAGCAGAGATTGAAGCAATCAATAAAAAAGTAAAAACCCAGGTGGAGGATGCAGTGAAGTTTGCTGAGGAGTCTCCTTGGCCAGATGGAATGGATGCCTTCAAGGACGTGTACGTTCAGGAGGACTATCCATTTGTGATGGAATAACTACTGAGAAGGCCCGCACAGGCATTGCTTGTGTATTTGATAAAAACCGTATATTTGCGACCGAAATTTGAGCAACATGGCTAAGAAAGAAACAAAAAAATCAGAGCAAAGCGAACTAATTGAAAACCCTGCGGTAATTGCAGAGAAATTAGTTCCTGGCGAGGATTTTTTGAAAAGTAACAGCAAAATATTAGTAGGCATCCTTGTGGTAGCTGTGGTTTTGATTGGAGGAATTTTATTTTTCCAATACAATACCCAACAACAAAATGAAAAAGCCCAAGCAGAGATGTTTCAGGCGGTGTATTTCTTTGAGCAGGATAGCATTGACTTTGCGCTCAATGGAGATGGCATCAACAAAGGCTTTTTGACCATCATTGAAGACTACCCTCGTACGGATGCGGCCAACTTGTCGCATTTCTACACTGGATCGATTTACTTATCGCAGAAGAAATTTGAAGATGCGTTGACGCATTTGGAAGAATTTTCTTCAGATGATTACTTGGTACAGGCGAAAGCCTATTCCTTGATTGGCGATGCAAATTTGGAGTTGGGCAAAACCGAAGAGGCGATTGCACAATACACCAAAGCTGCTCGTACGAACGAGAACAAGTATATGTCTCCAAAGTACTTGGCCAAACTTGCTGTAGCTCAGGAAGAAGCGGGAAAGGTAGAAGATGCAATCAAGACCTACACCGAGATTGAAGAGAAATACTACGAATCCTTTGAATTTGCTGCGGCACGAAAACATAAAGCACGATTGGAAGGCCTTGCCGCTAAGTAATGCTTTGTAAATGCATACTAGAAGAGTAAGGCGCTTGGTGTCTTACTCTTTTTTGTTTTAACCCCATTATTACCCTCATTTCTTATGGCCAGTTCCCAAAAAAATCTCAGCGATTACAGCTCCGCAAACTTAACTGACGTCTCCAAAAAGCGATTTGCGATCGTGGTATCCGAATGGAACGATGAGGTAACCGAGTCCTTGTATTCTGGTGCTTATGAAACCTTACTTCAGCATGGTGTCAATCCCAAAAACATTGTTCGCAAGCAAGTGCCAGGATCCTTCGAACTTACCCTAGCCGCACAGTGGTGCGCACAGGATGAGCAGATCGATGCGGTGATTTGCCTGGGATGTGTGATCCAGGGGGAAACCCGCCACTTTGATTTTATCTGCGATGCTGTGGCCCATGGCATCACACAGGTAAGTTTGAAATACAACAAACCGGTCATCTTCGGTGTGCTCACCCCAAATACCCAGCAGCAGGCCCTAGACCGTGCGGGAGGAAAGCATGGCAACAAAGGTGACGAGGCCGCGATTACGGCCATTAAAATGCTTGGATTATAACCTATTAAGTTGATCAACGCGTGAAAATAATGAAGTTTGGTGGGACCTCTGTTGGACGTCCCGAACGAATGTATCAAGTAAAAGACTTGATCACTCGAAGCACTGAACCCACAATAGTGGTCCTTTCTGCCCTTTCCGGCACCACAAATGCTCTAGTGGGTATCGGCGAAGCCTTGGCGGCTGCCGATAAAGCACTCGCCAAGGAGCGGATTGATAGCTTGCATGCCCATTATTTGAACTTCTATCCAGAACTTTTGAAAAGCCCTGCCTCAAGAACCAAAGCGGAAGATATTTTAAAAGAGCATTTTGAGTTTCTCAACATCCTACTCAAAATCTCCTTCAACGAGGCGATCCAACGGGACATCTTGGCTCAAGGGGAACTGCTATCCACCAAACTTTTTCATACGCTATTAGAAGAACTCGAAATTCCTGCAGTGCTGTTGCCTGCCCTTGACTACATGAGCATCGATGAAAATTCGGAGCCGGAGCTGGGTAAAATTTCGGAGCGGTTGAAAGCGATACTTGCCCAATATCCAGATCAGCAGCTTTTCATCACCCAAGGCTATATCTGTAAAAACCACCGCAACGAGGTAGACAACTTGAAGCGTGGGGGAAGTGATTACACGGCTTCCCTAGTGGCGGCAGCAATCCAGGCCTCCGTTTGCGAGATTTGGACAGACATTGATGGCATGCACAACAATGATCCTCGGGTCGTGGATCGCACGCGTCCCATCGCCGAACTCTCCTTTGATGAGGCTGCCGAGTTGGCCTACTTTGGGGCTAAAATACTCCATCCCGCCTCCATTTGGCCAGCCCAACTTCACAATGTCCCCGTTAGGCTTCTGAATACCATGGACCCCGCTGCGGCAGGTACCCTGATCAAGGCAGAAGTAGCCGAAACAGGTGTAAAAGCCATTGCTGCCAAGGATGGCATTACTGCCATCAACATTAAATCTAGCCGCATGCTGTTGGCTTATGGATTTTTGAGACGGATTTTTGAAGTCTTCGAATCCTTTAAGACTCCAATTGACATGATCACTACCTCTGAAGTGGCGGTTTCGGTGACTATCGATGACTTGAGTCATTTAGATCAAATTGTAGAAGAGCTTAGCCGCTTTGGTACGGTGGAAGTGGATTCCAATCAGGCCATTGTGTGCGTGGTAGGAAATCAAGTTGCCGAAACGAAAGGGGCGATTCAATCCGTCATGGATTCCTTGGTGGACATTCCTGTTCGGATGGTGTCTTTTGGCGGTAGCAAGCACAATGTATCCATCTTGATCGATGCCAAATACAAAGTGCAGGCATTGAAAAACCTCAATGAGGGGGTCTTTACCTGGTAATTAAAAATAGCACAATGACTACTCCCAAACCTGGATTTCTGCAGCGTCTTCAAAGCAAATGGCAACTGAAAAGCTTGACCCAAGTGCTTTTGGTTTTGCTAGTCTTTGCCTGTACGGGCACGACCATTTTGCTAATCAAAAATCCGCTCCTTGCTTTTTTTGGCATTGAAAGAGGGGGGGACCATGGACTGCGAAATACCATTGCTTATTTGTTGCTCGTTTTGCCCTTGTATCAACTAATGCTTTTGGTGTATGGCTTTATTTTTGGGCAGTTTCGATTTTTTTGGGAAAAAGAAAAGCAGTTGGTGCAGCGAATAGGCAAGCTGTTTACCCGAAAAAAATAATGAAGCTAAACGGTTAGCTGATTCGGCTCCAGTTGACGGCAGTATTTTTTTGGGCCCTCACCTGCCTCAGGATGGCGAAGTGTTCTGGGCTCTCCAAGGTAGGGTCGGCTGCCAAGACTTGCTGCGCCGCATCTCTTGCCAAGGTCAATAGTGCGGCATCCTTACTCAAATCTGCAATCAAAAGATCGGTGATGCCACTCTGCTGGGTGCCCATCAAGTCACCCGGTCCTCGAAGCCTCAAGTCCACATCTGCGATTTCAAATCCATCGTTGGTCCTGACCATCGTATCCAAGCGAACGCGGGAATCGCGGCTAAGCTCCACCTTGCTCATCAAGATGCAGTAACTCTGTTCTGCACCTCGTCCCACTCGCCCACGAAGTTGATGGAGTTGAGAAAGCCCAAATCGTTCTGCATTCTCAATGATCATCACCGAGGCGTTGGGCACATTGACTCCTACTTCAATTACTGTGGTGGCCACCATGATTTTGGTTTCCCCTTTTACAAAGCGCTGCATTTCGTAGTCCTTGGCATCGGCTTTCATGCCTCCATGGACGATGCTTAGGGGCACCTGCGGAAAAGCCCGAGCAATGCTTTCGTAGCCATCCATCAGATTTTTGAGGTCCAGGCTTTGGGACTCTTCGATCAAAGGATAGACGATGTATACTTGTCTGCCTTTCTTGATTTCCTCCAGTATAAAACCAAAGACCTTAAGCCTGTCCTTGTCGTAGCGGTGAACTGTTTGAATGGGCTTTCTCCCTGCTGGAAGTTCGTCAATTAGGGACACCTCCAAATCCCCATATAGGGTCATGGCCAAGGTTCTTGGGATGGGAGTAGCCGTCATGACGAGCACATGGGGCTGGTACTGCTCGTTCTTGGCCCAAAGTTTGGCCCGCTGTGCTACACCAAAGCGATGCTGCTCGTCGACAATCGCCAATCCTAAATTTTTAAATTGAACAACTTCTTCAAGGAGTGCATGCGTTCCGACCAAGAGTGTCAACTCTCCGGATTCCAAGGCTTCATGCAGGACCTTTCGAGCAGCTTTTTTGGTGGAGCCGGTAAGCAAGGCAATCTGGAGACCCATGGCTTCAGCATACGCCCGCAAACCTTCGTAGTGCTGATTGGCAAGGATTTCGGTAGGCGCCATGATGCAGGTTTGTGCCCCAGAGCCGATAGCGAGTAGCATGCTGATAAAGGCCACCATGGTTTTACCACTGCCCACATCTCCTTGAATCAGGCGGTTCATTTGCTTACCCGACTTCATGTCTTCAAAAATTTCCCGAATCACTCTCTTTTGAGCGTTTGTAAGTTCAAAGGGGAGATGGCGTGTGTAAAAGTCGGTCAGTAGTTGGGTGGAGCCTAGGACCTGCCCCAGTGATTTTTCGGTTCGGGTAACTTTCAAGGTAAGTAAGCGAAGTTGCAGGTAAAAAAACTCCTCGAACTTCAAGCGCTTTCTTGCTTGGGAAAGACCTTCAATACTATTTGGGAAGTGGATTTGTCGAAGGGCTTCCTTTTTTCCCACTAGTCGGTACTGCTCCAGAATTCCTGGAGACAAGGTCTCTTGCACCTGCGGATATACGAGCGGAAGCAGCTGCTCCAAAATGCGGGAGATCCCCCTAGAATCTAGGTAGCGAATCTTAAGTTTCTCTGTGGTAGAATAGACGGGCTGAAATTTGTTTCGCGTATCATTGGCCGCGGCGATGGGTTCCATCTCCGGGTGGGCCATGCTCCATTTGCGTCCAAAAAGCGCAGGTTTGCCCAAAAAAATAAATGAGCCACCTAATGGCAGTCTTTTGAGTACCCAGGTGATGCCTTTAAACCAGGTCATCTCCATTTCCCCCGTGTCGTCTACCACTACAGCTACTAGCCGTTTTTTGGGCCCCATGCCCACCAAATCGATGCTCTTGATGCGAGCGATCACTTGGACATGCTCTAGCTCTTCGTGGAGATCTTTGATTTTTAAGAAGGTGCTTCGGTCCTCGTAGCGAAACGGGTAGTGCTGCAGCAGATCCCCGTAGGTGAATATGCTCAGCTCCTTGTTTAGCAGTTCAGCCTTCTGTGGGCCAACCCCCTTGAGGTATTCGATGCGGGTATCAAAGATGGTAGACAAAGGCTTCTAATTAGGATGGAACAAGTTACCGCAGTGCGATGAATTTTGCCAAGGGTTTGCAGGAAATTGTCTGGGAAAGGCAAGCGCTGCTTCTTTGAATTACCTTTCTTGAAGTTGTGCAGCAAAATCAGCAAAGCGAACTCGATGTTCCTGTTGGCTCTGTAGGAGTGCCAATTGATTTTTTGCGCGGTGTAGGTTTTGCAGGGGATAGCTTACTCTGTAGTAGACATTGCCCTCGAGGTGGTCGGTGAGGAATCTAAGTCCCATGATCAGGGTCATGATTTCTCCTCCAAGCAGGAGTGATTTCGCTTCAAGTGGAGTCATTGCCCCATTCAACCCTTCTAGGTAGCCCGCAAGGAGCTCTTCAAACAGTTCTGGGATCTCCCGAATCTGTTCCCATTCAGTGGAGGTTTCCGGAAGGCTGCAGGCCACGGTTCGTAGGAGATCTCCAAAATCATACATCAGGTATCCCCCCATCACTGTATCCAAATCTACGATTGCTTGCACTTGGCTGAGGGTCTTCGAAAAAATCAGGTTGTTGATTTTGGTGTCGCTGTGGGTAACCCGTAGCGGGAGATGGTTGCGTTGCTCCTGGTACCAATTCACCAAGGGCAGCTGCGCCAAATACCCTTGGAGAAGCCCTTGCTCCACTTCTGGGAGTGAGGGAAGCTGTTTGGCTACTTCTTGAAGTCGTGCAAATCGGAGGTCTAGCCGATGAAAGTTGGGGATGGTCTCTTCAAATGCTGCTGCGGGCAGCTGCTGGCTCCAGGAGGCAAACTTTCCATAGGCCTGGGCGGCCATTCTGGCTTGGGCAGGTTGCTGCACCTGTTGCAAGGTACTGCCCTCGACAAAGTCAAATAGGCGGTAATTTTTTCCTTGGATAGCGGTTAGACCACTTCCGTTTGTATTGAGCAGGGGAAGGGGAAGCTGGAAGGGCAAGGGATGGTTATCCGCATGCTTGGAAAGCAAGCCAAGGTTATGATCGATGCGATCGGGGAAGCGGAAAACGGAATCATTGAATCCCTGAAGGATCCATTTTTTGTCTAGTTGACTGACTAGGAGCGTCTCGTGAATTAGTCCTTCACCAAATGGACGAATGGTTAGGGGAGCATCGGTAAACTGGGGGTAGGCCTGGGTGAGGGCGGAAGCTAGCGCATCAAACATGGGTCGAAAATAGAAATTTCTTCTTGTAAATGCAGGTGCCTGAATCTGCCTCAAAACTTTGGGGGCTCAAGATCTTGTTTTTGAGGCAGCTAGGGCTTCTTTTGAAAAAAGGGCGAACTCTCTTTCTGAAAAAAATCAAAAAAGGGATGGGCCTTAACTAAATAATTTTTTGTTTATTGGTCCATCAATTAACCCAAGATCCTATGAATGTTACTGCCTTAGATTGGGGCATCATTGCCGCTTTCTTTATTATTTCCCTGGTGATTGGACTTGCTTCGGCGAAGTCAGCAGGGAGTTCTGCAAAGGAATTTTTTCTCTCTGGCCGCAACATGCCTTGGTGGCTTTTGGGCGTTTCCATGGTCGCAACTACCTTTTCTGCCGATACTCCGAACCTAGTTACGGACATGGTCCGAAAGGATGGTGTTGCAGGCAACTGGGCTTGGTGGGCATTTTTGCTCACGGGCATGTTGACCGTATTTGTCTATGCCAAGTTGTGGAGACGGTCTGAGTCGACTACCGATTTGGAATTTTACGAAATGCGCTATTCAGGTAAGGGAGCAGCTTTTTTGCGTGCCTTCCGTGCCATTTACCTAGGCGTATTCTTCAACGTAGTCATCATGGCAACGGTGTCTTTGGCAGCCATCAAGATCGGCGGGGTGATGTTGGGCCTTTCTCCAGTTCAAACTTTGTTGATTGCCTCTGTGGTCACCGTGGTCTACTCCTCTTTTGGAGGTCTTAAGGGGGTGTTGCTTACAGACTTTTTTCAGTTTTTCATTGCAATGATCGGCTCCTTTGGAGCGGCGTATTATGTGTTGGAGTTACCTGAAATCGGGTCTTTGCAGCAGTTGTTAAGTCACGAGGTGGTGGCTACCAAGTTGGATTTTGTGCCGGATTTCACCAATCCCAATGTGTATATTCCACTATTTATCATGCCTATTGCCATTCAATGGTGGGCAACCTGGTACCCTGGAGCGGAGCCAGGTGGTGGGGGATACATCGCCCAGCGCATGCTATCGGCTAAGGATGAGAAAAATGCGATTGGAGCCACCCTGTTTTTCAATATTGCACACTATGCCTTACGTCCATGGCCTTGGATTATTGTTGCCCTAGCATCTTTAGTGGTTTACCCAACGGTAAGCGATTTGCAGGTGGCATTTCCCCATATTCCTGCCGACAAGTTGGGTGATGATTTAGCTTATCCAGCCATGCTCACCTTCCTGCCTACTGGAATGATTGGGGTCGTGCTAGCTTCCTTGATTGCAGCAGTGATGTCTACGCTATCTACTCACCTCAACTGGGGTTCGAGCTATGTGGTGAACGATTTCTACCTCCGGTTTTTGAAGCCTGAAGCAAGTGACAAGGAGTTGGTCGCTGTGGGTAGAATTTCTACCGTAGTCTTGATGGTGTTGTCAAGCTTTTTGGCCTTGGCCTTGTCCTCGGCCTTGTCTGCCTTTGCGATTTTGCTTCAAATTGGTGCAGGTACGGGCTTGATATTTATTCTTCGTTGGTTTTGGTGGAGGATCAATGCCTACACAGAAATCTCCGCCATGATCATCTCTTTTGCAGTAGCTATTTTCTTTGAAGTGATCAATCC
>Ga0079301_1001359_pt1 | contig 11301 bp, 11 predicted proteins | sample Wag4_2014_7_11_3_FD_74797 | JGI IMG/M metagenome (GOLD analysis project Ga0079301, IMG submission 74797) | Fresh water mixed with fracking chemicals microbial communities from Ohio, USA - Utica-2 Time Series FC 2014_7_11 | ecosystem: Engineered > Industrial production > Chemical products > Input...
GCGCCCCTTTCATCACCGCGAGCCGGGTGTCGTTGGTGCTGGCCTTGTTTTGGATGACGTTTGGGCAGAGTTGATTGTGGATATGGTGCACGTTCATCCGATGGGCGTTGAGATTGCCAGACGATGCAAGAGTGCCCAGCGTTTGATGCTGGTTTCGGATGCGTTGCGCGGAACAGGTCTCAGCCCGGGCGAGTACGAACTGGGTGGGCAAAAGACGGTCATTGATCACGAGATTGCCCGTTTGTCGGATGGCACCATCGCGGGTTCAATCACCCTGTTGGATCGCGCGGTGCGACTGGCTGTCGGGCAGGCCGGGGTGCCCTTGGCCGAGGCATTGACCATGGCTAGCCAAACCCCGGCTGCATCGCTCGGCTTGTCGGACCGGGGGGTGTTACATCCAGGGTATCGGGCCGATCTCGTCTTGCTGGATGACTGTTTGAACGTTGCGGGGACCTGTATCGGCGGCGAGTGGGTTTACACCCGCGATCCGGCGATCACGGCAGGCGTTGCCACGTGAACCACCCCCCCCGTGTGGGCCTGTTCATTGACGCAGGCTACCTGGAGAAACTGTGCCAGGACCACTTCGCCGGCCGCGCGGATGGCGCGCGCACTCCTTTGGCCATTGACTTCAAGAAGCTGCCATCGGTGCTCACCAAAACCAAATCGGTGCAGATTTTTTATTACTACTGTATGCCGTTTCTGTCGGATCCGCCGTTGCCCGCCGAACAGGCATCGTTTGATGCGAAGGCGCGTTTTTGTCAGGTGTTGAAACGGTTTCCGCGTTGGACACTGCGTGAAGGGGTGCTTGAGCGTCGGGGCGGTTTTCGCTCGGGCGATCAATGGCTGATGCAAAAACGCATTGATGTCTTGTTGGCGTGTGATGTGACGCGCCTGGTTTGGACCCGCGCAATTGACCAGGTGGTGATGCTGAGTGGTGACAGCGATTTTGTCCCGTTGGTTGCGGAGTGCCAGTCAGGCGGTGTCCCTGTCACCTTGCGTTATCATCCAGGCACGGCGCACGCCGATCTCATTGCGGCGGCCAACGAGGCCATCATTCTGACGCGGGAGGAACTCGTGGCGATCGCTCTGGCGCCACGGGGGGCATCCCGGTAGAATGATGCGGAAGCTCAACGTGGATTGAGGAGGAATAACCCATGCCTTTGAAACGTGCCAGTGGCCTGTTGTTACACCCCACCTCGCTCAGTGGGGGTCACGGCATTGGTGACCTGGGACCGAGTGCCTATGCGTTTGTTGATGCATTGGTTGCACTTCAGCAACGGTACTGGCAGGTTTTGCCGCTTGGCCCCACCGGCTATGGCGATTCGCCATACCAGTCGTTTTCCGCGTTTGCGGGCAATCCCTTGCTGATCGACCTTTATCAATTGCGCGAGGCGGGTTATCTGACGGATGAAGACCTCGCGGACGCCCCGGCCAACACCGACCGTGTGGCTTACTGTGATGTCGTGCCCTTCAAAAATCGCATACTGCGCGCGGCGCACGCGCGCTTTCAGGCGATGCAAAATGCGGAGGCGATGGCTCAATTCTGGTTGTTTTGCGAACGGGAAGCGAGCTGGCTGGATGACTACGCGTTGTTTGCCGCTTTAAAGGATGCGCATGGTGGTGCGGGCTGGAGCATGTGGGAAGAGGAATTGGTGAAGCGATCGCCTGACGCCCTTGCGGCGGCGCGGGCGGCGCAGCAAGTAGCAATTTCTTTTTACCAGTTTTGTCAGTGGCAGTTTGATTTACAATGGCAGGCGCTGAAGGCCTATGCCAATGAGCGCGATGTGGCGATCATCGGCGATGCACCAATTTTTGTGGCGTATGACAGTGCGGATGTGTGGATTAACCAGGGCGAGTATTTTTTGGATGAAAAGGGTGCACCAACCGCCGTTGCGGGTGTGCCGCCGGATTATTTTTCCAAGGAAGGCCAATTGTGGGGCAATCCCTTGTATCGCTGGCGGGTAATGGAAGAAAACGGTTTTCGGTGGTGGGTCGCGCGGATGCGCAAGGCACGGACCCTCTATGACTTGATTCGCATTGATCACTTTCGGGGTTTTGAGGCGTATTGGGAAGTGGGGGCGCATGAGCCCAATGCGATCAACGGCCGCTGGGTCAAAGGGCCCGATGCCGCTTTGTTCCAGGTTTTGCGCGATCAACTGGGTGAGTTGCCCTTCATTGCCGAAGACTTGGGCCTCATTACCCCAGCCGTCGAGGCTTTGCGTGACGCGTTTGACTTGCCTGGCATGAAAATCATGCAATTTGGTTTCAGTAATCCGGCCAACGCCTATTTGCCGCATCGCTTCGAGCGCAATTGCGTGGCCTATACAGGCACCCACGACAACGATACGGCGCGCGCGTGGTTCAGACAGGCCGCTGAAGCCGAACAGCGCTATGCCCTGGATTATCTTGGCACCGATGAACAGGGTTTCACCCGGGCCTTGATTCGGCAGGCGGTCGCAAGCGTGGCGGATCTCGCCATCATCCCTGTTCAGGATTTGCTCGACTTAGGCGCTGAAGGCCGTATGAACACCCCAGCGATACCCGACGGCAACTGGGGTTGGCGCTTGTCACCGGAACAATTCAAGATTGCGGAACACACGGATTTCGCACATTGGACCGAGTGGTATGGCAGGCATCTGGCCACGGAGACCATCACCTTGCCGCACGCTGATGGTGACGTGGTCGTTCACGCTGTTTGATGCGCTGTTTGCGTCGATGTCCCCAGTTCTAAGGAGTGCCAATGCCCCTTGTCGCAATACCTTTTCAGCTCCCTCCCGCGTTTCCTTTGCCGCCACACTGGCTTGACCATCTGGGCGCCGATGCCCAAGACGGTGTGACGGAACGTGTCATTGAGTTGCTTGAGCAACTGGATGCGGCTGACCTCATCTGGTTTTCCAAACGGTTGGGAGACCAATGGACCACCTGGGATCACTGGGGCCGCGCCTTGTTGGCCGGTGACGTGGCCGCACGTGTTTCCCGAGACTTTACGCAATCCGGGTGGGATCCCCGCATTTGGAACGATGCGATGCGACAAGGCCACCCCATGCTGGTGATGGGTGATGGCATCGCGGCAGGCCCACTGGAGCTACCCAAGGCTCTGGCGGAAGTCGTTGGCGCCAAGGCGCCGCTTGGATTTCTGTATGTGTTTCCGATTGTTGACGCGAGTCAGCAAGTGGTGGCGCAGATGAGTCTTTATCGCTTGATGGCCAATGGGCCGTTGAATCATGATCAGCCGGCCATCGTGCAATCGCTTTTGCAACTGATCACCCAATGCCTTCCACAGACTGCAGGTCAATAAGGGCGAAATCATGCAACACCATCCCGGTTTTTTGAAGTTGGTCGATTCCGTGATGCCACGGATTCAGGAAGTGAGCGTAGAAACCGTACAAAGCTGGCAGCGAGCCGGCGAAACCTTCTCGTTGATTGACGTCCGCGAAGATCATGAATGGCTGGTTGATCGGGCGAAAGGCGCGATTCACGTGGGGCGTGGCATCCTCGAACGTGACATTGAGAGCCTTGTGCCCGATTTGGACACTTTGATCGTATTGTATTGTGGGGGTGGGTTTCGCTCCGCGCTCGCTGCTGACAACTTGCAACAAATGGGCTATACCCGTGTGAGGAGTTTGGCCGGCGGTATCAAGGCCTGGCGTGCTGCTCAGGCACCGCTTGAACATTGAGTGTTGCGAGATAACGGCGCGGGGATTGGTGATCAAATTTTGGCAGTTGGTGAATGACAACACGTGCGTGCGTGATGTATTGATTGTGATACGCAATCTTTCAACAGCAACCGATGCGGCACGGCATCGCGGGCGTCGATGACGGTTAGGTATTTTTTCTGATGTTTGTGACATTTGCTGTGCAAGTTTTCAACAGAAACCGATGCGTCGCACGATAAAGGCTGCGAAGGCGACAGGGCGTCGAGTGCTGACAGGCGTTGTGGTGTTTGTTGGACTGCTTGCGCAGTCGGTGCAGGCAAATTCAAGTGACCAGGTACGGGTTGAAGTGCCTCATCTGGCGCCTGGCACGACACTCGTTGCCCCTTTGACCGTGCGCTGGTTTGCCGGGCATCGTTTTCGCATCGATGCGCTGTTGCATGCGGCAACGACGGGCAATTTTTTTTATGACACGATGCTGCGCCTGTATTTGGGCTCGACGATGACCTTGTCCGGACAGATGCCGCAAAGGTGGTTGAGTGGTCAGCTGCCCGTGCGGGGTTATCAGCAAACCGTACTGACGCTCAAAAATGGGGTGGTCAGAATGAATCTGCCTTTTGTGGTGGATCCCCGCCAATCCAGGCATCACATGGAGAGCCATTTTTCGATTACGTTAACCCAGTTTGGTGTCATCAACCCGAGTGGCGGTTCTCCGGGTTCGGCTGTGGTTTACCTCAAAGTGGGTCTGCCTGCCACCGTGAATTCCAGCCGCGCTTCGTGAGCGCAACGTGGCTAACCGTGGCCGAGCAAGCACCTCAACCCATGCGCAAGTTCACGGCTGTTTTGGGTATAAGAAGCCTAGCGTGTGAACGCGCGCCAGAGCGTCAATGTTAAGCCATTCAGGGAGGCATCCGATGGTTGCAAAAATTGCAAAACCCGCGGGTCAACCAGTGTTGCCGGCGCCACCCAAAGGCGGTACGGGCGGAGCCAAGCCGGCCATCGCCGATCCCGTCGCGAACTGGCGCAATCACGTCACATCTGAAGCCGGCACACGTGTCCACCCCGTGACTCGCAAGGTGAGAGAACACCATGGCATCGACATCGCCGTTCCCAAGGGAACCCCGGTCCAAAGTGTTAAAAGAGGTACGGTGGTGTTTGCTGGCGAACAGAGCGGTTACGGGAACATTGTAGAGGTCAAGCATGAAGATGGGACTTTAACCAAATACGCCCACCTGGATGCGATTAATGCGCAAGTCGGTCAGCAAGTCGGTGCGGGCGATGTGATCGGCAAGGTCGGGAGCACAGGGGTGTCCACGGGCGACCACTTACACTTTGAGGTTCGTCGAGGTGGTGCCACCTTGGATCCGCGCGCCTATCTTGAAGGCTCGGAGTCCATCGCTGCGGTTGATCCCGGCCCTGGCACCAGTTACGCGGGCACAGGCGGCGGTGGTTCAACCCTCAGCTTGGGTGGTGGTGGCGGGGCGCCTTCGGCGCTCAGCTTGGGTGGCGGTGCAGGCGGTGGCGAGGCGGGGGGCGTTGGCAACAACGGTTCAGGTGGTTCATACGTGCCTCCAATGGATGCTCCGCCGCCATTGCCTGCCGATTTTCAATTCCCGCTTGATCTTGAGACGCTCGCCCGTGCGTTGGGTGTGTCTGTTGAAGAACTGAAAAAAAGTTTGCCGTACATCGTTAATGCCATGAAGGAAGCAGGCATCACTGACCCCAACGCAATCATTGGAATTCTGGCCACGGTTAAAACCGAGGTTGGCAACTTTCAGCCGATAGCAGAGCATGCAAGCGGGGCCGAGTACAATGGCAGAAGTGATTTAGGAAATACGCAACCTGGGGACGGCGAGCGTTACAAGGGCCGCGGGTTTATTCAGATAACTGGGCGCGCGAATTACCGTGAATATGGAAAAAAACTCGGCATCGATCTGGAAGGCAATCCTGATCTTGCCCTGCGACCGGATTACGCTGCGAAGATTCTTGTGCAATACTTCAAGGATCGTGGCCTCGACAAGAAAGCGGCAGCAGGCGACTGGACAGGCGTGCGCAAAGGGGTCAATGGTGGTGCTAATGGTATGGACACCTTCATGGCGACGGTAAACAAGTTGACGGCGTCCGCCAGACAGAACACGGCCTGATGCGTTTGCATACGCTGAACGATACAATAACGTACAGGTTTTTTTCAAAACTTGTGTAACGAACTCAAGACAACAGGCGCTCGCTCATTGTCTTGAATATCAGCCAAAATTTGGTCACCATTCAACGTGTGTCTGTACAACTGTTAGATCTCGTTTGTCAGATGTGACGGTTGTTATCCGCAAGTCATCAGGGAATTAGTCTAAGCCTTGGGCTATTCGTCGATCGTGTCGCCTGTTAGACTGCAGTGGTATCGGATGTGTATTGGCTTTTACAACGAGAAGTCTGGCGAATGAACGATAGTCAACTCATGGACAAACTGCGCCGCATCGAGGCCTTGTTTTCCGCGCCGGGCAGCGAGGGTGAGCGTTTGGCTGCGGCGGAAGCCAAGGCGCGTATGCTGCGGCGCCTGGCGGAGGTTGAGAAGGCGGATCCACCCATCGAATACCGCTTCACTTTCGCGGATGACTGGAGCAACCGACTGTTCCGGGCAGTGTGTCGGCGCTACGAACTGAAGCCGTATCGGTATTCGGGCCAGCGCTACACGACGGTCATGGCGCGGGTATCGAAGGGTTTCGTTGATCAGACCCTCTGGCCGGAATTCGAAGCGTTATCAAAAACCTTGCGTGAGCACCTCGAATCGGTCACCGCCCGGGTCATTGAAGAAGTCCTCCAGACTGAGGATAAAGAAGCGGAAGTGCGCGAACAACTGCCGCCGGGCACATAGCCTGTCGATTCCCCCGTTGTCTCAATCGCGCATCCACCAGAAGCACGGCAATGGTGAACAGAACCAGCAACATAATGAGTCTTGTTCCAGCAAATCGTCTAAAGGACATTCAATCGTTCACCGTGCGAAATTCTGAAATTCAAGCGATAGCGATGTCGCTGACACAAGTTGGATCCGCGAAACGAGCGGTTTTCGCGTGCAGACAAAACGTCCTAAATCAAGTCTCACAATCACATTTCTGGCGACATTCGAGGTAACAGAGCTTCAAATCAGCGTCTCGAAACACCCTTTCATCCTTTCGCGCAGGCAAAAAAGCGGTTACAACGTTTGGGGTTGCAGACTCCCGATGATGCGGAGAATCGCGTGCCAGTGATGGCTATGCATGGGCAAACTCGACCAGGAGTTTTTCTGGCAGGTCAAAGTTGGCCGTTACACTTTGCACATCGCCAAGCTCATCCAAGGTGTTCATCAATTTGACCATTTTCTTGGCGATATCCCGATCCTCAACCAAAATGGTGTTGGCTGGCACCAATGCGCTTTCAGCGCTTGCGATAGGCACCTTGGCAGTTTTGAGAGCCTCCGCGACAGACTCCAACGCTTCGGGCGCGCATTCAATGACAATATCACCATCATCGGTCTTAAGGTCTTCGGCGCCCGCATCGGCGGCAAGCAGGAGCAGATCCTCTTCGGAATATCGGCCTGCTTCGTTTGGCACCACGATAATGCCCACGCGGCGAAACATCCAACCCACGCAGCCGGTTTCGCCCATGTTGCCGCCAGCTTTGTTGAAAGCCGCGCGCACGTCGCCGGCTGTGCGATTACGGTTGTCCGTCATGGCATCGACGACGATCGCCACCCCACCCGGACCGTAGCCTTCGTAAGTGACCTCATCAAGGGTCTCTGAGTGTTCTTCACCGGTGCCTTTCCGGATGGCACGTGCAATGTTGTCGTTAGGCAATCCTGATTCCTTGGCCCGGTCGATCGCCTGCCGCAAGCGAAAATTACCCGCGGGATCACCACCACCCTGACGGGCAGCCACGATGATTTCACGCGAAATTCGCGCAAAGACCGCACTGCGAGCTGAATCCAGCTTACCCTTCGACCGCTTGATGTTCTCCCACTTGCGTCCCATTCATCCTCCAGGCAACAGGTTGAGTTTGCTTGATTCCGACCATTTGAGTCAGTGCCCGCGTCGTGGTCTAACCTGGTGGCATTGCCGACACGGGATCACGAATCTGACTGAGTACTCAGTTATACAACATCCCGTTGCTTGCTGGCCAAGCCTGTCGTTTGTGCGCGTGACCACGTTTGACACGCGTGTCGAGTCGACATCACGGGCCGTCGGATAATACCTGGTGAAACGCTACGCCCCCTCACCAACCGTTGCCCACAGAACAACTGTTAAAGCGCCGGAGATCAAGACCAAATAATCAGGTTTAAAACCCTCAAGCCCCTGATGGTACGGCCCTGAGCGTCGGAAAAACGCGAAGCGAAAGCTCGACCTGAATCATCCGCCTTCCAGCGCCTGTTGGCTGACTGTAATTTTCCGAATGCGACGTCCGTACGTATCAGCCACGTAGACATTCCCGGAGGCATCGACGGCGACGCCTTCGGGGACTATGAACTGCGCGGCAGCACCCGTGCCATCTGCAAACCCCTTTTTCGAGCCCGCCAGCGTGGTCACCACGCCCGTGGGACTCACCTTGCGAATGAGATGGTTTTGCGAATCAGCCACGTAGACATTCCCGGAGGCATCGACGGCGACGCCACGAGGGACGTTGAACTTCGCGGCAGCACCCGTGCCATCGGCATACCCCATTGTCGATCCAGCCAGCGTGGTCACCACGCCCGTGGGACTCACCTTGCGAATGAGAGCGTTACCCGTATCAGCCACGTAGACATTCCCGGAGGCATCGACGGCGACGCCTTCGGGGACTCTGAACTGCGCGGCAGCACCCGTGCCATCGGCATACCCCATTGTCGATCCAGCCAAGGTGGTCACCACGCCCGTGGGACTCACCTTGCGAATGAGAGCGTTACCCGTATCAGCCACGTAGACATTCCCGGAGGCATCGACGGCAACCCCTGCTGGGAATTTGAACTGCGCGGCAGCACCGGTGCCATCTGCATAACCGATTGTCGAGCCCGCCAGCGTGGTCACCACGCCCGTGGGACTCACCTTGCGGATGAGATGGTCCCACTCATCAGCCACGTAGACATTCCCGGAGGCATCGACGGCGACGCCACGAGGGACGTTGAACTGCGCGGCAGCACCCGTGCCATCGGCATACCCCATTGTCGATCCAGCCAAGGTGGTCACCACGCCCGTGGGACTCACCTTGCGAATGAGAAAGTTCCACGCATCACCCACGTAGACATTCCCGGAGGCATCGACGGCGACGCCACGAGGGGCGTTGAACTGCGCGGCAGCACCCGTGCCATCGGCATACCCGATTGTTGAGCCCGCGAGGGTGGTAACCTGAACACCTCCGGGTGTTCTTGTTACAAGAGATGGCGGCGAACTTGGTACCAACGACACATCCGGCGTTGGCTGAACGCTAGACCGCGTTGACGCCACCTCATCCGGTTGACTGCGCAGCTGGATAGCCAGTGCTTCGGCATTCTCGGGCACCTGTGCCAGTTGAGATGCCAAAGTGTCAAGGTCAGCCTTCAATTCTGGGGACTGCGACTGGAGGCGCGCCAGCACTTGCGCTTTTTGCTCCGTAGGGGAGTTCAGAAAGACCACTTGGACATCGGCATCACCTAGACCCTTCGTCACTACACCAGTGGCGCGTGCCAGAATCGTCTCATCCACGCTGCCCCACAGTGAACCTGTTTTGGGCTTCAGCGCATCAAGAGCGACCGTGCTGGCTAACGAAACCGTTACCGCCTTGCCTGATGCCGCCAGCGTTGCGACCCGAATGTCCCCCTTGGGGGTGGGTAACTGGGCCTGCACAGTATAGGTCAGACCCTCGGGAACGTTGGGGATGCTGAAGTTGCCCTCTGCATCCGTTTGGACAGCCTTAAGCCCTTTGAATGGAGCACCGGTCGCATCTGCAAGCACGACCGTAATATCGGCAACCGGTTGCTGCTCAAGCACCGCCAGTAACTGTCGGACAGGCCGAGGGAGGCGATAGTTGCTGGCGTTGTTGCCGACCAAGTTGCCTGAATTGTTGCTGACTAAATCAGCCCCCCTCTTGGCTACCAGGCCACCAGCGTTGTTTGAAATCAGGGCGCCACCGGCGACACTGACCAGCTTGACTGGCAACAGCACCCGCCCGCGGATGGTCATCTTAGCCAAATCGGCGTTGCGTTGTCCCGAAGCCAAAGTTTTTGGCGCGGGGGTGGGGGCTGGATTCACGCAGGCGATCGCAATCGCCGCTAGCACGAGCAAGCTCGTGACGTGCATCCTGCAGATAAGCGGTGGATGAGTATTAGTCTTGTGAGGATTGAGCATCAGGTTGTCTCCGGGTTCGCGGCACCCAACAGGGTCCACCGACGTGTTTTTCACCTCGTCATTATACCCGTTGTAGACGGCGAATTATCAAAAGTATCGGTGCGCGTTCATCGCGCCAGGCGAAGCCTGGGAGAGGAGGATAGTGTGACTTGAAACCTCGCATTGGAGCCCGGCGGGTGCCCAACCCCGCCCGGTAAAACTTGTACAAAGTCGCCCTGGCACGTATTGTCAGACACTGCGATATCCCCCACTGATTTGCATCAGTGGGGGATAAGTTTCAAATCAGGACCCGACAAGCCTCAGCCGGTGACAGGTGGCTCCCGAACAGCATCAAGCTGCCTTTTGAATTCCTCCGGCAACAGGATTGCCCCCATGGTGGCGAGTGAATATTCAACAGCCGCCATGATGTAAGCATATGGTGAAACACCGACCCTTTTTGCGTCATCAATGATCGTGTACATCACGGCTGCGTTTTCGGCTCCGCGACGGGAGCGGGAGCCATAAAAGTTTTTTCGTCCCAAAATCGGCGTTCGTATTGCCCGTTACGCGATATTGTTGTCGATGTTAACCGCCGGGTTTTCAAGGAAAATCCGTAAGCCTGCTTCAATATTCACCAGATAAGGGGCGTCGAACTGGTGAGACTTGGGTTGGCTGGGGGATGATCCCGTCACTGCGCCACTTGTAATAGTTTGCCGGGCTGACGCCCAGATCACCCGCGATGGCTGCTACAGAGCGCCCTTCGCTTCTGCTACGGCGCGCGATTTCACTGACAGTGGCAGCCTTTTCAGCCTGCGTGTAAACAGGGGGCGAGGTGTTTCGGGTTCGTCTCACGGTGTTCTCCTTTCTCCAGAACACTATGCAGACTTTTTCTCAAGATTTCACGACGGGGTAGGGCGACTTCATACAGAATTTGAGGCTCCCAACGGACGCCGGACAGTGGCATTTAGACTTCGTGATGGTTCCCTGGGTGCATGCGTAACCAATTTGCCGGCACAATTGGCGTCTCCTCAGGCAGTCACAATCTTAATGAAGGAAAAGTGGAGTCAAGAAAACACTGGTTTTCACGAACTGGCGGGGCAAATCAATCTGGACCGGGCCTACGTTCACAAGGGGCGAGCGAATGCAGTGTGGACGGTGGTGGCTGTGGCGTTGATCGCCTACAACGCCTGGCAAAGCTATCTCTACCAAGCCTTCGGCATTGACCCGATGCGGCCGGGACGAAGCTGGGCGGATTTGAGAATTGATCTCTGGTGCAGCCTTGGCGATCGTGACCACGTTGATGATCACCATGCCACTGGACCACCACCCCAAGCAGCCTGATT
>Ga0079301_1001362_pt1 | contig 11278 bp, 10 predicted proteins | sample Wag4_2014_7_11_3_FD_74797 | JGI IMG/M metagenome (GOLD analysis project Ga0079301, IMG submission 74797) | Fresh water mixed with fracking chemicals microbial communities from Ohio, USA - Utica-2 Time Series FC 2014_7_11 | ecosystem: Engineered > Industrial production > Chemical products > Input...
GGTTTCCGCCTGGGTCGGCGTGATGCCGAAGGTCACCAGACGCCCGTCGCGGGCCTGAGCCTCGGCGATCCGTATCGCTTCGCGGAAAGCGTCCTCATCACGGATGTAATGGTCAGCCGCCAGTACCAGCAGCACCGGATCATCGCCCTCGCGGCTGGCATCCAGCGCCGCCAGCGCGATGGCCGGGGCCGTATTGCGCGCCATGGGCTCAAGGATGATGCGCCGGCTCGCACGCTTGGCCAGGCGCAGCTGCTCGGCCACGACGAAACGATGCTCTTCATTGCTCACCACCAGCGGCGATGCGTGCTCCAACCCATCCAGCCTGGCCAGCGTACGCTGGAACATGGTCCCTTTCGCCTGACCGTCGAGCTCCAGAAACTGCTTGGGGAAACGCTGGCGCGACAGCGGCCAGAGGCGCGAGCCGCTGCCGCCGGCGAGGATTACGGGCGTAAACATAAAAACTCCGGGAAGCCGTCAATGGCAAAGTCCGGCATTATCGAATCGCTCCAGCGATGATGCAACGCCCGTGCAGCGGCGCTGCACATCCTCCCGTAGGGGCGGGGGTGCAACATTCGCGGGATCAATACCTGCAGGGGCGGCCCCTGGCCGCGAACAGAACCGCGCCAATGAAGGGGTATGGGTTCGCGGGCATGGCCCGCTCCTACGAGGTGTGTTGCAGGTCACCTTCGGCTCGCATGCCCCCTGCACGCTCTGTAAACTAGCCGCCCGCGTTCTAGGGCCAGAGAGAAGATCATGCACCGCACGTTAATTACAGGCGCCAACGGTTTCGTTGGACGGCAGCTCTGCAGAACGCTCCAGCACTCCGGGCAGCATGTCATTGCTGTGTCGTCGCAGGCGGGCCAACCCGTACCCTTTGCCAGCGAAACGGTCAGTTGTGACATTCGCGAAGCCGAAAGCGTTGCGCAGATTATCCGTGACACCTCTCCGACCCGAATCGTGCATCTGGCCGCAATCACGCATATTCCAAAGAGTTTCGAAGCTCCTCAGCTCACCTGGCAAACCAACGTGATGGGCAGCATCAACGTATTGGAAGCCATGCGCAAATTCGCGCAGGAGTGCTTCATCCTGTTCATCAGCTCAGCAGACGTTTACGGCGCGGCTTTCAAGCAGAACATCCCGCTCGACGAGGATGTTCCCTGCCTGCCGCAGAACCCCTATGCCGCAAGCAAGCTCGCCGCCGAGACGGCGTTCAACGAGTATTTCCGCCGTGGAACACGTGGAGTGGTGGCACGACCGTTCAACCATATCGGCGCGCATCAGTCGCCTGACTTCGTGACGGCCTCGTTCGCTCGCCAGATCGCCCTGATCGAGGCAGGCAAGCAGGAGCCGGTGCTGAAAGTCGGCGACCTGCAAGCCAGCCGCGACTTTCTCGATGTGGCCGACGTCTGCCGGGCATACGAACTGCTGCTGGCACGTGCCGACAGCGCCGGCGAGCATCCGCGCTGCTTCAATATTTCTTCGGGCCAAACCCATCAGATCGCCCAGGTGCTGGAGATGATGCTGCAAATGAGCAGCGCCACGATCAGGATCGAACAGGACCCGGCGCGGATGCGCCCCTCGGACATCCCATACGCGGCTGGGGATAGCCAGCGCCTGCGCCAGGCCCTTGGCTGGAAGCCCTCTATAGGATTACCGGAAACCCTGAAGGAGCTGCTCGACTACTGGCGAGCCGAGACAGCCGCAGGCCGATGACGCCTACACATGTTGTGGTGCATCCCATGCAACGCAGGAGCAGGCCATGCCCGCGAACCAGGCCCAGCACCTGCGTGGTTTCATTCGCGGCCAGGGGCCGCTCCTACGCGCTTGCGTCCCCGGTAGGTTGTCGCACCCCACGCAGGAGCGGGCCTCGCCCGCGAACCAGGCCCAGCACCTGCGTGGTTTCATTCGCGGCCAGGGGCCGCTCCTACACGCTTGCGTCCCCGGCAGGTTGTCGCGCCCCACGCAGGAGCGGGCCATGCCCGCGAACCAGGCTGATACAGAACCCTCATCCCCAAGCTCACATGCTCACATGCTCGCCATACGATACGGCCCCCAGGTAAAGCACTCAATGAAGCTATTGCTCAACACCGAATCGCTACTGCCACCCGTGACAGGCATTGGCACCTACACACAGAACCTGCTTGAACAATTCGTAGCGATGCAGGCGTTTGAAGGCATCGAGTGCTTTTCCGGGCGTCACTTTGCCTCGGCCACACAGGCCCTGCATGAGTGTCATGCCCGCGCGCTATCGGGCGGCGCGTCGTCACGCCCATCACAGGGCCGCCTGCATCGCCTGCTGCGCAATTCGAGCCTGGCCTATCGTGCGCGCGAGGCGTTGCGCAACAATCTGCTAAGGCTGCAATCAGCCCGGTTACGAGACTTCGTCTATCACGAACCGAACTTCATTCTGCGCGCCCACAAGGGGCCATGTGTCGCCACCATCCATGACTTGTCCTTTATCCACTATCCGCAGTTCCACCCGGCCAAGCGCGTCGCATGGCTAAGCCGCGAACTGCCGAAAACGCTGGCGCGGGCGGATGCGCTGATTACCGATTCCGAATACATTCGCAAGGAACTGATCGAACTGTACGGGGTGGATGAACAGCGCGTTCACACCATTCACCTGGGCGCTGCAACCTGTTACGCCCCACAAGATGCGCAGCAGACACAGGAGGCGCTGAGCGGTTTCAAACTACGCCACGGGCAGTACCTGCTGTTCGTCGGTACGCTGGAACCTCGCAAAGGTCTCGATACCCTGCTTGACGCCTGGAGCAGCCTGCCCCCCGCCCTTACCGAAGCGTATCCGCTGGTACTTGCCGGGGCGCCCGGCTGGGGCAACGCCGATACATTGGCGCGCATCGCCCATTTGCAGCAGACACGCGGCCTGCGCCACCTGAACTTCGTACCGGCCAGCGCCCTGCCGGCGCTATATGCCGGCGCCCAGGCGTTCGTCTATCCCTCACATTACGAAGGCTTTGGCCTGCCCGCACTGGAAGCGATGAGCAGCGGCGTACCAGTGATCTGCACCCAGGATACCTCCATGTGCGAAATAACCGGCGACAGTGCCTTGCTTGTCGAACGCGGCTCAGTAGAACAACTCGCGACGAACATGCAATGGCTGCTGGAGCACAGCGAAGCTCGCGCCGCCCTTGCCGCCGCTGGACTTGAGCGAGCGAAGGCCTTTTCCTGGATACGCTGCGCCAATCAGACCCTGGATATTTACCGCCATATCAGCGCCTAGGAGGCCATTAGCGCTCCCGTCTACATTGCATTGACTCCAGCCGCTACGCCTTCGAGCGGCCCAGCAGGCCCGGCGATATCTGGCGCAGCGACACGGATTGCGGGAAAACACCCCCAACCGTTCCAATGAAGCTGCACAATGGGAAAAACCGGAAAACATTCCCCAGTCAACAACCGGAGAGATCAAATGCCCCGCTACCAAGCCATCACCAAGGCCGACTTTGCCAATTTGCGCTGGAAGCGCTACGACAGCTACAAGTTTGCCGCCCAGGATGCAGTTACCCCCGTGCTGGCACAGGAACTTCCCAAGGCCTGCATGAGCCTGCCCATTGCCTTTATCCAGCAAGGCGATGCCTTCACCACAGCAGCGGTCCAAGGGCTGCAAATGGAGCAGAACCTGCTGGTGACATCCGAAGGGCGGTGGGCAGTGGCCTATACCCCGGCGGCCTACCGTGGCTACCCATTTGCCCTGGCGGAAGCCGAAGACGGCCAATTGGTACTCTGCGTGGATCTGGATAGCCATCTAGTGGGAGAGCAGCATGAAGAAGCCTTCTTCGATGCCAATGGCGAGCCGGCGCACGCCGTCAGGGAAGTGCTCAATTTCCTGCAGGAGGTACACAGCAACCGCATCCTGACCCAACGCCTCTGCGCGGCGCTGGCCGCCGAAGATCTGATTGTTCCCTGGCCACTCAAAATTGCTACTGAAGAGGGCGAGCAGAACATAGCGGGGCTCTACCGAATCGACGAGCCTCGGCTCAATCAGCTGGATGCGCAAGCCATTGCCCGTATCCACCAGGCAGGCGCCTTATCCCTAGCGTATTGCCAGTTGATCTCCATGCAGCATATCCAGGTCCTCGGGCAACTGGCTGCGACCCGGGCACAAGAGCAAGCCCGCGAGGCGGAGAATGGGCAATTCCTCGGTGGGCAAGACGGCGTTTTCCGCTTCAACTTCTGACAGAGCACCGGTCTCTCTCTTGTCGAGGTTGGCGTAGCCCGCTAGCTACGCTGAAATCGCCTTCTGAGTGCGCTTACTTTCATTCAACGTTGGCATTTATTGAAACAATCACAAAAAAGGAATACCCATGCCTGACTGGACTGCCGGCTACGTTGCCGACATCGGCTACACCTACGGTTACTACACTGAGCTGAACCCCTTGCGCGTGCGCCTGGCCTTCCTCAATGCCGGCCTCGTTCCGCCGGAAGTCGGCACCGCCTGCGAACTGGGATTCGGCCAAGGCATGAGCGTCAACCTGCATGCTGCAGCCTCTGTAGTGCGGTGGTCTGGCACTGACTTCAATCCTGCACAAGCCAGTTTCGCACAGGAGCTGGCCAGCATCGCTGATTCGGGGGCTCAGCTTCTGGACGAAGCCTTCGACGCCTTCTGCAACCGCGCCGATCTGCCTGAGTTCGACTACATCGGCCTGCATGGGATCTGGAGCTGGATTTCCAACGAAAATCGCGCCGTCATCGTCGAGTTCGTCCGTCGCAAGCTCAAGGTAGGTGGCGTGCTTTACATCAGTTACAACACGCAGCCCGGCTGGGCCGCCATGGTCCCCATGCGCGACCTGCTGACCGAGCACGCCGAAGTACTGGGTTCGGACGGCGCCGGCATCGTCAGCCGCATTGACAGTGCCCTGGCTTTTGCCGATCAACTGCTGGCGGCCAACCCGCTCTATGCCCGCGCCAACCCGCAGATCGCCGAACGCATCAAGAAGATCAAGGAGCAAGACCGCCACTACGTCGCCCATGAATACTTCAACCGCGACTGGCAACCCATGGCTTTCGCTCACATGGCGCAATGGTTGGCGCCGGCCAAGCTGCAGTGGGCCTGCTCAGCCAACTACCTGGATGCCATTGACGCGGTGAACCTCACTGCCGAGCAACAGGCATTGCTGGCTACCATTCCCGACCCCATGTTTCGCCAGACCACCCGTGACTTCTGTGTAAACCAGCAGTTCCGCAAGGATTACTGGGTCAAGGGAGCCCGCCAGCTGAGCGCCCTGGAGCAGGCCGAACACCTTCGCGCACAGCGAGTCATCCTTATCCAGAACAGAGCAGATGTCAGCCTCAAGGTCACGGGCAGCCTGGGCGAAGCTACATTGCAGGATTCGGTATACAGCCCCATCCTTGACCAGCTCGCCGACCACAAGCCCAAGTCGCTCGCCCAGCTGGAGCAGGCCCTGCAGCCCAGCGGCATCGCCTTTGCACAAATCAGGGAGGCCATTCTGGTGCTCAGTGGCGCTGGCGCAGTGCTTGCCGCCCAGGACGATGCGGCCACGGCGAAATCAAGGAAGCGTACTGATCGCCTCAACCTCCATCTGATGAACAAGGCGCGCGGCAGCAGTGAACTGAATTATCTCGCCAGCCCGGTTACCGGCGGCGGCATTACAGTGCCGCGTTTCCAACAGCTTTTTCTGCTGGCCCGCCAGCAAGGGCACAAGCACCCTGCAGACTGGGCCAGCGCAACCTGGAACCTGCTGGCCATGCAGGGACAGCGCCTGATCAAACAGGGGGAAGTACTGGATACAGCAGAAGCCAACCTTGCCGAGCTTACCGCCCAGGCCAATGAGTTCGCCGAGAAGCAATTGCCGATCCTCAGAGCGCTGCAGATAGCGTAAGCATCACTGGAGAAGAGTTGAGCGCTGCCTCGACTCCTCTCCCTATTGCAGCTTGCTCTTCTCATGAGGGACAGGTTTTCATGAGCACATTCCGGTAGAGTGCGCTCACGAAAAACGACCAACCTGAATCGAATGATCCTTATGAATGGTGCCATGACTCAAGGTTCAGGTAGCGGCCAACGGGCACTGCCGCGAGTGGGTAGCTGGCTCACCCCGCTCTTGCCCAATGAGCCCCGAATTTTTGACCAGGCCACCCAGACTGCGCTGACGGCGCAGTACCTGCTGCCCGTATTGCCCGAACTGGAAGCCTGCCTGCTGGCCGTACGCCGGCAACTCGACCCAGAGCTTGAGCGGCTGCAGCCGGTGAAACTGGGCAAGCCCTACCCTGTGGGGCAGTGCCTGGAAATCGCCGAGGCTGTCCACAAGCGCCTGCGGACAGTCGAGGAGAACGCAATCGCTTCGGATGCCATGAAAGGGCTGCGCGCCTTGCGCGCCTTTCAAGGTGCTGGAGGCGATTTCCGCCAGGTCTGGGGCGACCTGCGCGGGCAGTATTTCCAGAATGCCTTTCAGATCGGCACGCTGTACATCGATGTGGCCAACGACACGGTGACCCACACCAAACCCAAAGTGGAAATCCTGCCGTTTGACCAGGCACAGTTCGTTCCCATCCGCGACTTTGAACACTTCCGGCAGATTGCCTGTCGCTACTGGGGCGATGAAGTCTACCCCAATCACGTGCTGCCCACCCTTGCGCCGCACTGCCCGCTAATCCACGTGAGCCAGAGTGGGCGCATCCAGTTGCGCGACGCCACCCAATACATGCTGGCCATGACGCGCAGCCAGGCATTCAAACCCAGCGAGGCAGCGCTACGCGAAGCGCCCATGCCGCAAGCGGTATTCGAGCGCGTGCGCAACGCGTTGGAAAAAACCGGATTGACGCTAGCCACCACCCCGAAAAAAGGGCGCCAGCAGGCCCTGCAGCAGTGTCGCGAGCAGCGTGCCAAGCGCTGGCATCTGCATCACAGCTGGCCAGCCCAAGTCACATACGATGTGCAGCGGGTCAACCTGCAACTCGTGCACGCGTGCCAACAACCTCTTCAGGACAGAAAAGTGCCCACAATCAAGATTGACAACATCGACTACGACCTTGAACACCTTTCCGACGACGCCAGAGCGCAACTGCTGAGCATCCAGTTCGTCGACCAGGAACTGGCCCGCCTGCAGGCGCAGGTGGCGGCGATGCAAACTGCGCGAAATGCCTACCTCAGTGCGTTGAAGGCGGCGTTGAAATGAAAAGAGGTCAGGTCAAGATGGGCGTATTACTGTACGACGGCATCGAGACGCTGCTCTCGGGAAACGAGATTTGGGCAGCGCCGTTGTCGTCTCTGAGGCGCGCGTAGGGAAAGGGCTCAGTTCAGGTACATTTGCCGCTGGCCCACAAACGAAAAAGCAAGGAGCAATAAATGGCAACAGGCGATATTCGAATCGACGCGCTACTGGCACTTCCTCAAGCCAGCCTCGCAACGAATCACTCCCAAGGCATGCCGGTAGTGATTTCATACGGCTTCATGGAAGCGCCCGCTACGGCAGTCCGGGATTTCAAGGCGCTGAACCAGGCGCAACGAACGGCCATCGATTCGATGCTCAGCGAGATATCGACCCTGGTAGGCATCACCTTCAAGCATGTCGAGGAAGGCGGCATTCTGCGCTACGGGCTATTTTCGGGCGGGCAGGCCCTTGCTGACGGCTCTACCAGCAAGGGCGAAATGAGCCTCACCGCTGACAGCGCCAATGTCTGGCTGAACTGGACCGTACCGCAAATAACGAACCTAGACTCGGGCTACGGACGGCAACTGGCGCTCCACGAAACGGCACACGCCTTGGGGCTCAAGCATCCAGGCGAGTACGGCCAATGGGACACCGGCCCCTATCTGCCTGCCAAGCTGGCGACAGCAAATAACACAATCATGTCCTATAACGGTGGCAACTCGAACCACCTAGGGGATTTCGATGTTATGGCGCTTCAATACCTGTACGGGAGCGCGGGCGGACAGGCCTCTGCCAATGTCATCACCGTCTCCAGCCAATACACGGCGGGCAGTTATTTCGATGACCAGTTCAACTTGAACGTCGAGACCCTGAACACTTCGGTGCGTATATCGGGTGGGGCTGGGGTCGACCAGTTGCATCTCAATACCAGCTCGATCTCCGCCAGGCTTGAAGGTGGGGAGTTCAGCCATATCGTCTACAGCAAGCCCGACAGCAGTTTCCTTGGCATCTACCTCGATGGCGTGGAGCGCGTTCACTTCACGGACAAAAGCGTGGCCATCGATGAGCAGGCCGCCCAGGCCTACCGCCTGTACAAGGCAGCCTTCAACCGCGCGCCGGATCTCGAAGGGCTGGGCTACTGGATCAGCGAATTCGACCGGGGCGTGTCACTGGAATCGGTATCCACGCAATTTATCGCCAGTGCGGAGTTCACAAGCTTGTATGGGGAGGCGCCCTCCCACGACAACTTCGTCATTGCGCTGTATCAGAACATTCTCGACCGCGCACCCGAGCAAAGCGGCTTCGAGTTCTGGGTCAAACAGCTGAAAACCGGAACGATGGACGAAGCTCAGGTACTGGCCAGCTTTTCCGAGTCCAATGAAAACAAGATCGCACTGAGCGGCATCATCCAGAATGGAGTGGAATATCTGCCTATTTAGGGGAAAGGGTCAAACTGAAATGACCCTTTTCCCGCCCCGCGCCTCAACGTCCAGGCCAGTGCAGCACCTGGGAAATTTGCGAATTTGGCAATCCTAGAGCCGCCGCCACTTACCTTGAATTAGTGCTGCACGAAATTTATAATATCCTGCATAGCTAACAAGGAGACTCATCATGGCCATCACGGCACACTCTCCCACCGTCAAGGTCGTCGGCACCAACGGCCAGATTTCGCTGGGCAAGCAATACGCGGGCCGCCAGGTGCTGGTGGAAGAGTACGAACCCGGCGTCTGGCTGGTGCGTACTGCCACTGTCGTTCCCGACAACGAGCGCTGGCTGCACGCACCTCAAGCAGCGGCCGATCTGCAAAAGGCCATGGTCTGGTCCGTGGCCCATGCTGCATCGGACGCCGATTCCGAAGACACGCTCAAGCGCCTTGGTCATGGCGAGCAGTGACGCCAGGGTCAGGCTCGACCTGAACAACCCGGTGTTTCAGGACAACCTGCTCACGCTGCAAAAGACCGAGCGCCACGCAGCTCTGGATACGCTCCACAAAATTCGCCAGCTGACCTGGAACCAGCTGTACCGCGATCCGGGCCTGAAGTGGGAGAAGATCACCAGCATCAGGCCACCCCAGGGCATCAATGCGATCTACTCCCTGCGCATCACCCAGGCACGCCGGGCGACTGCGTACCGTGACGGGGATTTCATCCGACTGCTCACCATCGCCCCCGATCACGATGCCACCTATGGCAGGAAATGAGCTGCAGCACTGGTGCTCATCCGAACCGCCCGGCATCACTCTGCGCAAGATGAAGCACAGCTACCCGGGAGGCAATCGGGTCTTGTCGCTGCGGGGGTTGGAGTCGGCGGCGCCGAGGAAGTGGGCTGGCAGCTGATTTGAAGATGAGGAAACCGAGGATAGCTACGACCGGCTCACCTCCAGAGGGCAGAAACCGTATTGAGTGCAGATCTATGACCACCGCGCTGACCTGCTTCAAATACCGCAGCCCCGCTGCTGCCCTCCGATGCTTGGCGGAAGGCTCGCTGTACTTCGCCAAACCGTCGGAACTCAACGATACGCTCGAGGCCAAGTATGAGCACGCCACGCCGGAGGATTTCGCTCGGGCGATGACGCAGACCTACAGTGAAATCAGTCAGCAGCGAGGTGGCCAGGCTTTGGAGTTTGACCAGCGTGGCATGACTGAAATGGCGGAAGCTCACGCTCGGGAGTGCCAGCGCCTGCAGGCTTTCACAGACCAGATCGGCATTTTCTCAGCAGCGCAACGTCCGGATCATCAAGCGATGTGGGCCTACTATGCCGACAATGCATCAGGCGTTTGCTTTGAGCTGGAATGGAGCCATGAGATCGCGGATCGCCATCAGCTATGGGCAACGGACGTGCAGTACCACGGCAAGGCGCGCGTTCATAACCGTGCCGAGGACTGGCGCCATGTGTTCCTTGAGCTTGCTCAAAAGCATCCCGACGCTAGCCTTGAAACGTTGCACCAGCTGTCACTTGAAGAGTCGGCAAGACGAAAGTCGGGAATCCTCACGGCATCCCGTGCCGTTTCCATCAAACACACCGACTGGTCGCACGAGAAGGAGATCCGGTTACTGGCACCCAAGGCAGGTGCGCTTCCAGTTCTGGGCGAGGCTCTGAAGCGAGTTCATTATGTTCGTACCGACAGCGAGCACTGGGGCGCGATCATGCAACTCTTGCGCGCTTACTACCCAACCGTCGCGCTAACACATTGGCAATTCAGCCATGGCGAACTCAGCGCAATTCCGACGCCGATGGAGTTTCGGCTGATCCCCGTGTGAGCATTCTCAGAATGCCTATGTTGCCCAACCTTGACGAACTCCGCGACAGACTCGCGATCCCGACAATCAACACAGGCCGCCAGACTCACCTTTTTGGCCACCCTGCCGGCCTGGTCACCGATGACCTGGAAGGCCTGCATGCCATTGCCGACGAGAGCGGCCACATCCGATTGATCTCTGGCACCGAGTTTTCGATGCAGATGTACCGGGGGCAGACACAGGTGTTTCCGCGCTGCGTCCCTTCGCTGTCCAGGCTAGAGAAAGTCGAGGACCGGTTCTTGGCCCTATGCCGCCGCATTGCCTTCGAGGATGCCATTGGCGAGCACCCGATGGTGAGCTTGGCCGAACGGATAAGGCTTTGGGATTCGCCCCTGTACGTCGACCGAGAGGGACTCGCGCAACACTATGGCCTGGCCACCGATATGCTGGACGTCACCAGCAACTTCGATGTGGCCTGTTTTTTCGCCACCTGTACGTGGAACCATCAAGACGGCAAGTACCAGCCTGTTGTCTCCGACGGAGCACCTGGGGTGATATATCGGATTACCCCAGTACTCATGACTGTTATGGACGGTACTGAAGATGTGTTGGGGCCAGTGCACATCGTCGGCTGGCAGCCGCTCCCTCGACCTGAACAGCAACGCGCTTTTGTCGTAAGAATGAAGCCCGGCCAGGATTTTACTTCACTGCCCTCGGTCGAGACATTCCATTTCCAGCATCAGGCGCACATCTCGCACCGCATCTGGAACGCTTTCGACCAGGGCAAGGCACTGTTCCCGACAGATGCCGCTGCCGAGCTTGCACGACGAGCCGAATCTCTGAACGAATTCACCGAGAGCCAAATCGAGCGAGCGTGGCAACGGCTGGCTGAATGGACTGCGGGAACTAAT
>Ga0079301_1001363_pt1 | contig 11277 bp, 8 predicted proteins | sample Wag4_2014_7_11_3_FD_74797 | JGI IMG/M metagenome (GOLD analysis project Ga0079301, IMG submission 74797) | Fresh water mixed with fracking chemicals microbial communities from Ohio, USA - Utica-2 Time Series FC 2014_7_11 | ecosystem: Engineered > Industrial production > Chemical products > Input...
GCTTGAGCTCCTCGTCGATGGCCTCGTTCAGCTTGAGCGCGGCAAGATCCGGCATGCGCTCCTTCATGGCCTTGACCAAGAGCAGCGCACGGCTGTCTTCGCGCAAGGTGTCGCGTTGCAGCCGTTCGAGCAGGTGCGTCAAGTATTCTTGACTGCTGACGGTGAAGCCCGTGCCTTGGGCAGCCAAGCCTTCGGCCCACGGCGGCGGAAATGCCTGGAACATCCGGCGCGTGAGCTCTTCATCCATCCACAAGCGTTGCTGGTCGCCGCTGACCGCTGTGGTCTCGGGCAAGTTGAGCGCGCGCCGCGTGGCGCGTTCATGGACCAAGCCCAGCGCAAGGTACTTGGCAAATTGAGCCCGCGTGAGGCGTACCTTCTCCATTTGGCCTTCCAAGCCGCGCGGATCACCGGAGTTGCGCACTGCTTGGTCGAGCTCGCGCAAGCGCGCCTCAACCTCGGCCTCGGTCGGCAGCAAGCTCTGCTCGCGGCCCACCACCTCCAGCAGCTTGGATTCCGCCAAGTGACGCAGGGCGGCGCGGCCTTCTTCGGACATGGCGCGGCGCGCGATCACGAGGGCTTCCAGTTCGGCGCGCGTCACCGTTGTGCTGTTGACTTGCGCGATTACGGAGGTAGGCCCAGCCTGCAGGGAGAGAGCAGGCAGCTCCAAGGCCGCTTGCGCCCCAGGCGTCTGGCCGGCAGCGAACGGAACCAGTCCACACAGCACAAGCAAGGCGGGTGCGTACAGCGGGCGGCGCATGCCCACAGTCTAGCGTGCACACCGTGCGCTCACTCCGCCGATCACTTCTCAGGTACGAACTGCACGCCCGTAGGCACGAGCCGCGCGCGCACAAGGCCCGCACGCTGTCGCGCGGTGATCATCCACTCGGCTAGGGGCGCTTCCACCTCGCGCTGGAGAATGTGGCGCAACGCGCGCGCTCCGCTAGGCGAGCTGTTGGCGCCGGTGGCTGCGCAGCGCGCTGCTACATGGCGCGCGATTTCAGGCCCAAACGCCACTTTCGTGCCCGCTTGGCGCGCACGCAAGGCGAGTTCCCCCAGCAAGCGCGCGGCGATGCGCTCGATGGCTTCTGCATCCAAATCAGCGAACACAAGCGTCTCGTCCAGCCGGCCAAGGAACTCGGGTGCGAACTGCTGGCGCAAGGCTGTCTGCACGAGGTCCTGCACCTCGGTCGTGCCGAGTGCGCCGGATCCAGACGCGGCAAAGCCCATGCGTCGTGACGCGGCCTCCATCTCGTGTGCACCTGCATTCGAGGTCAGCACGACCATCGAGTGAGCGAAGCTGGCCTTGCGGCCCTTGCCATCCGTGAGCACGCCTTCTTCCAGCACTTGCAACAGCAGTTGGTGCACGCGCGGATGCGCCTTCTCCACCTCATCGAACAGCACCACACATCCTTGGCGCTTGGCGAGTTCGCTGGTCAGGAAGCCGCCATCGTCATGGCCCACATAGCCCGGTGGCGCGCCCACCAAACGCGCGGTTTCATGCGCCAACGCGTATTCGCTGCAATCGATGCGGATCAGCGGACGCGGCTCACCATCGCCATAGACTTCGCGCGCCAAGGTGCGCGCGGCTTCTGTCTTGCCTGTGCCCGTGCGGCCTACAAACAGGAACGAAGCCAAGGGCCGGTGCGGGTGGTGCAGGCCGGCCGCTGCACGCTCGACGGCACGCGCCATGGCGTCCACAGCGGCCTCTTGCCCGATGAGTTGGCGTGCCAGACGCTGGCGCAAACCGCGCACACGCGTGGACAGGTCGAGAGCCGTTTGGTGCGGTGACGTTTGCTGCTGGGCGGTGCGCTGTGCGGTTGTACCGGATCCCTGGCCAGCCAACTGCACACAGTGCAGATCGAGGCGCGGGTTGACCTCCACGCATAGCCGGTAGGCCGCCTCGCAGTGCTCCTCCACAGTCAGTTCCGGCACACAGCGCTGCACCACGGCGTGGCGCCAGTCGGCTCCGGACATGGCCTGGCCGGCCAGATCACCAAAGGCCTCAGGACCCAGTACCGCAATCTGCACGAAGCGGTCGGCTGGCTCAAAGTAGCGATGGACGCTGCGTACGGTCGCGGGGATCACGGCGAGGGACTAGATCGACCCTCCGGTCCCGTGATCTTGAAGGTTAGGATGCCGGAGATGGCTCACCCCGACGAGATGTACTTGGCCAAGCTCGTGGCGCGTGGTCACGTCGACGAGACCCAGGCCCGTGGGCTGCTGGAAGCCTTGCGCGCCGGGGGTGCTTTGGACGAGGCCCTGTGCGCGCACTGCGGCCTGGATGCAGCGCATGCCGCTCGCTTGCGGCGCACGGATGCGTTCACGCGGCCGGAGATCCCCGGTTACGAGTTCCGTGCGCGCTTAGGCGTCGGTGGCACGGCGGAGGTTTGGGCTGCGCGCGAAGTGAAGGCCGGCCGCGAAGTTGCGTTGAAGATCCTGTCGCCACGCTTGTGCCGGCAAAAGGCGGCGCTCGAGGCGTTCGTGCGCGAAGCCAAGTTGATGGCCAGTGTGCGCCATGCCAGCATCGCGCAGGGCTTTGGTGTGTTGCGTGTGGGCCCGATCTACTTTGCGGTGCAAGAGCTGGTGCGCGGGCGCACGTTGCTGGAGCGCTTGGATGCCGAGGGCCCGCTAGGGGAGGACGAGGCCTTGGCCTTGATGCTCCAAGCTGCCGCGGCCTTGGAGCACTTGGCCACGCAACATCACTTGGTGCATCGCGATGTGAAGCCGGGCAACTTGATGCAGCGTGAGGATGGCAGCGTGGTCTTGATTGACTTGGGCTTTGCCATCCCTATCGGCAGCGGTGCTGTGGCCGCCGGCACCAAGGAGTACATCCCGCCGGAGCTGCTTAGCGGAGGCGTCATCGATGAACGCAGCGACATGTACAGCTTGGGCGCCACACTGTTCCACTTGGTAGTGGGGCGCTTGCCGTTTGAGGGCCAGACGGGCGATGAAGCGCTGGCGAAAGCACTTGTAGAAGCCTTGCGTTCGCCCGAGTTGAAGTCGCGTCGCTTCTCGCCGCACTTGCAGTTCCTGATCGAGAAGCTGTTGTCCAAGGATCCGGTCTTGCGCTACGCGTCGTGGACCGAGCTGCGCACGGATGTGACCGAGTTGTTGGCCGGTCGTGGTGCCTACGATGATGTGGGTCGTCGTGCCAAACGAGGGCGCTAGCGATGGCGGATGAGCGCGGTTTGCAAGCAGCACGGCCCTTTCGGTTTGCCTGCCAGCGTTGCGGTCACTGCTGCAGCGGCGGCAGCGGCTATGTGTGGGTGGACGAAAGCGAGATCGAGCCCATGGCGCGCAGCTTGGGCATGAGTCAAGACAACTTTACAGCGCGCTACTTGAAGCGTGCGTTGGATCCGCGCCGTGGAGTCGAGGCTTGGTCCTTGCGCGAGCGCGCGGATGCGGGCGGGGCCTGCGCGTTGTTGGTGGGGCGCAACACCTGCCTGGTGTACGAGGCTCGTCCGCGCCATTGCCGGGAATTCCCGTACTGGGAGCATGTGCTCGCCGGTGGCGAGGGCTTCGAGGCGGCTCGTGAAACCTGTCCGGGGATTGCCGTCGTTGTCCCGCCCGAGCAGGCCGCACCCGCCTTTGCTGCTTTGCAGCAGGCGGTCGAGAGCCTGTGCGTCCAGCACGCACTGTCAAGTGAATCGGACGAGTGCTGCTTGTCGAGCGAGTTGGCCGATGAGCGTTGGTGCAGCGGCTTGGAAGCGGATCGTGCTGTTGCAGCTGGGGTGGCAAGTGCGGGCTGCAGGTTGGGTGCTGCGCGTCCGCTCGCCTGTGTGTTGGCTAAGGTAGATGAAGCCCAGGTCCATGAAGCAGCACGCCACACCGTGCGCGCGCTCGAACGGGCTCATGAGTGGCCTAGTTCGTATGGACCACTGCGCGCCCAGTTGCGTTCGCGGGGTGTCGATGTGCCGCTGCCTTCCGCGAAGGGGACCGCCTCATGAAGCACACTGTGTGGTTGCTGCTGGTAGCGCTCGTTGCGTTGGCGGCTTGGTGGTGGCTGCCCGCTGCGGCACCCGCACCGCAGCCGCAGCCCGAGGTGCAAGCGCCGCGTTTTGAAGCTCCGCTGGCGCGGCGCGAAGCCATCGGAGCTTTGCCAGTAGATGTCCCGACGCTTGCACCCCAGGCCTTGAGCAAGGGTGTTGCGCCCGAGGTTGCCGCCAAGAACCGTGCCGCTCTTACCGCACTCGAAGCGCAGCAGTACGACGAAGCAGTTCAGCTCTTGGACGAGTGTCTAGCCGCAGCACCAGGGCAACCTGTGCTGCGCTACAACTTGGCTGAGGCTTTGTGGCGCCGTGCCCACGCACGCGATCTGGGGGTGGTGGCGCAGCTGGAACTTGCCATCGCCGACTTGACGCGCGCCATCGAGTTGGCGCCCGAGCGCAGCGAGATCCCGCCGCGTCGTGACGAGTGGCGGAGGCGTTTGGATGCACAGCGCGACATGTGGACCGATCATTCGGCGCACTTTGCCCTCTCGTATGATGGTTCGCGCAGTGACTTGCTGGCTTCGTATTCGAGCTTGCTGGCGCTGCTGGAAGACGCGTACGGAGAGTACGTCACGCTGTTTGGCATCGCGCCTGTCGAGAGCGAAGGACGGCCGATCTCCGTGGTGCTGTACCGCAAGCAGGACTTCCGCGATGCGACCGGCATCGGTCACTGGGCCGGCGGCTTGTACGACGGCGTGGTGCGCGTGCCGGTGGAAGACCTGAGCAAAGAGCGTCAGGCTCTGCGGCGTGTGTTGCGGCATGAGTTGGCGCATGCATTCGTGGCGCGTGTGGCTGCGAATCGCGCACCTGGTTGGTTGAACGAAGGCCTCGCCATGCGCTTGGAAGATGACGACGCAGCTTGGCGTGCGCGTGTCAAGGATTCTGGACAGCGTCTGCGCTCGTTGCCGCGTATCACGGCGGCGGAGTTGGGTGGTTCGTTGGCGGCGATCGTCGGCGAGGACCGTGTGCGCGCGGCCTATGCTGTGGCCTTGGTGTTGTTGGATGAGGTGTTGCGTGCGGCCGGAGAGCGTGCGCCGTACGAGTTGCTGGAGGCCGCGGCTGCGGGCGAACTGCCGGCCAAGCTGCAGCGTTTGACGGGTGTGGAGCTCGAGGTCCTGCTCGAACGCGTGCAGACGCGCTGAATCGCCGCAGGGCTCTCGCGCCCCCTCCTTCGTTACCGGTTGTGTACGCGCCATGGCGAAGCGCGCTGACCGCGTGACCCCGCTACCGTGTGTCTCCGCGCCGCAACGATCTTCCGTCAACCGTCGGCGCACTGAGAGGATCCGTCATGCAACGAGTCAGCGAGTGGATGAACAAAGATATTGCCGTCGTGCATCCGTGGGAGAACCTGTCACGGGTCGCCCAGTTGTGTTGGGAGAAAGACATCGGCTGGTTGCCGGTGCTCGATGAGTCGCACAAGTTGGTCGGTGTGATCACCGACCGCGATGCGCTCCTGACGGCCCATTTCCGCGGGCAGTGCCCCTCGGAAGTGCGTGTCGATCAGGCGATGAGCCGCGAGCTGAAGTCTGTCATGCCGCAGACCACGCTTCCGGCTGCTTTGGAGGTGATGGCACGCAATTCGGTGCGGCGTCTGCCGGTGCTCGATGAGCATCAACGCCTCGTGGGCGTGGTGACCATGGGCGATCTCGCCCGCGCCACCCCCAAGGCGTCGAGCGACGAGGACATGGTCGATGCCATGCGTGCTGTACTACGGCCGCGGTCTGGCGATGGGGTGCAGGCCCGTCCGGCAACTCTCACACCCAAAGCACCTCCGGTTTCGGCAACGAATGTGGCCGTGCCTTCGGCGCCGACCGGGTCACCGCAGCGCTTACGCACTACAGCGCCCTGACACGCGAGCGGCCGCCACAGGAGAGCGGCCGGCCACGCGCGAGTCTCGTGGTCGGCCGCCGCTGTCGTGGTACCCAGTCTCTCAGCCCGACTTCGTGAGGGTGTATCCCACGAGGAATAGGGCTGTCACAGCGGTCCAGATGAGTCCCAAGAGTCCTGCTGCAATGCCTAGTAGGGCGAGCATGTGTCCCTCAACTATCCCGCCCGTGCGTTTGGCCCATCTGGATCTTCGTCTTCACTAGTGGGGAATCGTCGCGTTCGACTTCAGACTTGCCAGGATTGTCAAGAAATCTAGACAGAGTCTCAAAGGTGATGTCACGACTTGGTTTGGGTCATTGCGGTGGCTGGTGGCGGTCTACTTTCGGGCAATTGCCCGAGACGCCGCCAGCCTTACGCTCGTCTAGTGGGGCGAAGGAGGGCATGGGCATGTTGTGCGGGATCAAGCTAGAGCGGTTGCGTGCCGCAGCCACGCTGGACGGGATGGATGGGCGTGCGCCAGCGGAGCTGGTGCAATTGGTGTGCGCCAGTGCTGAACCGCAGCGCGTGTCGAACGCCTTGGCGGAACAGGACTTGGCCTATTGGGCGCGTGCTTCGTCGGCACAGCTGGCTCAGGCACTGGCTGTCTCGGACGAGGAGGCGCTACGGCTGGAGGCCGCTTTTGCCCTAGGGCGCATTGTCGAACGCGAGCAATCCACGGAGCGCGAACGCTTGAACTCGCCGGCTGTGGTGCACCGTGTGATGGCGCCGCGCTTGCGAGGGTTGCCGGTCGAGACGCTGCATGTGCTGCTCTTGGATGGCAAACACCGCTTGCGGCGCATTGTGCGTGTGTCTGAGGGCACGCTGACCAATGCCATGGTCCATCCGCGCGAGGTCTACGCCCCGGCTTTGCGCGATGGAGCGGCGGCCTTGATCGCGGTGCACAACCACCCTTCCGGTGACCCGGAGCCTAGCGAGGATGATGTGCGCGTGACCAAGCGCCTAGTGGATACGGGTGTGATGGTGGGGGTGCCACTGCTCGACCATGTGGTGGTGGCCACAGGAGGCTGGGTGTCGCTGCGCGAACGCTTGCGCTGGGAGGGCTAGCGGCAGTGCTCGATGGAAATGGCCGCTGCGGCCTCGAGAGCGGTTTCGATGCGCAATACATAAGGCGCGATGCAAGCTCTTTGATAACCTAGTGTATCTAGCACATTGCATTCATCTGCGGTCAGGCCGGCCTCGGGGCCTGCCCACAACCGGATGGCGGTGGGGCGCGTCTGCAAGCAGTGGCTCAACTTGGAGGGGCTATAGGGGTCGAGAAGCACTTGCAGGCCAGCAAAGGTGGCGTGCGCGGCTGCCTTCGGGTCTGGCGCGTCCAGAGGTAGTGCGCTGAAAGGTAGAGCTGGATGGACAAGGAGCGCATGCAGGCTTCCGCTCTGCTTCAGAGTCTCACGGGCTGTGCGTTGCAGCTTTTCGCGGCGACCTTCGCCGTCGGCACGTGCCTCCGCCTCTGTTAGCTCTGTGATGATGGGCTGCCAGAGCGCGACCCCTAGCTGGGCCAAGCGGGCCACGCAGTCCGCGGCGCGTGGGCCTTTGGGGAGTGGAGCCCAGACCTCAATACGCGGCAGGGGAGCACCTGGTTCACCGGGTGCCGGTGCGTGGCGCGTAAGCGCGCCAATCTCTGCAAAAGCAGCGTGTTTGGGGCCTTCCTGCTTGGAGCCTAGTTGCAGGCGTGCTTCGTAGGCTCGCCCGCGTCCATCGAGCACCTCGAGTGGGGCTCCATGCCCCAAGCGCAGGGCCCGCGTGAGATGCAAGGCATCCTCTGGATCCAGCTGTAGGCGGGCTCCCGTCGCAGCTTCCTCCAGCACACACCGCGGAGCGTGGTTCATGTCCTTGTGATTGCACCAAGCGCGGGTTCACTTCAAGGGTGCAGCTACCTGCTGACCCTGTTATCCTGCACAACCCCGTCACCCGAGTTTCCCCGTCAACCTGAGGACCGCTGCGCGGTTACAGGAGGGCCTGTCTAAGGTACCTCCCCCGTGTCCGTTGGCCTCTAACCGCCTCTACGCTCCGCGAACCAGACGATGCAGACCAGCTATTCCCTGCGCTTCGAATCGGGCGACAAGAAGGGCGAAACAGTCGCCATTCCTGCGACCGGCCTGACGATTGGTCGGAAGGAAGGCAACGGCCTGCGGATTGCCGATGCCTCTGTGTCCGGCAACCATGCTCGGCTGACCATCGATGCCGAGGGGTTGAAGGTCACGGACCTCAACAGCACTAACGGCACGCGGGTAGGCACCGCTCGGGTCACTGAGTCGCGGTTGCAGGCGGGGGACACGCTCTATCTAGGCAATGTGAAGTTCGAGGTGATCGCCTCGGCTCAGCTGGTGCCCGCTGCGGCTGGTGCCGTGGATATCGGCGAGATTGACCTAGAGGAGATCAGCATCGAGGAGATCACTCTGGAGGAGACGGCTCCAGCACGGGTCCCAGCACCGGCACCTGTACGGACTCCTGCTCCGACCATGGCTGCTACCGTCGCTCCTACCGCGCCGGCTGCAGCGGCCGAATTGGCCGGCGAGGCAGTTGCACATGTCAGCGCCGCAACTTTGGAGCGTGCCAAGAAGAGTTCCAAGTCGGGCCTCTTGGTCGTGGGTGGCTTGGTGGTGGTGCTGGTGGGCGCGTGGTTTGCCCTGAACCGCGATGAGGACAACCCCATGGCGCGCGCCCGTCCAGTGGCGTCGCTCCCCGGCAATCTGCTTCCTGCCGGCTCGTGGAGTTTTGAGGGCGAGTCAGAGTCCTTCCGCGATGCGGAGGGCGCGCTAGCGACTTGGTCCAAGTCCGCTCAAGCAGCGAGCAGCGGACAGTACGGTGTGCGCGCGGACCTAGCTGCTGGGGAATGGGCTATGACCCGTTCCGAGTCGGTGACGGTCAGCGAAGGCCAGACCCTGATTGCCAAGGCCCAACTGCGCGCCGTGGATGCGACGGTGCGGATGGGCGTCGAGTTCCTGCGCATGAGCGCAGAGGGTGTGGCTCTAGCCGGCCCCGTGATGGCTTGGTCTGCTCCAGTGGGAGCACTTGCTGGCCAAGATTCTGCCGGCTCTTCCGGCTGGAACGCTGTGGAGCTGGGCGTGCGTGTGCCGCTGGCGCACACGCGGGCGCGCGTTGTGCTGCTGGCGGATGGTGTCAGCCAATCTGATGGCTCCGGTCGCGCGGATGCGGATGATGTGGGCCTCGTCGTCGGGGAGAGTGCCCGGGTCGAGCATCAACTAGGCGAAGCGCGGGCCGTGGTGGATGGCGCTTGCGCTGTGCACCTCGAAGAGGTGGATCGCGTGTTGTGCTCCGGGCTTGCGTGGCGTGCCTCCAAGGATGCTCAAGCGCCGGTGGCACTGGCTGTCCAAGCGAAGGGTGCCCGTCTCGAGCTGACTCCCCAGCTGGCCGAGTCTGGTGCAGCTGTCGGTAGCGTGCGCGTCGGCAATGCGCTGCTCGCGGCTGGTGGTGTGGCCACGCTGGCCAAGGACGGTACGCAACGCCATTCCGGTGACTTCAGCCGTGACGGTGTGGAGGCGCTGCTGCTGGGTGGTGGCAATGACCTTGTCAAGTTGGCTTTACGCTCGTCCGCGCGCGTCGAAGGACGACCGGACGGGGACGGTTTGCTGATTTCGTGGCAACACAGTGCTGCCGCGGGGCTCGAGCTACAAGCTGAGTTCGGCGAGGAAAAGAAGCTCGCGGGTGACCTTGCGCATGCCGCGCGCAACGCCAGCAAGAAGGGCGAAGCGGGCCTAGCCCTAGCCAAGTGGAGCGAGCTTCTCGATCGTGCTCCCTTTGATGCCGCTCTGGTCGAAGAAGCTAGCCGCGCACGCAGTCAGTTGGTCGAACAAGGTTTGGCCGACCTGCGCGCCGTGCGGCAGCGTGCTGTGGAAGCGCGCTTCTTTGCTTTGGCCCCGATGTGCGCGCAGGAGCGCGCCAAAGCACTGGAGCTCGCCGCGCGCTATGCGGGTAGCGAAGTGTCCACGCAAGCCACGGCGTTGGCTGACGAGTTGTCGCTGGAATTGGACACGATGCAAGCCGACGACGCGCTAGCACGTCGCGCGCGCTTGGTGTCCATCAGTCAGGCGCTGGAGGCAGCCGGTGCCAAGACCTTGGCAGCGCGCGTCAAGCAAGCCGCAGAAGGCGCGCAAGCGCCGCAGTCGAAGTGAAAGGCGCTCTCAAGCTCATGGCGCAACTCCCCGTTGGTATTGATGTAGGTGCGCGCAACGCGCGCTTCCTGCGCGGTCGTTTCGAGAAGACCACCTTTGTGGTGCATGGTTTCCATGCCTGCGCAACGGGTGGGGCGGATACAGCTGCTCGCTGGGGCGCCTGCACTCCGCCGTTCGCCCCCAAGCCGGCGCGCATTGGCGTGACGGGCCGCGAGGTGAATGTGCGTTACACGCAAGTGCCGCGCGTACCGGATTGGCAGTTGCGCAACTTGATGCGCTTTGAGGTCGAGGAGATCGGCGAGCAATCAGGCTCCGGTCTGGCCAGTGACTTCAACTTGCTGCCGCCCTTGCCGGAGATTGAGGGCGAGGATGTGGTCTTGTTGGCTATGGCGCGCGAGTCGCTGCTCGAAGAGCACATGGCTGGCCTGGCTGCGTGCGGCGGTGTGCTCGATGCGTTCACGCCCAATGCCGTGGCGCTCTACAACGCGTACGTGCGCTTCAACGTGGTTGAAGATGAAGTCGTGCTGATCGCCTGCATCGGCCACGACTCGACCGATGTGGTCATTGCGCGCGGTGTGGACTTGTTGTTCGCACGCAACTTGGCCGGTGGTTCCAAGGTGTTTGACGAGGCCATCGCCCAGAAGCTCTCCGTGTCCTTGCCCAAGGCGCGCGAGTTGAAGGAGCGCCACGCGACGCTGGATCTGCATGCGCGCCAGAGCGATCCGGATGCGGAGCGCGTTTCCCGTGCTACGGCGGGGGCCGCGGGGCAGTTGCTGTCGTTGCTGCAAAGCAGCGTGGTCTTCGCCAAGAGTCAAATTCGCTTGCCGGGCCTCAAGCTCGACAAGGTGCTGTTGTGCGGCGGCGGCGCGCGCATGGACGGCATCACGCGTTGGCTGTCGAGTGCGATGAGCGTGCGCGTCGAGCTGTTCGATCCCACGCCGATGCTGGACATGTCCAAGCTCGCGCCCGAAGAAGCTGCATTGCTCAAGAGCCAAGCTCTCGAGTCGGTCGTGGCCTTGGGGCTCGCCGTGACTGCGTCGGCGAGCGATGCATGGTCAATCGAGATCGTCCCCGCGGCCTTTGCCAAGAAGCGCCAGTTTGCCACGCGCACGGTCTACATGGTCGCGTCAGGCGTGTTGGCAGTCGGGTTCCTTGGGGCCGCGACTCTCGGTATGAAGGGCCAGTTGGACGAGGTTGCAGCCAAGGCCAAGAACCTGGAGACCCAGTACAAAGGCGCCAGCAGCACGCACCGCCGCACCGAAGAGCTT
>Ga0079301_1001364_pt1 | contig 11275 bp, 10 predicted proteins | sample Wag4_2014_7_11_3_FD_74797 | JGI IMG/M metagenome (GOLD analysis project Ga0079301, IMG submission 74797) | Fresh water mixed with fracking chemicals microbial communities from Ohio, USA - Utica-2 Time Series FC 2014_7_11 | ecosystem: Engineered > Industrial production > Chemical products > Input...
ACATAAACCATTCCATTTTCATCAACGCGACCAAATTTTGAAGGATCACCGATTAGCGCTGCAGCAGCTGAGTTAGGTAGAACTTGATTATCTAGGGCATCCATTGGGTCCTACTTTCTCGAACGTTGCGCGCCTGGAGTTTTTCTCACTCTGGCGTTATGGGTTCAGCGGTTGGTAAGGGCCAAACGCTACCCCCATAGGGGTCTTTCTGTAAAAAAGTCGCTCAGATAGGGCTCTTTTGAGCGGAAGTAGTGACCTAGGTTGGAAGAATGCCTGGGTGAGCCTTTTAGTCGATCGAATAGTGGCGCCTTATTACGCCACCAATTGTTGGATTATTGCTCCATCAAAAAATTCCCATTGCGTAGTAATTGATCCCGGTATTGGCATACCGAATTTAACAAAAGAGATCAAAGCAAAGTTGGCTGAATATAACTTAGTCATTGGTGCAATATTTATTACTCATGGACATCTTGATCACACATTTTCTCTCTACTCTCTCTCAAAAGACTTTATTGAAAGTGATACATATATTCATAAAGCCGATAGAGATCTGCTTAAGTATCCAGAGCGCGCTATGGGTCCTCAATCCCAAGCGCTCTTAAGCGAATTAGGAAAGCTCTCGGGAGAACAGATTGATTTTCACGAGCCAGAGCGAACCTGGTCAATTGATTCAGATGGTCAATCAAAGCTTGGGGGAATGAATTTTTCCTTTAGACATGCTCCGGGGCATACCCCTGGTTCCACTCTTGCAATTGTTGAAGATGAGCTCTTAATTAGCGGAGATGTGCTCTTTAAGGGCGGAATCGGAAGAACTGATCTGCCACGTGGCTCAATGAGCGACATGGAGATAACTCTTCGTGAGAAAATAGCGACCTTGCCACCTCACCTCCGTGTTCTTCCTGGACATGGCGATGAGAGCAGAATGGATGCGGAATTGAAGAGTAATCAATACCTTCTAGCGGCGACTCAAGGAAGATTGGCATGAGTTCAAAGTTTGCAGCCCCTAAGGGCGTCTCTGAGTATTTGCCGCCTAGATCAAATATTTTTGATCGCATAGTTCAGACTCTAAAGATCCCGGCACTCGCTGCAGGATATGAATTAATTGAGCTACCAATTTTTGAAGATACTGAGTTATTTACACGAGGAGTTGGCGCCTCCACTGATGTGGTGACAAAGGAGATGTATACCTTTGAAGATCGCGGCGGTCGCTCACTAACACTTCGCCCTGAGGGAACCGCTGGTGTAATAAGAGCTGTTATTGAACATGGCCTAGATCGCGGCAGCCTGCCAGTGAAACTCTTTTATCATGGGCCATTTTTTCGAGCTGAGAGGCCACAAGCTGGTCGTTATCGTCAATTTTATCAATTTGGAATAGAGGCTATAGGAAGCGATGATCCCTATCTAGATGCAGAGGTAATATCAATTGCTTATCAAGGATATAGAAAACTTGGTCTAAAAAACTTTGAACTTCAGATTACTTCACTTGGCGATAGTGATAGTCGAGACGCACATAGAAAAGATCTAGATGCATTTATCGCTGGGCTAAATCTCGATGAAGAGACGCGCAATAGAGCTTTGAAAAATCCACTTCGCCTCTTTGATGATAAGCGCGATGAGATTAAGGATGCGATGAGCAAGGCTCCTCTACTCCTTGATTATTTAAATGCTGAAAGTAGAGAAAATTTTGAGCAGGTAAAATCCGCCCTTGATTCTCTGGGTATTGCTTATCAAGTTAATCCAAGAATGGTTAGAGGTCTTGATTATTACACTGGAACTACATTCGAGTTTGTCCATAGCGGGCTAGGGGCGCAATCTGGTATAGGTGGCGGCGGACGCTATGACGGACTTATGGAACTTCTTGGGGGATCAAAGCTCTCCGGAATTGGTTTTGGATTAGGGATAGATCGCATCCTTCTCGCCCTTGAAGCAGAGGCAGAATCTGGTCAATTACTTCCAGGAGAATTGAAATATATCGATCTCTATGTAATTGCTCTAGGTGATCAGGCTCGCAGTAAATGCTTTACTCTCGTTGATTCGCTTCGCAAAGAGGGCTTTGTTGTTGAGCAGAACTTTGGAGATCGCTCCCTCAAGGCAGCGATGAAGGCGGCTGATAAATCTGGAGCGCGCTTTGCAATAGTTCTTGGTGATAGTGAATTGGAAACAGCTTCGGTGGAGTTAAAAGAGATGAGCAGCGGAGAGCTAACTTCGGTTAGGCTTACCTCTCTTGCTAAGACTTTGGCCGAGAAATCATCTGGGTTATAAGAAGAATAGAGAGTAGGTCTTCAAATTGCTTCGCTCCCATAGCGCTGGAACCCTTCGATCAAGTGATATTGGCGGCAGGGTAAAACTTGCTGGCTGGGTAGCTAGACGGCGCGATCATGGCGGTGTGGCATTTATTGATCTCCGTGATTACTCGGGAAGTGTTCAGGTAGTAATCTCTGATGAAAAAGTCGCGGCAGCCCTTAGAGCTGAATGGTGCGTTTTAATTGAAGGAGTAGTGACAAAGCGTCCGAGTGGAAATGAAAATACGGCGCTGCCTACTGGTGAGATTGAAATCAATTGCGAGAGCCTTGAAGTATTAAGTGAAGCGGCTGCGCTGCCATTTCCAGTTGATAGTGGTGAAGTGGTTAATGTTGGTGAAGAGGTCAGGCTTAAATATCGTTATTTAGATTTAAGGCGCGAAGGACCAAGTAGCGCGATACGCCTTCGTTCTAAAGTCACCTCCATCATCCGTTCGGTAATGGATAGTGAAGGTTTTCTCGATATTGAAACTCCCTACCTAACTCGCTCAACTCCAGAGGGAGCTAGGGATTTCTTAGTTCCTGTTCGTCTGCAACCTGGATCTTGGTATGCCCTTCCACAATCACCGCAGTTGTTTAAGCAGCTATTGATGGTGGCAGGTATGGAGCGTTACTACCAGATCGCCCGATGTTTTAGAGATGAAGACTTTAGAGCTGATAGGCAGCCTGAATTTACGCAATTAGATATTGAGATGTCCTTCGTTGATCAAAGCGATGTTTTAGCTGTTGCAGAAAAGATATTAAAAGAAGTATTTAAAAAAACTTTAGATATTGATATTGCCCTACCAATTACTCACATGACCTATCATGAAGCGATAAGAAGATTTGGCTCGGATAAACCTGATCTTCGTTTTGGAAATGAATTAGTTGATGTAACTGATTTCTTTAAGGAGACAAGTTTTAGAGTTTTTCAAGCAGAGTTTGTTGGCGCAGTTGTTATGCCAAATGGAGCCGCATCTCCAAGGCGTGAACTAGATGCTTGGCAGGATTGGGCTAAAGCAAGAGGAGCTAAAGGACTTGCTTATATTCTCGTGGGCGAAGATGGGAGCCTTGGAGGCCCTGTTGCTAAGAATCTTTCGGATAGGGAGAGTAAAGAGATTGCCTCTTTCGTTGGCGCTAAGAATGGTGATGCAATCTTCTTTGCAGCGGGCGAACCAAGTTCTTCGCTCCAACTTCTTGGAGCAGTTCGTTTGGAAATTGGAGAGAGATGTAATCTGATCGCAAAAGATCAATGGAAGTTTCTCTGGGTCGTTGATGCTCCGATGTTTGAAGCAACAGATACTGGAGGATGGACAGCAGTGCATCATCCATTTACTGGACCGAAGCCGGAGTATGAGAAGAGCTTCAAAGATGATCCTAAATCGGCCCTTGCTTATGCCTATGACATAGTTTTGAATGGAAATGAAATTGGTGGAGGATCGATCCGTATCCATAAGCGTGAAATACAGCAAGCGGTATTTGATGTTATCGGTTTAACTAAGCAAGAAGCTGAGTCTAAATTTGGTTTCCTACTTGAAGCCTTTAACTATGGCCCGCCGCCTCATGGAGGTATCGCTCTAGGACTAGATCGCCTATGTGCGCTACTTGCCGGAGCTGAGTCAATCCGTGAAGTCATTGCTTTTCCCAAGACGGCAAGTGGAGCAGATCCATTAACAGGCGCTCCAACTCCGATAACCACCGCGCAGAGACGAGAGAGCGGAGTGGATTTCAAGCCGGAATAGGGCGAGAAATCTTTAGTAGGATAACGATATGTCCGCAGGTGGAATCGCAGCAATAATCGCAGCAAGCGCTCTATTAGTCATTGGTTTTGCCATCGCCTACGCTGTTATTCGACTCGGAAGAGCGATTGATGAAGTTGGAAGCGCAGTTCGCGATATCGCTAAGGAGACTGCGCCGCTACTAAATGAGGTTACAACCACAGTAGAGCTTGTTAATGGGCCGCTACAGAGTATAAATAAGGTTACAAAGACAATGGAAGAGTTCAGCTCTAAAGTTTCTGAGAGCGCATCAGGATTTCTCGATAAGAATCAAATGGCGATGAAGGCTGCAGGGGCTGTACTAACGGCCGCCCAACTTCGCAAGAAGAAAAAAGGAAAGAAGAGTAAAAAGGCAAAAAACAGCAAGTATGTTGACGACGAGGAGTTCTAACTCCTCGTGAATTCAGCGGAAATTCGTTCTCGCTGGCTAAAGTTCTTTGAGTCAGGAAATAGCCAGGGCATCAAACATACAGTCGTTCCTTCAGCATCTCTTATTGCAGATGATCCAAATCTTCTTCTTGTTAATGCTGGGATGGTTCCTTTCAAACCTTTTTTCCTAGGAGAGTTAACTCCGCCATATAAGCGCGCCACCTCGGTGCAAAAATGTGTAAGAACTTTGGATATAGAAGAGGTGGGTAAGACCACACGTCATGCATCCTTCTTTCAAATGTGTGGGAATTTCTCCTTTGGAGATTATTTTAAAGAGGGAGCAATCACCCTTGCCTGGGAACTCTTAACAAAGCCAATAAGTGATGGCGGGTATGGATTTGCTGAAGAGAAATTATGGGTCACAGTTTATCTAGATGATGATGAGGCAGCAGATATTTGGCATAAGAAGATTGGCATTCCTAAGGAGCGAATCCAAAGACGTGGAATGGCAGATAATTTCTGGTCGATGGGCGTACCTGGCCCGTGCGGGCCATGTTCGGAAATCTATTTTGATCGTGGTGCTGCCTATGGCAAAGAAGGTGGCCCAATTGCCGATGAAGATCGCTATCTAGAGATCTGGAATCTTGTCTTTATGCAAAACATGAGAGGCGAAGGTGGGGGAAAAGATGGTTTCCCAATTCTCGGCGAACTTCCTGCCAAAAGTATTGATACTGGCTTAGGTCTTGAGCGCACTGCTGCTCTCTTGCAAGGAGTGGAGAATATCTATGAGATTGATACAACACAACATATTCTAAATCGCGCTAGTGATTTAAGCGGAGTTCGATATGGCAAAGAGTCTTCAAGTGATGTATCACTTCGGGTAATTGCCGATCACGCAAGAACAGCAACGATGTTGATTGGCGATGGAGTTACTCCAGGTAATGAGGGTCGAGGATATGTTCTAAGAAGAATGATGCGCCGCACTACTAGGAATATGAAGCTACTTGGCTCTGATGATCGCAATATGAACGAACTTATTAAAGCCTCTATCGAAGCTATGGGAGCGCAATATCCAGAGTTGCAAAGTGATAGCGCTCGAATTCTAAAGGTTGCAGAGGCAGAAGAAGAGAGTTTCCTGCAAACCTTAAAGAGCGGAACTATGATCTTTGATCAGAGAAGCGCTTCATTAAAGAAGAGCGGGACAAAAGTTCTATCAGGTGAGGATGTCTTCCAACTCCACGATACCTATGGATTCCCCTTTGATCTAACTCTTGAAATGGCGAATGAAGAGGGCTTAAGTATTGATGCTGATGGCTTTAAGCGCTTAATGAAGCAACAGCGCGAGAGAGCAAAAGCTGATGCTAAGTCAAAAAAGAGTGGACATACCGATGTAACCGAGTATCGCAAGTTAGCGGAAGGCGCTGGCAAGTTAGAGTTTGTTGGCTATGAGAGCCTAGAGAGTGAATCAAAAATTGTTGGTTTCCTAGTAGATGGTGCGGGGGTTAAATCTGCATCTGCTGGCGATGATGTTGAAATTCTTCTCGATAGGACTCCCTTCTATGCAGAAGGCGGCGGACAATTAGCTGATGCTGGAGTGATAACCACTAGCGATGGCTCAGTCATTGAAGTTGAAGATGTTCAATCACCGATTCCAGGAATTTTCATTCATCGCGGTCGAGTGCTCTCCGGCCAGATAAAGATAGGCGAATCTGTATTAGCAAAGATAGATGGCGATCGACGTAAAGCTATATCGCGTGCTCACACCGCAACCCATATGGTCCATAAAGCATTTCGAGAGATCCTTGGAGAAACTGCCACTCAAGCTGGATCAGAGAATGCTCCAGGGCGCTTTCGCTTTGATTTCCCATCTAGTGGCGCTGTTTCAGAGGGCATTCTCAACGATGTGGAAGCTCGAGTTAACTCGCTTCTTCTAGAAAACTTAATTGTTAGCGCAGAGGAGATGTCTCAAGCAGAGGCGAAGAAGATCGGAGCTATGGCGCTCTTCGGTGAGAAGTATGGTGAGCGCGTTCGAGTAATTAGCGTTGGTGATTGGGCAAAAGAATTATGTGGAGGAACCCATGTTTCAAGAAGTGGGGAACTTGGAATTGTAAAACTCCTTGGTGAATCCTCTATCGGAGCAGGAGTAAGACGCGTTGAAGCTTTAGTCGGCGCAGATGCTTACTCATTTCTAAGTCGTGAACATATTTTAATTAACTCACTTCTTGAAATCATTAAAGGAACAAGGGCAGAGGAACTGCCGGAAAGAATTACCTCTCTTCTTACTCGTCTAAGAGATGCCGAAAAAGAGATTGGCTCGATTAGAACAGCTAGGGCTCTTAGTGATTCAGCTTCATTATTAGAAAAGGCTGAAAATATCGGTCCATTTAAATTCATAGCAGCTGACATGGGCAAAGGCTTCTCTGGCGATGATTTGAGAACTGTTGCCTTGGACTTGAGAAATCGCCTCAAAGGCTCAGTTGTAGCGCTAGTAAGTAGCGGTGATGAGAAAGTGACTTTAGTTCTTGCAGCCGATGAAAGCGCTCGTAGCGCGGGAGCAAGAGCAGGTGCGCTAGTAAAGATTGGATCTGGAATTCTTGGCGGCGGTGGCGGAGGAAAAGATGATTTCGCCCAGGGCGGCGGAAGTGAATTCACTAAGATTGATGAAGCGTTACTGGCCATCAAGGCTTCCCTCTCGGGTATGTAGCCTTTGTGATACTTCCAGGCGCAAGACTTGCTATTGATTACGGTGATAAGCGAATTGGAATTGCAAAATCTGATGACTCTAGGCTAATCGCATCTCCACTGATTACTCTCGATAATGGTGAATCAACGGATTTAGCCGTGATCTCAATCAAAGAACTTGTTGGTGTGAGTAATGTGAAAATTGTTTATATTGGGCTTCCCTTGCATCTCTCAGGGAAAGAGAGTGATTCAAGTGATAAAGCTCGAAGCTTTGCATCACTACTTAAAAGCCATCTACCTCAAGAAATACAGGTACGGCTATTAGATGAGCGGCTAACCACAAGTTCTGCTCTGGGTGAGTTAAAGAGCGCAGGCCTTAAAAGCAATAAAGAGAACATTGATCAATTGGCCGCCGTAAAGATTCTAGAGTTTGCCCTGGAAGTAGAGCGGGTAAGCGGAGGGGCTGCTGGCCATGAGATTTAATGCCGCTTATTTTAAGCAATCACTTGAGAGAAGTCCACTTCTTCGTTTATTAGCTGCTGGGATTCTGATTGTTTTTATTACATTTCTTCTTCGAGAGGCTAATTCAGGCCCTCAAAGCGCACCTGATTATGAGGTTGGATCTGCAGGCCAGGAGGTAATTGTTGAAATTCTATCTGGCGAGAGTGGATCTGAAATTGGACGAAAACTTGAATCACTTTCAGTTGTTAAATCATCTGCTGCATTTTTTAGAGTAGCAGTTGCTGATTCCAGGTCACAGCGAATATCGCCCGGCGAACATCGAATCGAAACTCGTATCCCAGCAAAGGTAGCCCTAGAACAGCTCTTAGATCCCTCTCGAATTCCAAACTTAATAGTTGTTAAAGACGGACAGCGCCTATCTGAAATTTCTGAGAGCATTATCAACTTCGGTATTAGTAAAATTGAACTTGAAAAGAGCATAAGGAATGTCTTTCCACCAGAGATGTTTAAGAGCAAAAATATCGAAGGATTTCTCTATCCTGCCCAATACTCTTTTAACAAGAGCGTGGATGGCGATGAAATACTCTCAGCTATGCTAAACAGATTTGTATCAGCAACAAAGGATATTGGCTGGAGTAACGAGAGAGATTTCACTCCTTTTGAAATTATGGTGATTGCATCCCTTGTGCAGACAGAGGGAACGCCAGATGTTTTCGGAAAAGTCTCTCGGGTTATTTACAACAGATTAGAAAAGCGCATGCCGCTCCAATTTGATTCAACAGTGCACTATGCCTTAGAGCGTAGAGGCGAAATACGAGTCTCTCTAGTAGATACCAAAGTTAAGAATCGCTATAACACTTTTGTTTATCCAGGGCTACCTCCTGGGCCAATAGGAAGCCCAACTAAGCCAGCAATTGATGCAGCCTTAAACCCTGAGGTTGGCAATTGGCTCTATTTTGTTACGGTCAAACCTTTTGATACTCGATTTACCAATTCCTATGACCAATTCCTAGAGTGGAAGGCTGAATATAAGAGAAACTTCAAAGAGGGGCTATTTGAATGATTAAGCGCGCAGCAGTCTTAGGATCACCGGTTTCTCACTCGTTATCTCCTTTGATTCATAATCATGCTTATTCTCTTCTCGGTTTTTCTGGGTCTTATCAAGCGATAGAGATTAAAAGTGGTCAGCTTGCTAGTTATTTAGAGCAAGAGTTGCTAAAAGAAGATCTGCTTGGTTATTCGCTGACAATGCCACTTAAAGAAGAGCTAACTGCGATATCAAACCCAACGCTTATAGTTGACTCACGATCAAAAGAGATTAATTCGGCTAATACCATCTATCGTGATGGAGATGTTTGGAGAACGACTTCAACTGATGTGGATGGTTTTGAATTCTTAACTAAAGATCTTTCTTTCTCTTCAGTGGCAATCCTTGGAGCTGGGGGAACGGCAAGGGCAGCAATTGCAGCGCTAGCACCAAGAGGGCTAAAGATTGAGGTATACAGAAGAAGTTCAGATAGAGATCCCTCTCTTATCAATTCAGCTCTGGGCTTCAATATTGAGATTAAGGATTGGGAGCGTTGCGCGCAGGCCTGGGAGGGTGAATTAGTTATCAATACAATTCCCTCGGATCAAGTTCTATCAATGACAAAAGAATTTACAGCGCCCAAGTTCTTCTTCGATGCAACCTATTGGCCATGGCCCCCAGAGCTATCAAAACTTCAATTGGATGCCCGAGGTTCGTTGATTTCAGGCTTACAACTACTGGCAGCGCAAGCGGTATTTCAGATATCTCTGATGACAGAACTTGATTTTGATAAAAAGTGGCTCTTTGAGGAGTTACTTCTCAAGTTAGAAGCGGGTAAATAGAGAGAGCTTGTGGATAAGTTCCTTTGATCTATCCTGTGGAAATTAGAGTCTTCATGTGCTCTTTATCCATTTCGCAATTTTTGCAATCATCATTTCTTGGAGAGATTTTCAAGAGCATTTAATCTCTAAGAGGATCACTCATTTAGCGCTTCTTTCTCTCATCCCTCTACTTCACGAATCGTTGCTAGAGGCATCGCTGCTCTCGCTAATCAACTTTATGTTCTATACAACTATCAACTTATTATCAGGGCGCGCAATTGGACGCGGTGATATAAGACTCTCACTTCTTATGGGGGCCTATATCTCCGCGTTTGGTGGAGATATATCTGACTTAATCTGGAGTAATGCGATCAGCTGGTTAGCTTGCTCATTTACCTTAATCATTCATCTATTAAAGCGTGAAAGCCTGAAAGGCAAGCGAGTTGCATTTGCTCCCTACCTCTTCTTTGGGGTATTTATCTTTGCAATAAATGTTTGAGCGTGGGTGCGATAAATAGGGAGCAGGAATCCAAATTAATCTGCGATAATTAGGCAATGAGATGGATAACAGCAGGAGAATCCCATGGTCCAGCCTTGGTTGGAATTTTAGAGGGAATGCCTGCCTCAGTATCTGTTACAACTGCAGATATTGATGATGATCTGCGCAGACGCAGACTTGGTTTTGGTAGGGGAGCAAGACAGAACTTCGAGGCAGATAAAGTCACCATTGTTGGAGGGATACGACACGGTTTAACCCAAGGTGGTCCTATTGCTATCCAAATTGCGAATTCAGAGTGGCCTAAATGGGAAAAAGTTATGAGCGCAGATCCAATTGAAAAATCAGAGATCGAATCGCTCGGAAGAAATGCTCCTTTAACAAGACCCAGACCAGGGCATGCTGATTTAGTTGGCATCCAAAAATATGATTTTGATGATGCAAGACCTGTATTGGAACGAGCATCAGCGAGAGAGACAGCTGCTCGAGTAGCGCTAGGAGCGGTTGCGCGAAGATTTCTTAGGCAGGTTGGTGGCATTGAGGTATTTAGCCATGTGGTCTCTATTGGAGCAGTCAGTGTCCCCGATGATTATCTTCTTCCGCAGCCTAGCGATCGAGAGAGAATTGATAGCGATGAAGTACGCTCAGCATTTCAAGATGTAAGTGCAAAAATGGTTGAAGAGATAAATGATGCGCATGGCAATGGAGATACATTAGGCGGGGTAGTTGAAGTTTTAGTTTATGGCCTACCACCAGGGCTTGGATCTCATGTTCACTGGGATAGAAGACTTGACTCACGCCTTGCGGGAGCCCTTATGGGCATTCAAGCAATTAAGGGCGTTGAACTTGGTGATGGATTTGCAACCGCTAGAAAACGTGGCAGTAGCGCTCATGACGAAATAGAGAGAGATAGCGAAGGAAATATTCGCCGTAGAACTTCAAGGTCTGGCGGAACAGAGGGTGGAATGAGTACAGGCGAAGTTTTAAGAGTTCGCGCTGCAATGAAACCCATTTCAACTGTTCCTAAGGCTCTAGACACAATTGATATTACAAATGGCCAGGCTGCTAAAGCAATAAATCAAAGATCAGATGTTTGCGCTGTTCCAGCTGCAGGGATAGTTGCTGAAGCTATGGTGGCCCTAGTTTTGGCTGAAGCTATGCTTGAAAAATTTGGCGGAGATTCTCTTGGTGAGAGCCAGAGGAACCTAGAGAGCTATCTATCTAATATGAAAGTGAAGTAGGGCGTGCCATCGATAATTCTCATCGGCCCTCCTGGAGCTGGAAAAACTTCGGTCGGAAAAGCTTTGGCAAAAAAACTAACTTTAAAGTTTCTTGATAGCGACAAAATTGTTGAAGAAAAG
>Ga0079301_1001366_pt1 | contig 11264 bp, 11 predicted proteins | sample Wag4_2014_7_11_3_FD_74797 | JGI IMG/M metagenome (GOLD analysis project Ga0079301, IMG submission 74797) | Fresh water mixed with fracking chemicals microbial communities from Ohio, USA - Utica-2 Time Series FC 2014_7_11 | ecosystem: Engineered > Industrial production > Chemical products > Input...
GGCTCAATTGGGCGCCCGCAAGCGGTCAACGAACAGCCAATCATCAGTCCAAGCGCGACTCGTATCACCATGACGCCTGCCCCCTACTCTGCAACACTTATCGCAAGCTCCCACACAACACTTGATTCAAAAAGCTTAACTTCTCACTAAAATTTGTTCAAGTGACGAAGTTAAGCGTGGAGCACGACTTGTTCGTTGCGCTCGTTGAAGCAGGTGTTGCCTGTAAAAATCGGGCGGCTTTATCAACTTGTGTGGCATCAAGTTTTAGGGAGATGCCGGCGGGTTTGGCGTCTATGACCCAACTCGGAGGAATTTCCAGTGAAACCGGGTTGAATCCTTTATGGGTGATTATCAGGCTACTCAGGCGCTTGCTGTTCATTGACACATAGGCTTGACTCAGTGTGCCCCATTCCTGACCGCCTGCAAAAACGGGTGCGTGGTGGTCAAACACCCAAATGTGATGGTGGTTTCGCGCGGGAAGTCTGTTGATTTTTGAATCGAACAATGGTGTGAAAGAGGGCCAGATGACGCCGCCCATTGGCACGATAACTGGCAAGGGCCTCATGAGGGTTGAATGGTCGCTTGTGGCACGGTCGTAGCGCGGCAGTCGATCGAATTGCGCGCGGCTTAGCCTGAGCGACAATGAGTGATCGGGTCGCACGCCAAGTGCCTTGATTGGAAGCATGCGATCCCAACCAAACCAGGTGGGCGCTTTTACCACCACCGCAACAGGCTTGTGTGTAACGGTCTCTACCGTGAGCCGCCATACCCGGCCAGCCAATTCACGGTGACACCATACGGGCATTCCCAACATTGGCACATCCATGGCCACCTCCTTGGACCATGGTGCATGCGCGTTGGACACAACACAACACCCATCCAAGGGCACCGCTCGGTGCCCTTTCGGTTTGAGCGCGGCTGCCTGCTGGCCACGCGACCATTTAGCCAGAAATATTCCCTGATGGCAGGAGTGACCGCTTCAGTCAGGCGCAGACTGTGTCGATTGAGCCGTTGAGAGCGGTGTGACACCACTGCCTGTGGGTGCCAAAAAGGAACAAATGGCCGAGCGCGCGCCACCCAAGGCCGTAACGGTTTCAACTTGGAAAAAGTGTCTGACACCGGACGCCAGATAGGGCAGTTCCACAGTTGTGTGTTCGGTCGGCAGGGTTTCTCGGCTGGCATGGGGCAACAGTCGGTGTTCCAGACCATAGCGCACCACACTGCTGCCAGGCCAGGGTGAACGCCAAGAGATCCGTGTTCGATCACATCCCACAGACTGTACCGTAACAAGACCGACACCCGGCCGCAATGTTTGGGTGGGCTCAAGCAAGCCGGCCCAGTCAAACAAGCCAAACCGACTGCTACGCGTCGGATAAGTCTCCGTCTCCCGCGATACCTGACTCATCAAACTGCAACCAGCCAGACTGACCCCGATCAGTACGGCAAGCGCGCGCCATCTGTTCGTCGTACGCTGTCCCATCGTTTGGCAACCCCTATGCATCCCCTCTACAAGGGTTGCACAGTTGTATCAAGCATCTGACAAGCTTTCTTCAACAGTTTGTATAAAATTTGTCATTATTTTATTAACAGGCATTAACGTTCAACAATAACTGAACAGACTCTGAGGTTTACCTGCTTAAACCGCCGGATTCTCCAGACATTGCAGCCCAATGCATACCTATTTTGCAATACCGCTCGCGTGTCTGGTTCAAGAGCAACCAAGCAACAAATCAACAACGCGAACAGCCTGAACACGTTTTTGAACCCCGAGCATCACGGTGCCTGACTGAAGCGTTTTGGCTAACTTGACCGCTCAGGTCAACGGTAATTACGGACGAGAACCTCGCTGATTAGCCCCCGCTTGGAAGCATCCCGATTCACCTGTCTTGGTGCGTAGACCAATTCAAGGTTAAAGTCTGCGTACAAATCACGAATCAGCGGCGTATCAGAATTGCTCAACATGACTTTGCATCCGCGATTGGCCAGAACCCGGAAAGTGTCAGCCAAGTCTCGCTGGTTTCGTTCCGTGAACGAGTCCGCGGTGTAACTCGTGAACTTAGCCGTGGCATTGAGTGGATGGTAAGGTGGGTCAAAATAGACGAAATCACCTGGTCGAGCCGTATCGAGAATGCTGGTATAGCTGGCGTGAGCGATGTACGCCCCTTGCAACGCGTCGCTTGCGGCGCGCAGGCCGTCGGCATTGCAGATGGTGGGATTCTTGTACTTGCCAAAGGGGACATTGAAGCCACCTTTGGCATTGACACGATAAAGACCATTAAAACAGGTGCGATTCAAAAAAATCATCCGCGAGGCGCGTTCAATGGCGTCCAATTGCGATGTATCGACTGCACGTACCTGGTAGTAGTATTCTTCATCGTGCCGATGGCCGCGCAGGTGTGCGATGAGGTCCTCAACGCGGTCACGAATGACTTGATAGGTCGTAATCAACTCGGCGTTATAATCCGATAACCGTGCGCGATCCGGTTGCAGGTAAAAGAACACCGCCCCCCCACCAACGAATGGTTCGTGATAGCGGTTGTAACGCCTGGGAAAACGTGCTGCCAACTCAGGTAACAATGCCCGTTTGCCACCCACCCACTTAACGAAGGGGGCCGCTTCCTGGCCGTTGTGCTGGTGTTTTGTCTGTGGGTTCAGTGCTTGGTTTGTCATAACGCCATCCTAGTAAACATAATGCATCCCACGCAGTGTGTTCGGTCACAGGCGTGTTCAGCCATCATGCTTGAATGAGCATTCGACAGTTCATTTGCTAAAATCTTGAAAATCGGGCAATCGCATCAATCGCGACAGTGGAGCAACGATCGGAGGGCATCCGAACGGATCAAAACGACCGATAGCGCAAAAGATAACCCGACAAATCCATTTTCCGAGCCGTGTTATCGGAGGACATGTAGCGTACTTTGCCAAAAATCGGCCTTTCCGGCCCCCACGGGCGGTCGTATCTGCCCAAACACCAAAAAATGCCACTAACGGAGTTGGGGTCACGTCCATCCAAGGCATACCGATCATTCAACAACAACATGGTCTCCAATGCCTGCGCAGGCGTCGGGCTCCACTCCAAAATCTTCTTCCCCCACAACATCCTCAAATAGTTATGAATGCGGCCTTCCTTGTAAAGTTGGCGCTGCGCCGCATTCCAGATTGGATCGTGCGTCTGGGCCTGCTCAAACTGCGCAAGCGAATAACAATACAGGCGCGGGTCATGCGCATGCCTATCCAAAGTCTCCAGCGCCCAATCGGGCAGGCTCTCATACCGGTCGTAACGGTCCGGCCAATGAAATGCCGTCACAAAACCCAACTCACGCCAGGTAACCAATTGATCCAAGAAAGCCTCAGCCCCGGCACCAAGCCCCCACCAGCCGGACTTGGCTCCGCTCACCTTGGCGGCCAATAACCCCGGATGCCAGTTTTGCACCGTCAAAATGTCCCACAGCACTTCCTCTGACGCAATCTGACCAAAATGCAGGTACGGCGCCAAGCCGCTTGTAAACTCCCGCGTCGCATCGTGCCGTTCATCAGCATAAGCTGAGAGACGTTCTGCCACAAACCGCTTCAACAATCCCTGCGCCACGGAGGCCCCCCCCCGTGTCTGTTCAACCACCCCAACCGAACGGCTCAATGGCAAATCCAACACGTTCAACGCCATTGGATCCCGAGCAAGATTCGGCCAGCGCGCCTCATACGCCGAGCAATCAAGTTCCGAATGTTGAAGAACCAGGGCACGCAGCGGCTCACGCAATGATCGTGCCATCAAATGTTCAGGCAAGACTTTCTGCAAATGACGCCGAAACAGATACGCACTGACAAACGGACCCGATGTCGCACGCAAAGGCAACACACCACACGCATCAACCTTCTCGAAATGAACCGGTACCATCCGCGCCGCCTGCGCAACCATCGCTGGCAAAATGAATGCCGGATACTCATCCGTCACAACCACGCACGCCCGCTTGGCCAACTCCGCCAACAAGGCATCCGATTGACCTACTTCACGTTCGACAAAGCCGTAATAATGCAACCCGGCAAGCCCAGCCACTTCCGCGACATGCTCACGCATCGCATCCACCATGAACGAAGAAAACCGCACAGACGCGTGCGGATAATCAAGTTTCAAGGTTTCGAGGATCAGCAACGGCTTGCCGAGACGATTGGCCCATTCCACCGCACGTTCTAGCGCAAAATTATGACGCAGACGCCGATGAATGATCATCCAGTACAACACATAATCGCCATCAACACTGACAGACCGTTGCGAATCAGGATCAACCGACGATACGCGCAAGGAAGGCACACCCATCAGTAGTCTCCTTATTCAGTCACCGGGACAAGCAAGCACGATCACTCGCGCGAAAGCAACTCAATTTCATAACCGTCAGGATCTTCAATAAAAGCCATGTAGCCGCCCCGTCCCAGTTCGCTCGGCTCCTCGGTCACCTTGACACCAGCCGCACGCAAGGCGGTCAAGCTGGCATCCATATTCTCAACTTCAAACGCCAAATGAAAAATATCCTCGTTCAGGACAAAGTCGGGATCCCACGGCAAAAAAGCCAACTCCAGTTGTGTTGTCGTGCCCGGAAAACCAAGAAAAGCCAGCTGACTGCCACGCGGTGAACGCTGCCGCCCCTCACACGTTGCAGCGAAATGACGTTCGTAAAAAGCTATCGAAGTCTCAAGGTCCCGGACCTTCAAGCGTACATGTAAAAACACGAAACACCCTCCTGTCAGGCAGACGCCGGCTCTTTAAGGGTATTTCCCTGCCAGTTTGCCGCGTCGGTCGCAAGCCACACGCCAAAAAGGATGATCACCCCGTTAACGCACGCCCACCAGCTTATACCATCTCCAAGCAGCGGTACAGAAAAAATCAGGGTGAATACGGGCATGGCGTACAAAAACAGTCCCGCGACGGAAACCGATACGTACGACAGAGCCCGTAGCCACATCCACGTGCACAAAGCACTGCACAAGATAGCCAGGTATGCCAAGGCGCTCCACTGCGCATAACCGGTTTGCCACGGCTCCGTGCGCCATAGCGCTTCAACGACAGCCAGCGGCATCAAACCCGACAGCCCGAGCAAGAACGTCCAGGTAACGCAAACCAGATGGGGAATGCCATCATCCACCAGCGACTTGGTGAGCCAGCCAAAAATTGCGCCCATCACGCACGTGAGTGCCATGAGCGCATCGCCGATGCCGGTGACCGCAAAATTGGCACCGCTCATCAACATCAGGCCAGTCGCAGCCAAAATGGCGCCAAGCCATTGCCGTGGCAACATGCGTTCACCCAACAGATAAATGGCACCCACAGCAGTCAACAACGGCATCGCCGCAATGTAAAGCGAGCCATTAAGTGCCGTTGTCAGGCTCAATGCACAATTCTCAAGTGCGTAGGTCATCGTGACACCCGTGAATGCCGCCCACACGACGCGTCGCCAGGCACGGCGCGGCAGATGCAGCGTTTGTCCCAGCACGCGATGCAAGGCAAGCATCACGACTGAAGCCATGGCAAAACGCAAAACCGCGCAGGCAAAGGGTGGAACGCCGCGCAGGGCAACTTGCGTGGCAATAAACGAGCCGCCCCAGCACATCACCGAAAAAATCAGGAAGCCATAAGGCCACACGCGACGGAAATCAGCCAAGCAGACGCCCCGCGATCGCATTGACGAGGGCAATGATTATCGCAACCACAATCGCGACACCAAAGTTTGCAACCGCAACCCCCGGCACCAGCCACACCACCAACGTCATCACCAGACCGTTTACAACAAGCAAAAACAAACCCAGCGTTAAAACGGTTAACGGCCAGGTCAGCAAGATGATCACAGGACGCACCAGCGCATTGCAGAAACCCAAAACCAAGGCGGCCAACAAAGCGTGCCAGAAACCATCCACACGGAACCCAGGAACCACAAGGGCTGCCAATAAAAACGCCAGTGCCGACCAGAGCCAAGCCAACAACATGTATCGCATATCACCAGTATACTACCCGCCACCATCATCGTGTCGAACACTTGAGCGCGTGAGGGAACCACCAATTTCACTGGTCAGGCGGGCTGGTTACGATGGCTCGGTGACCCAAAAGAGGCGCAACGTTGGTGTCACCGGCCGCTGAATGAAACGAAACTTTTACAAACAAGCAGTAAATTTGATGGATGGGCGCGTGTGGCATTTTGGATTGTGAGCCGCTTGGTGTGCTCGCTGTGCCATTGTGCCCGACAATAATCCCCAACGATGAAAAACACTTGTTCGACAATCCATAAAATCAAAATGTGCTTGAAACACCCCCTGGATGCTTGTTTCAATGCACGTTGCCTCCACGACTGCGCCAAATTGTTTTGAGGCTCGAAAACTGTTAACGATCAAGCGATAACTTGATTTTCGGGATTTTTCGCTATGAAATGTCGACTGCCCGTAAAAATTTGTTTAAAAATCCTTTGACAATCGCAAAATTTATTGATACACTAGTTTTGCGGAGTAGAGCAGTCCGGTAGCTCGTCGGGCTCATAACCCGAAGGTCACAGGTTCAAATCCTGTCTCCGCAACTCAAAGAGGGGCAATTGCCCCTCTTTTTTTTGATGTAAAGGTTTGTCGTGTCGTATCTTTGGAGTACCTTTTACTGGTTAAGGGGATTCGCACTGTTAATCCCCTGGATGTTCCTGACGTTGTTGCTGAGTGTATTCAGACCGATCCGGGATCATCACGGTTTTCATCGTTGGGCTTGTGGATGGATACTGCGGGCGTTTGGCATACGGGTTGTCGTACACGGGGTGGAGCATATTCCACTGGGACGTGGCGTGATTTTTGCGTCGAATCATGTCAACCTCTTTGAACCTTTCATCGGGATTCATGGTGTGCCGAGTTGGGTTGTCGCCATAGAAAAAATTGAAAATTTTCGGCTCCCGATTTATGGTTGGTTTATTCGACGGTGGGGCAATATCGGGATTGATCGCAGTGATTTGGCAGCAGCGAAAGCATCCCTTGCGCGGGCGCAGGCGTGTTTGGCTGACGGTGTGTCGATCGCCATCATGCCAGAAGGCACCCGCACCAAGGATGGACAATTGCAACCGTTCAAAAAAGGGCCTTTTCATCTCGCAATTGAAACCGGTGCGCTCATCATCCCTTACGCATTCAAGGGCGCCTATGCAATTCAACAAACCGGGCGTTTTCAGTTAAAACCTGGCACAATCGACGTGATATTCAGACCACCTATCGACGCCAGTCTTTACACGAAAGACAACCTCGAAGCACTGAGTGACGCCGTACGTAAAGAAATTCTCTACGCACTTGAAAGCCTGCCCGCGTCCCAGACCAACGAATTAGCCGCATCATAAGGGACAGTTGACCTAACCAGGCAAACGGTGAGCATTTAGCCGTCGGACAGTTTTGGCTGATTACAACACTGAAATGATGGACCGGCCATTCAATGCTTCACTTCACCCCAATCGCCCTGAGCACATTCTCGCCAAATCGTTACCACTCCCCACTCGCAATGGCGATTTGGCCTTCACAGTGCATGCGGCGCACTCGCAGCCCAAGCGGGCGGATCAGATGGCAAGCCGTCAAGTCAATCAGACGGAAACAAGTCTGGTTGACATCACTGCTTCAAGTTCGTAAAGACTGACATCAAGACCGCGTTTTTGGGAAATCACGGAGTCAAGCTCACACGCCACGGTTGCTGCCCCCTGCACGCCGACCATGATGTTGGATTGCCCGCCAAGCAGCGCATCCACCGCCGCGGCACCGAGGCGGGTTGCAAGGACGCGATCAAAGGCCGTGGGACTGCCACCGCGCTGAATATGACCGAGCACGGTCACCCGCGTATCATAACCCGTTCCCACCCGCAGACGTTCGCCCACATCAAAGCCGTGGGCGGCACCTTCAGCGACGAGAACAATGGAGTGCTCCTTCCCTTGTTTCATGCCACGGATGATTTTATCAGTGACGACATCCAGGTCGTAAGGAATCTCTGGCACGATCACGAACTCGGCGCCGCCAGCCAGACCTGCCGTTAATGCGATCCAGCCAGAATCTCGGCCCATCACCTCAATGATGACGATGCGCTTGTGCGAACTGGCGGTGTCACGAATCTTGTTCACAGCGTCAAGCACGGTATTGCATGCGGTATCAAAGCCAATGGTGTAATCCGTACCGTAAATGTCGTTGTCGATCGTGCCCGGAACACCGCAAATCCGAATACCTTTTTTCCCGAGCAACTGCGCACCACGAAACGAACCATCGCCACCAATCACCACCAACCCCTCAATACCGCGCCGCGTCAGTTCGAACATGGCAGCCTCTTGACCTTCCGGGGTTGGAAACTGCGTGGAGCGAGCCGTTTTTAAAATCGTCCCGCCTCGCTGAATGATGTTTCCAACGTGTTCGTAGTCCATCAAACGCATATCGCCTTGCAACAGACCATTGTAACCGTAGTTGATCCCAAAGATTTCGCAGCCTTCGTGAAGCGCCTTGCGCACCACGGCACGAATGGCCGCATTCATACCGGGCGCGTCGCCCCCACTGGTCAAGACAGCCAAGCGTTTCATTCTTGCACCTCACTGAAAGAACCCATGGTTCGGTACTTCGTGTAACGGCGTTGCAACAATTCAGAACGGGACAGCGCCAAGAGCCAGGATAGATGCCGCTGAAGCGCTTCAGCAATGAACGCGGCACTGGCAGCAGGGTCACGATGAGCACCCCAAGGGGGTTCTTGTATCACTTCATCAACGACGCCGAGTGCATGACAGTCTTCGGCGGTGAGGCGGAGCGCCTGCGCCGCAAATGGCGCTTTGGCGGCGCTCTTCCATAAAATGGCGGCACAGCCTTCCGGACTGATAACGGAGTAGTAAGCATGTTCGAGCATCAACATCCGATCCGCCACGCCAAGTGCCAACGCACCACCACTCCCCCCTTCGCCGATCACGATACTGACAGTGGGCACCGTCAAAGATGCCATCTCCACAATCGCATTGGCGATCGCACCCCCCTGGTTGTGGCGTTCCGCATCCTCACCAGGATACGCACCCGGTGTGTCAATCAGGCTCACCAGCGGCATGTTGAAACGGGCAGCGTGCCGCATCAGGCGTATCGCCTTGCGATAACCCTCAGGATGCGGCATTCCTGAGTTACAATGCCTTCGATCCTGGGCATCGGAGCCCTTATGATGACCTAGCCACACAATTGGCACTCCCCCAAATGAACCGATACCGCCGACAATCGCCGGATCATCCATGGCATGCCGGTCACCGCGCAACTCATAAAAGTCATCACTGAGCGCCTGAATCACATCACGCGCAGTGGGGCGCCGGGGATGTCTGGCCAACTGCACCCGCTCACCCGCGCTCAATGACCCGAAAATACGCGCGCGCCACGCAGCGGCTTCACGGTCCAACGGCTCAAAAGCCTCAGGTACATCCATACCTTGCCCTTCCGCAAACGCCCGCATCTGGGCAATCCGCGCCTCAAATTCAACCACTGGCCATTCAAAGGGCAACACGTAAGCGTCGTTCATTGCACGGTACCCACTAACGCCAACGAACCCGCACCGACCGGTTTAGGAGCGTGCAAACGCAACAAGCGCATCAGTTCGCCCCTGAGTTGCCAACGTGGGACGATCTGATCGATCAAACCATCTCTTAACAATGCCTCTGCAACCTGAAAGTCCGCACCCAAGGACTGCCGTAAAATTTGCTCAATCACCCGCCGCCCCGCAAAACCAATCCGAGCACCAGGCTCTGCCAGAATGACATCCGCGAGCGAAGGGAAACTCGCGGTTACCCCCCCCATCGTGGGATCCGTCAAAACCGCCACCGCCAAGCGCCGACACGCCCGGTAACGCGTGAACGCCATTGTGGTATTGGCCAACTGCATCAATGACAAGACCCCCTCTTGCATTCGAGCACCGCCGGAAGCCGTGACCATCACCAACGGCAACGCGTGCGCGGTCGCATGCTCAATCAATCGCGCCACCCGTTCGCCAACAACGCACCCCATGGACCCACCGAGAAAATCAAAATCCATCACCGCCAAAGCGACCGGAATTCCGCCGATACAACCAGTCCCCGTCAGCACCGCTTCATCACGTCGACCCCCGTCATAAGCCTCGCGCAAGCGCTCGACATAAGGCCGCGTATCCACAAACCGCAGTGGATCCTGTGCGCGCAAGCCCGCATTCAATTCAACGAAACTACCAACATCCACTAACTGGCGCATCCGCTCGCGCGAACCAATCCGGGCATGATAACCACATGCCTGGCACGCCTTTCCTGCACCAAACCAAGCGTCACGAGCAACCAGGCAACGACACTGCGGACAAAAGTGCCACACCGTCTCCTTCAAACGCTTTCTGACACACGACTCACTTGACGCGCGCCTCGGCCGTGAAAATCGACTACCTGTCAAAAAAGACATCAACAAAGAACCTTCCCAATCGGGTACTCAGGTGCAAAAAGATTGTATCACGCGCTCAGTTCATACCCTTTCAATCACCACGGCAATGCCTTGGCCGCCGCCAATACACGCCGAAGCGACGCCATAACGTTCTTGACGTCGTCTTAACGACAACGCAAGGCTGAACAGAATCCGCGCGCCGGACGCGCCGATCGGATGTCCCAATGCAATCGCACCACCATTGATGTTCACCTTTTCGCGATCCAGTCCAAGCCCAGCTTCACAAGCCAGATATTGCGCCGCGAAGGCCTCATTGATTTCAAAAAGATCGATGTCCGACAGTTGAAGTTGACAACGACCAAGTGCACGCTCGACAGCAGGTACAGGCCCCAAACCCATCAAGCGCCCCGACACACCCGCAACACCCCACGACACGATACGCGCCAAAGGGTTAAGCCCCAAACGGGATACCGCTTCCCCAGTCGCCAGCAACAAGACGCACGCACCATCGTTAATCCCGGAACTGTTGCCTGGTGTGACACGCCCGCCCTGGCGAAATGCCGGCTTCAAGGTGGCCAGTTTTTCAAGCGACGTTTCTCGCGGATGCTCATCCAAACCAAGCATCCGAGTGCCTGCCCGGGTCGCAAGCGCCAGGGGCACAATTTCTTCCGCGAAAACCCCCGTGGCGATCGCCTGAGCCGCCCGCGCCTGCGACAAACATGCATACTCATCCATCGCCACACGCGAAATCTGACGATCATCCGCCACTTCTTCAGCCGTTGCACCCATAATCAACCCCACAGCCGGGTCAACAAAAACCGAGTGCGCACCAAGCAACGGATCCTCCAAAGCCTGCTCACCCC
>Ga0079301_1001367_pt1 | contig 11258 bp, 6 predicted proteins | sample Wag4_2014_7_11_3_FD_74797 | JGI IMG/M metagenome (GOLD analysis project Ga0079301, IMG submission 74797) | Fresh water mixed with fracking chemicals microbial communities from Ohio, USA - Utica-2 Time Series FC 2014_7_11 | ecosystem: Engineered > Industrial production > Chemical products > Input...
GCCAAGCTGTCCTGGGATCGGCTCAAATTACGCTGCGCCACCAACGACGCCAGATTCGTATTAATCACACTTGCCATGATTTCCTCCTGTTGATCAGTGGGAGGAGCACTCATTGAACTCTTGCCGCCCCTCTGCCCTTGATGACGGATCGCCCCGCGCAAGCGTTTAGCCCGAATTCATTACGCGGGCTTGGTTCAATATTGAATTCAAAAGGACAATTGGCCAGCGGTTTGGAAAAAACTCTTGGCCGTCATTTTTCTGCCCGTCTTTGACAAGCAGCAAAACACACGGGATGATGAAGCACAGGATCTGCCCCGTTTTCAACCCTGAGGCTCGCATGGGAAAACACAGTCCAGTCGCCATCACCCCCCGCTACCTATCCCGCTTTCAGTGCATCGGCACGAAATGTGAGGACAATTGCTGCCACGACTGGCAAGTCGCCATCGACAAGCGCACCTACAAAAAATACCAAACCATCACGCTGGAGTCTTTGGCATCGAGACTGAAAAGCGCCCTGAACAAAGTGGACGCAGAGGGCAGTGACGCCCATTTCGCCCAGATCGAGCTCAAGGAAGACGGAAACTGCCCGATGCTGTCCGATTCCGGGCTGTGCGACATCCACCAGCAGCTAGGGGAGGACTATCTCTCTCACACCTGCACCCAATACCCCCGCACCTACTTCAGGCAGAACGAGCAACTCCACATGTTCGCCACTTTGAGCTGCCCCGAGACAGCTCGACTGGCACTCTTGGCGGCTGACGCCATGGAGCCGGTGGAATTGACGCTCCCGGCCCCGAACGAAGGCGCCCTACCCCCGCATCCGCAATTCAATTCGAAGCATCATGGCGGCGACGTCATCAAGGCGCTTGCGCAGCCCATCCGCGAGGTGGCCTGTCATCTGATTCGCTTCCCGCTGCTCAGTGCGGCCGAGGGCATGATTCTTCTGGGCCTGATGACCCGAAAAATCGACCGCCTGGCAACGCAGGGCGATGTGGAAGAAGCCAGCTCAAAAGTAGCCCAGACCTTGATGGATTTTTGCAATCCGGCGTTCATCCAGCAGGCCCAAATGGAAGTTCGGGGCATTCCGCCCTCGCGGGAATTCCAGACCAAACTGATCGGCGAAATCAGCAAGCTGATTCAGTCTGCCATCGCTTTGACCCCGACCTTTCATTCGGTGGTGACGGATGCCTTGAAAGGCTTGGCCTTTGATCCGGCCTCACCGGAAGGGCTGGAGCAGCGATATCTGGAAGCCGAAAACGGCCCTTTCCGCGCCTTCGACGAGGCGCATCCTCATATTCTGAAAAACTACCTGCTCAATGACCTCGGGCGGCATGCCTTTCCCAACCCGCAAGGGCGGGGCATGGTGGCCGAATTCCTGGATCTTTCCATCCGTTTTGCGGTGATCAAGATGTATCTGGTCGGCATCGCGGCGCTTCGTGGGCCGGCGTTTGGAGAAGAGGACTATGTGCGGGTGATTTACGCCTTCGCCCGCAATGTCGAACACCGCTCGAAATTCATGGCGCTGGTCTATGAGCGGCTCAAGGAAATCGGGCTGGACAACATTGCCACAGCCACCATTGTGCTGCGCTGAGACGCGCATTGGCGGCTCGGCTGTTTTGACAAGGCGCAACGCAACAGAGATGATGATGAGCCAAGGCACATCGGCAGTTGCAGCAGGCAAAGAATCTTTCCGCGTCGATCATGCGGCGCGCCCACGGCAGAGAGGGGTTCGATGAAGACAGCCACCAGCCCGGTCCAGAAAAAGCTGATGCAGGCTCTGGAATTACAGAACAAAGGGGCACCTGAGAAGGCTCGCCCCCTTTTTCTTGAAACCCTCAAGCTCGATTCGGGCAATTTCGTTGCGCTGTATTCCCTGGCGGCGATCGAATCAAATGCTAGCAATTACACCTCGGCCTTGAGCCATGCCAATCGCGCCATCGCCGCCAACCCGAGCTTCGCCTCCAGTCACCTTGCGCGCTCGGTGATCCAGTTTCACCTCGGGCGGCTCAAGGAAGCGCACGAGGATGTTACCGAGGCCTTGCGCTTGCAGCCGGATGTGCCCAACGGCCGGGAGCATTTGAAAACCGTGAGCACCGCGCTCGCGCTCGGGCTCACCACCCGGTCGAACCAAGCCGACCCGGTGGCCGCGCTCAACATGCAGGCGCTCAAAGCCCAGGAAAGGGGTGACACGCCCGAGGCGGCCAAGATTTTCCAGCAGGTGCTGGAGATCGATGTGGGCAATTTCGTGGCGCTGTATTCATTGGGGGTGCTCGCCAACCAGCAAGGCAAAACCCAACTGGCGCTCAGCTTCCTCAATCGCGCGGTGGAGCACAACCCGGACAACGCGCAAGGACATTTCGCGCTCGCCACCACGCTGCAGAATATGGGGCTTTTCGAGGCGGCGCTCACCGCCTTCGACAAGGCGCTGTCGCTCAATCCGAAATACATGGAGGCCTTCAACAACAAAGCCACGCTGTTGCACAGCATGAACCGCCAGAAGGATGCGCTGCTCACCGCAGAGGCTGCACTCGCGGTCGCTCCCGATGACGAGAAATCACTCTGCAACAAGGGCTATATCCTCACCGAATTCAAGCAATACGGAGTGGCTTCAAGCGTGTTCAAGCGGCTGCTGGAAGTGAATCCTGAATTCGAATATGCAGCAGGCCTGCACGCCTATGCTCGGCTCCATGGCTGCGACTGGACTGATTTCGAGGCGAACCGCTCGTGCATTATCGAGGGGGTGCGCGCGGGCAAGCGCACCTGCAACCCGCTGGCTTTCATGGCGGTGTCCGATTCGGCTGAACTGGCGCTCGGGTGTTCGGAAGTCTTCGGCGCGCACCGCTTTCCCACCGCCCGCGAGCCGCTGTGGAAGGGTGACGCCTACCGCCACCGCAAAAAGCGCGTGGCCTTTATCTCGGCCGATTTCCGCGAGCATCCAGTGGGGTATCTGCTGATCGGCGTGATCGAGCGCTTCGACAAGACGCGCTTTGAGACGGTGGGCATCTCGCTGGGCATCCGCGATGGCAGCGAGCTTTATCGACGTTATCGCAATGGGTTCGACCACTATCTCGATTGCGCCGACAAACCGGCCATCGAGATTGCGCGGCTGCTGCGGGCCATGGAAATCGATATCGCGATCGATTTGTCGGGCTACACCTCCGGCTCCAGGCTGGACATCCTCTCCCACCGACCGGCGCCGCACCAGATGACCTATCTGGGCTTCCCCGGCACACTGGGGGTACCGTATGTGGATTATCTGATCGGCGACCCGGTGATCATCACGCCGCAACTCGCCCCCCATTATCGGGAAAAGGTGCTGTGCCTGCCGCACTGCTATCTGCCGCGCGACACCAGTGTAAAACCGGCGGAGACCTTGCCGCCGCGCAGTGAATTCGGATTGCCCGATGAGGGCGTGGTGTTTTGTAGTTTCAACCATGACTACAAGATCAACCCGCCGATGTTTGCGGTGTGGATGGAGCTTCTGCGCGAGATGCCCGGCAGTGTGTTGTGGCTGATGAAGCTCAACGACGACGCCCGCCAGAACCTTGCAAAAAACGCCGAGGCGCATGGCATTGACCCCAAGCGGATCATCTTCGCCACACGTGTGCCGCGGGTGGAGGATCACCTCGCCCGATATCGCTACGCCGATGTGTTTCTCGACACTTACCCCTACAACGGCCACACCACCGCCGGGGATGCGCTGCTCTCGGGCGTGCCGGTGGTGACCTTGTCTGGCACCAGCTTCGCCAGCCGGGTGGCGCGCAGCCTGCTTCATGATGTGGGGCTGGAGGGCGCGCTGGCCTGCGACTCGCTCGAGCAGTACAAGCAGGTGGCGATCGCCATGGTGTCGCCGGGGCAAGCGCGCGATGATGTGCGAGCCCGCCTCAAGGCGGCGCTGGAGAGCCGCTGGCCGATCGACCTCGATCGTCAGGCGCAGGCCATGGGGGATGTGCTGGGCATGGTGGGCTGACACCCGACCATGGCACAGGCGGCCCGGATCAAGCTTCTTCGGCATCTGCATGCAGCGCGCAGCGCCCTTGGTATGAATAATTTGCCACTGGCCGAGTTTCATGCGCGACTGGCATTAGAACTCGATCCGCACAGCCCTTTGCTTGAATCTGTGTTTGCCGGAATCCGGCATGGCCATGGCTGGCCGGAGGATTTCGCGCTGTCGGAAAAATCGCACCTACTGCCGCAAGGCCCGCGCTTTCTGCTGATCAAGGCCTGGGGCTACGGCTTTTGGAGTGAAGTGCATCACCTGCTTTCCCAGTTGCTGCTGGCAGAACTCACCCACCGCACACCCATCATTCACTGGGGCGTGAATTGCCTTTTCCGGCGGGCGGACAGCGAGGATGCGTTCTCACATTTTTTTGAGCCGGTGAGCTCGGCAACGCTTCAGGACATCCCGACTGATGCCAGCTTTTACCCGCCCAAATGGTGCGCGAAAAACCTCGCTGAGGAGGACCTCAACAAATGGGACGGGCCGCATTCACGCAGGGTGGCGCAGTATTTCTTCTCGCGCCCGGAAACGGTGCTGGTGAGCGATTTTTTCTCCACACTCAGCTCAATCCGGCCGTGGATTGGACGAGACTCGCGTTATTTCGGCTTGTCTGACGATGCGCTCTACGCGGAATTATTCCGCCAGCATTTGAAGCCCAAACGCGAAATCCTGCAACGCGTGGCTGCTTTTCGCGAAAGCAAACTCAAGGGTCAGCCTTGGGTAGCGGTGCATGTTCGGGGCTCGGACAAAATTCTTGAATCCGCCCATCTGGGGCAGATCAATTCAAAATATTTCGACATCATCGAGCGCATTGAAAAGGTGACGCCAGACATTGGCGTTTTTCTGCTCACCGATTCAGAACCCGCAGTCGCGGAATTTTCCGCCAAGTACGGCGAGCGGCTGTGCTTTGCGCCCGCCAGACGCAGCGCCAATCTTGTGGGCGTGCACATGAGCGGCAGCGATGGTGTGGAAAATGGCATCGAAGTGCTGGTCGATGCCCTGCTCTCGATTGCCTGCCAATACTTCATAGGCAATCGGGAATCGAATGTTTCCATGGCCATCTCCAGCATGGGGCAGTGGGGGCGGGGTTTCATCTTTCTGCTCGGAGCGCGCAACATTCGCGACGATGATGTGTATATCCATGACCGGCTCGCCTGGGAGGAAGGCAGGTGCCGTTTGTGCGGCTCGGCCGTGGCGCCCGCGTTTGAGACAACCGTGCTGTCTTGCCACCCCGCGCAGTACACCCAATGCCCCGGCTGTGGCTCACTGCAAAGCGAGCGCCCTTACTGGCAGGCCTCTGATGAAAGTCTGGCCGCAGAGCCGGCAAGACAGCCCGAATCGCTGCCCCGCGCAGTGCTCCACTGCACAATCTTGCGCCCGCTGCTGCCGATGCTGGGCGTGCAGCCCGATGATCGCTGCATCGACATCAACCCAGGTGAAGACCATTTTGCCCGGCTGATGCGCGACAGTGGTTTTCATTGTTTCAGCCTGCGGGGTGACTCGGTGTTCGGGGCCGAGGGCGCAAGCCTGCCGCGCGCCAAAGTGGTGACTCTGTTGGGGGTGCTTGAAACCTTTGAAGAGCCCTCTCTGGCATGGGCTGCGATCATGTCCATGCAGCCCGATTTCATCATCGGCACACTGCTGACGCCGGAACACTCGTCCGCGGATTGGCCCGAATTGCGGCGGGAGACTGGCGAGCGGGTGTTTTTCCACTCGGTGCAAGCGCTGGCGATGATCGCGACCAAGCACGGCTATTCGCCTTACACCCTGGGGCAGTTTTTCTTGCTGACCAAAACCCCTGTGCCCGACGCAATGGCGGCACCGCTTACGCAGTGGAGCACCAATATCACCTCCGCAACGATCCGCAGTGTGCTCAATTGGCTGCAGCAGCCGCTCACCGCAAGCAGCGCTGAACGTGTGCGACTTGGCACCTTGAGCAGACTCGCGCAGCGCCCCGCTGCGATCGGGCTTGATATGTCGAGGCTGCCGGCGCGCTCGCCGCGCCGACGGCTGTGGATGAGCGTGCTTCGCGAGTGGGCGCTCGATGGCTTTGCGCGCCATCTGGTGGTGTTCGACAGCCAGCCTGATCTGGTGCGTTTGCCGGGGGTGCGTCTTATCGATTGCGCCGAAGGCCACCCTGCGCTGCCGCTCACCATCGCCTGCGATCAAACCGACACTCAGCCAGGGAGCTCCGTCACACTCCTCACCCAAGCGCGCATGGCTCTGGGCGAGCTGAAAATCTCGTTTGCGCCCACCACGGATTTTTCGCGCCCAAGCGAAGCGGTGATTGCCCGTTTCAAAACTCTCATGGGGCTGGAGCAGCCTTACCTCTTGGTGGGCGATGACCCGCCCGCAGCGCTCTTTAGCGAGTTTCTTCAATCGCTGGACGGGTGCGAAGCCTTGCCGATGTGTGTGGTGCTCGCCCCCCACGCACCCGCCTGGCAAGGCCAGCGGGTGCAGCTGCGAGCCCTTGATCTGGATGATGCAGACTTGCAAAGCGCCTATTCAGGCGCACATGCCACGCTGGTTTTTTTTGGTGGTGCAGATGCACTCATGGTGCCACTGGAAGCCTCATCCTGCGGCTGCCCGGTGGTCGTCTGCCGAACACCAGAAGAAATCGGCGCTGCCCTCACAACGCTCGCGCAGCTCTTTGAGCCTGCCGTGCGCGCATTACAGAATCAGGCTGCGTCAGCGCCCAATCCCGGCACCCCCTGCTGCAAAACCGCACGCAGAATCGAGGAGCAACTCGTCTCGCGGCTACTCGATCCGCACGCCACGCCCTGATTCGCCTTAGGAGGAGGCAGCTTGCAGCACGCCGGTCGCCTCGCCGCTGCGGGCGGCGGGCGCCCACAGCAACCCCACCGGCCCATTCGGACCGATATTGAATTGCACCTTGGGCCGCGGCGTGCCGGTGGAGCGCACTGTTCTCAAGATCACATCGAACCGGTGCGCCATCATGTGGCCATCCATCACATATTGATATCGCGCCTTCACGCCCGCGCTGCCCATTTCGTCAAAAGTTCTGGCTGCGGTGAGCGCGGCTTCGCGCAGCGTGGGCAATTCAAAATCATTCACCCTCACAATCCCCAACCGCTTTTGCTCATCGGGCGGAATCACCGCATCGAAATCAGCAATCATGGTGGGCACCACCACCACCATGCCGGCGAGCAGCGCGTCGAAGATGCGGGTGGAAAGATCCCGATCAACCGGCAGGATGAGCGTGGATTTATAGTCGAGCCATTCCTTGAGGCGCTCGGGGCGGGACATCGAAAAATAGCGCGTACGATCGCCCGGCGGCATCAACAGCGTTTCGGCCTCCGGCAGGTTGTCCTTCAGATTGCGCAACACCCCGCTGCGCCACGACCAGGGGTAATCAACATAATTCACCAGCATTTTGTCGCTGCGGGTATTGTGAAAGCCGGCTTGGGCGGCTTCGCTCGCCTCGCGCAGTGTCCATTGCGCGCAGCACAGCGGCACATGCGCCCCAACCGGCGCACAGGGGTTGATGAGATAGCTCGCCACATAGTTGTGACTGGGGAAATTGATATCGGCCGCCATCGCGGTCTTCAAGTTGTTGGCATAGGCGGTGTGGTTGTCCCACATCCAGGTGGCGACGATCACATGCGGGAAGCGTTGCTTCAAGCGAAAGATCTCGCCCGACAAATCGCCTCCGTGGGCAAATCGCAGCGCGATGTCGATCTGACTGAAGTCCATGTCGGGCTGATATTCCACATATTCGAGCCCGGGGAAGCGCTGAAAATCCTCACCCTGATTTTCCGAAAAATAGCGAATGAAATTGGTTTCGATCGAAGGCAGCCATGTCCAGCGGGCAACAGGTTTTGCGTCAATCGCGGCGAATTTTTCCATCAACACGCGGGCACGTTCTTCAGGCCATACGCTCATCGTCTGTCTCCCGATCCATGGTGTGTTCAGCGCGTCATTTACCCTCGAGCGGCCCGCCCGTGATGTCGATCTGCGAGGCCAACTCCCCTGACTCGATGCGCAATCTGGCCAGAGCTGAAAAAGCATCATGCAGGGTATCCAGGTACCCCACCTGCAGTGAGTAGTGCTCGCTCTCGGAGGCGAGCAATTCAAACAAGCTGCGCCTGCCCAGTTGGTACCATTGCTCGAAGAAATCACGGCGCACCGCATCGGATTCCTTGAGCAAGCGGGCGTAATCGCCGGCCCGTTTGATCTGTGCGCCAGCCACGGCGTGAAGTGCGCGAACGATCGTCATGCGATCCATCATCACCTGATCTTGCCGCTCACGCGCACCCAGGGCGCGCTCAAGCGCGGCACGCGTGGCGGCATCACCGGCATGCCCCTTGAAAACGCTGTAACTCAACGAGACCCCGGCATAGCTCGCATAATCACCCGACAAGCCGGGCAAGACCGGCGCGTGGCTGGTCACAAAGCTCACCTGTGGTGCTTGGGCCGCCTCAACCGCACGCGCAGAGTTCTGCTCCGCCTGCACTGCATGGATCGACTCCCGCACCGCCGGGTGATCGTTCAGCGTGTCGAGCATGACATCGAGTTTGGGCACCTCGATGAAGGCGAGCCCCACCAGATCCACCTCGGCTTCATTCGGCCCGACCCATTTTTCGAGCAGCACACGCGCTTGCTCGGCACGAGTCAGCAAGCTTGCTCGATTGACTTCGGCCTGCAACACCCGAGACCTGGCCTGAGTGAGCTCACCCAAGCGGCCCCGATCCTCGCGGGTGATTTTCGACAGCATATCGACCAGCTCTTGAATCCGGGCGAGGTAACGATCCGCGCATGCAATTTGAGCCCGCACCCGGGCAAGCTCGATCGACGAGAGCACAGCATCGCCGGCCGCGCCCAACATCGAGCCCTGCAAGCGGGCGCGCTGCGCCATCGACGCGGCGCTCTTGCTGTCGATCACCCGCTCGATGCGGCCGGCATCGAAGAGCGGCAAGGCAAGGTTGAGGCTGTAACTTGGCCGACCATTGAGGTCTTCGCTATCCGAGGCGCTGCCGGAGACGCCCTGCGACCATCGTGATTGCGCGGTGAAATCAATCTGTGGGTATTTCGCACCCTCGGCTTCGAGTACCTCGAAGCGGGCAGCATTGCTTTGGCGACGCTTTTCACGCACATCGGGGCTGCGCTCAAGGGTCTTGGAGATGACCCATTGCAACTGCACTTGCGCGCGCTCTGCCCTGCCCGCCTCGCCCATTCGCGAGACATCTACAAAGGGATACTCCCCCGCCGCCGCCATCGGCACCCAGGCGCCCAGCGCCAGCATGCAAAAGATCGAAGCCGCGAACTTATCTTTCACGGAAGGCGTCCTTGGCTTTGAGGAAGGGCTTGATCAGGTATTGGAGAATCGTCTTTTCACCGGTGCGAATCTCCACCGAGGCCATCATGCCGGTGAGCACCGGCCAGTCCTGCCCTTTGGCATGGAGCACGGCTTTGCTGCTTTTGACGATCACCCGGTAATACGCAAAATCGGGCGTTTGCTGGGCACGAGGGTCGTCGCGAAAGGTGTCGGGGCTCACCAAGTCCACCACGCCATCGAGTGTGCCGAACACCGTGGGGTCGTATGAAGTGAGCTTGATGCGCGCAGTTTGCCCCGGGTGAACGAAGGCCACCTCGGAAGGCCTCAAGCGCGCTTCGAACAACAGCTCCTCATCCATCGGCACAATCTCCATGATCGGGCTCGAGGGCGGAATGCTGCTGCCCAGCGTGTTGGCACGAATGTTTTTGACCGTGCCGCGTATTGGTGACTTGATCGAGGTGCGCTGATAGCTGTCCAGCCGTGCGGTCACCGATTCGCCAAGCTGTGCGATTTCGGTTTCCACACGCAGCAATTCGCCGTTGGCATCGGCACGGTAGCGATTTTTGCGCTCATCGATCTGCAAGATGAGCTCATTGGCCTGCCGTTTGAGGCGCGACAATTCCACCGCGGAAAACAAGCCTTGGGCAGAGAGCCGCTCGGCCACTTCGATTTCGCTTTGCAGATAATCGAGGCTTCTTTTGATGCCTGCCACCGCCTCTTCCAGCGAACGCTTACGCGATTCATAGGCCCGGGTTTCATCCCTCACCACCTTGGCATCAGACTGCACCTCGGACGGAAACGACGGCGGCTGTCCGGTAGCCTCGGCCCGCAAGCGGGCCGCGGAAGCCTTCAGAGAAACCAGGCGGGTGAGGCCCTCACGATATTGCGCCTTGGAGCGCGTGGGGTCGAGCAGCGCCAATTCCTGCCCCTTTTCCACCACCATACCCTCTCGCACATTCATCTTCGCGAGAATACCCCCCTCAAGGCTGGACACCACCTGCTCGCGGCTGAGCGGCACCACACGCGCATCCGCCCGGGTCACCTCATCCACTTTTGCCAACCCAGCCCAAGTGAGGGACACCACCAACACCAGCACCATGGTGTAGATCATGACCGACGCGCCCGGCGTCGATTGCGCCATCATCGCCTCGGATAAATCACGCAGATACGCCACATCCTCGTTGCGCAAAGCGCCCGTGGCCGCATCTTTTTTCACCACGCTACGCGTCCGGTTGAAGATGGCCATCATCCCTTCTCCCCTTGTGAAGGATCCTGCGGCGAGCCTGAAAGCAGCTTCAAGATCTCCGCTTTGGGGCCATCGGCCACCACACGATGCTGATCCATCACCACAATGCGATCAACCAGCGACAGCAACGACGGGCGGTGGGTGACGATCACCACAGTGCGGCCATCCACGATGGTCTGCAAGCGCTGGACGAACATCGCCTCAGTTTGCATATCCATGGCGCTGGTGGGCTCATCCATGAGAAAAATCTTGGGCCGCGTGATGAGCGCCCGGGCCAGTGCCACCAGCTGCCGCTGACCACCGGACAAGCCATGCCCGGCTTCACCAATCGGCAGGTCATAACCCAAGGGATGCGCAGCAGCGATTTGATCCAACCCTGTGAGCTTCACCACACTCAGGAACGAATCCCAGTGGGCATTGGGGCGACCGAGCAGGATGTTGTCACGCAAACTGCCGCGGAAAAGCCGCAAGTCCTGGGTGACGAAACCCACATGGGCGCGAAAATCCACTGGGTCGATCTGGCGAATATCCAGCCCATCGATCTGCACCTGCCCCTCCAGCGGCTGATACAAACCCGACACCAGCCGCAGCAAAGTAGATTTGCCGCTGCCGATCTTTCCGATGAAGGCAACCTTCTCACCCGGGCGAATGGTGAGGCTCACATTTTTCAAAGCCGGCGGTGAGGGCTGGCCGTTGTGCGAGGGATAGGCGAAGGA
>Ga0079301_1001368_pt1 | contig 11253 bp, 12 predicted proteins | sample Wag4_2014_7_11_3_FD_74797 | JGI IMG/M metagenome (GOLD analysis project Ga0079301, IMG submission 74797) | Fresh water mixed with fracking chemicals microbial communities from Ohio, USA - Utica-2 Time Series FC 2014_7_11 | ecosystem: Engineered > Industrial production > Chemical products > Input...
CTAGATGCCTCGTATTCGAGTAAATTGGCACCAACTCCATCGTTAAAAAAAGGATAAATATGAAAGCGATTCAGATCACCGAATTCGGCGGTCCAGAGGTAATGAAGCTTATTGACTGTGAAGATCCAATTGTCGGTGAGGGTCAAGAAATCATTGATGTAACGGCGATTGGAATTAACTATGCCGACACTCACCAAACTGAAAACTCATATTTATCCCCACAAAAACTTCCTTTAATTCCTGGGATTGAAGTCGTAGGGACTACAGCTGCTGGTGTTCGAGTTCTTGCACCTATTGATGGTGGGGGATATTCACAAAAGGCCGTTGCACATTCGGCAGCGTTAATCCCTATTCCTGATTCTGTAACTGATCAACAGGCACTTGCCATGCTGGTACAGGGATCAACTGCTTGGCATATTTTAAAAACAGTAGGTCATTTAAAGGCAGGTGAAAGCGTTGTCGTTCATGCTGCAGCAGGCGGAGTTGGATCAGTGGCAATTCAATTAGCTAAGATGTGGGGTGCAAAAGTGATCGCTGTTGCATCAACAGAGAAAAAACGCGCACTTGCTAAATCACTCGGTGCAGATGAAGTTGTTGATTCAACTATTGACAATTTAGGCGATGCGATTAAAGCTGCAAATGGGGGCAAGCGAGTCAACATTGTTCTTGAAATGGTTGGCGGAAAAACCTTTGATCAAAGTCTTGAAATTCTTGCACCATTTGGGCGATTGGTCACCTATGGAATGGCATCACGCACTGCGCCATCTTTAATCCAGCCTGCATCATTAATGGGTGGTAGCAAAACAATTAGTGGTTTTTGGTTGTCGCATTGTTTTGGTAAAAAAGAGTTAATGAATGATGTAATTGCGCAGTTGTTTACACTGATTGAAGAAGGAAAGTTGAAGCCAGTGATCGGTGAAGTTTTTCCTTTGAGTCAAGCAACTCTTGCGCATAAGAGCATGCTTGCCCGAGAGACAATGGGTAAAATCACGCTAAATCCAATGGAGTCACTAGGGGATTTTTGCATTACTGTTTAAAGAGGTATTCTCAGCACTTGATCTGCCCCCCTAGCTCAGTTGGTAGAGCGTTTCCATGGTAAGGAAAAGGTCACCGGTCCGATTCCGGTGGGGGGCTCGAAAGAGGTCCTTCACCAAGAAGTACTTATCTTTCAAAGTTTTACATTGCACAACCCTTGGCGGGGTAGCTCAGCTTGGTAGAGCAAGCGGCTCATAATCGCTGTGTCGTGGGTTCAAATCCCGCCTCCGCTACTAGTTCTACACGCACCATTTCACGCAGTAGTTACGTTCAAGTTAGGTTCCAGTTTGATCAGAACTGGCGCAATTTCCATCAATGAGATGGCTCAGGTAACCTGTGCCCCTCAACAATTTATAAAGGAGCACGACCATGGCAAGCAAGAGTTCGGACGTTCGTCCAAAGATCACCATGGCCTGCGTTGATTGCAAAGAACGCAATTACATTACAAAGAAGAACCGACGCAACGATCCAGACCGTATGGAACTCAAGAAGTTCTGTCCACGTTGCAAGCTTTCAACTCTTCACCGCGAAACTCGCTAATGCCAAACCCCGATTCGCTCGGGAGCACTTCGCAGGTTCCAGATTCAGTTCAACAAATTGCTCAGTTGCGCTTTGATGCGCGTGCTGCAAGAGATTACGCCTCAGCCGATAAATATCGCGATCAACTTTTGCGAGAAGGTTATGAAGTCGTAGATGTTGAAGGTGGTTTTGAACTACACCCTAAAAAGCCTTACATCACTCTGGCATATCCACGAGATATACGCCCCATCAATTTAGAGAAAAAGATTACGGTCTGCTTGATTGTAGATGGGTTTACCGATGATGCCGTAGAGACAGTTAATGCAGTTAAAGAAAATAGCGATTGCGGGATTGCAATTATTACTATTGGAGATGCTGGACGATTGCCTGAAGTAATGGATAAGCGGACATATTTGATCGCAGTTAATCCCGGCGCAGCTTGGGGAGATTGCGCAAATGTCTTTTTAGAAAAAGTTCAGAGTCCCTATGTCGTCATTATGGATCCATCTACTCGAATGACCGGTGATGCAATTACTCCAGTAGTTGCAGAACTTGATAAGGGTGAATATGTCTGCGTTGGATGGCGCGGTGGATTAGTAAATATCGACGATCAATGGCGCAGCGTGGATGACAAAGGCGATGGTGAAGTAGATGTTTTGTTCTCTTACTTCATGGCCTTTAATCGTTCGGCAATGGTTGAAGTTGGTGGATTTAATCCACGCGCTCTCTACTATCGAAATGCCGATATGGAGTACTCACTCAAGATTCGCCAAGCTGGCGGCAAACTTTTGCAGATGCAACTTCCTTTAGAACAAGCACGACACCATGGCTACCACGATGTTGATCCAGAGTTTCGTGAGATTCAATCTAAGAAGAATTACGATCGTATTTTGGATAAGTACAGAGGCAAAACCAACATTTTGTCTCCGCGCAGGTAACCTTGCTTTATGAGTGATCTATCCAAATACACCAGTTTGCGTGTGGGTGGTCCTGCAAAGAAAATCATTCACGTCTCTAGTGAAAAAGAGATTATTGACGCAATCGAGCAATCAGAGGGCTCTCCTATTTTGATTTTAGGAGGAGGCACCAATGTTTTGATTGCAGACAGTGGTTTTGATGGAACTGTAATTCATATCTCTAATGATTCAATCCAGTCTGAGATGGATGCATGCAGCGGGGCAACATTAACAATCGGTGCAGGCCAAGATTGGGATCGGTTAGTTCAGTTAACCATTGATCGAGGCTTAGCTGGCTTAGAGACATTAAGTGGAATTCCGGGAACGGTCGGTGCTGCACCCATCCAAAACATTGGTGCATACGGTCATGAAGTCTCAGAGTTCATAACACGGGTAAGAACGTATGATCGAGAAGAAAAACAAGTTAAGACATTTACTCACAGTCAGTGTGAATTTTCATATAGAAGCTCTCACTTTAAGCAACATCCTGGGCGCTTTGTAATTCTTGATGTTGCCTTCCAACTGCGTCAAGGTCAGTTCAGTGATCCAATCACTTACGTTGAACTCTCTAAAAAACTTGGAATCCAACCTGGAGAAAAAGCTGATGTAATTGCAACGCGCAAAGCAGTTTTGGAACTTCGTGCAAGCAAAGGGATGCTCATTAGTAATGAGGATCCTGATTCCTGGTCAGCTGGTTCGTTTTTTACTAACCCAATTATTTCCCAACAGATGGCAGATGCATTGCCAAACGCTGCCCCTAAATGGCCTTTAAATGATGGTCGAGTGAAAATCTCTGCAGCTTGGTTAATTGAAAACTCTGGAATACAAAAGGGTGAATCCATCGGCGGAGCGAAAGTTTCTACCAAGCATGTATTGGCTCTAACCAATTCAGGAACAGCAACTGCAACAGATATTGCTGCTCTTGCAAAAAAAGCCCGTGATCAAGTTAAAGAAAAGTTTGGTATTACCTTAGTTGCAGAAGTAAATCTAATCGGAATAGAGATTTAACCTTCTGTTATTAGTTTTTTAATTCTTCCAATACCTTCAATGATGTCTTCATCACTTGTGGCATAAGAAAAACGTAGATACCCAGATGGTCCAAATGCCTCACCCGGAACTGCTGCAACTTCTGCCTCTTCCAAAATCAAAGTTGCTAGTTCAGCAGAGGTTTTAGGAGTTTTACCGCGAATAGTCCTGCCGAGAACGCCTTTAACTGAAGGATAAACATAGAACGCTCCAGTTGGAGTTGGGCAATCAAAACCAGGAATCTCATTGATTAAACCAACAATTAGTTGTCTACGGCGATCAAAGGCCTCACCCATCTTGTGTACAGCATCAAGATTTCCATTGAGAGCTGCAATGGCTGCTCGCTGTGAAACGTTGGCAACATTTGATGTTAAATGCGACTGTAAATTAGTTGCAGCCTTAATCACATCTTTTGGCCCGATCATCCAACCCACGCGCCAACCTGTCATTGCATATGTCTTAGCAACGCCATTAATAATGATGCAGGTATCGGCAAGTTCTGGCACTAGGACTGGAAGTGATGGAGCAGTTGCACCGTCATACAAAAGGTGTTCGTAGATTTCATCTGTAATAACCCAGATTCCATGCTTGACCGCCCATTGGCCAATTGCCTTTACTTGTTCAACGGAATAGACAGAACCTGTTGGGTTAGAGGGTGAGCAAAAAAGCAAAACTTTTGTCTTTTGCGTGCGAGCTGCCTCTAGTTGCTCAACTGAGACTAAGTAATTCTGTGTTTCATCAGCAAAGACTTCAACGGTAACTCCACCGGCTAATTTCACGCACTCGGGATATGTTGTCCAATAAGGAGATGGCAGTAGGACTTCATCGCCTGGATCAACTATTGCGGCAAAGGCCTGATAAACAGATTGTTTCCCACCATTTGTGACTAAAACTTGATCGACAGTTACTTCGTAGTTGCTGTCACGTTTTGTTTTTGCAACGATCGCTTCGCGAAGCTCTGGTAATCCCGCGGCTGGTGTGTATCGATGATTTGCAACAACTTTTGTCGCAGCCGCAGCTGCTTCAACGATGTAATCCGGTGTTGGAAAATCTGGTTCACCTGCACCAAAACCAATCACTGGACGACCAGCTGCTTTTAATGCTTTCGCTTTTGCATCAACTGCCAAAGTAGCTGACTCTGCAATTGCGGCGATTCGGGCTGAGATACGAGGTGTCATGCCTGCAATTCTGCCGTATTTCAGGCGCGAGTTAGACCTGAACCCCACCTTGCCTCTACACTTCGACGCTCACGAGGGTTTGCTTTTCCCTATGGTTTTGCCATGCTCTCGCGAAGGGCAGTAGCTCAATTGGCTAGAGTTGCCGTCTCCAAAGCGGCCGGTTGGGGGTTCGAGTCCCTCCTGCCCTGCACGAAGTTTTACAGCCAAAAAGTGCGCAAGCGCTAAAGATTTCTACAAGAGTTCGAAATGTTTAAAGAAAGAAAGGAACGACGATGAGCGATTCAGTTGAACAAGCTGCCGAGAAACTCGGTCCGTTTGCGCGCGTTGGACTTTTTTATCGTCAAGTAATTTCTGAACTTCGTAAGGTTGTTTGGCCCACACGCAACCAATTGACCACGTACACCGCCGTTGTACTTGTCTTTGTAACTTTCGTAATTGCAGTTGTATCCCTTATCGACCTTGTTCTCACAAGAGTTGTCTTCTGGGTATTTGGATAAAGGGAAAATGATGACTGAAGAATTAAACCCAGACGCGCAGCAACCTGATGCATTTGAAGCTGCCCTTGCAGCCAATGCAACTGAGATTGCAACTCCAGAAGTTGAAGAGATCGTTGAAGCTCCAGTTGCTTCAACTGAGCCTGATCTTGCGCTCGCATCTGATGAAGATGGCGATATCGAATCTGACGAAAACGATCCGAATGCAGAGTTCCGTCGCTCACTTCGAACAGCACTTGGTGACTGGTATGTAGTTCACTCTTATGCTGGCTATGAAAAGAAAGTAAAGGGAAACCTACAAAACCGAATTGCATCTTTAAACATGGAGGACTACATCTTCCAGATCGAAGTTCCTGAGGAAGAAGTAAAAGAGCTAAAGAACGGCCAGTTCAAGATGGTTAAGCGCAACATCTATCCAGGTTATGTTCTTGTTCGTCTTGATTTAACAGATGAGTCTTGGTCAGCAGTTCGTAACACACCAGGTGTTACTGGATTCGTTGGAAATGCTCACCACCCATCACCATTAACGATGGATGAAGTAGAAAAGATTCTTGCTCCACGTCCAGTTAAGAAGTCTGACAAGGATCTCATCCGAGTCGTTGACTTTGAAGTTGGCGAATCAGTAACTGTTATGGATGGACCATTTGCAACGCTTCCTGCTTCGATTTCAGAGATCATGCCAGAGCAAGCAAAGCTCAAGGTTCTTGTCTCTATCTTCGGACGTGAGACTCCAGTAGAGCTTTCATTCGGTCAAGTACAGAAGATTTAAAGAAAACTAAGAAGAAGAGGAAAAGAAATGGCACCAAAGAAAAAAGTAAGCGGCTTTATCAAGTTGCAGATTCAAGCTGGCGCAGCAACACCTGCACCACCAGTTGGTCCTGCGCTAGGTCAGCATGGTGTCAACATCATGGAGTTCGTGAAGGCATATAACGATGCAACAGCATCACAAAAGGGCCAGATCATTCCAGTTGAAATTACTGTTTACGAAGATCGTTCATTTACATTTATCACCAAGACTCCACCAGCATCACGTTTAATCTTGAAAGCTGCTGGCGTTGAAAAGGGATCAGCAGTACCTCACAAGACAAAGGTTGCAAACATCACTGCAGCTCAGGTTAATGAGATTGCAACATTGAAGATGGCAGATCTCAATGCAAATGACTTAGCTGCAGCTGCAAACATCATTGCCGGTACTGCTCGTTCAATGGGAATCACAGTAAGCGGATAACAACAGTTTTCTCGTCTTCAAATTGGAGATGAGATGTGGGAGGACCTCGCTGGTCTGCTAACCACAACCACTAAGTTCAGGATCGTAAAGATCTTGAAAGAAATCTAGAGGATGAAATGAAGCGCTCAAAGAAATACTTAGCTGCGGCTGAAAAGGTAAAGAAAGACCACCTATACACACCGCTTGAGGCAGTAACACTTGTCAAAGAAACATCAACAGTTAAATACGATGCATCAATTGAAGTTGCACTTGTACTCGGTGTTGATCCAAAGAAAGCCGATCAAGCAATTCGATCAACAGTAAACCTTCCACACGGAACTGGTAAGACTGCTCGTGTTTTGGTTTTCGCAAACGGCGCAAACGCTGATGCAGCTCGCGCGGCTGGTGCTGACATTGTTGGTGGAGATGAACTTATTGATGAAGTATCAAAGGGTCGTCTTGATTACGACGCAGTCGTTTCAACGCCTGATCTCATGGGTAAGGTCGGTCGTCTCGGTAAGGTTCTAGGACCTCGTGGTTTGATGCCAAATCCAAAGACTGGAACTGTTACAACAGATGTTGCAAAAGCTGTTGAAGATATTAAGGGCGGAAAAATCGAGTTCCGCGTTGATAAGAATTCAAACCTTCACTTTTTAATTGGTAAGGCTTCTTTCACAGCAGATCAACTAGCTGATAACTATGCAGCGGCTATGGAAGAAGTACTTCGTGCAAAGCCAAACTCTTCAAAGGGTCGCTATGTGCAAAAGGCAGTTGTTTCAACAACTATGGGTCCTGGAATCGCAATTGATCCAAACCTAGTTCGCGAGCCATCTGCAAACTAAGGAATTAGATTCCTTCTAGATTAATTCTTTAAAAAAACCCTGGCCGCGAGCCAGGGTTTTTTATTGTCTGCACAAGATTTTTGTTTAGCCCTACAATCAATTCATGGCATCAATCGTTGAGACAGCACCTTTAGTTTTAAATGTCGGCGTTGTGTTAACCGCTGCCGCAACAATGGGTTTTGCGGCTCGCAAGTTAGGTCTTCCCTCTGTTATCGGTTACTTGCTTACGGGTTTGCTCGTTTCTCCATTTACTCCAGGTTTTGTTGCAGACAACAATCAATTAGCGTTACTGGCAGACATTGGAGTGGTCTTACTTTTATTTGAAGTTGGCATTGAGCTAGATCTTCGCAAAATAAGTCGCGAACAAAAGGGACTTCTTTGGGGAGTTCCTACTCAAATGGGTTTTGGGTTACTTGTAGGAACTCCGATTTTTCTTTGGCTCGGCATTCCAATATTTGGGGCGCTGCTCATGTCACTTTCAATTGCGATGTCTTCGAGTGTTGTTATCGTTAACATAACTCGCAGTCCAAGGCGTGCCACGGATGCATCGACTGAACAAGCACTCCTTGGTTGGTCATTAATTCAAGATGTAGTTGGTGTTGCAGTAGCAGCGATTATCTTGGCTTTGTTCGGTTCTGGTGAATCCTCACTTCTTGTTGCAATAGGTGGATTACTTGGCTTCGGAGCCATAGCTATTGCTGCATCTAGAGTTTTACCTCGAGTACTACGAGCAGTTCGTTGGGAAAAGGATCTGTTTCTAATCTATTCAGTCTCATTCGGTCTAGTTCTTGCTGCGTTAGGAACAGTTGTATTTGGAATTCCAATGGCGCTTGCAGGCTTTGTCGCAGGGCTTGCAATTAATCAGAGCAGAGATACTGAAGAAGTACGAAAAGCAATTCTTCCCTTTAGAGATCTTTTCGCTGTCTTATTTTTTGTAGTAATTGGAACATTGATTGAACCGAAAGAACTTGTTTCTGCATGGCCTTTTGCACTACTAGTTTTGACCTTAATGATTTTCCTTAAGACTTTCCCAACTATGGCCTTGGCAAAAATTGCAAAGATGAATGTTCGTCCGACCCAGTTGGGAGTCGGGGTCAGCCAGATTGGTGAGTTCTCATTCGTACTTGGTTCGCTAGCTTTTGCCCAAGAACTAATTTCTCGTTCGCAATTTACTGGATTATTAGTAGCTGTAGTTCTATCGATTACCGCATCCACGATTCTCATCCGTAGGCCAGTAAAACAGGCGTGATTTGACCCTAAGGGTGACCCACCCTTAGCCTTAGGCCATAACCAAAGACCGCAGGTCTAGATCAACCGCAAGGAAGATCTGATAAATGAGGAAATCTCAGCCCGCGTAGGTGTTCACGTAAATCCGTGCGCTTCTACGCGTTACGGATTTTTTTATTTCCTGAGGATACAAATGAAACAGGAAAGGTGAACCGAATGGCTCGCCCAGATAAGACAACAGCAGTTGCAGAGCTTGCGGAGGATTTCCGTACAGCTAACGCAACGGTGCTCACTGAGTACCGTGGACTTTCTGTTACATCAATGAAGGAACTTCGCCGCGCGCTTGGTGCAACAACCAAGTACGCAGTTGTGAAGAACACTCTTACAAAGATTGCCGCAAAAGATGCCGGAGTAGAGATTGCAGACAATCTTCTAACTGGTCCATCAGCAGTTGCATTCATTAAGGGTGATCCAATTGATGCAGCGAAGAGCTTGCGTGATTTTGCAAAAGAAAATCCATTCCTTGTAATCAAGGGTGGATTTTATGAAGGCAAGCCGGTTACCAAAGAAGAAATCATGCAGCTCGCAAATCTCGAGTCTCGTGAAGTTCTATTGGCCAAGCTTGCTGGCGCAATGAAGGGATCACTTGCTAAAGCAGCTCGTGTATTCGATGCATTGCGTATCAAGCTTGAAGCTGAACAAGGTGCGCCTGCAACGGCAGCACCAGTAGCAGAGGTTCCAGCTGCGACTGCAGTAACAGAAGAGGCAGTCGTCGCAACAGAAGAAACAGCTCCAGCAGCAACAGAAGATGTAGCAGAGGCTCCTGTAGCTGAAGCAACAGTTGAAACTACAGAAGCAACTCCAGAAACAGAAGAGAAGGAATAACGAATATGGCAAAGCTCAACACAGTAGACCTATTAGCGCAGTTCAAAGAAATGACATTGGTCGAGCTCTCAGAGTTCGTTAAGTCATTCGAAACTGAGTTCGATGTAACAGCTGCAGCACCAGTTGCAGTTGCAGCAGCAGGCGGCGCAGCAGCAGGCGGCGCAGCAGATGCAGGACAAGATGAGTACACAGTTATCTTGGAAAATTCAGGATCACAAAAGATTGCAGTGATCAAGGAAGTTCGTGCGCTTAACTCAAGCCTAGGCTTGAAAGAAGCAAAGGATCTTGTAGATGCAACACCTGCAACACTTCTTGAGAAGGCAAGCAAGGAAACTGCAGACAAGGCAAAGGCAGCTCTAGAAGCAGCTGGCGCAACTGTAACAATCAAGTAATTTACTTAGTAAGGAATGCCCCACTTGGCTTAATTGCCAGGTGGGGTTTTCTTTTGAGTGCCAGCATAGGTAATTGACTCCGCTTAAATGATTTATTGCGAGTACCTTTAAAGAATACAAGCCAAAGAAAATTACTGCTTGTAAAGATGGGAAACAGATCATGGAACGTACATATGTTGTTACAGGAGCAGGCTCTGGAATTGGGGCTGCAACGAGTCACATGCTAAACGCAGCTGGCAATAAAGTAATTGGTGTAGATATTCATAACTCTGATGTTACTGCTGACCTAAGCACTGTACTTGGTAGACATCAGGCAGCTATAGATGTCATTAAAGCCACCGATGGATCAATTGATGCAGTTATTGCTTGTGCTGGATTGGCCAGTTCAACAGCAAAAACGGTCTCTGTAAATTACTTTGGTGTAACTGAGTTTCTCTTTGCATTGCAGCCAACCCTGGCACTTTCAAAATCTCCACGAGTTGCAGTGACTAGTTCTATGGCATCTTTAATGCCAAACAGCCCAGAGTTAGTTGAAGCAATGTGTGCCGATAATGAAGAAGAGGCAGTTAAAATTGCGCAAGGTTTAGTAAATACCGGCACAGGTTTGGAACAGTTGATCTATGGTTCAACAAAACGAGCAATTAGTCGTTGGATTCGACGCGAAAGTATTAAACCAAAATGGGCAGGAGCGGGAATTGCCTTGAATGCTGTTGGACCTGGAATCGTTAAAACTCCAATGACTGCAGATCTAATAGCTACAAAAGAGGCACAAGAAGAAATGGCCAAAGTTGTTCCGATGCCACTTAATGGCTTTATGGAGCCAGTGGCTGTTGCATCGCTTTTGGTCTGGCTCACTAGTCCAGAAAATACACACACAACTGGGCAGACTATTTATATAGATGGTGGCTCAGATGCAGTTTTACGCGGAGAGAACATCTGGGATCTTGCTAAATAAGGCTCAACGCTCCACATAATTGCGGGATTTGCTGACAAACCCCTGGCTTAGATGTATAAGCACCCGGTTGGACACGGCAGGGGGTGAGTCGGTACCCTTCGACTTCGCACAAATTTCTAAGGTCAGGGCATATAGCGGCTGAGACCTCATAGTTGTGCTTTCCCGCACTTTGTCTGGAAGGACATCTCTTGGCCGCGTCTAAAAAAATCTCCGTTGCACCTCGTCGAGTTTCATTCGCAAAGATCCGTGAACCTTTAGAAGTTCCTAACTTATTAGCGTTGCAAGTTGAAAGCGTTGATTGGTTATTAGGAAATGAAGCATGGCGATCACGTATCGCTGCTGCAGGCTCAACTAACCGCGGTGAGATTCCTACAACTTCCGGACTGGAAGAAATCTTCGAAGAGATTTCACCAATTGAAGATTTCCAAGGAACGATGTCGCTCTCATTCCGCGATCACCGTTTCGAGCCTCCTAAGTACTCAATCGATGAGTGCAAAGAGCGCGACATGACGTATTCACAGCCACTGTTTTTAACTG
>Ga0079301_1001372_pt1 | contig 11245 bp, 9 predicted proteins | sample Wag4_2014_7_11_3_FD_74797 | JGI IMG/M metagenome (GOLD analysis project Ga0079301, IMG submission 74797) | Fresh water mixed with fracking chemicals microbial communities from Ohio, USA - Utica-2 Time Series FC 2014_7_11 | ecosystem: Engineered > Industrial production > Chemical products > Input...
CCCTGATGGGGCTCGCGGTGGCCGGAAACCTCGACCGGCTTGGCAATCTTCTGTCGCTGCTGGTGGACGTCGGAGTTCCGCTCTTCGGGGGGGCGTGGCTCACGTGGCTGGTCAATTCGAGCGGTGCCCGGCTCGCCGAACATCCCGCGTTGCGGGCCCGTGGCTTCTGGATCGTGACCGGCAGCTTCCTGCTGTCCACCCTGTTCGCCCTGGCGACGGTCGCGAGCTTGCTGTCCACCCTGGAAGTGGGGCTGGCGTTCGAAGACCAGGTGCGGCTACTCGGCGGCGGCACGGCGGGCCTGATGCTGCTGGGTCTCGTGCTGGCCAACGTGTGGACAGGTATCCGGCTGCGGCGGATGGTCACCCCGGGAACCTGGGTCCGGGTGGGCAAGGTCGAGGGCAAGCTGGTGTCCATCGGGCCGTGGATGGTCCGTCTCGCGACCCGTGGCCACGGCGTGCGCCGCATCCTCCATCGGGCGGTCGCCCGGCGTGGCATCGTACCCATCACGGCGCCCGTGCCCCGGCAGGCGGCCTGGGCCTTCTCCCTCGCATACACGGTGGCCCCCGATCAGGCGCTCCAGTGGCTGGAAGAAGCAGCCCTCGACGTGTTTTCCGGACAGGCCGTCCGCGTCGCGCCGCGGCTGGATGCCTACGAGAGCGACGAGATTCGCTACGTCGTCGAGGTCGAGATGGCCCACGACGGTGACCTGGCAGGTGCCGAGTCGCGCTTCCAGGTCGCCTGGCTGGAAGTGCTGGCCATGCGCGGCCTGGATCGTCACGGCGTGCCCGTGCTGCCGGGCACCCGCTTCCGCCTCGCCGCAGGCTGATGCTCTCCCTGAACGCATCGCTTTCGAACCCGCAGGTGCGGGCCGCGCTGGAAGTCGCGGCCATCGCCGTTCCTTCGTGGCTCCTGATGCGACAGGTGCTGTTCCCGACCATTCGATGGCTGCACCGGGGGCGCCCCCATGTCGGGGAGCTCGCCATATCCCGTCTTCAGCGCCTCGGGGCGCTCGCCACCCTCACGTGGGCCCTGGTCCCGATGGCGGCCCTGGTCCCACCGGTGGTCAGCAAGGGCATTCGCTACGCCGCCATCATCAGTCTCGTCGTCTTCGCGATCGAGAGCCTGCGCACGGGCGTCTTCGATGCCCTGATGGGGTCAGGCGGGAGACGCCCCGTCCCCGCGATCTTCAGGGACATCCTGTTCGCGGGCATCTACGGCCTGGCGGCACTCCTGTTTTCGGGCCTCGTCCTGCACCTCGACCTCACGCCCGTGCTCACGGGGTCGGCGATCCTCTCGGTGGTGTTCGGTCTGGCGATGCAGGACACGTTGAGCCAACTCTTCGCCGGCCTGGCCATCCATGCCGACAGCCCGTTCAAGATCGGCGACTGGATCACGCTGGAGGACGTCACGGGACGGGTCATCGAGGTGACCTGGCGCTCGACCAAGATCGTCACGACCCGGCACCAGTTGCACGTCATCCCGAATGCGACCATCTCCAAGGGACGCATCGCCAACCACCAGGGCTTCACGCGTCATCACGCCGAGCTGGTGGAGTTCAGCGTGAGCTACGATGACCCGCCCAGCCAGGTACGCTCGGTATTCGACAAGGTCGTCCGTCGGATACCCGATATTCTCGACAACCCCGCACCCGACCTCGTGATCCGGGAATTCGCGGATTCGGGGGTCCACTACCAGGCCTTCCTGTGGATCGTCGATGCCGGGCAGGCCAGGCTGATCCGGGGGCAATTTCTGGAACTGCTGTGGTACCACCTGCGACGCTCCGGCCTCAGCATCCCCTATCCGACCCGGACGATCCACCTGGTCGACCAAGAGAAACGTCGAGAGGAGACGGTCCAGGAAATCGAGGCCGTCCTGCGGGGCATCGACCTGTTCGCGTGCATGGACGAAGGCTCGATCGGCTGGCTCGCCAAGACGGCCCGGACGGTCCACTACAAGGCTGGAGAACGGATCTTCACCCGCCACGACATCGGGGACAGCCTGTTCGTGATCCGCCAGGGACTGGTCCATCTCACGATCGACCCGGAACAGCGTCGCGTGACGCGCCCGTTCGCGATCCTCGAAGAAGGAGGGTTGTTCGGCGAGATGTCCCTGCTGACGGGAGAGGCGAGAACCGCCTCTGCGGACGCTGCGACGGACTGTGACCTGATCGAGATCGACCACCACCAGCTGGCACCGCTCCTCGAGGAGCACCCCGAGTTCCTGCAACGCATCTCGCTGGTGATCGCGGACCGTCAGGCCCGGATCGACGCCGTCCAGGCAGACCATCCGGACGACGTGCCCTTGCCGGGAGAGTTCGGCAACGAGACGGCGCGGGAAGTGCGATCGCTCGAGATGTTCGAGCGCATCCGCAAGTTCTTCAAGCTGCGGTGACTACCGCTTGCGGTCGAGCTCACGGCGAACGGACTGGATGATCTCGGGAGCGGCCTGACGGGTTCCCCAGTCGATGGCCCAGGCAGGCAAGAAGCCGAGTCCCGGATCGACCCGCACCTGATAGGTGATGAGCGTGCCACGCTCGAGGGGTTCGAGAGTCCAGCCCCCCACGACCTCCCTGACCGTCCCGTCGATATGCCGGATGTTGAAACGCCGTCTGTCCGCGGACATGGTGATGCGATTGACCGTCCAGCGATCCTCGAAAGGCCACGGGTAGTCGAGCAGGCTGTAATGATCCTGGTAGTCCGGCGTCACGGCCCGGACCTCGGTCTTCAGGATGCCCTTGAAGATGCGCGTGTACGAGTCGAAGTCGAGCAGGACGTCCCAGACCCGGTCGGGCTCATCGGGAACGATCCCCACGGTCCGGACATCCTTGAGGGAGGATTCACGGGTGTCGCGGAGATCGACCAGTACCTCCCCGCGACGCATCCGACGGACCTCGTCGGGGGAGAAGGATGAGAGGCCCTGGGCAAAGCCCCCCGACGGCATTCCGAAGCACAGGGCGAGAACCAGACCCAGGGTACGGAGGTGCATGTTGGCTTCCCGGTGAAAAAACGGCATCACACCTTCATCATGCCCCAAATAGGGCCGGATCATGCAGCCGGAATGGGCTCGAGGCGGATATCCGGTGCCTGGGTGCGCCCGAACCACCACACGAAGGCCCGCAGTCCCAGCAGGTAGGTATGAAACTTGTAGGCGACCATCTCGGGATACGCCCGATCGTGGGTCCAGCCCTGGACCTTGACCCGGTAGGTGTAGGCGGCCGTGCCGGTGCGATCCCGACCTTGCATGCAGTGCACGTACACGGGAAGCCGCGCCGGATCCTGGGCGATCGAGAGCCACTGCTCGACCTTGGCCATGCGCGGAGGCGTGATGACGCTCATCGGAAGGCTCACGAATCCCACGCCGTTGGCCTCGCACCACTGACGCTCGAACTCGACGACCTGCCGGTCGTTCTCGAGGTTGACGATGGTCTTCACGCCTCGCGCCTTGAGTTGCATGAGCCCCTTGACCGTCGGCCGGGCCCCGCGCCAGAGGGTGGAGGTGACGGTGCCGAAGTTGCCGAGGTCTTCCCTGGGCGGATTGAACCCCAGGGTTCCGACCCCGGGCTCGGGAGCCGCATCATCGACCAGATGATCGGGCGATCGGGCGGCGAGACGCTCCTGAGCGGCTTCGTCCAGGGGGGCATCCAGCGCCTGGGCCGACACCTCGGATGTCCGGGGTGACGCAACACCCGTCGCAGGCTGCCCGCAGGCCACGAGCGGGACGGTCGTGAGGGCGAAGACGAGACCGGTGAGCAGATGACGCACGGGACCTCCTGGAGCACGCAGGGCTGCCAGAGATCTTATCGTGAAACACACGCCGATCTGACGTGGCGTTAACCTGTCACGTCAGCGAGCGGTGAGCATCTGCGCCCACGCGGGCACCAGGGTCGCGAGATCGCCCACGAGCGGGAAATCCGCGATCGCCATGACCGGCGCATCGGCGTCCCGGTTGATCGCGAGCAGCGTCCGGGCCCCGGAGACGGCCCCCAGAAAATCCGCGGAACCGCTCAGGCCAACCGCCACGAGTAAGTCCGGGCGAACCTTGGCCCCGGCCGCGCCGACCAGGCGCTCCGGTCCGGCAAGCCCCGCCGCCACGGCCCCCCGGGTGGCGCCGAGTTCGGCCCCCAGCGACGCGGCGAAGGCGGCGAGCAGCGCCCAGGATGCGGCATCCTCCACACCCTTGCCGCCCACGACGAGGCGACGAGCCTGTTCGAGGGCCGGCCCCTCGGAGGGAAGGCGATCGCCCACGACCAGCCGCGGAGCGGCCGGAGCGGGAACCTCGACGGGCACGACCTGGCCTCGCCGATTCCGGTCCGGGCTGGCCTCGCGGAAGGCCCCCGGCCGGAGGGCGACCACCTGCGGCTTGCGCGCCTCGATCACGCTCGTGGTGACGTACTTGCCGCCCAGGACGGCCCGGGTGACGCGCACGAGACGCTCGGCGTCATCGAGCGTCAGACCGATGGCATCGGCGATGTAGCCCGTGCGGGCCCGCACCGCGAGGCGGGGTGCCACCTCTTCGGCCAGCCGGGTCCCGGCGACGAGCACCAGCTCGGGACGGTGTCGCGCGATCATCTCGCCCAGCGCGCCCGTCCAGACCTCGGGATGGAATGTCTCGACCCCCTCCACCTTCAGGACCGTGTCGGCCCCGAGCGGGATGAGGTCCTCGGAAGCCCGGGCGGCCTCGGCTCCGATCACGGGCACCTGGACGCGCGTCCCCAGCTCGTCGGCCAGCTCCCGGGCCACGGCGATCGCCTGCCGCAGTTCGGGCCCGGCGAACCCGCCCCGGACCTCGCCCAGCACCCAGATGTTCCGGGCCTCGGAACCGGTGTTGAGATGTCCGGAAGACTCCCCGCTGCCCAGAGCCGCATCCTGGGCCGATGCCCACGAGAGCCACGCGTCGTCGAACGAATCCACCATGTCACGACTTTCCTCTGAAAGAAGGCCAGGCAAAGGCCTGGCCTAGAGAAGTCCCCGGGCCGAGAGCTTGCCCACGACCTCGCGCAGTGCGTCGGGGCGGCTCGCGTCGATCGTCTTGCCCTTGCGTTGGCGCTCGGCGGCACTGACGGCCATCAGCCGGGCGAGGGCGCCCGCCTTGCCGACCGAGCCGGGATCCAGCCCCAGGTCCGCGAGCGCCAGTTGCAGGAAGGGCTTGCGCCCTGCCTTCATGACTCCCATGGCCGTCGCGAGGCGCGGCCTGGGGGCCTCCCGCCCGACCGAGAGCACGCAGGGGAGCGCGAGGCGTGCCGCGTAGGCGCCCTCGGCGTCCACGCAGGCGATCGCCAGTTCGTCCCCCTCGAGCCGGGCCTCCCGGACCCTCGGCCCGAGCGGCCGATCGAGCCACTCGGCGACCATGCCGGGCACGGCCCCCGTCTGGCCCTCGAGCGAGCGGGAGCCCAGCATCACGACTTCATGTGGGCCGCTCTTCTCGAGCGCCCGGGCCAGGACGGTGGAGGTGCCCACCACGTCGCTGGCCGCGAGCGCCGGGTCCGAGACGAGCACAGCCTCGTCCGCCCCCATCGCGAGCGCCTCCTTGAGCACCTCCCGCGCCGACTCGGGCCCCATCGAGACCACGACGACCCGGGCCGCCCCCGACTGGGCCTTGAGTTGCAGGGCGAGCTCGACGGCGTGGCGGTCATCGGGGTTCAAGGTCCCCTTGACCTCCTCGCGCGCGATCCGGGTGGCGACCCGGTCGATCGCCACGTCCGGCTCGGCCGGTACCGACTTGATGCACACCGCGATGGAACGAACGGACACGACGACCTCCTAGACCTTGGCGGCGTGCTTCGCGTGCTCGCGCAGGACCTCGCGGGCGATGACGAGCTTCTGGATCTCGTTGGTGCCCTCGAAGATCTCGCAGATGCGCGCATCACGGAACATGCGCTCGATGGGGTACTCGGCCGAGTAACCCATGCCGCCGTGAATCTGGACGGCCTTGTTGATGATCCAGCTCGCGCTCTCGGTGCAGAAGAGCTTGACCATCGAACCGGGCAGCGTGACCTTCTGGTGGTTGTCGGCGAGCCAGGCCGTGTAATAGACCATGTGCTCCATCGCGAAGATGCGGGTCGCCATCTCGGCCAGGTAGAACTGGATGGCCTGGTTCTCGGCGATCGGCTTGCCGAACTGGATGCGGGTCGTGGAGTGCTTGATCGACAGATCGAGGGCCTCGCGGGCCGCACCGAGGCTGCCGGCACCCAGGATCATCCGGCCCATGTCGAGGATCTTCATGGCCGTCACGAAGCCGAGCCCGACCTGACCGAGGACGTTCTCTTTGGGGACCCGGACGTTCTTGAAGTAGATCTGGCGCGTGTCCGAGCCCTTGATCCCCATCTTCTTTTCCTTGGCGCCGACCTCGACTCCCCAGGCCTTCTCGACCAGGAAGGCCGTCACGCCGCCCTTGGCCCCGAGGGCCGGGTCCGTCACGGCGAAGACCGTGAACAGGTCGGCGATGCCGCCGTTGGTGATCCACATCTTCTGGCCGTTGAGGACCCAGTCGTCCCCGTCGCGCTCGGCGCGGGTCTTGATGGCGGCGGCATCCGAACCGGCGCCTGGCTCGGTGAGGGCGAAGGCGGCGAGCATCTCCCCGGCGGCGAGCTTCGGCAGGTACTTCGCCTTCTGCTCGGGCGTGCCATCGAGCAGGATGCCCGTGGTCCCGATCCCGGCGTGCGCCCCGAGAGCCGTTCCCAGCGCGGAGTGCACGCGACCGATCTCCTCGGCGAGGATGCAGAAGCCGATCTCGCCCAGGCCGGCGCCCCCGAATTCCTCGGGGATCGTCGGACCGAGGAAGCCCTGCTCGGCCATCTTCACGATGAACTCGCGCGGGATCTCCTCGTTGTGGTCGTGCTCGGCGACGACGGGCCGGATCTCGCGGTCCACGTACTCGCGGACCATCTGCCGGAGCATCTTGTGCTCTTCGGTGAAGATCAATTCCATGGCTCGAACCTCTTTCTAAGGGATGACCTAGCGGTCCACGAACTTCGCGGGAGTCTTGGTGATGAAGGCCTTGACGCCGATCTTCTTGTCCTCGGTCTCGGTGACGCGGGCAAACTGCTCCGTCTCGACCTGGATGGCGTCCTCGATGGGCAGGTTGCGGCCGCGATCGAGAGCCTCCATCGTGGCGGCGATCGCCACGGCCCCCTTGGTCGCGATCTTCCGGGCCAGCGCCAGCGCCGTGGGCACCTCTTCGCCGGCCGGGACGACCTTCTGCACCAGGCCCAGGCGCTGGGCCTGCTGGGCGGTATACATGTCGCCCGTGAGCAACCACTCGGTGGCCGCCCCGTAGCCGATGATGCGCGGCAGGCGCTGCGAGCCGCCGAAGCCCGGGATGATGCCGAGGTTGATCTCCGGCTGCCCGAAACGCGCCTTGTCCGAGGCGATGCGCACGTGACAGGCCATCGCGAGCTCACAGCCACCGCCCAGGCAGAAGCCGTTCACGGCGACGATCACGGGCTTGCGCAGACGCTCGATCCGGTTGAAGACGGCATTGGCCTGGTCGAGCATCTGGCGGGCCTGCTCGGCCGACTGGATGTCGTTGATTTCCTTGATGTCGGCCCCCGCGACGAAGGCCAGCGTGCCGCCGCCCGTGAGGACGATCGCCTTGACGGCCGGGTCGGCCGCGAGCTCCTGCACGACCTCGTCCAGCTCGGCGATGACGGCCGCGCCGAGCGCGTTCGCGGGCGGGTTCGACAGGGTCAGCAGCGCCGCTCCCTCTTCGATGGCCACCTGGGTGTAGACCCGGACCTTCTGACCCTCGGCCACCACCTCGTGGGTGTGGAAACCCTGACCGCTCTTCGCCCCCAGCTTGCCCTCGGCGACCATGCGCACGAGCAAGGGGGAGGGCGTGAAGCGCGGGCCGATCACCTTCGCGTAGTGCTCGAGCTTCGCGACGACGGTGTCGAGGCCCAGGCGGTCCGCCATGAGCAGAGGACCGTGGCCCATGCCCGTCCCCATCTGCATGGCCGGATCGACGTCCTCGAACCGGGCCACGCCATCGTCGATGAGGATGGCCGCCTCGTTGATCATCGGCAGGATGAACCGGAGCGGGTCGAACGGCTCGGCGGTCTTGCCGTGGGCCGCGATGATCTCGGCGACCTTGCCTGGCACGGGGTTGGTGGCCTCGTCGTCATACGAGTAGAACCCCTTGCCGCGCTTCTGGCCCCAGCGTCCCTGGGCCACCATCCAGTCGAGCAGTTCACCGGGCTTGAACCGATCGCCGAAGGCGGCATTCAAGGTGTGGACGACCTCGTTGCAGACCTCGACGCCGATCATGTCGGCCAGGGCGAACGGCCCCATCGGGAAGCCCAGGGAGGGGATGCGAGCATCCATGTCTTCGGCCGTCGTCGAGCCGTCCTCGAGCGCCAGCACGGCCTCGTTGAACGACGCGAGCAGGAGGCGATTGACCAGGAACCCGGCCCCGTCCTTGACCTGGACGGGGTGCTTGCGGAGGTCCGTGCAGAAGGCCATGAGGGTCGCCATCGTCTGGGCAGTGGAATCCTGTCCCTCGATGACCTCGACGAGCTTCATGACGGGTGCGGGATTGAAGAAGTGCAGACCCGCCACCAGTCCCGGGCGCTGCGTGACCCGACCGAGTTCGGTCACGGACAGCGCCGAGGTGTTCGAGGCCAGGATGGCCGTCTTCGGGACGACGGCGTCGAGTTCGGCGAAGACCTTCTTCTTGATGTCCATCTTCTCGGTGACGGCCTCGATCACGAGGTCGACGTCCTCGAAACCTTCCCAGGTCGTGGTGCCCGAGACGAGCGCCATCTTCTGCTCCATCTCGTTGGCCGAGAGCTTGCCCTTCTTGACGCGGCTCTCGTAGACCTTGCGGGCAGCGCGGATGCCCTGGTCGACGGCCTCCTGGCTGATGTCACGGATGACGACGGGCAGACCGGCGTTCGAGACGACCTGGGCGATGCCACCGCCCATCGCACCACCGCCCACGACCCCGACCTTGAAGATGGGAAGGGGTTTGGCGGTCGCAGCGGGCGTGCCCTGCGTGAGTGTGCTCATCGATGTCCTCCTCGCGTGGGGAAACGTGTGACCAGCGTCCACCCGACCGACGGGCCGGGCGGACTCGACCCGTGCGGGACTACGACGCCGCCGGGTTCTCGAGCACCATCGCGATGCCCTGCCCGCCGCCGATGCAGAGGCTCGCGACGCCGTACCGCGCCCCGCGGCGCTGCAGTTCCTTGCCGAGCGTGAGCGCCAGGCGCGCCCCGGACGCTCCGACGGGGTGACCGAGGGCGATCGCCCCGCCGTTGGGGTTGAGCTTGTCGGGGTCGATCCCGAGCTTCTTCACGACCGAGAGCACCTGGGCCGCGAAGGCCTCGTTGATCTCGAAGACGGCGATGTCATCGAGAGTGAGACCGGCCTTGGCGAGCGCTTTCGGGATGGCCAGAGCAGGCCCGATGCCCATCCGCTCGGGCTCGACCCCGTAGGAGGCGTAGCTCACGATCCGCGCCAGCTTCGGCAGCCCCAGAGCATCCGCCCGCTCGCCACTCGCGACGTAGAGGGCCACGGCGCCGTCGTTCGTCGGGCAGGCGTTGCCCGGCGTGACCGATCCACCCTTCTTGAAGATGGTGGGGTACGCGGCGAGCATCTGGGCCGAGATGGCCGGGTTGGGACCCTCGTCGGTACCGACGGGCTCGGGCGGCACGTCCCGTCCGGCAGCCTTCTTGGGCACCATGACGGTCATGCTCTCTTCTCCGAAGACGCCCGTGCGGGCGGCACGGAAGGCCTTCTTGTGCGACTGGACGGCGTAGGCGTCCTGCTCTTCCCGGCTGATGCCGAACTCGACGGCGAGGTTCTCGGCCGTGAGGCCCATCAGCTGGCCGCAGACGGGATCCGTGAGACCTTCCCACATCGAGTCGATGAACTCGGAATGCTTGATGCGCTTGCCCCATCGCATGTCGCGGTTGATGTAGGGGTAGCTGCTCATGGACTCGATGCCCCCCGCCAGGACGAGTTCGGCCTCGCCCACGAGGATTTCCTGATGCGCGTTGATGATCGCCTGGAGTCCCGAGCCGCAGTTCCGGTGGACCGTGTAAGCGGGTTTCTCGAGGGGAATCCCGGCCTTCAGGGCGACGACGCGGCTGAGGTTCGGGGCCTCGGAGCCCTGACCGCAGGCGCCCATGATCACCTGGTCGATGGCCTCCCGAGCCGACGCATGGCGTCCGAGCAGCTCCGAGACCACGATCGTGCCGAGCGCCGGAGCATCGAGGTCCTTGAGCGCCCCCCCGAAGTTGCCGAAGGGGGTGCGGACGCCATCGACGAGGTACACGTCTTTCATGGCTCGGAAGTCCTTTCTGCGAGTAGATCGAGCGTTCCCGGCTGATCGAGGAACGTGCGGGCGAGAGCATCCACGAGGCCCTCGAGGGTGGTGCGACCGAGATCGTCCTGGAAGCCCAGCAACGACGTGACGTTGAGGGTGAAGCCGACCGCCAGCATCGTCCAGGTGGCAGCCCCGAGGTCGAGGCTCATGGCCGGAGCTCCGACCGGTCTGCAGCGTTCGAGGAGGGAGGCGAGGAAATCCCGGTAGGCGGCGAAGGAGCGATGCAAGACCTCGCGGATGTCGGCGTCCCCGGTCTCGGAGAGGGCCTGGAACTGCACCTTGAGCGTGTCGGGATGCGCAAGGACGGCGTCGTACTGGCTGAGCGCGATCCGGGCGATGGTGCGGACGGGATCCGGCTCCTGGTCGACGAGTTCTTGCCAGTGCCCGAGCGTACCCTCCCGGACGCGCTCGAGGATGGTGAGGAACAGCTGTTTCTTGCTGGGGAAGTACTTGTAGACGGCCGGTTCGGAGATGCCCGCCTCGCGGGCGATCTCGGCCATGGCTGCGACCCGGTAGTTGGAACGGGCGAACACCGTGGTGGCGCTGCGCACGATGGCAGCGCGACGATCTTCGGCGCTCAGGCGCTCGCGGCCGACCATGGCCCTGGACCTCCTCGTCCTGAGCGAGGGACCGGCCTCATCGCCAGCCCCCTCGTAGTGAGTCCTCACTCACCACCGCTTCTGCCCATGCTTGTACGGGATCTCGGGACCCCGTGTCAAGAAGGTGTCACCCGGCATGACGATCGAACAGCAAGGCCGTCGCGTGCTAGATTGAAGGCATGACCAGATGCCGCGGAAGGCTCCCTTGAGAGCCGACGTCTACTTCGCCCAGCGCCGGGTCGCACCGCGCAGCAGCCTGCCGATGAAGTTCGGTAGCCTGCTCGATGCGTGCGGGCTGGCGAACCTCATCCAGCGGGGCGAC
>Ga0079301_1001373_pt1 | contig 11244 bp, 11 predicted proteins | sample Wag4_2014_7_11_3_FD_74797 | JGI IMG/M metagenome (GOLD analysis project Ga0079301, IMG submission 74797) | Fresh water mixed with fracking chemicals microbial communities from Ohio, USA - Utica-2 Time Series FC 2014_7_11 | ecosystem: Engineered > Industrial production > Chemical products > Input...
CGTCTGATAGTGCGCTTTTGACGCGGGTCAAATGCGTCGCGTAAGCCATCTCCGATGAAGTTCACCGCGAGTGCAATCGCGATGATGAACAAACCTGGGTACCAGAACAGCCATGGTCTAGTTGGGAAGGCATCTTGGTAGGTAGAGATCAGCAGTCCTAGTGAGACGTCCGGTGAAACAACACCAAAGCCCAGGTATGACAGACCAGTCTCGAGCAGAATCGCACTGGACATTAGTAGCGTGATGGACACAATAATCACACCCACCGCATTTGGAAGAATGTGCTTGCGAATGATTCGGGCGTTAGATGCTCCAGCGATTCGCGCTGCATCAACAAATTCTCGCTCTCGAAGTGACAAGAATTCCGCTCTCACGAGTCTCGCTAAGCCTGTCCAAGAGAAGAACCCGAGCATAAGGGCCAGCACCATGACCCCGAGGTTTCCGAAGCGGAACCCGATTACGGAACCGAGAATAATGATTGGAATGGTGATAATGAAGTCAGTTAGACGCATTAGCACCGCATCCACCCACCCGCGGAAGTAACCAGCTATCGCTCCGATTATGGTTCCCAAAAGGCCACCGAGGATTCCGATGGTGAGCATGACAACGATTGATTGCTGTGCGCCACGCATTACAAGTGCGAAGTAGTCGCGGCCAATGTCATCCTGACCGAATGGGTGTTTGCCGATTTGCATCCCAGTGCCGTCAATGAAGGCCGGCACGAGGTCGAGGGTTGGGCAGCCAACTGACCCACCCGGGCAATCTTCGTAGGAAAGATCCTCGTCAATGTCGGTAATGCCATACTGCCACCAGCCAGGTAATGACAAAGGCTTCTCTTCACTGCCCAGGTGGATTCCGCTGGCGGTGAAAACAAAGAGGATAATCCCAGCTAATGAGACAAGCGAAACCATAGCCGCGCGATGCCTTACGAATCGCTTACGAACAATTTGACCCTGGCTGAGCCCTGCAACTTCTTTAGACTCAATTGACTCGGTCTCCACCGAGTGCTTTGCTAGCTTGTCGTTCTCGTTAGTCATTTTTAGCTTCCTGCGATTCGAATTCGTGGGTCTAGTGCCGAGTACATCAAGTCGGCGACCAAGTTAGCTGTAAGGGCCATAAATCCCGTTATCAGGAATACGCCCATGAGTAAGTTTAGGTCGTAACTCGAAATAGCCTGATTGAACAGTGTTCCCATTCCAACCCAGCCAAATACACGCTCTGTGATGATCGCTCCTCCGATTACACCAGCGATGTCCACAACGATGATGGTGCTGATCGGAATGAGTGTGTTCCTGAAAGCGTGCCGCATGATTACGGTGCGTTCGTTGAGGCCCTTTGCCCTTGCAGTGCGGATGTAGTCCTGGTTTAGAACCTCGAGCATGGCGCCGCGGGTGAAACGGATGTATCCGGCAAAGGAGATCAGAGTGAGCGCGATTGTAGGCAGGAACATGTGCAGCAAAATGTCTAGCCAAGTGAACCAGAAGTTTTCAGTCCCCAGCAGCGGAGATGCTTGCCCAGTTGTTGGAACTGGTCGATAGTTGATGGCTTCGTGCTGCATGTAAGGCCACCAGCTTTGCATCAGCTTGTCAACGGCGAGCAAAAGCCAAAGTGCAATGGTAGTCAAGATAGAGGTGCGAGCTACCGCACGACGATCCTCCTTGGCAAACAGGTAGCTCACTGCCACCGCAAGCGCTCCTGACATTAGCAACATGAGACTGAAGCTGAATAGCCTGCCCGGAGAGTCAAATACTGTTTGGATAAGGGGATAAGCCAACCCCGCCAATAAGACCATGGCACCCGAAGCGTAAAGCGCTGATCGGTTTGAGAGTCCAACGGAGATGTAAACCAAGCCAAGAGCCAACGTTGCCCCAAGGCCAACAATCACTACTGGCCCCAGTCCTGGGGTGCCAAACCAACCAAAAGCGTTGAGTGCCGTCAGCAGGGACGCGCTGCTAACCGAAGTTACAGCGAAAGTAATGAGGACTTTCTTGCGAGTTCCCGAGACTATGCCTGCAACAGCGAAAGCCAAAATTATTGAAATGCCTACCAGCCAAGGAATAGTCACGGTCGGGGCCGTCATGGAACCATCTAGTTCTGAATATTTGGGGGCTAAAAAGTCATTAAAACCGATTGCTAAGTACTGCTTGAGCAAAACTGCCACCCAAAAGACCGGAAGTGAGTACATCAAGAAGGCTACAAAGGTCATTACGTAGTCAAATCGACTGTACTGACGAAGGGCCGATACAACGCCCATCAGGACACCCATAAGGATGGCCAATATCGTCGCGCCAATTACCAAGCGGAATGACGTTGGAATTGCAGCAACCACCAGGTCTAGGACCGGCTCTCCTGCAGCTCGGGACTTGCCTAAGTCAAACTGGCCGATAAACACCCCTAGCACACCTCGTAACCACAGGAAATAGCGAAGAGGCGGGGGGACATCCAGCTGCAAATCTCGAGTCAACGTCAAAATTTGCTGCTCCTTGGCCGGATCATTGCTCAGACGAAGGTCAGCCAGTGGATCTGCAGCATACGCGGCCAAATTGTAAATCATGAACGAAGACCCGAGCAGAATCACAAATGTGGCGCTCAGCCTTCTAAGAATGTAGAGAAGCAATTCAAATACCTTTGACTTAGGTCGGTTTCAGAAGAAGTGGTGACACCCAAATGGGTGCCACCACTCTACTGTTTTAGGTGATACTAACTAACTAGTACTTCCACTCCCAGAAGTTCCAAACCAAGTTTGGCGACAGTGGCGCTGGCTTGACATTCTTTAATGCCGAGTTGTGCGCGGTTGCAGCTGGGTGCTGGAAGATGGCGAGTGTAACTGCATCCTTCATCAAGAGCTTTTCAGCTGCAAGAATCTGTGAAGTCACCTGGGTTTCAGTTAGCTTGCCCTCTAGCTTCTTTAGGATCGGGTCTAGCACTGGGTTGTTGTACCCAATGAAGTTGTTAGCACCGTCCGACTGGAAGTTAGCGTTGGTTCCCGCCTGTGAGGTCGAAGTCGGGCACCATGCAAAGAATGCCGCATCGTACTCGTTCGAGGTTAGAGCGCCACCCCATGCAGTTAGACCAGGAGCCACTACATCAAAACCGGCCTTAGCGGCTGATGCGATGATTAGCTGGGCCTGTGCCGCACGGCGCTGGTTCGAAGGAGTTCCCCATAGCAAGTTAATCTTGACAGACTTGCTGCCATCCGCTGCGGTTGGGTAGTGCTTCTGAACTAGCTTCAGAGCCTTGGCAACGCGTGATGCTTCGTTTCCAGCACTGTAGTTCGACACACCGGAGCTCTTCACAACGGTGGAGTAGCCAGTCTGTCCAGGAAGTAGGAACACTGAGTTCACAACAACAGCCTTCGAGTTGATTGGCTTGATTAGCTTGTCGACAATGCTCTGACGAGGGACGGTTAGCAAGAATGCTTCACGTAGGTCACGAGCCTTGGCGTTCTTCGCTGCGTTGTTCGACACTGCAAATACGCCGTTGTACTCGGTCTCTTCACCTGCTCCTGCACCTAGACGTAGGTCAATGTGCTCGTAGCAAGCGTTGGTTCCACCCAATACAGTGACTCCATTTAGCTGCTTTAGCTGCGCCACTGCGTCTGCAGTTGCCTGACCCTGGTAGATGTCGATTTCCTTGTTAGCAAGAGCCTGAGCTGCCGCAGTTCCATCTGCAATCATGCGGAACACGATGGTCTTGATTCCGTTGGTCTTTGGGCCCGAGTTGTACTTAGGGTTCAATGCCAAGGTTAGGTTCTGGTCAGCGACAGCCGACTTAACGATATAGGCACCGTTGTCGACTAGTAGAAGAGGGTTGGTAGATGAGTTAACGGTCTTGATGTTGTAATTCTCAGACCAGATCTTTCCAAGCTTCTTGAGGTTTGCGGAATCGTAGGAGGTGAACCACTTCAAGAAGGTTGCCTTAGCAGACTTACCCTCCGCAGGAGTTCCAAGCTTGGTCTTGCCCTGAACCATCTGAACCATGGCGTGAACTGGACTAACGCCTAGGCCGGTGATCTCCCAGTCTGGCAAGAACTTCTTGTAGGTAACAGTCGCACTGTATCCATCTGCAGAAATCTTTGGAAGTCCAACAACGTTTTCGTCGTAGATTCCACCATATCCAACTGAGTTGAAGGCAGGAGTCGCACCGCTGTCAGCAGGATCACCAAGACCGGCCTTCTTAGAGTAAGCCGAAGAGGCTAGAAGGTGGCTCAGCATCATGTCTACAGCTGTGATCTCAGTACCGTCGGACCAAACCTTGCCCTTGTTTAGCGTGTAGGTAACCTGGAAGTTGCCAGCCTTGTTGTTTGTAATAGATACGGTTCCAAGGGTGGTGTTCTTCTTCAGATTTCTGTTGTTGTCGTAGTAGACAAATCCCATGCTGGTCACGTACTTGATGTCCGAGTTAATCGTGACGTTTGTGTCCGGGGTAGATGGGTTAAGTGATGTGACCAAGTTTGAGGTCACCAACACCACAGTTGACCTGGTTGCAGCTGCAGATGGCGAGATGCCAATTGCAGCCAAACCAACAACAGCGGCGGTCGCAACAATCGTGCGAATCGCGTGCTTCAGTTTCATACTCTCTCCTTTGAGTTAGGTGCCGTTTCCTATTCCAGCCGAAATTTCAAACCGCGGAAACTGCCTCGACTTTACACCCAATGTTTAATGTTTGAACACCGAAAATTAATTTTTTTCTAACGAAATGAAGTCCAGCCATTAGTCCACCCAGCTGGAAAGAATTTCACGATAATTTATTGGCGCACCTCGATAGACTCATTTACGTGATTTCCCGCTCAGATAAGGCCGCATTGGCCGCTATAGCGCTCTGGGCAACCTTGGCTCCAATGGGTTCAATACTTGGTGATTTGCCACCGTTTTTTGTGACCGGAACGGGTCTTTTGATTGGTTCCGTTTTGGCATTATTTGTCAGCCGCGGCCAGATCTCGAAATTAGCCGTACCTCCTAGCACTTTGCTAGTTGGAGTTGTTGGGCTGTTTGGGTTTCACGCCGCGCTCTTCTCGGCTCTTCAACTCGCTCCCCCGGTCCAGGCGAATCTGGTGAATTACCTCTGGCCACTATTTATCGTGGTTTTGACTCCATTGTTTTTCCCGGGAACATCACTGCGCTTGCGCCACGTAATGGCAGCGATTGTTGGATTTGCAGGTGCCGCCCTGGCGATCCTCTCCGGCGGGGAGATTACTAGCGGTGGGATGCTTGGATACCTATTCGCTTTACTCGCAGCGATTATTTGGGCCGGGTATTCGCTTCTAACTAAGAAGCTTCCTCATTTCGAGAGCTCGGCGGTTGGGGTTTTCGCTCTAGTCTCAGGAATTCTTGCGCTTCTTGCGCATCTGACATGGGAGGCACCTGTCAGCCCAACCACGACACAGTGGCTAATTCTTATGGCCATGGGCTTTGGGCCGCTGGGCGGAGCCTTTTACCTTTGGGATGTTGCAATTAAGACCGGTGATCCACAGCGAATTGGACTGCTTTCTTTTTTGACTCCACTACTTTCCACAACCCTGCTCCTATTAGTTACCGGTAAACAGCTCACCTGGCTGCTCGCACTGTCGGGAGCGTTAATAATTGGAGCTGCTTACTTTGGAAGTAGAAGTAAGGCCCAGAGTGTCTGAGAATTTCAAAAAGCTCTCGCTCGCACTCCCGGTCTACCTGCCATCCCTACTGTTTGAAGCAGCACTAAGCGCTCTCCTGCCAATCTTGCCTGCAACCGCAACCGAATATGGCTTAGACCTTGCTGCTGCCGGCGCAGTCACTGCAGCAGCAATGCTTGGGACCTTGCTCTTTGAGCTACCAGCCTCCACGATTGTGAATCGAATTGGTGAGAGAGCCTCGATGATCGTGGCGACCGTTATCGCGGCATTCTTTGGTTTCTTAGGTTTTCTAAATCTCGGCTACTGGCCACTGCTATTTATGGCCATGGGCTTTGGTGCGATGTTTTCGCTTTTTGGGCTATCTAGACACTCGCTGCTTGCAGCTCAGGTTCCGGTTAGTCACCGAGCCAAGGCAATGTCACTGCTGGGTGGGTCATTTCGCGGTGGCGCAGCGCTTGGTCCAATTCTTGGGTCCTTGGCGGTAGCCCAGTTTGGAACAGAGTCGGCTTACCTAGTTTCCAGCGCACTCTGCTTGGTAGCGATGGTTGCGGTCACCGCAGTTTCAAAAAACAAACTGCAGTCCCCTCCATCTGGACAACATGGAAATGTTTGGGAAGTTGCAAAACGGGAGCGCGCAAAGCTCCTCACCTTGGGCATAGCTTCCGCAATCATCTCTGCGGGTCGAACCATTCGAATGATTGGTTTACCACTTCTGGCGATTCAACTCGGCATTGATCCGGCAACCGCATCACTAATCTTTGGTGTCACCGGAGTAATCGACTTTGCACTGTTTTATGCATCCGGATTGATCATGAGTCGCTGGGGTAAGTTCTGGTCCTCTGTGCCAACCCTGTTGGCACTTGGTGTCTCTTATCTATTCGCGTTTATGGTTACCGACCTAAACACTTTCTGGATTCTGGCTTCTCTAACTGCGCTGGCTAATGCGGCGAGCGCCGGCATCAACATGGTGCTGGGCGCTGACCTTGCTCCAGATGGGGCGCGTAGCGAGTTCCTAGCAGCATTCCGAATGCTGACCTCCGGCGGTGTCGTCCTGGCTCCACTGATGATCACTAGCCTTACCGCCCTAATTGCCCTCCCAGCAGCACTTGCCATAACTGGGCTACTGAACTTCTATGGGGCCTTTCTATTCTGGAAGTACCTGCCGATTCATGCTCCTGACCGAAAGTCAGTCGACTAAGAAGCTCTCTGCGTTGGCGGTTTTGCAGATCATCCCTGGTAAATACCTGCCCAACGGGTCAACGTGACGGGCGCAAAGCATGATGGTCGATTTCACACCAATCACAGCTGAATCAACGCTCAGTATCACCAGCTGTCTGGCGCTTGGTGCATGGTCTAGAAAATGGGAGATTGCCCAAGCTAGCTTTTCTGGATCGGGGACACCTTTGGTTACGGCGCGATCATGTGCATATAGAAGGGCGGAATCCGCTACCCCTTGAATGCGGTTTTGTGCAATCAGTCCCAACGCCACCGCATAGCCGCCAATAAACAATGTGAGTATCAGAGCCAAGTAGCCCGCTATCAAGATGGCCAAACTGCCCCGGTCGTTCATGTTCTGGGCAGTCCCATGGTTTGAATTGCTCGGGCATTTCCCACTGAGACTTCTAAGGTGACAAGCGAGCAACTCAAGTTGCACCAATACCTATGCGAAACCTCCCTGGCTTCCCAGTTGCTGGCGAACAGCCTCACCGCATCCGCGACGGTTTCGCTAGGCCGTTGCGGGTTCTCAAGCATTGCTAGTCGCAACGCATGCCTAGCAATCGACTCGGCAGCCAGCTCATTGGATATCTGCAGGTAGACCGATGTGCCCAGGCCTATCGGCAATAGCAGTAGTGCAGTGAATGCAACCAGTTCTAGCGGGCTTGACCCTGAGTCAGAGGATCGCTTCATTCGCAGCGGTGACCTCCACGCTCACCTGAGTTAGTGCGGCGAGAAAGCCAAGCCCCGGCAATTGACCCTCGACTCGATAGCCGGTTGTCAGACCATCCGTCAATTCAGTCACTCGCACCGACACCATCGATGGCACTCGCTTCTTGATCAGCTTTAGTAGGTAGTCATTCTTTGACGAGGACTTGGCCAGCGCCGCTTGCTGCGATGCCTCGATTGCGGCATCTCTTATAACCAGCACATTCACCGCTGATAAGCCCAAGGCAAGCGTTGTCAAAGTCACCGCGGTGGCCAACGTGATGCCTGCCAAGGCAGCGATGACAGCGCTGCCGCGCTCATTCAAAATGAGACAACTCGATCCATCGCCTCATCGAACACTCCCTGCAGCGCTGGAGCTGCGAATGCCCAAATCACAACCACCAACCCCGCGGTCATGAGTGTGATTAGAACCCAACCCGGGACATCGCCCCGGTCGGAGTTGATTAGTTTCTTCATTTCTATCCTTTCGTTAGTAACCGGACTGCAATACAAGAAGCGAGGGGAAGATTGCGAATAGGACCGTGACTGGAAGAATCAAGAAGATGGTGGGGATCAGCATCTTGGTTTCGTTCTGGCCGGCTCGTCGGATCAGGTTCCGAATCACCTGGTGCTGAATCGATTGAGATAGTTGAGATATCTGGTGGGCGCTGGGAGTGCCGCGTTCGATAGAGATTTGTAGTTTCTGGCAGAACTCACTCAGTTCCGAAATAGGCACTCGCCTTGCAAGTTCCCCGAGCTCCTCAACCAGATCTGCACCTAGATCTAGCTTTGCCACCATCAGACCAAACTGCTCTCGCCAGATCCCACTGAGCCTTGGTTGCAGCCATCTAGTTGCCACTGACACCGGCAGACCGTTTTCCAATAGGAGTGCGAAAGCGCTAGTTACCGCAGCAAGCTGCAAATGCTCTTGGGCATAACTGCGCCTGGCTAACCGAGTTCGAAGATTTTGGAGCCAGCTACCAATACCTGCCCGAAACTTGGGAGCTGGTGGCGGCTGATGTGGGGCTAGCAGACGATCACTCAATGCCATTGAGCACCCGCCCAGGAACCGGCAGCCGGCCAAGACGATTCACCAGTGCATAGGCAACCAAGCTCAGGGCCAAACCTAAAATCAGAATCAAGGAACCCAGTTCGGTTGCGAAGGCTGCCTTGTTCTGGGGCAGTTGAACCAAGACCAAAGCCACCAGCCACGGAGCAAGCAGAGCAAGCTTTGCACTGGAGGAAACCCAGCCCTGCTTGGCTTGCAGTTGAGATAGCTCCCCCTGCTCTTTCCTTACCTGCACAGCGGCCCGTTGATATGTGATGGACATGCCCTGACCACCTAGTTCGCTGTCCAGTTCAATCAACAGTGCCAATAGGTCCGCATGTCTATTGGCAAAGCGCTTACGCATCAGCGGCATGAGTTGGTCAATCTCAAAGCCTTCGTCATACATAACTAGCAGTCCTAGAAATTCACCCCGCAGTGGCAATGGTCCCTGGTTGGCCAAGTACTCGAGTTGCTCTCTGAAACCAATACCGCTTATTGCACCGGACTGAAAAGTGTCGAAGACCTGTGGCCAGCTGGCATCAAAGGCTCGCTGTCTTGCCTCGCCCCGCAAGCGCAGAACCTCTAGCGAGATGACTAAGCCAAGTAGCGCCATACAGAGCGCCAAGCCCCAGACGCCGGTAAAGGCATATCCCAACAGCAAAGTCGTTATGGCAATGGCAGTGATAGCAAGTGTGATTTCGTGACTGCGTTCCAGCAAGCCCGCTCTGGCAAGTAGCTCGCTATAGAACCTCACTTGTGACCTCCAGGATCTCGGAGACAATTCGTGAGCCGTCGGGAAGCCGCTTGCAAAAGACGACAAGGTCAAAGGCTCCCAGCACGGTTGGGCGCAAAAATTTATCGGTGATGTTCTCGCCCGCTAGTAGCGGCAGTGTGAGTAGTTTTTGGAGCGCCGCCTTTGCGGAATCGGCATGCAAAGTGCACAGACCCGGGATGCCCGAGTTCAATGCCACCAGCATGTCCAACGCTTCCGCTCCCCTGACCTCGCCGATAACCAAGCGTGATGGCCGCATTCGCAGCGATTGCTTCACCAGTTCACGAAGGCCTATTTCTCTGGTTCCTTCAGCTGTTGCGGGTCTAACCTGCATGGCAACCCAGTCATCGTGCTCGATGGCCAGCTCGAAGGTGTCCTCGCAGGAGATCAGGCGCTCATGCGGTTCAAGTTCGGCAAGCAGCGCTGTGAGCAGTGTGGTCTTGCCAGCCTGGGTGGCACCGGCAATCAAAATGCTCTGCTGTGAAGCCATGGCACTTTCGAGCCTTGTGCGCTGGGCGGCTTTCAAGGAGCCCAACCCTTCAAGTTCGCCCAGCGTGATGCGGCCCGAGCGAAACTTTCGAATATTCAGAGTCCAGTTCTCTTTGGTGAGTTCTGGGATAACCACGTGCAGTCTCGAACCATCCGGCAGATTCGCATCTACATAGGGCGTTAGTCGATCTACTCTTCTACCGGAATAAGCGAGCATTCGCATGGTGATGTTTCTTACTTGAGCTGCCGGCAAATCAAGCTCAACGATGTGATGCTGATCGGAAAAGTAGTGGATCTGTCCTGGCCGATTGATCCATATTTCTTCAATGCGCGGATCATCCAGATAGGGCTGGAGTGCCCCAAACCCAGATAGTTCTCGCTTTGCTAAAGCCTGAAGTTCAGCCTCTTCGATAGGTCCCGGTGCGCTCTCGGCCAATTCGTCTACCGCTTGCGAAATAGCTGACTCAACGCCGGCATCTTGAGTAACAACGAGCTCTCTGGCTCGCTTTACCAAGTGATTTAGGGTCGACATGCAGGAAGTTTTTCAACCCTTAGATTTTCCTGCTTGGGGTTTTCCACAGCGCGAAAAATCCGCTAAGCTATCTCAGTTCCATGCGGGTGTGGCGAAATTGGCAGACGCACCAGATTTAGGTTCTGGCGCCGAGAGGCGTGGGGGTTCAAGTCCCTTCACCCGCACAAGAAAAAACCCTGAGATTGCTCTCAGGGTTTTTCTTTTTAACTCAATTAGCTTTTGCTGACCTCAACAGTGTTGCGGTTGTGGTCAATCTCTAGGCGGTATGGTCCACGGTGAAGTACCTCTACCCCATTGCCACCTTCAGGCTTGATGCCAAGCTCTGAGGCGATCTCGGCAAAGAAGCTCTTCTGCGAATCCAGGGTTAGCTCGGTGCCCTGGTACCAGGCAGTCGAAGTTCCAAGGTTTCTTCTTGCAATCGCAACAGAGCCATCGACATCGGTGTCCTGGAAACCTGCAACTAGCTCTGCGCCATTGAGCCTTGAGAGCTCGGTCCATAGCGTCGCCGTTAGGCCATTTGTCAGAGTGACGGTGGCCTCGGGGCGAAGAGGGTAGAACTCTTCGACGTAAACGCCGATTACGTTCTTGACCAAATTGCCACCGTAGCCATCAAGCTTCACGCGACCGGTGCGGTTGGAGATGTTGGAGTAGTAACCAACCACCAGGTTGCCGCCAGAGGTTGCGTAGTCAGTGAAGGTCTTTTCTTCCTGATCCGTCAGCATGTGAACCATTGGCATTAGCACCATGTCGTATTGCTTCAGGGTGGCAAGATCAGCGTAGGCAGGAACGAAGTCAACCTGAATGCCTAGCTCCCACATTGCGCGGTACCACTTGGCAACGGTCTCTGGGTAGCTCATATCCTCGGTTGGCAT
>Ga0079301_1001375_pt1 | contig 11238 bp, 9 predicted proteins | sample Wag4_2014_7_11_3_FD_74797 | JGI IMG/M metagenome (GOLD analysis project Ga0079301, IMG submission 74797) | Fresh water mixed with fracking chemicals microbial communities from Ohio, USA - Utica-2 Time Series FC 2014_7_11 | ecosystem: Engineered > Industrial production > Chemical products > Input...
GTCTTGCATTTGGCGCTGTACCACTCGCGCGCCAGGCGCTCGAAGGTGTTGTTGGCTGCCTCTAGCTCGGCTGCTTTCTGGGCTTGTTTGGTTGCCAGAACACTCCCGCCTTTCGCAGTGTTGTCGCGCAGTTCGCGAACTTTGCGGCGAGCCTGTTCACCGGTCAGTTGGTGGTCGCCAGCGCCGTAACCGCCAAGACCTAGCCATGACCACTTGCCATCCGCCTTCTTGTAGCGCAACTGCCAAGACTTCGAGCCGTCCGGCTTAACGCGAAAGTACAGGCCGTCACCATCCAGCTCCCGGTATTCCTTTGGTTCAGGCTCCAAGCTGGCAAGCACGGTATCGGCCAGCGGACGCCGCTTGATCTGGCTGCGCTTCACTCGTGTATCCCATCGGTTCACTCTTTGTCAAAGGATACACGGCGGGATACACAGTGGGCAATTGTATAGGGGCGCATGTAGGGACATGCAGATACAAGAAACCCCGCACTGGGCGGGGCTTCTAAGGGTGTTTCCAGTCATGTGGGAGCATGTGGAAACTTGCATTTGGTGGAGCCGGGGGCTTTATAACTATCTTTATAAAGTATTGATTTAAAATGATATTCGTATTGGCTCCTTGAGAAATGCCCCCATAGATGCCCCCCGTTGGAAAGCTCCCGATGAATGGTCGATAGGGAGTTGAACTGGCGTCCTTTGCTGATGGTTCTGCCTGCCGACCTTAGGGCATCAGATGAGGATGCGGCGTGACATCTTGAATGATGCGCGTGCCTGTGGTCTTATCAGCTGGAGGTCTTATGCAGAGACCTGCCACCCGCTATAGCGAACCCTCGTAGGGACTGCAATCTTTCTATTCATACGTTGACTCTGTGCTGCTAGCAGCCTTGTCGGTATTCGCGGGTGATGCCTCTCTGGCTGCGTAAGCACGAAGGGTTTCGTATGAGCAGCTATACCTCTCGCCTACAGCGCCATCTAAAGAATCACGCCAAGCAGCTCCGCTATGTTGCCGATACCAGGCACAGCGAAGCTTTGGACATCGCTGCGGCCGACTTCGGATTCTCTGGTTGGAAGCAGGCCACCGCCCATATGGCCATGGCTGAAATTCGGATACGAGGCGCGCAAGCGTCGTTTGCCAGCGAGGTTGCTCGCCTGGCTGCAGAACTGCGTGTATTACCTGGCTATCCGTACCGGCTAGAAGATCGTACCGGTGTGAGATTTGAACCGGCTGACAAGCAACAAACCGAAGCAGTAGCCAAGCGCTTGGTGTTGCTCCAGCTATTCGAGGACATTCATGCACCCAAGGGGCTCTGCCATTCAGTTAGTGCTCGGCTCTGGTTCCGTGCACCCATGCTGTTCGATGACGCCGCTGAGATCTGCCAGCGTGCTCCTTGGAAAATCAGACGCCTTTCGCTCGCACTGATGAATGAGCCCAAAGCTTCTGAAAATTCGTGGCTACATGTCCAGCCTCCAACCCCAGAAGTCGCGCGCATTACGATTATCGAGTACCTGCATGCATTGCATTCAATATCCGTGATCCGTTCGTTGACTGGGTCTCCTGAGGAAGTTGTTGGGCACCCAGGGTTCAAAGAATTTGCCGGTTTTGCATTGAATGCCCTGCTGGCCGGTAAGGAGTCTAAAGAGGCTCTCCTTAGGTTGCTGGATCACGCGGGAATCAGCGGCTGGGTAAAGGCAACCTCTAGTCTCATCGATCCCAAACGATTGTATTGGGTCGGACGCCAGGAGTCGGAGAGCCTGCAATCCAATCAAGGCGTATCGATGGTGATTGGACCCGCCTTACACCCACGCCTACGCAGGCCACTGAACTCGCTATCACACGAAAAGCATGAAGAAATTTCCACTGCTTTGGCGCGTGTCGGCAAGCTTGTCCAAGGCAAAGCAGGCTTGGAGCGCAACCTCAGCGAGATCCGTGAAACCCTGGCTGGCTGGATGGCTTTAGAAATTGGTGGCCAGGAAAGGGCCAACAAGTGCTATTTCAGTATGTACCGCGCTTACCGGCCGGTGCCATTCCTTGCTCCGGCAGAAGAGGTATCTGCTCGCACCGCCATTCAGACTATCCGAGACTGCATTGAAGCTGGCTACGAAAATTGCATGCCACGATCAAGGTTGCTGACTCAGGTTATTCAGCTGCAAAAGAAATTCGACCGTTGGATGGAGAAAACTGAAGGCCACTGGCTGAAGACCTCTCACAAGCTACCGATGGACTCGATTGGCTTAGTGGCCATCGACCCGAAGCATGAACTCTCGCTCGACTCTGAGTCTGTCTGGAAACAAACGACGATCATGGGAGGCAGCAGGGAGGCCGATTTAATCGCTGCGGTCCGGCCACTCCTATTCAAATCATGGAGGGAGGAAGAGGAGGGCATGGGTTATGACTTCAATGCAGCAGACCCAGATAGCGAGCAGTCGATTCTTGAGCATCTGCATGATCTTGCTTTCTATCGCTACACGGGCGCAGCGCTGACACGTGCGCAATATGAAAAGGAGGTGCGCAAAGCCTTCTATTTCGAGCCTGAGCATGTCTGGTTCAAGCAACGAAAAATCAGATGAACTGGGCGTCAGGGTATTTGATTCCCTGTGGGTATCATTCGGGTCATTTGATTGAGTATTTTTCGAGGGAGCGCACCAAGGGCTCACTGCATCGCCCCTAGGTTTATAGGCACACTCGAGCGGCTGCTTGATGCGACAGGCTGAAATGGGCCAGGAGCAGTCATTCGCTCAGGGCTGCTTTCGAGCGTCGAAGCGGGCGCCATCGCCAATCCGGCAGTAGAATCTACGCACATCATTAATAAACTGAATTCATGAAATTTCACCCTGATGGTCCCTCGATACCTGACATTCTGCTGGAGCGTTGTGATGCTGGCCGCGTAGTGTTTCTGTGCGGTGCCGGAGTTTCACTTCCATCAGGGATGCCGACTTTTGTTGGCCTCACTCGGCACGTCATAGAGTTCTATGATCCGCCCGCCGATTCAGAAATCATGGCCGCATTTCAACCATGGCTGGATGATCAATCACCTGCGGCAGCGAACGTTCCACTCGACCAGATCTTTAACCTCCTTCAACTTGAGTACGGAAAGGATGAAGTTAACACCCTGGTTACAGAGCGGCTGAGTGCTTCCCTAGCAAACACAGATTTTGGGCGTGAGCACGGCTTGATCAAACGGATCTCTTCGAGCCAGAGCGGCGTGCCGCAGATTGTCACGACGAATTTCGATCGCTTGTTTGAAGTAGGGCAGAAGGGAGAGGAACTGGCCCTGCATGTGCCGCCCGCGTTCCCCGACTTGCACTTCGGATCGAAGATAGAGGGAATCACGTATCTACACGGGCGACTGGCGGAGGCCGCCGCTGAAACTCATCCCTACGTCCTGAGCAGCGCGGACTTTGGGCGTGCCTATCTCTCAGAGGGATGGGCTACTAACTTCATCCGGCACCTCCTCGAACGGTATACCGTCGTATTGGTCGGCTATCAGGCAGAAGACCCACCAATCAAATATCTTCTTCAGGGTCTCAACCATGATGGCCAGTACGATCGTTCTAAGCTCTATGCCTTTGACCGTGGGCTTCCAGAGGAGATCGAAGCCAAGTGGCGTGACCGCGGTGTCACAGCCATAGCCTATTCCGATCATTCGGACTTATGGAAGAGCATCGACGCCTGGGCAGACCGTGCTGACGATCCGCGTAGATGGCGTGCATCCATAATCGCTAAAAGCCAGCAGGATCCGAAGGGCCTAGCCCCTCATGAGCGTGGCCAAGTTGCTCATGTCCTTCGCACAGTGCATGGGGCGAAGTTGTTCGCGGAGACTGATCCGGCACCTCATCCGGAATGGGTTTGCGTAATGGATGCAAATGTCCGTTCAGCCGAGCAGAGCCGCGGCTATGGCGACGATGCAGAAGTCTTCGATCCTTGGGCCGCCTATGGACTCGATGAAGATCTGAAGGATATTTCTGAGGATGATCATAGGCAGGGTGTCAGCAACGACAACCTCCTAGTCTGGCGCGACGAAGACGACAACCCACACGAGTTTCATCGGCTGGGTGGGCGACAGGCTGAAGGTTTCGAGGCGACTCCGAAAAGGCTTTGCCATCTCATTACCTGGCTGAGCAAGTCCATTGATAGCCCTGTTCTGGCTTGGTGGGCCATCCGACAGAGCGGACTGCATCCACGACTACTGCAACAGTTTGAGTGGCAAGTGGAGCACTCGGGGGCTCTCCACGAACATGCGCGCCATATCTGGCAGCTGATCCTCGAATACCATCGAGACCCTCGCAATCGTCAGTGGAATGGCGACTGGTTCGGATTCAAAAAACGGCTCCAGGCGGAGGGATGGACGGCCAGCGTCCTCCGAGAACTCCGTAGGATTTCGACGCCGCGATTGGAGATCAAACGACCGTTTGGCCTGGGGAAGGCTAGACCGCCATCAGCACTCTGGGAGGGAATCCATTTCAGGGACCTTGGTGAATGGGAAGTTGTGCTCCTTGAGCGGCACAACGAGGATCTAGACGTCCCCGATGATGTATTGCCACAGGTAGTAGGCATCTTGGAAGAACAGCTAACTATTGCCTCAGGGCTGCTAGGAGATATCGAGACCGCCTACTTCCAGACTCCGACCTGCTATCCAGGCCGTGAGGTTGAAGGGGAAGAGCACGTTACCAAAGCCGCGGAGGTCGTGAAGTGGTTCATTCGCCTTTTTGACCGAATGGCCGCCAAGTGGCCAGAACTGGCTAATGCACATGCAGCGACCTGGCCTCTCGCAGACATTTTCTTTTTTCGAAAGCTGAAGCTGTATGCATTCAGCAAAGTAAATGTTTTCGAGGCTGACCATGTAGCCGAAGAGCTCTTATCCCTAGATCAAGAGGCATTCTGGGACACCGATGTAGATCGAGAGCTTCTTTTCCTACTAGTGGATCGATGGGGAGAGTTTTCTCAGGAGAGCCGAGATCAACTCACAGATCGCATCTTGGCAGGCCCCGATCAGCCCTCTCATTGGTCTGACGAAGAGTTCCCTGCACTGCGGAATGTGGGCGCTGCCAGATACGCTCGATATCTTGAAGTACAGGGATGTGAACTAAAAGAAGATCGAAGTGAACAGCTTGCAGAGATGATAAAAAGCATTCCAGGATGGAACGACGGTTGGGCAAGCTCGACGGTGATCGAACGGGGTTCTCGAGGAGGCTGGGTCGGTACAGACGAGAAACCAGATGTACTCATAAGCCTTCCCGTAAACGAGGTGGCCTCCAGAGCGAAAGAAGACCTGAAGCGCGACTTTGACAGCTTCACCGAGAAGCGACCCTTCACTGGTTTGGTGAAAGCCAATCCGCGAAAGGCACTCTCAGCACTGACGATTGCAGGAAAAGCCGGGGACTACCCTGAGGCACTCTGGTCACCCATGATCAACGAGCTTCCTGCAGACATCTCGCCTAGGCTGAGACGGGTATTCCTGAATCGAGTAGCGCGACTCCCACATGAGGTGATCGCTGGATTGCGCCATACCTTGGGCCGATGGCTCGAGAAGAACGTGGTCGTGGTCCTTGAGTTTGATGATGGTCTCGGTTGGGCAGTCTACGATCACATTGTCGATGGTATCTTGAACGGTGGGGCAGATGCAGCGAAGAGCGGTCTGGGGGAAGTCCGCAAAGGTGGAAAAATTATTCAACAATCCCGGCGCACTCTCAGCCACGCGATAAATGGCCCCGTCGGCATGTGCACTGAGGCCCTTTTCCATGCAGTCCCTGGAGATGAACAGGAAGCCGGCTCCCTAATCCCTGATTACATAAAGTCTCGCTTCGATCGCCTACTCACAGCACCTGGTGAGGGTTCAGATCATGCTGTGTCGATAGCGAGCCGCAAACTGAACTGGCTCATGTTCGTTGATCCCACCTGGACAGAGGAATGCCTCATTCCAATGTTGGCATTTGATCATCCTTCTTCGGAATCTGCGTGGAGCGGTTTTCTTCACGGCGGGCGAGTGCCTAGGCCGCCATTGGCAACGATCATCAAGCCGCTTTTGCTTCGCCTCATACCCTGGATCGAAGGACTTTCTTGGGATCGCGATTTCTCAAACGTAGTCGCCCAGTGGCTTGGCTACATGCGGGCTTTTCACCCGAATGAACCGAGCGGCCTTTCACGAGGTGAAATGCGATCGGTCTTACGAGCGATGCCGGACGATACTCGGAACCGGTTCATTTCCTGGCTGGGCCAGGTTGGACAGAAAAACGAGAACGGCTGGGCCGAACTCGTCATCCCTTTAATCAACCAGGACTGGCCTAGAGAACGCCGATACAGAACCACTGCATCAATGAGGGCATGGATTGGCCTGCTTGATGATACCGGTGATAGTTTTCCTGCCGTCTACGACGCGGTGAAGATTTTTCTGGTGCCAGTGGAGACAAATGATCAACCGTTCTACCGGTTCACCCGGGAGCTCGCTGATGAGAAACCAATTACCGCTCGATTCCCTGAGACGACTTTGGACTTGATGGACAGAGCTACACCTCAGGTCCTCACCCGACCGCCGTACCAGTTGCCCAAGGTGCTAGAGATAATTGTGGAAAGCGAACCTAACCTGGCATCAGATCCACGCTATTTGCGCCTTATCGAACTTGTTGAGCGAAGCTAGATCCCTATCTTCTCGACCAACAAGCCAGTGACGACCCCAGACTTCCTGGTATTCGATGACTGCTCTTGGCCGGTTAGCGACGGCCTGGCCTCGACCGTCGCGGTGCATTGCATTGTCAAACCTCGGTCTGCTCCGCCATTTCCAAGGCGTCATCGACCTCAATCCCCAGATATCGAACGGTGCTCTCCAGCTTCGTATGGCCGAGCAGCAGTTGAACCGCCCGCAGGTTTTTCGTCCTGCGATAGATCAGTGATGCCTTCGTACGTCTCATTGTGTGAGTGCCATACATTGCTGGATCAAGGCCAATGGCTTTCACCCAGCCTTTAACGATACGAGCGTATTGACGAGTTGATAGATGCTCTGAGGTATGCAGCCGGCTCGGGAAAAGGCAGTCCTCGCTGCGGAGCTTGGCTTGATGTATCCAGGCCGCGAGAGCAGACCGTGTTTGCTCAGTGATCTCGAACTGCACTGGCCGCTGCGTTTTCTGCTGCCTGGGGGTGCCTGGCAGATGGCCCTGGTTACGTTGGCCACTTCTAGGCGCACCTGGTGCCACCTAGTAAGCTCGGCCGCCCCCAGCCAGCAATCAACCCGGAGATCAGCATGATTGGAGCAAGGACACGATATTCGCTCGTTCAGTTTCTTGGCCTACAGGAACCCGACGTTACCCGAATTCTGCTGCAGAAATATAATGTTCCGGATGTGTCATTACCTCCATTGCAGTTGCTGCGAGCGCTGGAAAGTGTGCTGCTATCGCTTGATGAACACACCACAATGCAGGTTCTTTCCGAGGTAGTGGCATCAGATGGTGATCTGCGAGCCAGAATCAATCCGAAATATCGGTTTGATGAGCGTATGGCCGACTTGACGCAGTGCTTGCTCTTGGATGGCTACCTAGTCCAAAACAAAAAACTGGTCCTAACGGATCCATCGATTGCTGGTGCCTCACCTGTTGAGGATGACCTGATCCAGGCACTTAGTAATTGCGGGGCACCAAGAAAGGCGGAAATCATCGCCAGAATCAACGACTCGGCAAGTACCTTCAGGGCCAGCCCACCTGATTTCAATGCCACTCTGGTGCACGCCCGAGTTGCACTGGAGACCTTGGCCGCTGATATAGCTGCAAATGCAGCTAATCGGCAGGCGACACCATCACCATATGACCCAACTAAATGGGGTGAGGTAATTGCCTTTCTGCGTAAGTGCGGTGAGATCTCGCTGGAGGAAGAGAAAGGATTGGCCGGGGTATATGGCTTCCTGAGCGTCGGAGCCCACCGTTCAGTAGGCATTCCGCAAGACCAGATGACCCGTCTCGGCCGGTCATTCGCTCTCAATATGTGTTGGTTCCTGCTCAAGAACCATCTGGAACGAATCAAATAAACGCAGCCATCTCAGTTCGGATGAAATCCCCAAAGCTGCCCGTGACCCATTTGTTGAGGTCGATGACGAGCTTGGCGTGCTTGAAGTCTTTTATGTTCCTGGTAACTACGGGGATGTCCATTGCCCACTGGCCATAGTCGATATCGGTCTGGTTCTGCAGAAGGCCTGTGGGGCGAGTGGCGGTGCCAGAGCTTCCCCCGAGTTTCTTGTGCTTTGAGTCATCGGCAACGTAGGCCTGCCCTTCAAGACTGCCGATGTACCCTCCTCCAATGACCTCCCCGTTGGTCTGAAGGTCACCAAACCCGCCAGAGCCTGCATCCGGATCATTCAAGTCGCCAAGCACAAACCACTCAACAGGAGTTGCAGCCAGATTGGCCAGCTGTTTAGTCGCGTAGGCATTGGTCGCACGAGCGTCTGCAGACGTGTGCCCTTTAGGAGGTATTTCCATCTCACCAAGGCGGCTGATAGTGAAATGCAGGTCAGTACCTGCCTCAGCTCGAAGATCGACCTGGCGATCCTTTAGAAAGTCCCATGCGTTGTTATCGAGGAGGACTGTTTGCTTACCCATCAAGTCAATTCCATTTTTTGGGAGTCTGGATGACGTTACCTGAGCCGCCCCCGACTTGGTAGACACTCGATACTCGCTTCTGGCCCGTTTTGGCCTTTGGTAACAGCCAGCTTTTGGGCGGTTCTTGCCTGATGCTACTGACGACTTCCGGCCAGAAACTGACTTTAAAATGCGTCTATCAAAATGTATGCGACTCACTTGTCAGCAACCGGCTGGAGAGCAAGTCGCTGCACTTGCAGCGAATGGGCGAGCGCACCTGATTCTCCGGACTACAGGTGATTCACCCGCAGCTGTATCTGCAGGCAGATACCCTTTACACGAAATAAATCGAGTGTAGAATCGTGCTTAACGAAATCAGCGTGAGTGAGTACCATGCCGCAGCCCAGTCGGAATACCATTGCTGACTTGATCATGCAAAACATCCCTCGTGACCTCCTGCTGGGCATTGAGGAAGGCCTGAATGTGGGCGCGGAACGAGCATTCTCGGCTGCCAAAAGCATGCACACCGGCCATGTGAAACACGCGGTTGGCCAAATGCGTGCCTTTCACATGAACGAGACGTTCAACGACGCACTGGTCGCTGGCGGAGCTAACCCTACTCCGATCAAGGGCAACAGCCTCGTTGTTGGGCGCGCTGGCATGCTGACGTTGAGTCGTTTTAACGTCTCCGCCCGCACTTGGAACAACGGTCGCCGTAGCGCAATGCGCCGTCAACTTGCCCTGGCAAACCAAGCGATTGAGCAACTGATTCAGCCCGGACTCTTCGCTCCGACCCCAATCACCCAAGCAACGGTTTTCTTCGTGGCATCGTTCAGTGGTTCTATGTCGTTCGAGCCTGAGACCCCGCAAACGATCTACATCGCTGTGCCTGACAAGGACATGAAATCTTGGATTTTCCAAGAGCCTCTTGAGCGGTTCTGCTCACGTTACTTCGAAGTCGAAAACCCTGTTCAGCCAGACACGGCTCAGCCCAAGCTCAAGCCGGGCGTGGCTGCGGAAACGCGGAAAAATCAGTCATGAGTCGCGGGGTCAATGGATTCCAATCGGGCCGCCTGAGTCAAGCTCTCGCGGCCCGCCGTCTTCCTCAAGTTCAGCTCGCCGCGATGATCGGTGTGTCGCCTGCGACTGTCAGCAAATGGCGCGCAGGGAGCCAAGATCCCGAAGCCGATGCGCTTGAGCGTCTCGCCTCCGTTATCAATGTAAGCCCTGAGTGGTTTACCCGACCATTGCCGGCCAAGGTGTCTCTCCCTCTGTTCCGAAGCAACGCTTCGGCACATGTTGCCGCCCGACAAATGCTGGAGGCTCGGCTGGAGTGGGCTCAGGACATCTGCATCGCCCTTGAGGAGTTCGTGGACTTCCCTGAGGTAAAGCTTCCAGTTCGACGCTACGAGTCGCCCGAGCAGATCAGCGCTTCGGATATCGAAGAGGCTGCTTGTGAGTGTCGAGATCTTTGGGGGTTAGGTCGACGAGCTATTCCCGACCTTGCACTAGCTGTAGAGGGTGCTGGGGTAATCCTCGTTCGCGAAGAAACCGGCATCGCGCCTATCGAAGGATTATCTGCGTGGAGTGAAGCTCTACAGAGGCCGATGATTCTGCTATCAGCAGACAAGGCGAATGGGTTCCGCAGCCGATTCGACCTTGCTCATGAACTTGGTCATCTGGTGCTCCACAAAGGCATAGAGCGCGCTACTGATCCAGTTCGGTACAAGCAGATGGAAGATCAGGCGCATCGTTTCGCCGGGGCTTTCTTGCTGCCTGCTGAGACCTTTGCGGCTGAGGTGAAGTTACCGGCCACCTTGGATAGCTTGCAGCTACTCAAGCAGCGTTGGGGGGTCTCGGTGGCTGCTATCGTGATGCGCCTTCATGCTCTGGGAATGATCGACCAGGACGAGAAATCGCTTCTGTTCAAACGTCGCTCTGCTCGCTGGGGTGTGAAGTCCGAACCAGGTGACGATGCTCGTTCTCCTGAGCAGCCTCGACTCCTCAAGAGAACCATCGAGCTTCTCGCTTCGTCAGGCGTTCTGCCTATTGAGGCCGTCCCGAATTACATCGGGCTTGGCGCATTTGATATCGAGCGCCTGACAGGCCTTTCTGAAGGCTATCTGTCTCAAAGTGGAGTTGTGCTGCCCCTGACTAAGCTGAAGGCCAGCGTTGCCCGCGATGCATCACCTGCAGCGGCTGAAGGCAGCGCGACAGTTCTGCCTTTTAACCGGCGCTGAGGCACAGATAGGCATCCGACGTTATGTGGATGCCTTTTTCTGCCATGCAGCAACTTGGCTCGATTTAAGTCGGTATCGACACCAGCACAAGTCGAATGCTTGAGCTTGATAAGCCTTTGTCTAAGGCGCGCATCATCGGAACGCCGAGACCAAGATCTTTCTCGCTGAGCCCAACTATGACACCGGCCTCCACTGGGGGCTCGTGTCGCTCACTGGCTGGCCCCCTGTTGGTCATCCCGCGCATGGCTCAGGAATAATAGCTTTTGCGCCAGCGAGGTCCTTCGGTAATGAGCATCGGCGGGCCATCCCCAAAAGGTTCAAGCCCCTTGAAATAGGGGACGATAGAGAATTCGGAAAAAATCGTACGCTAAGCTTCGCGAGTTCTTGTAACCAATTCATTGTTTTTTCAATGGATGAAAGAAAATGGCGAAAGCTATTTGACA
>Ga0079301_1001376_pt1 | contig 11223 bp, 10 predicted proteins | sample Wag4_2014_7_11_3_FD_74797 | JGI IMG/M metagenome (GOLD analysis project Ga0079301, IMG submission 74797) | Fresh water mixed with fracking chemicals microbial communities from Ohio, USA - Utica-2 Time Series FC 2014_7_11 | ecosystem: Engineered > Industrial production > Chemical products > Input...
TCCATCCGTTGGGAGGCGCTCGAGGCCAATGGAGGCGATGCGCGCCCTACGCCGTTTTCTGCGGCGACGGACCGTGCGCGCTTTCCGCGCTTGCCGCAGATCGACTGTCACATCACCTACACCAATGAGCGCACGCACGAGCTGATCCGCGCCAACATTCATCGCGCGCCGATGTATGCCGGCCGCATTCAAGGCGTGGGGCCGCGCTATTGCCCGTCGGTCGAGGACAAGGTCATGCGCTTCGCCGACAAGACGCGCCATCAAGTCTTTCTCGAACCAGAGAGCCTGAACTGCGAAGTCATCTATGTGAATGGTGTCTCGACTTCGCTGCCCGGCGAGGTGCAAGAGGAGATGCTGCGCACGATCGCAGGGCTTGAGCAGTGCCGCTTCCTGCGCCACGGGTACGCCGTGGAGTACGACTTCGTTCAGCCGTTTCAGTTGGACGACACATTGCGTGTGCGTTGCGCCGAAGGCCTGTGGTTGGCGGGCCAAATCAACGGCACATCCGGCTACGAAGAGGCAGCAGGCCAAGGCCTGATCGCCGGCGCCAATGCGGCGTTGTGGGTGCAAGGCAGGGAGCGTTTCGTGCTCGGGCGTCACGAAGCGTACTTGGGTGTGATGGTGGATGACTTGATCACCTCCAATCCCACGGAGCCTTATCGCATGTTCACGTCGCGCGCCGAGCATCGCCTGCTGTTGCGCGCCGACAATGCGCAAGAACGCTTGACGCGCCGTGCCCATGCACTGGGACTCGTGCAAGACGACGCTCTGCACCGCCTAGATGCCCGTCAAGCGCACAAGGATGCGGCTCTGCGCCTGTTGCGCACGACGCGTTACGAGGGCAAGTCACTGGCAGAGTGGATGCTGCGTCCCGAGTGCGGCTGGGAGTCGCTTGCTGTCCAGCATGAGGCGTTGCGCACGCTCGACATGCCGCTCGATCTTGGCGAAGCGGTCGAGAACGATCTCAAGTACTCCGGCTATGTGGAGCGCGCGCAGAAGAATGTCGAGCGTCTTGCGCGCCAAGACGAACTCGAGATCCCGTCGGATCTGGAGTACCGCGATTTGAAGGGCATCTCGAACGAGGCCCGCGACAAGCTGTCGCGTTTGCGCCCGCGTACGCTGGGTGCGGCGGCTCGCATTGCCGGCGTGCGCCCGCCGGATGTGGCCTTGCTTGCCATTCACATCGAACGGCGGCGGCGTGAAAGCTCGAGCGGCCTGCCGCGTATGTGATCTTCTATGCAAGCACCGCAACTACAAGCCACTGTTTCGGCCAAAGATCCTGGCGTCGCGCTCGTGCTTGAACTGGCCCCGGGACTCCTGTGCCAAGTTTGGGGCCTGGGCAACATCTACGCGGGTCGCATCACCCGCGGCCTAGTGATCATGCTCGGCTACTGGTTTGTACAAGCCATCAATGTGCTGTTGATGTTTGTACTCGTCGGCTTCGTCACGGCGTTCGTGACCTTCGTGGTCACCGCCGTCGTCTCCAGCGTGCTGGCGTACAACGCAGCGCGCTCGACGCTCACGTACCCTTACGCAACAGCACTGTCTTGATGGTGTTGAACAAAATGGACAGGTCGAAGAGCAGCGACTGGTTCTTGATGTAGAAGATGTCGTACTGGAGCTTCCGGACCGAATCCTCAAAGGTCGACCCGTAGCGGTAGTTGATTTGCGCCCAGCCCGTCAGTCCGGGCTTCACCAAGTGCCGCTGGTTGTAGTACGGGATCTTCTGCGACAACTCGGTGACAAAGTGCTCGCGCTCCGGCCGCGGTCCAACGAGCGACATCGACCCTGCCAGCACATTGAACAGCTGCGGCAACTCATCGAGACGCGTCTTGCGAATGAAGCGGCCCACCTTGGTGATGCGCGGATCGTGTTCCGTGGCCCACACCGGCCCCGTCAACTTCTCCGCATCGCTGCGCATGGAGCGGAACTTCATCAAAGTGAACTTCGAACCGTCTTTGCCTACGCGCTCCTGCGTGAACAACACCGGCCCAGGTGAATCGAGACCGACCGCAATGGCGGTGGCGATCATCAGCGGCCATGTCACGCAGAGCAGGATGGTCGCGATGATCAGGTCGAGCAAGCGCTTCGCCACACGCGATCCAGTGCTCTGCTCAAAGCCCTCGCCAAAGATCAGGTAGCTCGGTCGCAGAGCCTCGATCGCGACCTTGCCGGTGATGCGTTCATAGAGCGATTCCTGCTCCAGCACATGAATGCCTGCAAGGCGGCACTGCAACAACTGTTCGGTAGGCAACTGTCCGCGCCGGTCTTCCATCGCCACCGCGACGACTTCGATGCCTTCGCGCCTCACATAGTCTGCGAGGTGGATACCACTGCCATTGCGCTCCAAAGCAGGACGCACATAACTTTGCGTCTGGCTGCGATCCACGCGGGGTACAACGCTCGTCGTGCTGCTGTGCTCGCCGCGGTCAGCAGCCCCGCGATCCTCTGGCACGGGAAGGATTCCCACGAGTGAATAGCCGGTATCCGGTCGCTCCACGATTTCGCGCGCAAGCTCATGCGCCGCATCACCCGAGCCCAACACCAACAAGCGTTGCGCGAAGCGTTCTTGTTGCAGAACCGCGTGGAATAGCGAGCGCCAGGTGTACAGCAGCGCGAAGCCCGACAGCATCGCGAACACCAGCGCTTGCACGCGTTGCGTCAGCGACAGAGGCGGGAAGTCGAAGACCTTGTCTAAGTGCCAGGTGTCGGCGATGACCACGAAGGCCAACGCGACCGCCAAGGCAGAGCCCGCCGATTCGACGAAGCGCGAGGCGCGGTCGTAACGCGAGCCCGACACACGCACGTCGTACAGCTCGTTGAACGAGATGGCCAACTGCGCCAACACCGACAACAAGAACGAGGAGTACGCGCACCGCAAGAGCGCATCTTCCACCGTGAGCGCGGGGATCAAGCCGAACAAGCGGGCTTCCACTTCGCTGCTCGGATCCCACAAGTGCCAACTCATCCACGCGCCGATCACAAGCGTCAGGATCACCGTCTCGGAGACGATGAGCAGCGCTTTGCGTAGCGGAAGGTAGTGGCGGAGGACGGGGAGCATGCCGACGCCTGTCCAGCGGGTTGCTGGTGGGAGTGTAGCTATCTTTCGACCACTCTCGTGCCGAAGGGTGAGCCGGTCTTGCACCTTAGGGCTCTCGCAGCACGAATTCGCGCAGGAAGAACTTTCCATCAGTGCGTACCAGCACGCAGACGAGGCGTAGTCCCGTTCGTGCGCCTACGGTGCGAGCCAAGCGCCTGCAGGCCGTCTCCAAGCGTTTGCGCTGCTTCCACGACACCCGTTGCAGCAGCTCGCCGCGTCCGGTCCATGGGTCTGCATGCGGACGCGGCACCACGCAGTAGCGCGCGGACTTGACTTCATTGATCCACACTCTGCCGTCGGGCGCTACCGACACGAGATCGAGCTCCACGCCATGCAAGCGCATGCGCCGTCCACGCACCACCTCGCCACGCGCTGTGAGCACACGCTCGACCTCAGCCTCACCCAGCTGACCCAAACGAGCATCCGACTCTGCTCTGGCTGCCTTGCGTGCACGTTGGCTGCGCGGTGTACGCCCAGAGGCCGCCAACACTTGCCGCTGCAACCACGCCACGCAGAAGAGAGTCACGACGACCCTCCCGCTATGGCGTACCTCAGCCGACCTTCACTCAGTTGGCCGCAGCTTCGGCCTTCACTTCGGCAATGGCCGCGCGTGAGACCTTCAAGCGCACGCCTTCGTCGACTTGCACCGTGACGATGTCCTCGTGGATGGCTGCCACGCTGCCGTGGATGCCACTCGACAACACCACCGCATCGCCTTTCTTGAGCGCGTCGAGCATCGCCTGACGCTTCTTGCGCTGCTTGCCTTCCGGGCGGATGACCAAGAAGTAGAACACGCCAAAGCACAGCGCCAACGGCACAAACATGCCGCCGAAGATGCTGTCCATGACGCTGGGCTGGGCCGCCGGGGCGCTGCCCGTGGTGGTCTCTTGCACGATCAGGGAGAGGAAGGGAGCCATAGTTGGGCCGAGAGGGTACTAAGATGGACGCGTGAACTCCAACCCCAAGCAGCGCCTGGTCGTCGCCATGAGCGGCGGCGTGGATAGCTCGGTCGTAGCCATGCTCCTCCAGCGCCAAGGCCACGAGCTGATCGGGATGTTCATGCGGAATGGCGTGAAGGTCCATGCGGAGGAGTCCTCGAAGAAGAGCTGCTGCAGCATCTCTGACGCACGGGATGCGCGCATGGTCGCAGCATCCTTGGGGATTCCGTTCCATTCCGTGGATCTCAGCACCGAATTCGGCGCCATCATTCAGTACTTCCTCAAAGAGTACGGGCGTGGTCGCACCCCGAATCCCTGCGCGGTCTGCAATCGCGACTTGAAAATGGGGCGCTTGGTGCAATTCGCGCGTGAGTTGGGCGCCGAAGGCGTCGCCACCGGGCACTACGCGCGCCTGGAGCTGGTCGCGGGGCGCGTGGATTTGCGCCGTGGCGTCGATCAAGACAAGGACCAGAGCTACCAGCTCTTCTCGGTGGCCGAAGACGATCTGGCGCGCACGCACTTGCCGCTCGGGGCTATGCACAAGAGCGAGGTGCGCGCTGTGGCGCGTGATGCCGGCCTGCGCACCAGCGACAAGAAGGACAGCCAAGAGATCTGCTTCGTGCCGCAGAACGACTACCGCAAGCTGCTCGATGAGCACGGTGTCGAGCGCCATCCCGGCGAGATCGTCGACACAGGTGGGCGTGTATTAGGTCGACATGAAGGCACCGAGCACTACACCATCGGCCAACGGCGTGGCTTGGGCGTCGGTGGTGGCGAGCCATTGTATGTGGTGTCCATTCATCCGGAACAAGGACGCGTGGTGCTGGGCACGCGCGAGGAGTGCGGCGTAGTCAGCTGCACTCTGGATGCTGTCAACTGGATTGGACTTGACGCACCCGCGAGCGGCGAGCTGCGTGTCGAGGTCCAACATCGCTATCGCTCGAAGCCAGCGGCCGCGACGGTGCACACGCGCGGCACTCCGACTGTGATCTTCGACGAGGCCGAGGTCGCTGTTACGCCCGGACAAGGCGCCGCGTTCTATCTAGGCGATCGTCTGGTGGGAGGTGGCTGGATTGCCGCCACCGTGCGCCGGTGAGCGGAACAAGCATGAGGTTGCGCACCTTCTGCTTGGCAGCGGCGGCACTCAGTCTCGTCGCTGCGCTGGTGTCGATGTTTGTAGGCGCGCTGCGACCACACACGGATTGGGTGTTGGTCGATGTGTCGTCCAGCCATGTGCAGGGGCGCGCGGACTTTGTGACGCATGTGGAGTCCGCTGTGCGCGCTGCACAGGCCGATGCAGCTAGCGCCGGTGTGGCCTGCGAGGTCTTGGTCTACGGCGCAACCGCGCGACGCGTGAGTGCCGAGAGCTTGTCGCCGTTATTGCAGCGTGTGGTCGAGAGCGAAGGGGAGTCATCTACCAATCTCGCCGCAGCTTTGGCCGTGGTGTCCAGCCGTTTGGACAGTGCTCCACGCAAGGTCGTGTTGCTCGGCGACGGCGGTGGAGCCAGTGCCGCTGCTGCGGCGACCGCCCTGGAACTGGGCCGATGGGGCGCTCTATGGCGCTTGGTCGCTCCTCCTGCGCGCTCTGCCTGCGTGGTGGACTTGCTTGGTGTGCAAGCCCCCGCACGCATCGTGAAGGGCGCGCGTGTGCATGTAGTGGCCAAGCTGGCCTACGACTGCCCTGCGAGCGCTGCCAACGACGAACAGGTGCTGGTCGTCGCACGCAGCGGCGCGCGTGTGCTGACGCAGGTTGCGCTGCCGGCAGCTGGGCAATCGGAGGTAGCCCTCGATCTGGGCCTCATGCCCGACAAACCGCTGGAGTTGGCTGTCGAGGCGCAGGTGCAACGAGCAGGTCGCCTGGTCCGTCGTTCGCCACCGATCGAGTTGGTGCTCGACTCGGGCACCGAGCCGCGTGTCGATCTCCTGGAGCTGCCGTCCACCACGAGCCGTGCTGCAGCAGATGCGCAGGCGCTGTCTGCGCTGGAATCGGCACTGCAGCAAGCTGGTGTGTATGTGCGGCGTGTGCGTACCTCGCCCAACGATGGCTACGGCGATGTGGTGCTCGTTTGGGACCCGTCGTGTGCCGACGACGAAGGGGCGCGCTTGTGCCGCGAGGCGCTGCAGCAAGGCAGAGGAGTGCTCTTGGTGCATGGGCCACAGAGTGCCGCCTGCGGCACACCGCCCGAAGCTGCCTTGCGTGTAGGGGCGCAGCCGCCGCGCCGACGCTGGCATGTGGTGTTGGATGTGTCAGGTTCCATGGCGGGGGAACCGCTGCAGGCCGCCCGCACGGCCTTGTCCAATTGGCTTGACACCTTGGGGGTCGAAGCCGAGGTCTGGGTGCATCCATTCGCCGCCGAGCTTGCTCCTGCACAGCGCTGGACGACGACCGAGGCGCCTACTCTGGCTCCACCGCGAGGCGCGACTCGTTTGGCCGAGGCGCTACGCGCCACTTTGCAGACGCGCGTGCAAGCGCAGGACGGCTTGCTAGTGGTGAGCGATGGCCAAGCCGCCGATCTCGCCACTGCGCGCGCCTTGGCGCCCGCACTGCGCGAACTGGCGCAAGAGCGCGGAGTCTTGGTGCGTGCCGTCGCGGTGGGCATTGAACCAGACTTGGAGCTATTGGCCGACCTGACAGGCCACCCGCCCATGGCGGCGGGTGACTTGCGTGCTGTCGACGGTGCTTCGCGCTTGCGAGCTGCGCTCGTACAAGCCACGGGCGCGGACGCACGCATCGAGCTGGCTCAACCTGTGGAGCTAGCACCTGCAACCGAGCGCGGCCGTGCCTTGGCTTTCGCGTGGCATAGCTCTGCGCGTGGCTGGTTAGCCGATCCCACGGCAGATGCAGAAGCGCTGGTGCAATGGCCGCTCCCTCAAGGCGCCAGCACCTTTGCCGCCGTGCGTCGCAGCCGCGCGGGGCTAGTGCTCTCCATCGCGGGCGATTTCGATGCGGGTGCCACAACCCATCTTGCCGATGGTCTCGCCGCCTCGGTGCGCTTCCTCGCACCACGCACCACTGCAGACTCGCGCCCATGGGTGCGTGTGACGAACTCTGTGCTGGCGGTCGAGGATGTGCCTGCCATGACTCCGGCCGCTATCGAGGTGGCGTTGTGGGCCGATGGTGTCGAGCGCGCCACACTGCTTTTCACAGCTCCAGCACACGCGCCGCAGTCGCGTCAAGCCAGCTTGACAGAAGTGCGCGAACTTGTCGGTGAAGCCAGTCGCGTCGATCTCGTCGCTGATGCTTGGCGCGTCACCGTCCCACACCGATTGCATTCAGAACTGGCCCCACAGCAGCCCTTCACTCCTCCGAATGTGGAAAGTTCTTCCTGGTCGCGCATGGGACGGCCTTCGCGCTGGCTCATGTTGAGCGCCGCTATGTGGATTCTGGTCGCTTTGCTGGAGCCGCTCATCAAGGCCCGCGCCCTTCGCAGTCGATAGACCGGACGCACGCAGCCTTCGTTGCGAGCCGCCGGAATCCCCGGCGCCCCACACGCCGAAAGGGCGAGAGTCTGCAACATGTCGTCCAAGTCCATCGCCGCTGTCCTCTTCTGCCTCGTCGCGGCCTGCGGCAGCACGCAATCGTCGATCACCAACGGTGACTCCGAGTGGCTCGCGCCGTCACCCGCCCTGCGCCAACAGATCGAAGGCGAGGCCAAGCGCCTGCCGTGGACTCACGGTATGGAGCGCGTGGAGCTCATCCATTGGTTCGCTCGCGTTGGTGAGCCGGCCTACCCGACTCTCCTTGGCATGGTGCTCGATCCGCGCAAGGATGTGGCCTGCTCCGCACTGGCCGCCCTGGGCGCCACCCGCGACGCGCGTCTCGTTGAACCGCTCAACCAACTTCCTTGGCCCGAGGGCGACGAGAATCTCGACCTTGCACTCGAACGCGCCCGCACTCTGTTGCGCCTCGGTGACTGGTCGATGGCTCCGCACCTGATCAACGGCCTGCGCGATGAGCGCATCATGACGCGCGCTCTGTGCATTCAAGCACTGCACGAAGCGACCAAGGAACGCTTCGGCTACGACCCGCGTGGCGATGCAGTGGGCCGCGAAGAGGCCGTGGTGCGTTGGGAAGCGTGGTGGGCCACGCGCTCGAACGACGGCTTGCGCACGGATGCCTGATCGTATCTGACGCCTACACCATCACAGCTGTTCGTCGCCTCGTAAGCGTCGAAGCATTCGGCGAAAGCGCGGATCACTGCGTAGCGTGACGAGGTCCTCGTCCTGCTCCATGTGGTCCGCGTCGTCGTAACCACGCGCGAGTGCCTCCTCCAGAAGCACAAACGCTTCATCGGTACGACCCAAGAGCGCCAGAGTGCAGCCCAAGTTGTAGCGCGCCGTAGGGTCTTCGGGCACGAGTTGCACCACGGTGGCATCGGCTAGATAGGCCCGATCGTGAAAGCCCAAGCGCGTGAGCGCATGGCCCAAATCGGCCCACGCATCGGAGTTGCGGGGACGGCGGACGACTTCGTTCTCCAGCACCTCGACGAGGAACCGATCGCCGGCCTCGGCGCAGGCTTTGCGCGCTGTCTCGCTGATGGACCACTGTTCGGGCATGGAAGGAGGGTAGAACCGGCGTTGGGACGGTTCCATGGGCCACTTCCGAATGTCCGTTCCTGTGACCCAAGCCCCGCGGCTGCTAGTGTCATCCCCACGAGGTGTTCCATGGAGCTGTACTTCTGCAATGTCTGCAACGAGTCCATCCCGCAAACCGACATCGACAGCGGTCGAGCGGTGACGCGCGGCAAGGGTGTTGTGTGTCGCGCCTGTGAGTCAGCCATGAGTTCCCTTGCGGGCAGCTCGACCGCTGCTGCTCCTGCCACGCCGACACCCACAGCAGCGCGCACGCGCGGCTTGTGGTTCGCGACCGTGCTGCTCGCAGGCGGTGGCGTGTGGCTGTGGTCCGAACAGCAGCGCAGCGCAAACGACCACGCACGAGAGTTGCGCCAAGTGCAACAACAACTCGAATCCCTGCGTGGCCACGAGCGCAGCGCGAACGCCACGCTAGAAAGCTTGCGCGCCCAGTACGACCTCGCGCAGCGCACGGCGCGCACCGAGACCGAGGCCACCGCCCGCCGCTTGGAGGATGTGCGCAACCAACTGGCCGATGCACGCGCTGGTCAAGCCGCCTTGACAAGCCGTTTGGCCCAGATGGAAGCCGAACGCGCCAAGCTCGCGTTGCTGGAAGCTCTCTCGCCGCGCCTGCAAGACCTCGAAGGCAAGGTGCGCGCGCTTGGTGAAGAGCGCACGACCTTGCTGGCGCGCATCGATGAACTGCAAAAAGGTGTCGAGGATGTCGCCACGCGACCCACGCTGGACTCCACGCCGCTTCCTCCCGCGCGTCCTGCGTGGGAGGCACGCCTCACAGACTTGGAATCGCCCAGCGAGGCCACGCGCTTGGAAGCCGTCCTCGCCCTCAGCTCGACGCGTGAAGCCGCCGTCGTCCCGCACCTCGTGCCCCGCATGAAGGACGACAACCTCTTTGTACGCACCGCCACGGCGCGAGCGCTGGGAGAGCTGAAGACCAACGACCGCGCGGCTCTGCTGGCCATGTGCGATGCCTTGCTCGATGCCGAAGCCCCCGTGCGCGAGGCCGCGTGGGTCGCTCTACGCGTCTGCACGGGCTCAAACCTCGCCTACGATCCGCTGGGCACCGACACCGAGCGCGCCCGCCGCGCCAAGGCCTGGCGCGAGCTGCTGGAACGCACGGGCGCGCCGGAAGCGCCTCTCAGCGGTTCCTAGCTTGCCGCCAAGGTAGGGGAGCCATAAACTCTCCCGCCTTATGAAGCGCCACCCGGTCACTCTCATCCTCGGCGACGGCACAGGTCCCGAGCTCGCCCATGTCACCAAGGACGTGCTCGATGCGACGGGCGTCGCATTCGACTGGACCATTGCTCACGCGGGCATCGACATCATGGAGACGGCGGGCACGCCGCTCCCGCAGGAGACGCTCGAGGCCATCAAGGCCACGAAGACCTGCATCAAGGCGCCGATCACGACCCCGGTGGGTACCGGCTTCCGTTCGGTCAATGTCGCGCTGCGCAAAGAGTTTGACCTCTACGCCTGCGTGCGCCCGTGCAAGACCTACCAAGGTGTGCGCTCGCGCTACGACAACATCGACCTCGTCATCTTCCGCGAGAACACGGAAGACCTCTACGCCGGCATCGAGTTCGAGAAGGGCAGCGAGAAGGCTCTCAAGCTGATCGAGCACATCAAGGAGCTCTCGGGCGTCAAGATCCGCCCCGACTCCGGCATCAGCATCAAGCCCATCTCGGTCTTCGGTACCGAGCGCATCGTGCGCGCCGCGTTTGAGTACGCGCGCAAGAAGGGTCGCAAGAAGGTCACCGCCGTCCACAAGAGCAACATCATGAAGTTCTCGGACGGCTTGTTCTTGTCGACCGCGCGCGCCGTGGCCGAGCAGTACAAGGACATCGCCTTCGATGATCGCATCGTCGACAACATGGCGATGCAGTTGGTGCAAAAGCCCGAGGACTACGATGTCATCGTGCTGCCGAACTTGTACGGCGATGTGCTCAGCGATTTGTGCGCTGGCCTCATCGGCGGCTTGGGCATCGCGCCTGGTGAGAACAAGGGCGATGGCGGCATCGCGATCTTCGAAGCCACGCACGGTTCTGCACCGAAGTACAAAGGCCTCAACAAGGTCAACCCGACGGCGATGTTGCTCTCGGGCGTGTTGATGCTCGAGCACCTCGGCGAACAAAGCGCCGCGGCACGCCTCGAGAAGGCCATCGCGCAAGTCATCAAGGAAGGCAAGCAGGTCACCTACGACCTCAAGGCCGACCGCAATGACCCGACGGCTGTCGGCACCAAGGAGATGGGTGCCGCCATCATCAAGACCCTCGGCCAGATCAAGGCCTGAGCAGCACCATGCGCAGCCGGCTATGGACCGGCGCAGGATGGCTGTGTTTCGCAGCGGGAGCAGTGGGCGTATTCGTGCCGCTGCTCCCGACCACTCCGTTGCTGTTGCTAGCAGCGGGGTGTTGGGCGCGCGGGTCGCCGCGCATGCGCGCGTGGTTGCTCGCACACCCACGCTTTGGGCCGCAGCTTGGCCTGTGGTTTGAGCATGGCATCGTGCCGCGCCGCGCCAAGGTGCTGGCGAGCATTGTGATGGGGGCTGGGTCCGCCCTCGGCATCACGACTTCCGGTATGTCGACGGGCCTTGCG
>Ga0079301_1001377_pt1 | contig 11222 bp, 6 predicted proteins | sample Wag4_2014_7_11_3_FD_74797 | JGI IMG/M metagenome (GOLD analysis project Ga0079301, IMG submission 74797) | Fresh water mixed with fracking chemicals microbial communities from Ohio, USA - Utica-2 Time Series FC 2014_7_11 | ecosystem: Engineered > Industrial production > Chemical products > Input...
CCTGTGGCCTCATCCACTGCATAAAAGTTGGCGTAGAACGCTGACTTCGTTGCTGTGGGCCAAACATGGTTGGCTGCATGCTTGTAAGAACGCTTAGTTGCATGAGTTGTAGAAGCTGTATTTGCACATGAGAAAGCAGCAGAGCTTGAAGCTTCTGCTGTGATGGAGTTAAGGCTTACTAGGCTCATTAGCTTCATCCCTTTCTCAATACTTGTTTACCTTGACTTATTCACCTTGTGGTGAGCTATAAGGGTAAGGGATAGCGGTAGTTACTCGCAAGGTAATTAAATGGGGGGTAATTAGCTGGTAGGTATTGAGCTGGCGCCGAGCGCGGATTCGCCTATAAAGCGTGAAGGCTCACCCCTATATGAGATGTGAAGATCCGCCTTGGCCCGCGTCATTCCCACATAAAAGAGGCGGCGCTCTTCAGCGAGCATCGCATCTGTGAGGGTCGCCGAATTAGTGAGTGGCAAGATTCCTTCGCTTGCTCCGATTAAAAATACACGCTCCCATTCAAGGCCTTTGGCCGCATGCAGAGTCGCCAAGGTAATTACTGGCATAGTGGGAGGGTTATTTTGCGAGACGCGATCTTCGACTTCACGCAGATATCCACGTAGTGATTTCGGTTGAAATTGTGGGTCGGCATCGAGTTCGCGCCCTAGGTGAAGAAGCGCAGCAATACCGTCAATGGATTCACCAGTTAAGAATGGCTGTGCAATTGAACGCAATTCATCAATCCATTCACTGCCTTCGCTCGGGATTACTGACGCTTGGCGCACATGCTTCAAAAATTCGCGAACATCAGTGCGATCAAAGAAACGTTCAGTGTTACGTACCTGGTACGGAATAGCTTCACGATTAAATTCACGTTCCATCGCTTTAAGTTGGTTATTAGTTCGCGCCAGGATTGCAATCTCTTGCGGTTCGGTTCCTGCGGCAAGTAGATCGTTTATTTCGCGCGATACTCCAGCAATCTCTGCGCTCTCATCTTTAAAGCCCTGCACCAATGGTTTGCTTCCATGGCTATTGATTGCAGTGAGTTCTTGCCCCATCGAACCAGAACGAAGTAATGAGTTCGCTGCAAAGGTGATTTCAGGAGTGGAGCGATAACCAGTGCTGAGGCGAATCACTTCGGCATCTGGAAAGCGTTGCGTAAATGTGTTGAGAAAAACTGGTGTTGCGCCAGCAAATGAATAAATCGTCTGAGCCGGATCACCAACAACACAGATATCGTTTCGGGTTCCAAGCCAGGCATTTATCAGACGTTGCTGAACAGGAGAGACATCCTGGTACTCATCAATTGTGAAGTAGCGATATTGGTTTTGAATTCTCTCACGAACTTCTCGTTCTTCTTCGACCATGGCAGAACAGAGAAGCAGAACATCTTCAAAATCGATTGCGAGCTCTTGCTTCTTAATTGATTCGTAAGCAACATAGAGCTGGACAAGTTGCTCAGGATTTACTCGAGGCTTAGTGGTGCGTTGCGAAATCTCATTGATGAAATCCTCCGGCGCTACTTCAGAAACTTTCGCCCACTCAATCTCAGATGCAATATCTCTCATCAGCTCGCGATTTGTCACTGATATAGAACCTACCAACCCAGCTCGGCGAATAGCCTCAGTAATAAAGCCACTCTTAGATGTGATCAAATCAGGGGTGCGACCACCAAATACTGTGGGCCAGAAGAAGAGCAATTGCTTAAGGGCCGCCGAGTGCAGAGTGCGTGCGGCCACTGTTGGAACACCTAATGAACGCAATCGCGCGCGCATCTCACCGGCGGCGCGAGCGGTAAAGGTGAGCGCCAAAACTTTCTGTGGATCCATTGTTCCGATTGCTGCAGCGTAAGCAATTCGGTGAGTAATGGCGCGGGTTTTACCTGTGCCGGCTCCTGCAATGACACAGATTGGTCCGCGGGTAGCTAAGGCAACAGCGCGTTGATCATCATCGAGAGCGCCGAGAATTTCATCTGGGTCTAGCGCCACGTCTCTCCGCCAACTGCTTTCTCACCGAGCCAACGCTCAATCATTCGTCGGGCAACGCTCACTCGCGGAGGCAAAAGTAAAGTCCCATCTTGCGTTGCCGCTTTTAATTCGGCGCGTGAGAACCATTTTACTTCGGTGATCTCTTCGCCATCTGGGCGTGCTTGATCTGGATTATCTGTGATTGCCTCAAAGGCAATCATGATGCTGGCAGGAAATGGCCACGGTTGTGATCCCAAATAATTAATCTCTCGCAAAGTTACACCTGCTTCTTCAAAAGATTCGCGAGATACACATTGCTCAAAAGTTTCACCTGGTTCAAGAAACCCGGCAAAGGTAGAGAAACGTCCCTCTGGCCAGACTGGTTGATGACCGAGCAATATTCGGTCATCCTTATCTTTAATGAGAACGATGACTGCTGCATCAGTGCGCGGATGGTGTTGGCTCTCATCTTTATCGCAAATTCGAACTGCACCACCAAGTGCGACATGGGTGGGCGCACCGCAACGCGCACAATGTGGATGTACATCGTGCCAATTAGCAAGGGCGATTGCATGCATCGCAATCTCAAGTTCTAGCGGGCCAAGTGATCCTGCTAGTTCGCGCAGCGTTAAATAATCTGCAACATCGTTAAGAATTGCTCCAGATGCCCAGGCAAAGAAAGGGCGGTCATCTTCGCGATTGCGACCAAGGAAATATCGCTCGCCACCAATTGCTTCAATCGGCGGAATAAAGGTCAATCCGTTTTCAGTGCTGCGTACCCGCCCCTGACCAACCTCAATAATGAGCGCTGATTGCCAGAGCTCATCGAGCTTTGCAGGGTCTGCTCGTAGTTCGCTGGAGCGGTCGATAAATGACTGTCTCTGTGGAATCGCGCTCATGGGTGGAGGTTACTACTCTGAGGGCATGCGCATCACTTCGTGGAATTTCCTCCATGGCCAGCCATTAAAGCCCCCTGTGGTCGACCCCAACCGTCACGAGGTGGCAGAGCAACGTTATGCCAGTGCGGTGCGAACTCTCGAAAGCGATCTCATCGCCCTTCAGGAAGTTGATTTTAATCTCGAACGTTCTGGCAGCCAGAATCAGAGCAGCGCAATTGCAAAAATTATGGGCGCTGACCATTGGGGATTTGCACCGGCAATCTCTGGAACCCCTGGCGTTAAATGGCGAAAGTTAAAAGCAGATGAGCAGTTGGTAATCACTAATTCAAATAGTGGCCAAGTAAAAGAAAGTGGTAGCTACGGAATTGCAATTATTTCAAAGGTTCCAGTAAAGAGTTGGCTTCGTCTAGAGCTCGGTAGGTCACGAATTGGAATGCCACTTCTGATTGGAAATGAAAAAGGAAAGTTGGCGATGCTCTATGTAAAAGATGAGCCACGGTTAGCAATAGCGGCAGTTTTAGAGAATGGTTGGACTGTCATCAATACCCATCTCTCTTTTATTCCACTCGTTAATGTTTACCAACTTTTCAAATTATCTCGCTGGGCAGAATCTATTGAGCGCGAGTATGCAACGAAGGTGATTCTTCTCGGAGACTTTAATTTGCCAGGCGGGATTCCTTCCAAGCTAACTTCCTGGAAACGCGCTACACAATCCCTAAGCTATCCATCGTGGGCCCCAAAGATTTCATTTGATTACATTTTAATGCGCCAAGAAAACCTTGCAGAAAGCACTGAAGTGATTACCCCAGCTCTAGATATCAGTGACCATCGCGCAATTTCTATCGATCTCTAGTTTTGCAAGAGAGTATTGAGCTCGGCCTCACTCAAAAGATTATCTCGTCGATCAGTGATACCAGTTGGAACATAGTGAAAAGCAGCGCTTACACTCTCTATAGGAATTCCTTTAATCTTTGCCCAAGCAAGGCGGTAAATTGCCAATTGGATTGCTGAATCCTCATCGAGGGTCTTTGAACCTGTCTTCCAATCAATTACCTCAAAGCCTGAATCAGTTCTATAAATGGCATCGATTCGGCCGCGAACCAACGTGCCAGCGATCACCGTTTCAAAGGGAACTTCGACTTCCTCTTCTCTTATCGATTTATTGGCCCACTCTGATTGCAGCCATGCGCTCTTGAGGTCCTCGAGAGAACGGTCTTCTTCGATAGGTTGCAGTAAATCAAAATCCTCTTCGTTATACATGACTAACCCTTTGAGATGGTGCTCGATCCATAGGTGAAATGCGGTTCCACGTGATGAATACTCATCTCTCGCTCGCGGCATTGGGCGACGAATGTTTCGAGCAAATTCTGAAGGGTTGCGCTTCATGGCGATAATCGATGAAGGCGACATTCTTACAGGGCGTGGAATTGCATTAGCCACTGTGCGATTCTCAGTAGCCTCCGTAATAAGCGCCTTGGCATCTTCTATCCAGGATTGCAGTACTGCATCATCACTCTTGAGATTCTCAAGATCAAGAGTCTTTGCACTTCTCACTTTCTCAACTTGTGCATCAAAGCTTGCTCGCTTATCTCCCAATGGATCGCGTGGCCAGTTCACACTGTTCTCATCATCTGCTCGCGGATTGCGATCCTCATCAAGAGGTGGGATGTGTTCATCAATAACTCGACCTTGTACTAGCGCAATCTCTTCAATTTTTCGATAGAGCGAAGATGCACGCAGTGGTTTCTTGCCGCCGCCCCAATGTGATGCTGAGGCAAATAAATGGCTCTTGGCGCGGGTTACGGCAACATATCCCAAGCGGATCTCTTCTCCTCGTCGATATAAAACGCAATTATCACCGTATGCCCCGAGCGCATCAGATGCCGCTTTATTTGTATCAGCGAGACCGAATGAAAGTTGTGGAACAACATCACTATCGCGACGAAGTGCAAAAGGAATAAAGCGTTCATTCGTTGTCCAATTTTCTGGACTACGCGATGAATCGGAAGGAAATGTTCCATCAGTTAATCCGGGGATTGCAACTACATCCCATTCAGCACCCTTTGACATATGAATCGTGAGAATCTGAACAACGCTCTTATCAACATCTGGGGCACCGGCCTTAAGTCCGCTCTCTGCTTTGCTTGCAACATCGAGCCAGGTTAAGAATGCGTGGAGAGATCCTCCAGAACGTGCAAACTTGTTGGCTTCATCAAGAAAACGATCGAGATGGCGACGTCCGTGAATACCTTCTTCGCGCAACGCAACTTCGGAATCTAGGTTGAGGTAACGCTCAATCTCAAGAATTAGATCTGTAATCGGTCCGCTGGCACGACTACGTAGTCTTCGAAGGTCAGCTGAGAATTGAGCCAGGCGCGCAAAGCCAGCTGGTGAGAAGTTTGAGCGCTTTGCCTTTTCTATTTCATCAAGGGCATCGATAAGTGATCCGGTAAATTGATCATCGCCCTCTGCAGCAAGCGGGTTACCAGCGATAATGTTCTTCACGATAGAGCGATTATCAATTGACTCTGCTCTTGCTTGTGATGATGAAAATCGACCGAGCGCTGCAATATCGCGTGGGCCAAGGTTGATACGTGGACCAGTGAGGTGGCGCATTAGTGCACCTCCTGCATCTGGAGAATCAATCACCTTAAGCAAAGCGACAATATCGGCTACCTCCGGAACATGTATGAGTCCCCCAAGTCCGAGAACTTCAGAGCGAATGCCTGCACCAGTGAGTGCACTTTGAATTATTGGTATCTGTGACTTCTTTCGGACCAATACTGCAAAAGAGAGATCGCTTGTCTTAACGCCATCTGCACCCCACAGCGGAAGGAAGTATTCAACGATTGCTTGCGCTTCTGCCTCTAGATTTTCGAAGATGCCACAGACGAGATCACCTGGGCCAGCATCGCCTCTTGCAGTCAGTGGAGGTACAACAATCTTTTTATCATTACGCACTTCGGCAGAGATTAAGTTGGCAGCATCGAGAATAGCCTTATCGTTTCGGAAAGTTTCAAGCAGATTAAATTGTTCCTTGCCTTTTGCACCTGGTGCTTTAGGGAAGTAGTTATTAAATGCCCCGATGGTTCCGGCTGCTGCGCCTCTCCAGGTATAGATAGATTGGCAAGGATCTCCCACGGCAGTTACGGGATGGCCGCCACCGAAAAGAGTTGATAGTAAGCGAACCTGTGAGTGTGAAGTGTCTTGATACTCATCGAGTAGAACAACTGGATACTTGGTCCGTTCGATAGCGCCAACATCTGGAAACTTCTCTGCAATTGTTGCGGCGAGTGCAATCTGATCATCGAATGAGAGTTCACCACTATTGCGACGCTCATTGATAAAGTGATTCATCATCTCAACAAGAGCTATCCGCTGGCGAGATGTTCTGGCTGCGTTACGCACTCCCGGATTAAGTGCGCCACCCATTGTTGCCAGTTTGTCGAGTAGTTTTTGATCTTCGGCGATGATTTGATCTCCGGAGATTTGATGTTCGAGTGCCTGCGATGTCAGCCCCATTAAATCTTCAACAACGGTATTTGGTGCGCTCTCATAGGTGAATCCATCTACATCCCAGGTCTGCACAATTCGATTAGCGAGCATCCAAAGTGCAGCTTCGCCCATTGGTGATGAATCAGCATCGATACCAAGACGTATTGCGTGCTCGGAGAGAATCCGACCCGCATAAGAGTGATAGGTAGTAACTGAGGTATCGAAGTTCTCGAAATGAACCGGGGCCCCTGCCTCTTTCATCCCTTTACTGAGCTGTTTTAGACGCTTACGGATACGAATATTGAGTTCTCCGGCAGCTTTGCGAGTAAAGGTCAGGCCAAGAACTTGGTGAGGCTTAAGAACATCATTAGCAACGAGATAGACAACGCGCGCTGCCATCGTCTCGGTCTTTCCAGAACCAGCACCAGCAATCACAACGGCAGGTTCGAGTGGATTCTCTATCATCGAAATAATGTCGGATTGCGGATCGCTTGGATAATGAAAGTCCGGATCAATGCGCTTGATAAATGCTGCTACATCTCGCGGAGTGTAAGTCTCGATAAGTTTCTTCTGAGTTTCACTCATCCGATGACCGTCTTTCCCTCAAGATGAACAGGGCAAGAAGTCTTAACAGGACACATTTCACAGAAATCATTTTCGCGCGCAACAAATGTTGAAGCGGCCATAGATAAAGCAATTGCTTCGAGTTGATCTTGAACTTGCGGGACATCAATCGGATCTCGCTCTAGAGCCGCAATCTTGATTGTCTCATGACCAAGAAATACGAGATGTGATCCAGAGATTTCTGGCTCTTCAAATTTCTTCTCAAAGGCGTTGAGCACAACTGCTAATTGGTAGCACGCTAATTGCAGATTCTCTTGTGCTTTTTTCTTAGTGGTCGCTTTACCTGTCTTGAAGTCCACTACAAAGAATTTTCCATCGCTATCAACTTCTAATCGATCAATGGAGCCGCGCACCTTGGCGCGACCTAGGGTGAATTCAAAAGTTAATTCGACGCCTTCGACGGAATTAGTGCTCTCACGGTGATATTGCGCAAAGCGTTCCAGCATCTTCTGAGCCCGCGTAAGCTGTGCGCGATTGATCCATCCAGCAGAATCATTAATGAGTGGCCAGGCATCAATAAGTGATTGTTGGAGAACCTCATCGGTAATATCCGTACCTTCAACTTTTAGTCGCGCATACTCATGGATTACAGAGCCCAATAGTTGCGCTGTCGAGTCACCGTTGCTGCCACCATTGCGCTCAAGTAACCATTTCAGACCACATTGCTCGAAAGATTCTGCAGCAGATGGTGAAAGTGGAATCAAATCATCTTCGCCAAAGAGCGGTGCATCTGTGGTGATGGGGCGAGAGCCGAGCCAATTATCGGGATCAGCCGATGCAATGTCAGCCTCCTGCAGCGTCTTGAGCAACGCTGCAGCCTTGTCGCTATCGGCACCAGATAGAGCCCTGCGAAGCGAGGCAACGAGGGCGCTCGAGGTTAACGATCTAACATCACCGAATTTCTTTAGCTCGAAATCTTTTGACTCGAGGGATTCATAGAAATAGGTCGATGGTGAGCTATCTTCGCGAGTAACTGCGGTGAGATGTAGCTGATCTTGTGCTCGAGTTGTTGCCACATGAAAGAGGCGCCGCTCATCTTCAGCTAATGAATCTGCTGTGATTTTCTGTAAACCTGCAACAGATTGCTCTTCGCCGTGACGGATACGTTCGACAAGTCTTTCAGCGCCAAGCAATGTTGAGCGCTCTTTTAAGTTTGGCCAGATTCCCTCTTGAACGCCTGCTACAAAGACTCGCTTAAATTGCAGACCTTTGGCAGAGTGAACAGTAAGAATCTGCACTACATCAGGGCGTACGCCTTTTGTAGTGATGAGGTCAGAGACAATGTTCTCTTGCATAATTTCATTGAGGAAAATCTTAGGGTCTGATCCCGGCATGCGATCTATATGGCGAGCTGCGCTATCAAAGAGCTGAACCATCGCATCAAGATCGCGATCTGCAATAGCACCTCGAGCACCGCCTCGCAGTGCCGCTTCTTGCCAAGCATTAGCAATTTTCACACCATCACTATTGACTGCATTCGACCATACTGCCCATAGCAAATCATGAATTGAAGAGTTCTTCTTCTTTAGGACAGCGCGGGCTGCGGTTAAAAGATTATGAACACGTAATAACTCAGCTGAATCCTCAATGGGGATATCGCCCTTATCAATCGCATCAATAAGTATTTGAGTTCCGCTACGAGTATCAGTATTTTCATCACGTGATTTAAGGAGAGCGATACGTGTGCGACGGAGAGATATGGCTGATGCTCCCCCAAACTCTGCCTTCAGCAAGCGCTCACAGATGTCGAGGTTAAGTTTCTCAAGACCAACAGCAACGCGGGCCAAAAGAAGAAAGGGTGCGATAGCAGCGTTCGATGCAATTGCTTCGCGGTCTCCTGCTACTGGAATCGATGATTGCCCCAGCGCCCGGCGAATAGCCGTTGCGCTCATGTTTTGTGCGCGCACAATCACTGCCATATCAGAGTAAGCCACACCTTCCATCAGGTGAGCTCGCTTCATTTGATAAGCGATGTACTGCGCTTCTTCATTCTCAGAGCGCAGTTCAACTGCAAATCGTGCGGGATTACCACGGTGATTGGTCACCAGTGTTATTGCCGCAGCTTTGCCACCAAAGGAGCTCTCGCAATATGCAATCACTCCATCAGGATCTGCCCCACGAAAACGTCCTATTGCAGATTTAGGATCGAGAACAAGCAACATATCTTCGCAATACAAGAGTTCAAGTAAGCGACGTTGTGCAGGGTCGCTTTCGTGGAACTCATCGACCATGATTGTTGTAAAGCGCTTCCGCAGCTTTTCCAGGAGCTGTGGATTTCTGTCGAGATGAGCAATAGCTGCATTGATGAGTTCGGCAGGATCAATACGCATCTTTGAATCTCCAGCACCACTATCAGATGCTGAAGAGATATTGAGATACGAATCCCAGAACTTTGCAGCACCCGGCCAATAGCGTTCTTGCAAACGATGGCCCATCTTTGCTAAATCTTCTGGTGAAAGGCCGCGTTCAGTGGCGCGCATCATTAAGTCACGTAGCTCACGAACAAATCCTTGAGTTAAAAGTGGTTCGCCCATCAAGTCGCTGTTCTGAGCTCCATCACCAGATTGCGCACGTAGCTCAACTGGCCACCAATCGACTTCATCTTCAATATTTCCAGCAAGTAAAGTTGCAATAAAGGATTCTTGTTCTGCGCCCGAGATCAATACTGTTTCGCGGAAAGCATCACCACTATTCATTGAGAGAATAGAAAAAGCGAGCGCATGAAATGTTCGCGCTACTGGCTCTTTAACGGTTCCATGTGCAGCGATAACAATCGCATCACGAATTTCAGATGCTCTCTCACGGCCAAAGGTGAGAATAAGAATTGAGTCTGGATTTGTGCCGCCATTAATTCGATCGATCGCGGCTTGAATTAAGGTAGTAGTTTTTCCGGTTCCGGTCGCACCACTTAATAACAATGGAGCTCCGCGATGGGCTATTGCGGCTGCTTGCTCAGAATCAAAGGTATAGACCGGTCGAGTAACTGGGTTGGCGAGGAGGCGGAATCCGGGCGCCTTCTCTGCTTTACTCATAGTCAGAATCCAACACTATGGGTATGACAAAAAGCCTTACTTTGAGCTTCGGCGCCGTTCAAAGAGCACAAATCCTGCGATAGCAATCACGATTGCTAAGGCAAGTGCGATTGGCAAGGGGATCGCTCCTGATGTGCCTACCTCGATAGCTTCAGGGGTCACAACTACACCTTGTGGAGTATTGAGAGAGAAGGTGATCACATCGCTTACTTCGTGGCCATCAGTAGAAATCACCCGATAAGTGATTTGGTAGAGGCCTGGTTGATTTTCACCCGCAATTACCGCTGCTGTAAGGACGTTGCCAGTTACCGTGGCATTTTGCAACGGTACAGATGTTCCGTCGGAGTGATTCAATTTCAGGGTATTGATTTCCTTATCGGCAACTACCAATAGATCATCCGAGAAAGTAACCGAAATTTCTTTCGGCATCTCTGCGATTACTTGACCTTCGCTGGGATTACTAGAGAGAACACTCGCATGTGCAAATGCTGCAGTGGGAGTGATAAAAAGAGTAACGAAGAGAAAGAAGGCTAGAGGAGTTGATTTTCGCATAATGGGAGCGAAAATTAGCTCTGATTGCTCTTCTTTGCACGTGAAGTTGCACGTGCACGCTCTGCTCCGTCAAGGACAACCTTGCGGATACGAACGACTGCAGGTGTAACTTCAACACACTCATCTTCGCGACAGAATTCGAGAGCGCCTTCCATGTTGAGCTTCTTAGGCGGAATTAACTTCTCAGAATCATCGGTACCTGAAGCACGCATGTTCGTCAGCTTCTTTTCGCGAACACAGTTGACATCCATATCGTCAGAACGTGAGTTCTCACCGATAACCATGCCTTCATACACTTCATCGCCTGGTTCAACGAAGATTGAACCGCGCTCTTGCACGCCAGTAAGTGCGTAAGAAGTGACAGCACCCATGCGATCTGAAACAAGTGAACCTGTTCCGCGAGTACGTAGCTCTCCGAACCAAGGCTCGTATGAATCAAATACGTGGTGCAGCAAACCTGTTCCGCGAGTTTCTGTAAGGAACTCTGTTCGGAATCCGATCAGACCGCGTGATGGAACCTTGTACTCAAGGCGAATCCAACCCGTGCCATGGTTAACCATCTGTTCCATGCGGCCCTTGCGAAGTGCCATCAACTGAGTAAGAACACCGAGATAATCTTCTGGCGCATCAATTGTTAAACGCTCCATTGGCTCATGCAA
>Ga0079301_1001378_pt1 | contig 11212 bp, 11 predicted proteins | sample Wag4_2014_7_11_3_FD_74797 | JGI IMG/M metagenome (GOLD analysis project Ga0079301, IMG submission 74797) | Fresh water mixed with fracking chemicals microbial communities from Ohio, USA - Utica-2 Time Series FC 2014_7_11 | ecosystem: Engineered > Industrial production > Chemical products > Input...
TGATCACCAGTTTGTGTAGCAGCTGCGATTGCAACATCTTCGATCGCATCTGGTGAAACCTTGGGATTTCGCTCGAGCAGACCGCGCATGGCGCGAACCATTAAATCGTCAGCGCGCGTACCTGAGTACATGCTGCCAGCCTTACCGAAGGGGGTGCGGACGGCATCGACGAGGACGACGGTGCGTGGTGATTGGGACATTTAGAGAGCCTCTCTTCAACGTTATGTTTCAAGGTTACTTGCCAGTAGCCCACTTGTCATTAACTTTGCCATCAGCGCTCGGCGCATTTGGCGGTGTGATGAATTACGCAACATTTATGTTGCGTAATTAAAGCGCCGCTGTTAGCCTCCTCATATAGGCAAGTTAAATGAGCAACGACGAGATACGGGGATCAATAAGTTGAAGAAATCTTGGATTGCGGCGGGAGTGGCAGTTGCCGCTCTAATTTTGGGTGGAGTTTCCTGGGTAGTTTCAGGGCCAGATAGCTCTTCAGAGCAAGTAAAAGAGCTAACCATCTATTCGGGCCGTTCCGAAGAGTTCATCGCACCTTTCTTTGCAGCCTGGGAGCAAGAGTCAGGGATCAAGTTAAATGTTCGTTACGGTGATTCCGCAGAACTTGCTGCGCAGATCTTAGAAGAAGGTAAGAACTCTCCAGCTGATCTATTTCTTTCTCAGGATGCTGGATCTTTAGGCGCTGTTTCGGCGGCAGGATTATTCACAACGCTTCCAACTGGAGTCGGTGCGCAGATCGAAGATATTTACATCGCCGGCAATCGCTCTTGGATCGGAGTTACTGGGCGCGCCCGCGTCTTTGCTTATCGCCCATCAGCAGTCCCAGTGCCACCGCAATCAGTTACCGATTTAACTAAGCCTGTATATAAAGGTCGAGTAGGTATTGCACCAAGTAACGCTTCTTTCCAAGCCTTTGTAACCGCCCTGATCAACGAGACGGGTGCACAGTTCGCCGAAAATTGGCTAAAGGGGATGAAAGACAATGACGCGCAGATTTACTTAAAGAATAGCGCCATTGTTGAAGCGATCGATAAAGGGGAGATTGATCTGGGTCTAGTTAACCATTACTACACCTGGGAAGTTAGCCAAGCACTTGGCAGAGATATCGATGTTGAAAACGGTTTCTTCGCACCAGGTGATATCGGAAACCTAGTTAACGTCTCCGGTGTTGGAATAATGGCAACCAGCGAAAAGCAGCAAGCAGCACAAGATTTGATTAACTACTTAACCTCAGAGGCTGCTCAGGTTAAATTTGTAGACGATACACATGAGTATTCATTGATCCCGGGAGCCAAAGCCCCAGCATCACTTCCTGAACTAAAGAGTATTGGGTCACCGAAAGTTGATTTAGCTTCCTTGGAGAAAGTACAAGCGACGCAAGATCTGCTTACCAAAGTTGGCCTTCTATAGTGAAGAAGTAAATAAATGAAGAGAGAAAATAAGCTTGGTAGTTTTGGTTTGAGGGCCCTCGTAGCGGGGGTCCTCATAACCATTTCTCAACCACTTATCTATCTCTTTATTCGGGCAAGTGATAAATCTGGTCAAGATATCGTTGCGCTATTAACACGGCAGAAAACACTCGATGTTCTAGCGCTCACCCTTTTATTGCTTGTAATTGTTGTACTGGTTAACGTCTTCTTGGGAACCGCGATCGCTGCTGGCCTGCACTACGTCAAGATCCCGTACCCACGCATCCTCTTAGTTTCCACGATTTTGCCACTTGCCATACCTTCTTACGTATTTACTTATACGTGGATGGCGATTTTTCCTGCACTTGAAGGTGTTTGGGCTGCCGCATACATTCTCTCTCTTTCGACAATGCCTTACATGATTCTGGCGGTTTCCATCTCCTTCCAGAGAATTGATTCAGGGTTAATTGAAGTGGCACGTTCGCTCGGTCTTTCCAAGCCTGCAGTTTTCACTCGAGTAATACTGCCGCAGGTACGGCGCAGCATTAGCGCAGGTGCGCTTCTTTCCGGTTTATATGTACTAAGTGACTTTGGCGCGGTCTCATTGCTCAACGTTGAAACGCTCACCGTATCAATCCAAAATCTCTTTAAATCTTCATACGATCGTGGCGCAGCATCAGTCATCGGAATTCTCCTCTTCTTTGCCGCTGCAATCTTTGTACTTTTTGAATCGATTCTTAAAGGTAAAGATTTTGAATCCCGTGGCGCCGAAGGATTCCAAGAGCGAATTCGCCGAATAAGCAATCCAGCTCTATCTGTCTTCACGATCTTGATAATTGCACTTTATGGGCTTTTGGCAGTAGTTGTTCCGTTCTACGTTCTTATCTCGCGCTATCTGCAAAACCCAGGTGTTGTAGCTTTCTCTGATCTATTCTCGGCAGCGCTTTCTACGGTTTCAGTTGCCGGCTTGGGCGCCTTCATCGCATTTATTCTCTCTCTACCACTGGCGCTATTAGCAACCCAAGGACCAAGCGCTTTTGCTGCAATCGCAGGCAAAGTAATTCTAATTTCGCATGCGCTGCCAGGTGTCGTAGTTGGTTTAGCACTTGTCTCATTCGGCTCTCGCTTAGGGCCGCTCTATCAATCAGTCTTCTTGCTCGCCTTTGCTTACGCCGTTTTGTTCTTGGCTAAATCTGTCGCTTCAACATCGGCCGCGCTTACTTTGGTCTCACCGCAATTAAAAGAAGTTGCAGCCACGTTAGGTAAGAGCAAATCAGGTATCGCTATGCAGGTAGTTTTTCCGATCGCTCTACCAAATTTAGCCCTTGGCGTTCTGCTTGTTTTCTTAACGGCGATGAAAGAACTACCAGCGACTCTAATGTTGCGGCCCACCGGTATGGATACGCTGGCAACGGAGATCTGGAGCTTTGCTGCAATTAGTAGATTTAATGAGGCAGCCCCTTATGCACTATTATTGGTAATAATCGCTGCGATTCCGACATTTATATTAACTATTCCCAGAGCCGCCAAGAGTGACATCGAGAAGAAGGTGAGATATCTCTAAATGACCTCACTAAGTATTTCTCATCTCTCGGTAAAGCTGGGCGAGCGCGAAATAATCTCAGATCTATCTTTTGATCTTCGTCAGGGAGAGATTGCATCACTGCTTGGCCCATCTGGTTGCGGCAAGACAACGTTGTTACGTGCGATCGCAGGACTTATTCAGCCAACTGGCGGCACAATCCGCTTTGGCTCGCAACTAGTTGGCGTTTCATCGGTTGTATTGCCACCGAATAAACGCGGCACTGGCTATGTTCCGCAACAAGGTGCGCTCTTTCCACATCTAAATGTGGCAAAGAATATTTCTTTCGGTCTAGATCGCGAGCTTTATACCAAGAAGCAGATCTCCGAGATAACTGAAGAGATGATTAACCTTATTGGCTTGCCAGGATTTGAAAATAGATTGCCTAGCCAATTATCAGGTGGGCAGCAGACGAGAGTCGCACTTGCTCGCGCACTTGCGATCAAACCTAAATTGATTCTTCTCGATGAACCATTCTCGGCTTTAGATGCGGTACTGCGCGATGAACTACGCAGCGAGGTTGTCGGACTGCTCCGCAAATTAGGTTCAACTGCCATCTTGGTTACCCACGATCGTGAGGAGGCGCTGGTTTCATCTGACCGGGTCGTCTTGATGCGCTCTGGCCGGGTTGTGCAAGATGGCACACCTGAAGAGGTCTATGAGGCGCCGATATCTCCTGAAATTGCTGCAAGTACAGGTGATGTTCTGGTCCTTGGGGCGCAGAAGCTAACCGATGGCCAAACGCGCTACCCACTTTCATTGAGCGGAATTGCCGAAGTAGGTAGCGATACTGGTTATGTTGTCATTAGACCTGAAGAGATTCAGGTATCAAGTACTTCAGCCGATGGCGTAGAAGGATCGCTTATCCATATCGATTATTACGGACACGATGCCATGCTCACTGTGGAGGTACTTAACTCTCGAACCCCGATTAAGGCGCGGGTGGTTGGTCCTACTCAATTTGTTCTAGGTCAGAAGGTTTATCTAAAGCACATCGGTCCGGTTAGGTATTTCGCCCGTCAATAGTTTTAACTCTCAACACTTTCTGGTGCATCGCTATTTTCTATCTCCTCAACTACCGGCGTTGTCTCAAGAAGCGCTAACTCCAAGATAGGTGCGACTATCTCAATCTGCCATTGGCGAGCACCGAGATCAGTCAAGGCGGCGGCAACACCCGATTTCGGGGAGTTCCAGCAGATGCGGCGTACATATTCCGGGGTAATCAAGTTCTCAAAGGGGATAACCAACTCATTAGCCTTTGACTGAATATTGGCCTTGGCATGAGTAAGCGGGGCATATCTCTCAGGAAAGCGCTCGCGCCAGATCTTTATTGGAGGCAGTGAATCACTATCGGTGCGAACAGGTGGCCACTGGCTCTCAGGAAGGGCAAGGGCATCGGTGATCGCGCTAATCCAGGTCGCAGTATTTTCAAACCACCGCGCTCGCAGACCAATTGGGCGCAGGATCTTCTCTAAATCCTTCTTCGTCTTAATCGGCCTTTCTACCGCTTTCATTGCAATCTCAACTATTGCGGCATCAGATAGCAAACGTCCCTGAGCGATATCAACTTCTTGCGCCATCTCGGCACGGACCGTCCAGAGCGCTCGCACGATTGCCAGTTGATCGCGCTTTTTAATCTTATGCATTCCGGATGTTCGTCGCCACGGATCAACACGTGGTGGGGGAGCCGGTGCATCAATAATGGATTGGAACTCTTCTACCGCCCACTTAAGTTTCTTTGATTCTTCAAGAATTGCGTACATTTGATTGCGAAGTTCAATTAAGAGTTCCACATCAAGTGCTGCGTAATTGAGCCAATCTTGTGGCAAGGGGCGCTGCGACCAATCAACCGCCGAATGTTCTTTGGCGAGGGAGACTTCCATGAGTGATTCGAGCAACGGTCCAAGCCCGACTCGTGGCAGGCCAGCAATGCGCCCACCAAGTTCGGTATCAAAGAGTCGCTTGGGGTTAATTCCAAGTTCACGTAAGCAAGGAAGATCCTGGGTACTTGCATGCAAGATAACTTCATCGCTCTGCAGAAGCGTGTTTAACTCTTGGAAATATTTATGGTTTGGTCCGAATGGAATTGGATCGATTAAGTGGAGACCGCCGCCTTCGCGTTTAATCTGAATCAGATATGCCCGAGCGCTGTATTTATATCCGGAGGCGCGTTCGGCATCGACTGCAAATGGCCCGCGACCTGCCGATAACTGCGCAAGAGCGGCTTCAAATTTCTGATCAGTATCAACTACCGGCGGGATTCCATTGGCGGGAGCTAAAAGCGGAACCGAGGTTGTAGCCGGAACTTCTTCAGTTGTTGAATTAACTTCACTCATAAATAATTTTTATACGCGACGTCGTGCTGCAGAAATAGGCGCTACGCCCTCAACGATCGGTGGCAACCCCGCAACTTCACCAAGGAGATTGCACCAGGCATCGATATGTTTAATCATTTCCGAGCTATCTTTGATAATCGGACTCCATGACGCTCGGATCTCAATCTCGGATTGATCATTACGTGGAGAAAGTTTTCCAAATGATGCGCTTGAGACTCGCGTAACGGTTCCGCTGGGGGCGTTGAATTCGCAACCTTCTGCTGAAAGGGAATCTAAGAGCCATGACCAGCCAACTTCAGGAAGCAGCGGATCATCCTGCATCGCCTCATCTACATCTGCGCTTAAAAATGTAACGCAGCGGAATTCACCTTCCCAGGTTTCTTGTCCACCTGGTTCGTGGAGCAAAACAAAGCGACCTGATGCAACCTCATCTTCATCATCGCCGAGCAAACCATTTGAAACATCTGCGGTAAATGCAAAAGAGTAAGTTGCTAATTTTTGTGGAGCAGGGACTTCTTCCAAGATGATCTCAGCGCGCGGTGTAGCGGTACGCAAATGTTCGATCATGCGATTAAATTGGTTTAAATCCACTGGTTAATTCTAAAGATAGGGAGTGCATTTAAGTGGGAGGCAGGGCGCTTACTATCTTTTTAACGTGTGTACCCTTGCTCCATGGCAACATTCTTAGCGCTCCTTTCTAGCGCTCTCTGGGGAACTGCGGATTATCACGGCGGCAAGCTAAGTAAGAGCCATCCTGCGATCGCTGTTCTTGGAGTAACTCAAGCAATCGGTTTAGTTTTTGGAATTGGTTTGGTCGTTATCTCTGGAGACTATTCAGCAGCAGCGTTCGGCGCTGATGGTTATTTCATGCCCGGTGCACTTGCTGGAATTTTTGGTTATCTAGGTTTGATCTGTTTGTATGCAGGACTTTCCACTGGGCGTATGGGAGTTGTATCGCCAATCAGCGGGCTAAGCGCATTGATTCCGGTTGGATATGCATTCTTCGTAAAGGGTGATCGCCTCTCACTTATCTTGAGCATCGGTGCCGCACTCGCCATCGTTGGCGCATTCTTAGCAAGCGGTCCAGAAATTTCACAAGGACTTCCACTAAAGCCACTGATTCTTGCACTCGGAGCAGCTGGTGGTTTCGGTACCGCACTCACCTTTATGGCGATTGGTTCGCAAGGTAGCGCACTCATGACTATGGTGATGATGCGATTTACAACTTTCTTTGTTTCACTGGGAATTTTTGCAAAGTATAAGACTCTGGGCGGCTTGAACTTTAAGCACAGCCCAATTTTGATCTTCATCGGTGTCGCCGACTTCCTAGCAAATTTACTTTTGGGTGTTGCAACGACAAAGGGCAACTTAACTCTTGCGATGGTCCTTGGCGCGCTCTATCCGATCTTTACCGCGTTACTTGCATTCCAGTTCCTGCATGAGAGACTTCATAAAGTGCAGTACATCGGAATCGCCGCCGCAGTTGCTGGCGTTGCAATTATTTCAGCCTTCTAAGCCTTTAAATTACGCGCCTCAAAGAATTGCGTTCCATCAACTTCGCGACTGGTGACTTCTGAGAACTTGGCAAGGAGTTCTTGATAATCAATTTTAGATTCGCCACCACTTACTGGCGTAACGCTGAGATAAATTCCATCTAGCGCGCGATTGCTGATTAATTCGAAGATGAAGGTGGCGCCACCTTCCACCAATACGTTGCTACCGAACTTTTTAATCCCTCGATCTAGAGCCGTACTTGGCGAGCAATTCCACCAATGCGCATCCCGGTTATCGGCAAGGGCGTTGACCATCGAACGTGAGGCGATTACGACTGGTACGGGGGTGCGGTGATACGGCTCGCTACGAGCGGTTTTGCCACCGATCAAGATGAAATCTGCGGTGCGCCGGCGGGCTAGAAATTCGCCGCGGTCGGCTCCGCTGGTGATTGCGCGCGATGTTCCACCTTTGGTCGTTGAGCCATCGCTTCCGGTCACCAAGGTTGCAAAGACGGCCATGGTCGGAAGGCTATCTCGCGGCAAAGTAGATGTCAGTGCTGGCACGTACCGTTTCCTTCATGATAATTACCTGTGACTCATGTGCAGTTCGCGATATCGGTTGCAACGATTGCGTGCTGACTTTTCTTCTATCAACCCCAAAGAGCGAGCAGCGCAGCGAAACCTGCGAGATTCCTGATACAACGGCAGAGGTGATTGATCTGCTCTCATCTCGCGGTTTGGTCCGTCCGCTGCGCTATAACTCCGCTGGTTGAGCGTAGATAAGAATAAATTCACAGACAGCCACGCTTATTTCGGTTTGAGTTGCGCGATAGGCCACCGTTAGCCTTTAACCCTATGTTTACCTCAAAGCGCTCTGTGGCGACCTTGATCAGCGCAATGGCCGCGTTGATCGCTCCTCTGCTAACGGTGCCCGCCGCTGATGCCGCCCAAACTTTGGCGCAGGTTCAGGCGCGCGTTCGCCAACTTGAGGAAGAAGCCACAACTGCAGCCGAGGGCGCCCAAGAAGCGAAGGTCAAATTAGCTTCGCTAAATGGCCAGCTCCAGGGGATTCAGGCAAAGGCGGCGGTGCAAAGTCAGAGCGTTAACGCTCTCTCGAAATCCCTTAATGCGATCGCGGTGGAACAATTTAAATCGGGTGGGTTAAGCCAGAGCCTCGAACTTCTCTTCTCCTCAGATCCAGCACTTTATCTTTCAGCGGCGGGTTCACTTGAAGCGATTACTCGCAAGAAGTCGGTAGAACTTCGTAAATTTCAGGCAGCCAAGCAGCGCCTGACTGCAACTTCGTTAACCGTTAGCGACAAACTCGCTTTAGTGAAAGCAACACAGAAAAAGTTAGCCGCTCAAAGTGCACGTGCAGTTGCGAAACTAGAAGAGGCCGAATCTCTCTTATCCAAGTTAAAGAAAGAAGATCGCGAGCGCTTAGCCAGACTTGCTCAAGAGGAAGAAGATGCTGATCAAAAATCTTCTTTGGCTGCTGCAAAGAAAGCTGTAGGAGTATCTGGTCGTGCAGGAAAGGCGTTGCAATTTGCCTTGAAACAGATTGGTGATAAATACGTCTTTGGCGCCGACGGTATGACATATTGGGATTGCTCAGGGCTAACGATGCGCGCATTTCAAACTGCAGGGGTCTCTCTACCGCACTCATCGCGGGCTCAATTTAACTATGGAAAATCTGTAAAGCGCTCAAATTTAGCTGCGGGTGATCTCGTTTTCTTCGGACGACCAATCTCTCACGTCGGCATATATCTCGGCGGTGGGAATATGGTGCACGCACCTCGCTCTGGATCACGTGTGAAAGTAGCAAGCGCATCTAGCCTAGGAAGTAAACCTTACGTCGGCGCACGCAGACTCTAGTTATCTAAGTAAATGGCTGAGAAAACGACAGAGAAAATTCTTTGTATCACAAATGACTTTGGCCCTCGCGCCGGCGGAATCGAAACTTTTGTTATGGGTCTCATTGAACGCGCACCTAAAGGATCGATAATTGTCTATACCTCCGCGCAAGGCGATACAACTTCGTACGATCAGGGATGGTTGCGCGATTTTGGTGTTGAAGTAATTCGCGACAGTTCAAAGATACTTCTCCCGAGCCCTTGGGTGGTTCGAAGGGTAAGAAAAGTTATCGTACGTGGCTCGATTAAACAGGTATTTTTCGGAGCAGCTGCACCGCTAGGTGTAATGGCTCGTAGACTACGTAAAAAAGGCGTTGTAAATATCGTAGCCCTGACCCATGGACATGAAGTCTGGTGGGCCAAGCTCTGGCCATTTTCTTCAGCGATTTCATTTATCGGCAGAAACGTTGATCACCTAACTTATCTTGGTGAGTTTACGAAGAATGAAATATCAAAAGCGCTTTCCCCAAAAGCCAAATCTAAGTTGATCAAGATCGCCCCAGGAATCGATACAGATCACTTTGCACCAGATCCAACAGCCGTGCAGCTGCGAAGAGATTTGGGTTTAGCCGACAAGAAAGTAATTGTAAGCGTGGGACGACTTGTACACCGCAAAGGCCAAGATATTTTGATTCAATCAATGCCTGAAGTAATCGCGAAACATCCAACGGCGCATATTTTGATGGTTGGCGAAGGTCCATATCGAGGCGTTCTCACAAAGATGGTTGACGAACTTAACCTCTCTGATGCGGTGACATTTATCGGACGTATTCAATATAAAGAACTTCCTCGCTATATCTGCGCCGGCGATATCTTCGTGATGCCCTCCAGATCTCGATTAGCGGGCCTTGAAGTAGAAGGCCTTGGAATTGTTTATCTTGAGGCAAGTTCTTGCGGCTTGCCAGTTATCGCAGGGCGCTCCGGGGGAGCACCGGATGCAGTCGAAGAAGGTGTTACCGGATTTAGCGTTGATGGCACTTCCGCGCCAGAAGTTTCTAAAGCAATAATTAAAATGTTTGATGACCCAGTTAAAGCGAAAGAAATGGGTCAGGCTGGGCGCAGATGGATTATAGATAAGTGGCGCTGGGAAATTTGGTCGACGGAGTTTAACTCGCTCTTTAGATAATCCCTGATTCTGTTCCAACTCTAATTGCAGCCAGACGACTGGTTACTTCGAACTTTCGGTAAATCGAACTGACGTGAGTTTTAAAAGTTGATTCAGAGATATGTAGTTGTGATGCCAGTTCGCGAATATCTCCAACGCCGGCTAGGGCGCGCAATACTTCAACCTCTCTTTGGGTAAGCAGTTTGGCTGCAGAGACTGTCTTTAGTGCGGAAACTATTTCGGATGCGGTAAACGAATTTGGAGCAATTAGCGCTCGTTTCAGTACAGAGATCAACTCAGCCAGTGGGGCGCTCTTCTTGACGTATCCACTGGCGCCAGCGCTCATGGCGGCGATTAGATCGCTATCGCTATCGCTCATGGTAAGCATCACGATCGCGATTTCCTGTGAACTTTTTCGCGCCCAACGAATTAGATCCAATCCGCTGCCATCGGGAAGATTTAAATCGACAACCATCGCATCAGGATTGGTATGCGCTAACTGCGCCACCGCTTCAGATTTACTCGCTGCCATTGCACAACAAACCATCTGCGCATCTTCTATAGCACGGGCCAGGCCAGCGCGAACAGCGGCATGATCATCGACCACCAAGATCCGTGGTTGTTGTTCTGCATCTTTCACAGAACTACTTTTATACAGGTCCCATTCTCAGAGGAGATAATCTCCAACTGTCCGCGAAGTTGTTCAACGCGCTCTTTAACTCCAACTAAACCTAAACGTCCTAAACGTCCTACATGTGAGGTATTCACCTGCGCACCTCCAACTCCGTTATCGCTTACCTCTAGGTAGGTGCGATTTTCGACTCCCTTTAAAAGGACTTCAATATGGCTAGCCCCAGAGTGAACTTTTGCATTGCGAAGTAGTTCGGTGGCAATCGCCTTTAACTCAGATTGGTAGGAGCTAGGAATAGCGATGTCGTTGATCGTCTGGGTGACGCGTAGATCTCCACAGATCTCTTCAATTAACTGTTTCAGTTCTTCTTGGAAACTAGTTTGCGCAGGATCGCGTAGCGCATACATCTCACGCCTGACTTTCAAGATTAACTCATCGACCTTAAAGCGCAGCCCACGAATCTCGCGGCGTGATTGGACCGTTGATTCAGTAGCCCCTAGGAGCAGATCTAACTCGTAGCCGAGGGCAACCAGATCTTGAGCTATACCATCGTGAAGATCACGAGCAAGTTCAATTCGTGCAGGGCTACTCACTTAGCGAAGAGCTCGGATATCTCCTTAGCAAATTCTTGTGCAACCACATGTCTCTTAATAGAAAGCTTTGCAGTTAACTGCCCACCTGCGATGGTGAAATCGGTAGGCAAAATTGTGAATTTGCGAATCGATTCAGCT
>Ga0079301_1001379_pt1 | contig 11206 bp, 5 predicted proteins | sample Wag4_2014_7_11_3_FD_74797 | JGI IMG/M metagenome (GOLD analysis project Ga0079301, IMG submission 74797) | Fresh water mixed with fracking chemicals microbial communities from Ohio, USA - Utica-2 Time Series FC 2014_7_11 | ecosystem: Engineered > Industrial production > Chemical products > Input...
AGGTAATTGAACTTGAGATCGCGGCGCGAATCGATCGCGCCGGCCAGCCGGGGCAGATCGAATTCGGCGAGCTTCTTGTCCAGGAGCTCGGCACCGATGCCCTCCTGAATGAACGCGGGGAAATAGCCCGCATAACGCGCAGCCATGTCCGCCTGCGAAACCTCCACACCCAGCACTTCATGGCGGATGGTGTGCAGCAGCAAACGCGCGGTGACGAATGCGTAGGAGGGATCTTTTTCGATCAGCACACGGGCGGCGAGGACGACCGATTTGCGCACCTCCTCGGCCGGCACACCGTCATAAAGATTCTTGAGCGTGGCTTCCAGAATCGGCTCGACCGACACCTCGCCCGAAAGCCCTTCGCAGGCTGCGGCGATGGTGGCCTTCAAGCTCTTCATGTCGAGCGGGCGGCGGGCGCCGTTTTCCACCACATTGAGCACTGGGTGAGTGCCGGCCGCGGCTTCCGCCTCGCGCTGCTCGCGCCGCTCGAGGTTGCGCTTTTCGCGATAGAGCACATAGGCGCGGGCCACATCATGCTCGCCCGAACGCATCAGGGCGAGCTCAACTTGATCCTGGATGTCTTCAATGTGCAGCGTGCCGCCCTGCGGCTGGCGACGCACCAGGGCGCGCACCACCATTTCGGTGAGCTGCAACACCAGATCGCGGATGCGGGCCGAGGCCGCGCCCTGGCCGCCAGACACGGCCAAAAAAGCCTTGGTCAGGGCGACCGAAATCTTGCTGGGCTCAAAGCCCACCACCGCACCATTGCGGCGAATGATTTTGTAATCGGAGAATTGCGAGGCACTCAAGGAGGCGGCTTCAAAAGCAAATTCAGGAGGGGGGGTCTGGGCTGTGGGAGCGTTGTTTTCAACGACCGTGGTGTGTTGCATCTAGGCCTCCTTGGCTACGGGTTTTGTGGATCCGAACGCCTGCACCTGATGACGACTGTCGCTGCGAAATCACAGGGCCAAATACGGCACCAGCAACGACACTGCAGGGCACGCGTGGCATTACTTCTTCGAGTTGATTGTTATCTTTGTTTTTGTCTTTGGATCGTCCGCTCCGCCCCCTGCTTAACCACTACATCTAGGGGGCTGGCTACACTTTCGAACTAATCATAGGGGTGTCGCCGCGAAGCTGGCAAGCAAAATTTCAAACAAAATTTGTGGCCGGCATCGTTGACATCCGCCCCCTTTCGCGTCCCGCCTGATATTGCTTTGTTACACGCGAATGACACTGCTTTTGCGCACAGGCAATGCATCACGGGGGGGCCATCAAGTCGGCTCAACGGGCGGTGCACTTTGGAGGGCACACCTCACCCGGCCCCAATCAAAATGCGGCCCGGGGTCGGTCTTGCGACCGGGCGCGATATCGCTGTGGCCCACCATTTCGGTCAGCGGATAACGCGCCGCCAGCAGCCGGGCGAGCCCTTCGAGCGCGGCATATTGCGCCTCTTCAAAGGGCTGGTGATCCGAGCCTTCGAGCTCGATGCCAATGGAGTGATCATTGCAGCGCTCCCGCCCCCGCCACACCGACACGCCGGCATGCCAGGCGCGCGCATCGCAGGACACGAATTGGATCACCCCACCATCGCGGCGCACCAGAAAATGCGCCGAGACCTGCAAGCCCTCGATGGTGGCGAAATAGGGATGCATCGCCGGATCGAGCGTGTTGGCGAACAACGCCTCAATATGCGGCCCGCCGAATTCATCGGGTGGCAGGCTGATGTTATGCACCACCAAGAGGCTGGGGGGCTCGCCCGCCGGCCGCTCGTCGTGGTTGGGCGAACGCACCTGGCGTGCGCCCGGCCAGCCGGTGAGCCAGCCTTGGGCATCGATGCATGCATCGGGTGACGCCGAATGTGATGCTGCCAATCAAGCTCCTTCCTCTTCTGGGTGGCGGGGCAAATCCATATCCTCGGCGCGGATTTCCTCCGCCAAAGTGGTGGCCAGCGCGCGCTCGAGCAGACACTCCATTTCGCGCACATTACCCGGATGCGGGTATGCCATCAGCCGGGCCAGCGCGTCGGGGTGCAGGCGGGGCTGCGGCACACCGAAGCCCTCGCCTGCTCGCGCCAGTATATGCCCGGCCAGCTGCGCGATGTCCTGCGGCCTGTCTCTAACTGATGGCATATGCACTTGGAAACGATCCAGCGCGTAATACAACACGCCCTCCAACCGACCCTCCGCATGCGCGCGGGCCAGCGGCAGGTTTGAGGTGGCGATGACGCGCAGATCGACCGGCTCATCAAATGCGGCACCGGGCCTGCGTGTGCGCGCGGATTCAATGACCCGGGCAAGGCGCACCTGCAGCCGGGCGGCGAGCCGATCGACATGATGCAGCACCAGCGTGCCCCCCTCGGCCGAAAGGAGGAGCCCGGGGACGGCACGCGACTCGGTATGCTGGCCATTAGGCTCCGCGCCAAAAAGCTCAATGAGCCCGGGGGCGCTCGCACAATCGATGATCACGCACGGCTGCTGCCTGCGCGTGCTGCCAGCGTGAATCAATCGCGCCGCCAGCCTTTTGCCCGTGCCCGGCTCGCCGTCGATCGCCACCGGCACACGCAGCCGCGCGGCTGCGGCCACTGCAGCCCGGGCCGCCTGCAAGCCCTCGGATTCACCGAGCAATTCGCCCGGCGCGGGCGCTGCCACACTCAAGGCACCGGGCAGCACGATATCCAGGGTGTTGCGCACCACCGCGCGCAACTCATCAAGCGACACCGGCTTGGCAAGACACTCCACCGCCCCGGCCTTCAAGGCCGCCACCACGGACTCCATGCCGGTCTGCGCGGTGAGCACCACCACCGGCAAACCCGGGCAGTGCTCGCGCACATGGCGAGTGAGCATCAGCCCGTCGCCATCGGCCAATTCAAGATCAGTGAGCACGAGTCGATAGACGCGCTGTGTGAGCAAGGCGCGGGCTGCGCTAAAGCCGCTGGCGCAATCGGCTTCAAACCCCATGCCCGAGAAAGCCAGCGAGAGCACCTCGCGCAGCACATCGTCGCGTTCCACCACCAGCACCCGCGCCACGGGCTGGGCGGGCGCGCTCAAGTAATGCAGCGTCATGACAGGCTCCTGCAGCAATGCTGAGCCGGTCATGTTAGGCAGATTCGCTTCTCACCGATAAGGGCAAACCTCACCCTGCGCGACGACGATGATCCTCGCAACAATACGCGGCCTCGCCGCGGCGCACCGCTTCCGCCTCGGGCACATGCAGGCCGCACAGGGCGCAGGCCACCATGCGCTGGGCGGGCGGCGGCACGGGCTTGTTGGGCCCCTCACGCCGGCGGGGCTTGGTCATCAGGCGCAACACCAACATCGCACCGGCGAGCATCAGCAGAAAAACAAGGATTTTGGTCATAAACGCAACACCGCACAGCGTTAAATTTCAGGTTGCGACTTTACCCGAATTGCCCCGGGCTGTTCAGGGCAGATCGGCGATCGCCTCTGCTCCGCGCAAACCATGCATGAGCACCCCTTCCGCCTGTGTGCCCCCCATCCGGCATCTTGCCAATCGCCCCACACTCGAATAACCTCGCGCCGCCGCGATGGGGTTGGCACCCCCGGACTTGCTGGATGGAACTCGCTCCCGGACCCCGGCACACAGGCGCCTCATTAACGCGTTGGCTCGCACCCGGAGACACCTGCCGGACGATACAAGCCTCACCACACGGAACCCACTCTATGAAGCACGGTCTCAATCGCGTATTTCGGCTGATCTGGAACGAATCGATCGAGGCTTGGGTGGCCGTGGCAGAACACACCCGCGGGCGCGGCAAGCGCGCCAGCCGGCCGGCGGCAATCGTGATCGCCGGGGTCTTCGGCCTTGCCGGCGCCCCCGCACTGGCCGGCCCCACCGGGGGTCAGGTGTTGAGCGGCAGTGCCAGCATCACCACTCCATCCGCGGGCTCCACCGTCATCAACCAAACCACCAACCAGGCCATCATCAACTGGGCGGGCTTCAATATCGGCGCGACCGAATCGGTGCGCTTTAACCAGCCCGGCAGCAATGCCGCGACCCTCAACCGGGTGCTGGACACCAACCCCACCTCCATCCTGGGTAAGCTCGACGCCAACGGCCGGGTGTTCGTGGTCAATCCCAATGGCGTGATCTTCGGCGCCAATTCACAGGTAAATGTGGGCGCGCTGGTGGCCACCAGCCTGCAGATCTCCGACACCGATTTCAATGCCGGGCGGCTGCGCTTCATCCAGAGCGGCGCGGCGAATGATGTGCTGAACCAAGGCCTGCTCACCACCTCCAACGGCGGCTTCGTGGCGCTGATTGGCAAGCGGGTGCGCAATGAGGGCAGCATCACCACCCCCGGCGGCTTCACCGCGCTGGCGGCGGGCAGCAACGTCACCGTCGACACCACTCCCGGTGCGGCCAAGCCGGTCACGGTGGGCGGCGAAATTTCCGGCGCCGCCATTGAGTCCGTTGGCGCAATCCGCGCCCAGGACGGCCAGATCATCCTCTCGGCCCGAGCGGCCGATGCGGGGCTGCGCAACATCATCAACCACAGCGGCATCATCGAAGCCCGTGGCATGACCACCCGCGGCGGGCGCATCGTGCTCGAAGGCGGCTTCAACGGTGCGGTCAGTGTCTCAGGCAAGCTCGACGCCTCCAGCGCCCAGAACGCCGGTGGCCAGGTGAGCGTGAGCGGCAATGCAGTGGCGATCAGCTCCGGCGCGAACATCGATGTGCGCGGGGCCACTGGCGGAGGCAGTGCATTGGTGGGCGGCAATTACACCGAAGCCGACAACGCCATCCGCACCGCCCGCGTGGTGGATGTCGAGGCCGGCGCCCAGATCAACGCATCGGCCACGCAGAACGGCGATGGCGGCAGCGTGACCCTCACCTCCTTGCGCAACACCCGCTTCACAGGGGCTGCCCTCGCCACAGGCGGCAGCAACGGCGGCAATGGCGGCAGCGTGCGGGTAGCCAGCAACGGCGCAGGCTATGGCGTGAGCGATTTCGGCGGCAGTGTCGATGTCTCCGCCCCCAAAGGCACCGCCGGCAACATCACCGTGAGCGCGCGGGCGGTTGAAGTCCACGCCGGCAACCGCAAGGCCGACACCCGCAGCTTTGAAGATCTCATCAACAGCACCGCCACCGGCGGGGTGTCGAATGTCTCAACCGCTTCGATCGAGTCGATTAGCGCCGGCAATCTCACCATCGAAGGCGATGGCTATGTGGTGGTGCGCGACCTCACCGAAAACGGCGCCAAGGGCAGCATCGACCTGCAGCGCGATGTGAGCCTCGAGCTCTATGGCAAGGCACTCACCGGTGCGCCCACCCTGCCGGGCAAACCCCCGGCGGGCGGCATTGACTTCCAAAATGCCAACAACACCCTGAACGCCAAGGGCAGCGGCACCATCACACTCACCGCCGGCGCCCCGCCCGTGGGCAGCTTCAACCCGCTGGCGGGTATGTACAACGTGGGCAACATCAACACCGAAGGCGGCGCGATCACGCTCAATGGTGCCGACAAGGTGGTGATCGAAGGCGCCCTGCAAAGCCGCGGCGGCAAGATCGACATCGATGCCGACGCCGACCGCCTGGGCGCAGGCAAGCTCATCATGCGCGGCCGGCTCAATTCAGCCGGCGGTGACATCCGCACCAACAGCGGCGCAGACGCCAACAGCGGCGTTGATTTCCTCGGCACAGTGGATACCGGCGCAGGCCGCCTGATTCTCGATGTCTCCCCCAGCCCCACTCCCAACGACCCGGCGAGCTATCTCAACCGCTACCGCGTGGAAGGCTCGATCAAGGCCAGCGGCGATATCCAGTTCGGCCAGCGCACTGCCATCGGCGGCACCAGCACCATCGACACCACCGGCAAAGTGGGCTTTGGCAGCATCGTCGAATTCGACCCGGCCGCCGCGCTCACCCTGACCGCCGGCCAGGGCGGCGTGGTGTTTTCCGACACTGTCTCCGGCAACGGTGGCAGCCTCACCATCCGCCCGAATGACCCCGCAGCCGACATTCGCCTGGGCGCGAGCGGTAGCGGCATGGATCTCTCCACCGTGCTGCCGAAATCCACGGGCTTCAAAGAGATCACCATCGGCCGCAGCGACGGCACTGGCCGCACGCTGGTGTCCGGCACGGCACAAGTGGATGGCGCCCTGAAACTCTTGCAAGGTGCCGCGGGCGGCAAGGTTGAATTCGTCGATGGCACCCAGCTCACCGACCGCGGCGCGGGTGAAGCGAGCCTCCTCGTCCAGGCCGGCCAGGATGTGAATTTCGGTGCCGGCAGCAAAATCGATCTGGGTAAGGGCATCACCGCCGAAGCCGGCAATCTGGTGACGCTGGGCAGCGGCAGCCTGCTCAAGACCACCCAGCCTGACAGCAAGGTGGTGATCTCGGCCACCACCTTCGTCAATCCCAATGGCGCATCAGGCCTGCAAACCCCGCGCTGGCTGGTGTATCTGCCTGACCCCACCCAAGCGCCGGCCGCCAATCTGACGGCCGACTTCAAGCGTTACGGCTGCACCTATCAGGTGGGCTGCCTGACAGCCACCATGCCCGGCAGCGGCAATGGTTTCCTGTATCGGATCGTGCCGGTCATCAAGGTGTCCTCAGACAACACCACCCGCGTCTATGGCGATGCCGACCCGACGAGCTTCAACACCACCTATTCCGGCTTCATTGACGGCGACACCGACGCCACTTCAGGCATCAGCGGGCAAGGCGCTCACACCCTGGCGGGCTTCACGCCCACCGCGAGCGGCCGGCGCGGCGTGGGCGACTATGACATTACCCACGGTGTGGGCACGCTCGCCAGTGAATTGGGTTATGGCTTTGAGGCCGGCGCCACCAGCAAGCACAGCGTCACACCGAAGGTGATCAGCGCGCCCGCACTCATCACCCAGACCCGCGAATATGACGGCACCACCAACGCCAATTCATCGGCCGGGCCGCTCGACATCTTCGCCGGCGACCGGGTGGACATCCAGGTGAGCGGCGCGCAATTCGCCGATAAAAACGCCGGGGTCAATAAACCCGTGAGCGCGAGCGGCGCACTCAATGGCGCCGAAGCCGGCAATTACCAACTCGCCACCTCCACCCTGACCGGCCCGGGCACCATCACGCCGAAGCTGATCGATGGCCCCAATGACCCCAACGCGGCCACCTTCAATGATCGCGTGTATGACGGCACCCGCAACGCCACCGGCCAGCTGAACAGCACCACCCTCACCGGCGTGCTGGCGGGCGATACCGTGACCGTGGATCTCAAGCAGGCGAGCTTCGGCGACAAGAACGTGGGTAACAACAAAGCCGTGACCGGCGAATTACAGCTCTCCGGCGCATCGGCGGGCAATTACGCCCTCAAAACCACCACCGTGCTGGGCCAGGCGAGCATCACCCCGCGTATCGTGGCCACCCCAGCCGTGAGCTTCTTCGACAAACCCTACGATGGCAACACACTGGCCAACGGTGTGGTGAGACCCTTCGGCCCGGGCGCCGTGATCGGCGGTGATGACTTGGGCGCGGCGCTCTCGAACGCCAATTTCAACGACCCCACCTCGGCCGTGGGCAAACCCGTGAGCGCAGACCTCACGCTCACTGGCATCGATGCGGGCAACTACCGATTCACCAACCGCCTCGGCGCCATCGGCGTGACGGGCACGGCCACCATTTTCCCGCTGGATTATGAGGCCGGGAAAACCTCGGTCTATGCCAGCAATACGAACGAGCTCCCTCGCGAGCAAACCTTGGGCGATGCCGCCAGCCGCTTGATCGCAGGCGGCATGAAACTGCCCCCGGGCGTGGAATCCACCCCGGTCACGAGAGTTGAAAAATGACCCCTCTTCGCCTGACGATTTTGATCGCTGGCCTAATGGCCGGCATAGGTGCGAATGCGCAATCCCTGCTCATCGACTCAGACCGCTTGCAAAGGCAGCTTGAAACCCGCCGGCTGGAACAACCTCTGCCCAAATCTGAAACCCCCAGCGAGCCGGCTCGCCGGGGTCTGGCGTTCGACAGTGGCGGAGTGCGGGTGGCGGTCAAACGCTTTCGCATCACCGGCGCCACCCAGGTGCCGCAGGACGTGCTGGATAAAGCGCTGGAGCCTTTTACCCTGCGCATCCTCAATTTCACCCAACTGCAGCAAGCCGCCAACGCGCTGACCGAGATCTATCGCGAACGAGGCTTCATCGCGAGCCGGGCCTTCCTGCCGCAGCAAACCCTCTCTACACGCAGCGAGCCGACCGAGATCGAAATCGTGGTGCTCGAGGGCCGCTACGGCCGCATCCGGCTTGAAAACGCAAGCAAGGTGCCGGACAAGATCATCACCGACCACCTCGCCCTCGATGCGGGTGAGCCCATCCAGCTCAGCAAGATCGAACGCAATCTATTGCTGATCGAAGACTTGCCCGGCGTACACGTGGTGAGCTCGGTGTTCACCCCGGGCGAACTGGTGGGTGAGACAGAGTACATTCTCGCCGTCGAAGGCGAGCCGCGGGTGCGCGGCAATGTCACCGCCGACAACTACGGTGTCCGCACCACCGGGAGCAAGCGCGTGGGCGCTGAGGCGGTATTCCAGAACCCCTCCGGCAATGCAGACCAGATCAACGCCAGCGTGGTGACCAGCGGCAGCGACCTCACCACCGGCCGGCTCTCGTACTCGCTGGGTTTGGGCAGCCGCGGTGTGCGCGGCTCAGTGTCCGTGGCTCGCACCAGCTATCGCCTCGGTGAAGAATTCGCGCCGCTGGGCGCCACCGGCACAGCGGATTACATCTCCGCCGGGCTCACCTACCCGCTCGTGCGCGAGCGCACCTTCAACATCGTGCTGGGCGCCGGGCTCGACTTCAAAAAATTGCGCGACGACCTCAACGGCTTCGAGATCAGCGGCAAGCGCAGCCGCGTGGCCACAGTGTCTGTCTCGGGTGACCAGATCGGGCGACTCACCGACAATGGCGCCACCGCGTGGTCGATGTCTACCAGCGCAGGCAACCTCAATATCCACAACGAAGGCGCGCTGCTGACCGACAGCCTGGGCCCCAGGACCCAAGGCCACTTTGGTCGCAGCAACTACTACTTCCTTCATGAGCAGGCGCTCTCCGAGCCGAAACTGGGCATGTCCGTACAGCTTTCGGCGCGCGGCCAATACGCCACCGAAAACCTCGACTCCTCGGAAAAGATGTCTCTGGGCGGCCCCAGCGCGGTGCGCGCCCTGCCCCAAGGCGAAGCCGCCGCAGACCGCACCACGCTCGTCACCCTCGAATTGAAAAAACGCTGGACATGGATCAGCGGCTTGTCGGTGGTGAATTCAGTGTTCTTCGACGCCGGCCGCGCCACCCTGAATGCCGAGCCCTGGAACAACGACAACAACCGGCGCACCGCCCGCGCGTATGGTTTGGGTTTAGGCCTGGATTACGGCGGCCGTTATTTCCTCAACGGCTCGATCGCCTGGCCCAGCGGCCAGGGCTCGATCGACCCCGCCGAACAAAACCGCAAACCCCGCGTGTGGATTCAAATCGGGAGCAACTACTAGTTTTTGTATAACCCTCGGATATTTTCCGCTGACCGCCTCACCCAAGCCCGCGATCGCCTCACGCCTGTAAGTCCTCAGCCGCCCTCAGCTGGCCCCCGGATACACGCTTGGCAGGACCGACGCCCCTTCGCAACACGGAAGGTGCTTGGGCTTTGTGTTTATGTTTGAGATTGACGCCTGCGGCAACTGAACCGCCCCGCAGGCCATTGGAGATTGAGATGACTGTCGCTTCAAATGAGCTCGGCTTTGAAACACCCCATTCCTGCACCAACCTGACCCCCCAGCACGAAACACCGGAATGGGTCGATGCCGACACAGGTCTCAGCTCGCATACAGGCAGCTCGAACGACACCCCCGATCAACGCGGCACCAACACCGCCACAGGCGAGCACAACCAGCGCGAACAACAGCATTTTTCACAAAGTGCACTGCCCGATTTCAAGTCGTTCGCCCAGTACAAAGCCAACGCCAGCACACCCCAAAGCGCTGACACCGCCAACACAAACAAACAACCCAGCGCCGCCGTCCTTTCCGCCGCGAAAACCCTGCTGCGCGATGCAGAAACCCTGGACGGCGCGTTCAAGGATTACGCCGACTACCAGCGCGGCAAACAGGATTGCCAGATCTCCTGGGAGGACATTCAAAGCCGCATCCACTCCCTCGCACCGCAGTCTGAGTTGCGTAAGCAACTCGAAAACATCGACCGGGCCACTTACGACACCCTGCGCGGCAATGCACCCTTCATCCAGGTCAAGCAACTGCAGGCACTCGTCCCGAACACCCAAACGCCCTCGCACCATATGCCGGGCATCACCGAAGACCAGATCAACAACCCAGGCCAGAAGGTCTCGCAGATTCTCGGCCAATCCAATCTCTTTGCCGAAGACAGCGGATACACCGGCATCGCCATCACTCAACTCAAGAGCGGAAAAGGCAAATGGCAATACCAGAACGCCTGCGACAAAACCTGGCATGACGTCGGCCAAGTGAGCGAAAAGCAGGCCCTGCTGCTCAGCAAAAACGACCGGCTCCGCTTCGTGCCGGACGGCGAACACGGCACCAAAGCGCAAGTCACCTTCCGCTCGTGGGATGAAGACACCGCAGATGCCCACCGCAAAGTCGACATCAACCAATACCGCTGCAGCCGCGGCATCAGCGCGGCGTCCGATACCGTCGGCATCAAAGCGACAGAGATCGACAACGACAAACCCGTCAAACCCAACCCGGGGCCCGGCATCAGCCATCACCTGCCCGCCATCACAGAAGACGACATCAACAACCGCGGCGCCACCGTGGCCACGGTGCTGGGCAACGCAGCCTATGATGCCGACCCCAACACCCAAATCGGCATCGCCATCACCGGCAGCACCGGCGGGCATGGCGCCTGGCAATACTCCACCGACGGCGGGAAAACTTGGTGCGACATGGGCCCGCTCAGCGACAAGGAAGCCCTGCTCCTGCGCCCACAAGACCGTGTCCGCTTCCGCCCGGACGGCACCCAAGGCACCCAATCCTCACTGACTTACCGCGCCTGGGATCAGAGCGTCGGCAAGACCGGCACTAAGGCAGACACCTCGATAAACGGCGGCAGCTCGGCCTTCAGTACGGGTAAAGATACCGTTGGGCAACGGGTGAAGGATGTGAATGACGCCCCGGTACTCAACCCGGGGCCCTCCAATGGTGGCGTACCGACGCCTACACCGACGCCTACAC
>Ga0079301_1001382_pt1 | contig 11183 bp, 23 predicted proteins | sample Wag4_2014_7_11_3_FD_74797 | JGI IMG/M metagenome (GOLD analysis project Ga0079301, IMG submission 74797) | Fresh water mixed with fracking chemicals microbial communities from Ohio, USA - Utica-2 Time Series FC 2014_7_11 | ecosystem: Engineered > Industrial production > Chemical products > Input...
CACCTAGGCGACGCATCCTATCGACGAACCGCTCACCCGTGGACGTGCAGTCACGCACGATCACAATGTTCTGCTTAACACGATCCAGCTCCTCTGCGGTCAAATCCAGTGCCTTTAGAATGCCCTGCAACGCCTCCGCCACGTCGCCTTCGTCGTTCTCTGCTTGGACTATCAGCGACTTCAACGGCTTGCCATGTGGGCTAATGCCAAACAGATCGCGCCCGGCCGCCCAGGTGATTGCGGCCTGTAAGCACAGCACGCTCTTACCAAGGCCACTGCTTCCCACCCACAACGCTGAACCGCCACGGCAAATCCACCGCTTGCCAAGCAGTTGCGTTATGTCTGCATCCTCCTTGAAATTGACTAACTGCTCCCAGCTATACGGCTCAGGAATATCCCCGTAGATCGTGCGCTCCATCCACTCCATGTAAGTCAAAGTAGGTGCGCCGCACTCAACTAACTCCTGCTGCAAGCCTGTGGCAGTACGCATCGCACCGGGCAACCGCGACAACCGGCCTGCGTCCTTATTGGCAGGATCGGGCTTACTGTGCTCTAGGTGCTTGTAAATAAAATCCACTCGTTCAGCGAACTCCTTGGCATTGGCTGCCCTGATCTCTACCCATGCGTGCAGGCTTCGTGATCCACTCTTTATGATGGACGACGTAGGCAGGCCACTGCGTTTAATAATTGCCCACTGTTCAGCCATCGTGCTTTCATCAAACTCGATCAGGCAGTGGCGGTACTTCACGATCGACTCCGCTTTTCGATTCTTTCCGTTGTTAGCGTTAATCGACACATAAACGCCCACTGCATCGCCTTGCCACTCCTTTAACCCGTCGCCCTTAAATAGCTCTAGCCACTCCTCACGGCTTCGCGTCTCGCCTGCACCATCCGGCCGCTCGCGGTCTCCGTCTTTAATCGATCGGCAAATATTAATATAATCGCCCACGTCGAAACAGGTAGTCAGAAACTTATCTACCGGCCCGCTCTCCACGCTGATCGGCATTGGCGGCACTGGCAGATCCTGCCGAACGATCGCCCCATTCTGATAGGCATACTTGGCCTTTGGCTTCCATGCCTCCCTGGCTGGCTTGCTGAACGCGGATCTAACCGCACTGACGGCCTCGTTCTGCGACAGCCCTACTTTAAACGCCCATTCTTCTGCGTTAGTCGTTGCGTCGAACTCCGTCAGCCCTTGGTCGCGCCACTGGCAGGCCAGCTTAAATAGTTGCGTGTTACGCTCGCCTTCAGCGGCTCCGTTGCGATGGATGGCTTCGATTGCGGGCGGTAGTGGTGCGATCATTTTTTAGCAAATCCTTTCAATGCCTTGACGATGACGTACTCAATCACTGCCTCTTGATCTTTCTTCAACTGCTTCAGCCCAAATGCGTGCAACGCCTTTGCCGTCTTAGCGTCATAGGTTACGTCGACTAGAACCTGCTTCGGTGCAGGCCGTGCTTTGCCAAAAGTAATTTTACCTAGATCATTCATTTGCTCTCCTTCGTTTTCTTCTCCTCAACGGCTTTCGCCTTAAATCCCTCGGCCTGCTTCAGCATTTCCGTGGCCATAAGAACGGCCAGATCCAGCCGGGTGCGTACTGCATCATACTGCTTTTTCAGCAAATTCTTCTTCGCACGCTCGAGCACGGCGAGATGCCAGGTGAGGCGCTTTACGGACATGAGGGAATTACTCCAAAAAAAATCAGCTCAACTGGGCAAAAGTAAAATTCTTGCGACACAGAATCGTATCTGCCGTCTTTTCGTACATCAGAAGTCCACTTCGGAAATGTGTTGTTAGACACAAACGCAAAGTGGCTGGCTTTATTGTTAAGAAGAAAATAGCCGTATGGCTTGGGATTAGCCATATCCCACGAGTGCTTCGCACACACAATAAATTTGTCCCTATATGGCCAATCAGACTTATTTGTGAAGTCACAGCCAAGCATTTTGACTTCAATGCGTTGCTTAATATAAAGATCTCCATTGTCTGCATGCTTTCGCCAATCTGCTCTTTTTTCAGCTCGTGATGTCGGAGGTATTGTTACCTCATGTCCTCTTTGAATAAGGTATTTTGCAATAATGTGCCTAGCCGCATCACTATCTGACAAATGAGTCAGAAACTTCTGATGATTTAGATCAACACTCACCACTGCCCCATTCCCCACCTTTGACGATTGGCACGGGCCTCTCGCACACAGTCGGCGTACTGCTCCGGCGTGTAAGTGCCGATGACGCGGGCGGAGAACATGGCCAGAAGATCGGCTAGGCTCACAGAACCGCCTTCGGCAACGGCCCTGCCAGTTTGTAGTGGTACTTGTTGCGATCGTATTCGAGCGGATAGCCAAAGAAGTCACGCAGCAGATCGATGTCCCGCTGGATGGTCTTGTAGCTACATTCGAGCTTAACGCCCAGCTTAGCACAGCTAGGCAGCGTCAGATCCCGGCGCAACATTCCGGCGATCACGCCAAGGCGGCGGAACGTCGGCCGTGTGTCGCCAAGGCCAGCAGCCCGATTTCGTCTAGATGCAAACGTGGCGGCTCTGGTGCTCATATTGATTTGAGCCATTTCTTGAAAACGCGTCTATTTTCAAATTGACGTATATATGAGTTAACTCCGGGATGGTAAGTCCAGAACCATTCAATAAGTCCATAATGCTCGTCAGGCTGCGCGGCTTTTTCGTAATTATGGCATAAAAATAAAACCCTTTTATCCAAGCAAATCCAAGCCTCTGGATGGTCTATACAACAAAATCCATGTGGGAATAGGGTTATTGATTTTCTTGTAGGATGTACCTGAAAACTAAGTGCGGTAATTGCTCTGTTTTGCTGAATAAAAGCGTTAGGGCGTGGAAGACTCCAATTATTTACAAAATTCATACTCACTTCATCACCTCCACCATCGCCACCTTCGGCAACCGCATCGCGTTGAACTGCTTTTCGCTCGCAGCAAACACGTCCACCACAGGCAACTTTCCTCCGCTCGCCTTTTTGCTTTTTACAGCAGTGCCTGTATCCACTGCCACCCACTCCCGTTTGCCGCCCATCACGCGGATCTTTGACCACAGCGGAATGATGTCTGGATCGACGGCGCAGTGACGGCCAGCCCTTAACTTGGTGCCAGTGCTGGATTGATAGCGACTGCTCCACTCGTCCTCGCCCGGCCAGTAGCCAGTAATACGAACTTTGATTTTCTTAACGTCGATCTTTTTGGCAATCGGGCGCAAATCGATCAGGGCGTTACTTAGCTTTGTCGTTGTAAGGCCAAGCAAGGCGAGGATTGAAAGCAGGGTTCTCATAGCCCGCTCCTGATGCGATCGATCAGATCGTTTTCTCGTCCTTCAGCAGCCGCCAGCGCGGCCTTCGCCTCCGCCAGCTCACGGGCCAACGAGCGCACGCGGTTCAGTAACTGCTCTTGGGTGGATTGTTCGGGCAGGATCTCAATCACAGCGCACCTCCCGCGGGTCGTACTTCTTTAGCCAGCGCCACACCTTGCAAATGGACGTGAACGCCTCGAACGCCTGGGCAACTTGCTCGGCGGTGTAGCGAATGTCCTGCAACTGGCCGGTGACTGGATCGATCAGGATGTTGCGGCATGCCATGCCCTCGTCCGTGAAAGCGTACGCATAGGCACTGAGCTGAAGCAGATCAGTTTCGTAGCCCGATGCTTTTGAGACGCCCTTTGCGTCTTTCTTAAATTTGCGTGTTTTAAAATCGACCACCTCGATCTTGCCGTGGATGTCGGCGATTAGATCCACTCGCCCGGCGTAGCCTTCAGCCTCATTGACTAGGACTGACTCGCTGGCGTGAACTTTAGTGACGCAACACGAATGCCATTCCTTCAGGCCTGCATAATGCTCCTCGTATCCTTTCACAAGCTCACCTGGCTCTTGCTGATTGATTATCATTTCAGCCAGGGAATGAATGTGAGTCCCGCGGGCAGCAGCGGCCTCGACTTCCTTTCTGCTGTCTAATACGACTCGCTTGGCAAAATCGGCCAACGATTCACCATCGTTGCGAGGGAGCGAAAGGGCCGCAGCAATCGCCTGCTCCTCCTTCCAATTCATCAGCCCCTGCTTGCTGGGGCCAGCCGCTCCGAGGATGGTGGTCACCGATGGATAAGCCCCCACCTTGCGGGCGGATCGCAGATCACCGTGGCACGACTCACCCGACGCTAGGTAATAGTGCGACGACTCCGTCTTTGCCGTTGCAATAAGCGCAGCCATTATTGCCAGTCCTTCAGCAATCGCATGGTCATAAGAGCCAGCACGACTGCGGTGGTTGGGAATACGATTTGAACTATCAAAGTTAGGATTTCCATGGGGGTCTTTCTGGCCAAGGCGGGATAGAACCACCTCGGCCAATTTGGTTAGAACGGTACGGGTGTTCCGTCGGCATCTAGCTCGACGACGGCTGGTTTAGGAGCGCCAGGGCGATTGCATTTCCTGACGAAGTCTTTATCGACTTTTACTTTGTTTGCACCCGCGGGCAGGACGGCCTGCACGTTTGCGTATGTAGAGCCATCACGCTCCGCATGTGTCACAAGGATCTGGCACGGCTTACCGATAAGCGTTTCCAGATCCAGATTCTGCGGTGGCGCCTTTTTGGCGTACGACTTCAGATCTTTGAACAAAGCCGCCTTTTCATGCAGGCTCAGTCCGTAACGCCGTCCGATAGTGAACGGCCGCCCGTCCTCCATCTTCTCAGCGATCTGCCAGACCAACCTGATCTGGTGCTTCTTTCCATACTGCGTTTCCACCACGCCGAGATCCTCAACGTCGCAGAACACTGCGTCGTGATTCCCTTCCGGGGCTGGCGTATATGTGCCCCCTCTTGATGCTACGATTGGCATATTAGGATTTCCTTTCTTGGTTTCTTTGTTTTTGTTTCTTGGATTTGCAACGACTACTCGTCGTCGCAAAAATCGTTATTTCGGTGCGGTTGGTTAAGGTCTTGGAACTCGCGGTCGGCCAAGTGCCAAGCGATCTCATGTTTGCGGGCCAAGTCTTTCGCTTGCGCTAGGTCGCCACGATTGACTGCCTTCACAACCCGCTCGGCTGAATTGCGGCAGGCCATCACTTCGATGTTTTCGATTAAGCGGAATTTCGTTAGGTCGGTCATAATCAGCCCCGGCGGTTGTTGCCGTAGTAATCGCAAAAGCGCTGATGCTCATATTCAGAGTCAGCCCTCTCCCGCTCATAGACGTCGTACTCGTAGTCCGGCTTTTCGTTGTTAATAGGTGTATCGTTGGTTGGTTCGCTCATTTTTTCTCCTTCATCGAAAGGCGGAATGACTTGGCAGTCATCGCTACTGCCTCAGCAGTCAGGCACTTGGTTGTGAAACGCCAGATGCGCCAGCCCAAGTCGGCGGCTGCCCGGTACTTCTCACAATCTTTCACCATCCCCATCCCTCGCCCGTGACGGCCGCCGTACGGTAGGAACGCACCGCCGTCCAGCTCGATCGCACAGCGGGCAGATTTGCAGGCAAAATCGAAACGCCATTTACGTGTCGGGTGAAACGTGTGCTCGGCCACTAGCTCCGGGCCGCCAGCCACAGTCCAAAGCACGATAAATTTTTTTGCTAGTGCGCTCACGATTGCGCCCTCTTCAGTAGGCTTGCGACCACCTCTTGAATGCCGTCTAGGTCATTACGCAGCTTGCGGTACTTGGTTTGCAGATCGATCAGAGCAGTCGTCTGCGAGAGCTGGGCCGATCCGTAGGATTGCGAGACTGAAATCGGCAAAATGCCCTCTGCTTCCAGATCGCGAACAGTAGCCGCAGGCGGATAGAACGCCCCGGCCACGCCGCCTTGGTTTTCAGGTGCGGGGGCACCGTTGTCCTTGGCGTAAATCATCTGCCCTCCCAAAAAAATCGACGCACTTGATCGACTACCCAGCCAAAGACGAGGACGGCTACGGTTAGCCCGGCGATTCCAGAGCCTACGAACAAAGCCCAGCCGGTGATCAGCATGGATACCTGGGCAAGATCGCGCATTACTTCCCACGAAATCATTTGCTGGCCTCGTGCTGCTGTGCCCACATGCGAAACACGGCGGGGTTTGGGTGATAAATGAACGCCTCGGGGGTCAAGTCGTACCCGCCGCGAGAATTTAAATTAAGTTGCTGGTAGTGAGCCTTTTTTGGCTCAGTAATTACCGCCGTGTTACTATTTCGGCATAAGTCGTTGTAACGATAAGCATCGGACGGGGTGGGATTTGAACCCACGGTTCTATCTCCTTCTTTGATTTGATTGATTATGCTTGGCACGTTCATTGTATGTTATTGCGTTAAACTGCCCAAATGTTACCCTTGTAACTATGGCCTATTCCTACATTAAGAAAGGCAATCCGTGGTTCTATATTCGTTTTAAAGATCCGTCCGGCAAGTGGCGCACGAAAAGCACGCGATACCGAATCGACAATACCCTTCATCGCGCGAAGGCAACGGCCGAGGCCGCTCGACTTGGAGTTAATGAAAAGCGAAAAGATTGCGGCAGCGACTGGGTTGATGATTTGATTGAAAATCACCCCGTTTGCCCTCTGACAAAAGTTTATTACAAAAATTCGTGGCGTCATCTGGCGAGATTTATTAGTGAGAAAAAAATAACTCTGCAAGCGTTTTCTGCATCCGATTGTGAAATTTATTTGCGATGGCGCCAGAGCCTTCCCCGCACGTCCGGCGGCAAAGCAGGCAGGAACCAAGCCTGCCAAGATCTGAAGATTCTTAAATGGATTCACAGGCAGGGCAGACTTCTGGGAAAGATGGATTCTGTCGCCCTTCTGGATTACCGAATTAAGAGGGGGCCGATCTCCCGAGTTAAACCCGTCTTTTCGGATAATGAGATTAAAATCACCCGGAAAGCCTTGGCCGTGGAAGGCGTACCCGAATGGATGCGAGTCAGTTTTGAGATCGCTCTGGCTACGGGCTGTCGCCTCCGCGAGACGCAGATCCCGCTCGACTGCGTAGATCTCAAGAATCGCATCCTTACCTTCCCCTGCCCCAAGGGTGGCACTGGCAAATCGTTCTCCATTCCCATCCCGGCCGCCATCGAACCTATGCTGGCCAAGATGAAGGCCGAGGGTCGCGAGATCACTTGCGAAGTGCCCCGCACGCGAGCCTCGCTTTGCTGGCGTCGCTTGCTCGATATATGCGGTCTTAAACGTCACTGCTTCCACTCCCTGCGTGTAACTCGTGTAACCAGGCTTCGGCTTTCAGGTTGCTCGCAATCCGTTGCCATGCGACTCGTGAATCACTCCTCGACGTTAGTTCACGAGCTTTACCAACGGCACTGTGTGGACGATCTCCGCGATGCAGTGAATTTGGGGCAGTCTGCATCAGCCTCCACCGATCAAAGTCACTCGGAATTACCTTCCCGGCAATCAGCGGGAATCCAGGCAGTGCCTGCATTTGCTTAATCCGCACGTAACCGAACCCGTAAGCAGCGCCTAGTTGGCGAAGGGAAAGAGCTTGGTTCTCCTGGCGGAGTTTTATGGCAATATCGTTGAGGCGCCCCAAGCTCATGGCGTATCTAGCTTTGCTCTCCCGATGCCCTTGCGAGCAGTTGTGTGATGAGTTGGGAAAGCGAAATACGACGGAGAGCGGCCAGTTTTTGAGACGCTTTTTTCACAGCAACAGGCAGAACGATGTTGGTCTTTTCCGCTTTTAAACCGTTGAGTGGACGACGAGGCATACGCCTTGCATACGCACAGACGGCGTATTAGCAACACATTTCTTTTGGGCATTAGCTTTTTAACTTATACTTGAATGCGTAATAAATGCGTATAGAATGCTCCCTATGAAGAAGGCGAAAACAAACCTTACGATCGACCCAAAAGTTAAGCGGAACGGTGAGCGTCTTGCCAAAAAAAGTGGATTATCTCTTTCGGCATATATCACCACGCTGCTCGTTAAAGAGCTGGCCAAAGAAAATAGACGTTAGCTTTTGGGCGTTTTGCCTGTGGTCAGCCTGTAGTGCGGTACCTTGCGGCAGTGGCCTAAAAACTTCTTTCCCTTTGCATCAACGTGAGGCAGGCGGATCACATAACTTTTTCTTTCGGCTCTGCCGTCTTTAACCAAGCAGGCTAAAAGTTTGTTGGCGTAATTTGCCGACTTGCCCCACAGCTCGGCTATCTGTTTTTTAGTTAGCCAGCCATCGGGAACTACCTCCTGACGATACCCAGCGACATACTCCGTTAGGACAGTCGCCCAATCTGACTTTACACTGGGTAACGCCACACGCCTCCTACTGGCGAGAGCACGTTCACCGTGCATCCCTGACCCCCTTCTACATACTCGCCCCAAGCTATTCCATGCTGCCACCTGGTAACCGACCGCTGGCGCCGGGCGTAGTGCATGCTGGGAATATCGGCTAGGCAACCGATCGACCAACCCACGGGTGCGCCAAAACTACGGCCCGCAGTTCGATCTATCCTGTGTAGATGTCCCATCACGATAGGCTTTTGAACCATCTCCACATGATCACGCACCGCGCTGGATTCCGAAAACATATAGCCGTGGCCAAACGCTGTGCCTCCTAGAATGCGCCAGCCTTTCTCAATGTCGTAAGGCACATACTGCGCCTTTAGATCCTTGCACATATTGTAAATCTCCGACTTGGCCGAGGTGCAACAGTGAGCCACGATTGCGCTAGGCGAGTATTGTAGAGCCGTTAGACGGTGCTCATGGTTTCCCTCAAAGATGTAACGTGGCGCCAGTTCTCGAACGAAATTAACACCTGCATCAAAGTCCTCACGAATCGACGAACTGCGCTCGGGCGAGTCTGGGTCTTTCCTTGCACTACCCATTAGCCCTGACAGATCGACAAAATCGCCCAGGTGGAGAGTCATGTCTGGATTCCACCGGCGTTTCATTTCCAGCGCAGCCTTACAAGCGGCCGCGTTTGCTAGGTGACCGTGGCTGCACGATACGGCCAGCCACCGTTTCCACTTGCGGATTACTTTCATTTCTTATCGGCGGCCGACGGGAACCCCTCTAGGACGGCTAGGATCTGACGGCAACTTTCCCGCGATTGTGCCGCCACCACGCTCTCGTCAGCCGCACCTATCAGCGCAATCTCCGCGATCACGGATAGCTGCATTTTTAGCGTGTGGACGTAGGTGCATAGATCCAGTATCTCGTCCCAGGCATCCTTCCACACGGGCCTACGCCAAAGCGCACCACCGTGCTCGTCTTGGCCTTTGCGGTACTTGGCGTCCAGATCCCTGGTTAAATCGCGCAGAATGCCCGACAGATGCTTCTCGTGTTCGGGCGTCACCGTGAACTCCACGGCCGGTTGCTGACTAGGCTTGTGGCCTTGCTCTTTTTGCGCATGTCCTTGGCCTGCACTTGTTCCACAGGCTTGCGTGAGATGTCACGCCAGCTCTTGTATTTAGCCGACTGTAGGTGACCAGTTTCCCAAGAAATTGCTGCCAGCTCAAAGGATACGCCAACGTGCTCGCCTAGGCGGAAAGCCGTCTCGTTGTCCCAGTCTGCGATCCATAGATCCGCGTTTTTGCCTGACTGCTTTAACGGCACCCAATCAAACGCGAGGCCGTAGTTGTGATAACTCTCCCCTGGTTTGGCCTTAGTCACGATCCGGCCGCCAGCCGTTCTGCCTTTCGCATAAAGCGCGGCCTGCTCTTCCATAGTTCGTCGGCCGCAGTAGATGAGCGGCTCGATCCGGCTTGTGACCATCTCGTTCACCCATCCCCTCACCTGTTTTTGGAAGCTGGGGTCTAAAGAATCAATCGCCCGCAAGGTGCGGGAACTAGCTTCCGCCAGGCTTGTCACTGCCTCGCTCGCTCGCGTTGAGTTTCTGCCAAGCTGTCAGAAAGCGCCTTGAGCGATTCCGCAAATAAGTCTCGATAAGCCTGTGGGCACGGGGGATTGGTGCGTTCGGCTTTGTCCCAGGCGTAGATGAAGTAGCTGATGCTGTCCGGGCTAGGCGGCGGGCCGTCTTGCGTTTGCGTCGTGGCACAGCTGCAGAGCGCTAGAGCGCTAATCAGTAGGAGGGCGTTTAGTCCACCACGCATCGATATCTCTCAGTCTTTTCCTGCGTTCAAGTTCGATCGCCTCAAAGTTGCGTTGCAGTGGCGATTTGCGTTTTAAGAACCACAGTACGATCCCAATTATCCCGCCCAACGCCGTTAGTATGCCGGCGATCATGGGTGGTTATTTTTTTGAGAATCGTGCCAGAAAATCGACCACGGCTTGTAGCGATTTCTCTGGTTGGTCGCCAGGAATGAGAGAAGCGACTGCGATGGCGGCGACAAGTACGGCCGAGAGGGCGCCGAGGTACGACTGCCAGTTATTCAGTATGTTATTGAGTATGTCCATGCCAGCAGACGAGGTGTCAAAGGCTGAACCGACGCTTAATCAATTCCCAGACGGTGCTTACCACTGCCCCGGATACTAAGGCCACAAGCCACAGTTTTGTTTTTATCGTGTGGGCGTCGCGTTCCATGTTAGTTAGGCGACCGTGGTACTCGCCGAGACTGGCCTGGGAGCGTTCGAGTAAATCCAGAATTACCGACTGGCGGGTCTCGATCCGGGCTATTGATTCTCGGACTAGAGCCAGTCGTTCGCTCAGCTCCGCTACCTGGTCTGCACTCACTTCCACCAATCTGCTGAGTCGTTAGATACTAGCTTTGTGATGGCCTTCCTTGCTTCTAACAAGCTCGTAGTAAGATAGACCGCTGGCTTGCCGTCGATATAGCCTAGGGAGATGAAGCCCTCGTCTAATAGATACTGCAGGGCTTGGCAGGCTTGTTCGTCTTTGCTCATTTGCTAGGAGTTTTGCCCGCGTCCTCGGCGGCTTGCATCATATCGTAGTTAGGCAGCCCTGTGCTCTCCGCTGGCCGTTGCGAGCAGGAGCAGAGGAAGAGGGTGATGAGGAGGAGGGGCATTAAGGAAGCCCTAGCCCCACACCGAGGGTGGTTTTGTAGAGATTAAAAATTCCGCTATTTAAGCTACTTGTATTTGTGAACATACAAAACGCTATCTCGTAGTTTTTGTTCGAGTAATTAAGGTTCCGATTATTTCCAATAATTAAATTAGCCAAGCCACCAGTCCCTGCGTTTCCTGTGTTCGTGGAGTTATTTAGACCTATTACAGATGTCGCTCCAGAATATTGTGCGCTAATAAATGTTTTCTGTAAGTTTGTAAAAGATGCAGTTGATGTTAGTGTAGGGC
>Ga0079301_1001386_pt1 | contig 11163 bp, 10 predicted proteins | sample Wag4_2014_7_11_3_FD_74797 | JGI IMG/M metagenome (GOLD analysis project Ga0079301, IMG submission 74797) | Fresh water mixed with fracking chemicals microbial communities from Ohio, USA - Utica-2 Time Series FC 2014_7_11 | ecosystem: Engineered > Industrial production > Chemical products > Input...
AGACACCGTCTAGGACCCCCTCCGCCAATGCGATGTCGACGACCTCGCCGTCAAGCTTGGCTTGACCTTGCATCCATCCTCCGCGCGTCCAGCGGAGTGTGGGCATCGCATCCACATCGGCGGTATCGACGACGAACCACAACTGGGTCGGGTAGGAAAGGACGCGTGGCGAGCCGTCAGGCTGAGAGACCTCCAGTGAGATCGACACGGACCATGAGGTCTGTATGTTGCCCTTGCTTGACGTAGGCTGCGCTTCGAAGCTCTCCTCCTGACTGAACTGGCCATTCCGGTCGGCATCGATCGACAAGCGATCGAATGCGGCGGCGTCCGGATCGGTTCGCGAGAGGACGACGCGTATCGGTCTGTTGCCCTCACGGTCAGCTGGACCGAGCCGGAAGGTCCCTTCCAGACCGTCCTCGGTCGGCTCGAGTGGAACTGTGGCACCCTTCGGCGACCAGTTCGGTCCACCGTCACCATCGCGTGGTTTCAATGCCACGATCACGTCGTCGCCGGGAAGGTCGCGCGGCCCAGCAAGTTTCAGACTGCTGGCCGCGTCCTGCGTGCCTTCTCGCTGCGTCTCCTGGTCAGCGATCGAAGCCGCGGCAATCACGAGAGGGATCAGGGAGATGATGCAGCGGGTATCGGCCACGTCGTGGATTCCTTGAGGTGAGAACGGTCGCGTCGCGGCGGCGAACTCTGGTTCGGCTGCGTCGACTCACGCACCATGCGGGTCGCTGACCGATTGTATGAGGCGGCACTTCGTGGCCCCAGCGAATCTAAAGGTCTTCACGCAATCGACATGAAGCGTCGGACTCCCCGTCATTCACCCTCGCGCTGACATGCCTTCGCCGTCGTCTACAGCGGCGAGGTCCGACACCGCGAGGCAAGCAGTCCGGTCGCTTCGCGGAGGTCGAGATCGGCGACGAGCAACCCCGCCTGGCCGTACGGTTGGAAGCAGAGCAGCGTGCCGTCCGGACGGGCGATCGCCGATGTCGTGCCGGACCCTTCGCTCGCGCAATTCACCGAAGCGAAGTAGCAGGTGTTCTCCGCCGCGCGACAGAGCACCGCCTTCTCGTGGAACGAGTTGCAGGGATCGGCGAATGTGGTAGGGCGGTAGCTTCCGGGTTCGGCGACATGCGCATGCGGGTGAAAGACGACCTGCGCACCTCGAATGACGGCCCACCGCACGGTCTCGGGATATCTCCAGCCCTCATGGCAGATCACCACGCCGAAGGTCAGTGGTCCGGCGGTGAAGATCCTGCGTTCCGAGCCGAACGCCGGGTAGATCGCGTCTTCCGACGGATCGAGCTGCACCTTTTCCTGCCAGCCCGCGATCGTGCCGTCCGGGTTGATCACGCAGGCCGCGATCTGCAAGCCGCGATCGGTCAGCCGCTCCGTGCCGAGGATGACCGTGATGCCTGCATCCTTGGCCGCACGGGCAACTTCGGACAACGCTCGCCTTAGAAACGCCGGATCCGGCGGCGGCGTGGTCGTGCCCGGCCAGCGATATCCCGGAATGAAGCACTCGGGAAAGCACACCACGAGTGCCCCTTGCCGACCAGCGTCGGCGATCGTCGATGTTGCGAGAAGGACGGACTCGTCCGGAGTCGTAGCGACTGGGACGTTGGCGAGGGCGATGCGCACCGAACTCATGTCGAGATCCTTGGTTGATGGACGGTCGCGATCGGAACTGGTACTCCAACCCTAGCAGGAGGACGCGTCTCTCGTGCGTGTGGCGAGGGCTGCTGGTCGAGTGCAGCTTCGCATGGATGGCGCGCTCCAGGCGGCTCGCGAAGGACTTCGAGCGGCTGCCCAAGACGGTCGAGGGCCTCCCCTTCGCGTTCTCTTCTTGCATCATGCTCGCCCGCCACATCGCCGAGAGTGCATAACAATCTCTAGCGGGCGATCTCGATCATTGGCCAGCGGGCTCTGACGGCGTTCGCGCCCGCGTCCGTGACCTTGGTCTCGCGGATGTGGAGCGCGACGAGCGAGGTGAGGCCCGAGTCGGTGCGGGCGATGGCGAACACTCCCGCGTCGGTGACGGCGGTTGCGCCAAGATCAAGCGTCCGAAGCGACTTGAGGCCCGTGTCTGCGCGAGCGAGGTCCGCAGCGGCGGCGTCGGTCACCGCTGTGCCATAGAAGAAGATCGCGTGTAGTGGCGCGAGGCCCGAGCCCTCGCGGACCGCCGCATTGACTCCCGCGTCGGTCACTTGCGAAAAAGCCAGGTTCAGCGTGCGTAGGTGCGTGAGGCCCGTATCCGTGCGGGCCAGGTACGAGAGTCCGGCGTCGGCGACCTGAGTGCTCGCGAGGCCCAGCACGGTCAGGCCTTTGAGGCCCGTGTCCTTCGCGGCCAGATATCTGAGTCCCATGTCGGTCACCTTGGTGAAACTCAGGTCGAGCGTGGTCAAGCCGTTGAGCCCGGTGTCGGCGCGCGCAAGCGCGGTCACTCCCGCATCGGTCGCGGCGGTGCCGCGAAGATCAAGGTGCGTCAGCGCGGTGAGTCCGGTGCTCGCGCGGGCGAGCGACACGACGCCGGTGTCGGAGATCTTCGTGTCCGCGAGGTAGAGCGAGGTCAGTTTGCTGAGACTCGTGTCGTTGCGGGCGAGCGCCGCGAGCGCGGCATCGGTGACGAGCGTCGATTGAAGGTTCAGCGTGGTCAACGCGGTGAGGCCCGAGGCGGGGCTCGCGATCCATGCCGCGCCGGCATCGGAGACAACCGTGCGCCTGAGGTCGAGCTCCGTGACCCGTGCGAACTCGGACGGGCCGAGTGCAGCGCGAGGAGGGAGCTTGAGTTGCTCGCGGATCCTCGCTTCGATCATCGCGCGCTCGTCCGCGGTGATGACCGGTCGCCGGCACGAGCCCTCCGGAGCATCGGTGCGCCCGGTGCGTGCTGCCGGCCGATCGGCAGACGACGCCGATCTGCGAGGAATCGGCGACGGCTCGCATCCGAACCCGCTTGCGCACGCCGTCAACACCGCAACTCGCAGCCACATGGTCACATTGTATGCCGTCGCAACAAGTGTCTTGGCGAACTCGATGGATCTGCGCTTTCCGTGAAGTGCCGAATCGACTGCCCGTGGCGAGCTGGTGTAGGGTCCTAGTTCGATAGCCGACGTGAAGTTTGGACGTGACCCGCCCCCCCGAAAGCGGATACATCTGCTATCGGAGTCCCGGTACCGCTTGGTCCTCGCCCCGACTTGATGCCACTCGAGCTGTGGGGAGTTCGGGCCATCAACGGCCTGCATTCCTCTGACCGAGTTCAGCGCGCTTGCCGTCCCGCGTGGACGCACCATGCCCCTCCGCGTGAGCGGAGTCATCACCCGCGGGTCGCAGTTCGCAACGGGTCGGGACCGAACCAGCGGGGCCTACCCCGGGGGTAGCGCCCGCTCCAGCGGGACCGACCCAGTCTTAACCCAGCACCCTGCCCGGCGAGAGACCCGGAGAGACGTTCGGCCCATCCGGTCGGCCAGCGGGGGCGCCGGGCGACCCGGCGGTTAAGGCTGCGAGACACCGCGCGACCTGCCACCCTGGCCCACCCCTCGAAAACGCTGCGCAGAAAGCGAAAGACGCGCCCTCGTGGAGGACGCGTCTCTCGTGCGTTTGGCGAGGGCTGCTGTTCGCAACCACTCTTGAAGTAGTCGGAGCCCGACGCCGTTCGGATTGCGCGACGCTCGCAGTGCGAGAACCGCCGTCAAGGCAGCAGGGGCATAACCCGCACGCGATGTCGCAAATCGCTCAACATGCCGAGCGCAGCGCCGCAAGAAGACCGGGCAGCCGTGTTCGCGCGAGCCCGAACACAAGCCTCGGGTCCACCACGTCGTACCCGTGGGCCAGCACGTTCCGGAAGTCGATGACGCGCCGCTGCTCCGGTATCCGCGCAGCCACTTCCGGAAAGTCGCGCGCGAGCCTTGCGAGGGCTTCCCCGACAATCTCGAACGATCGCCCGCTGCGTCCAGAGGTCCTCGACGAACTGGCTTTCCGTCATGTCGCCGAGCAACGCGACGATGTCCTCGGCGGCGCGGATCGCATCTTGAACGATGGTCTGCGGGTCACGCCGCATACAGCCGCACCGCGTCGCGTCGCAGGGATTCGAGGAGGAGGTGGTTCCTGATGCCGCGCAGCGTGATCACATCGACCGGACGTCCGAGGATCTCCGCGAGATCCTCGCGCAGCCCCATGTATGCGCCGAACAGATCCGGTGCGTCGTCGGGGAAGTCGACCAGCACATCGATGTCGCTGCGCGTCGCGTCGAAGTCATCGCGCGAGGCCGACCCGACCAACTCGAGAAACGAAACGCCGCGCCGCGCGCAAGCGGCTCGGATGCGATCGAGGTTTTCGGAGACGAGGCCAACCATGCGGGCCAATTCTACCGTTTGGTGCCACCGGTCGGTGCCTCGCTTCGCGATGTGCGGCACGTCCCGCTTCGTAGTTTGTGCCGCACGGCTCGTGCCGTGCACCATGCAGCGGGTTCTTGGGCAAGGGGAAGCCAACTCGCGGCCGCCTGCACATCCCTCGGCAGAGTCGAGGTGTTTCGAAGCACTTTCCCGAGGCAGGTCAATCTCAGCGCAAGGCGCAGCTGCTGGGACTCACCATTTGCCCGTGGGCATGATGAGCATGAATACCGCGAACATCACTCCAAAGGCGAACACTGGCAGTAGGAGAGCAGCCAACCCAACGCGCCATGACCGATGCACGAGCCCCGCAAGCAGCGGAGCCACGAGGAACACAGCAGCAACGAGCGCGAATGTGCGGGGCGAAGGGGTATCCCAGACGTTTCACATCAGCGCGGGCAAAGGAACGAGCTGCCAAAGGAAGGCCAATCCGATTGCGCGGGACGCGGAAGGACTGGATGAGTTTTCTGGCACAGGTGAAGTTCTCCGAGCGCTTCTGAACGCACGGTAGCACTCCGCGTGAGCGGAGTCATCACCCGCGAGTCGCAGTTCGCAACGGTTCGGGACCGAACCAGCGGGGCCGACCCCCATGCTTCAGACTTTGGGTAGTGACCGCTCCAGCGGGACCGACCCAGTCTTAACCCCGGCACCCTGCTCCGCGAGAGACCCGAGATTGAAACCGATCGGAGACTTTCGGCCCATCCGGGCGGCCAGCGGGGGAGTCAGGCGACCCCGTTGTGAAGATCCCGGGACACCGCGGCCCCAACCGCCCTGGCCCACCCCTCGAAAACGCTGCGCAGAAAGCGAAAGACGCGCCCTCGTGACTTGGATCAGGAGGACGCGTCTCTCGTGCGTTTGGCGAGGGCTGCTGTTCGCAACGCCCCGAGCGTTCCATTTCAGTCTTCGGCTGAAAGCGACAAACCCCGGCCTTGCGGCCGGGGTTTGTCTTGAAGTAGTCCGAGCGAAACAGGTTTCGAACAGGAAGTTGGGCTTCGGCTCCCTAGGCGGGCTGGATGACCGCTTCCGGCGCAGTTGGAATCGGCCGAGCTGGGAACTCCGCTCTCATTTCTTGTCGCTCATCCGTTCCGCAGTCGGGAGCGGCCAACGTGGCAGCGCGCCCCGGTTCCCGCGTTCGCCCTTTGTGCGACCCACCGGCCGCGACATGCGGGTGGCGCTTCTCGCCCGGCAACCTATTCGTTCGTGGATTCGGGCTCGCCTCGTCTACCCTCGATGAACGCGCTGAAGAACGCAACGCTCTCTCGCCAGTACTGCCACGCGAAGGTCTCGTAGTCGGCGAGATACGCGTCGACGGCGCGACCCGCGGCCGAGAGCGGGTCTCGGAGCTGCCCCTTGAGCTCAACCCCAAGCCGTTGCTCGATCCGCTCGAAGTCCTCGGCGCGCGAGGCGAGCTGGCGGACAAGGCGCTCCATGTCGGCGCCGATAGGCATCTTGGTGAACGCCCGTCGCTTGGCCTTCACGATCGCCTCGAGGAGCCGCTCCATCGCCAGGTCGCGGTCCGCGAGCGCGCGCCGGATCACTTCGGCGAGTGCAGATTCGTTGTTCGCCTCGCCCTCTGCGTAGGCCGCTTCGAAGACATCGAGCAGATCTGAAGGCGGGAAGACTGACGGTACCCAGCGCTTGAAGGTCGTCGCGCGCCAGCGCAGTCCCTCGACCGCTGCTCCCGCTTCGATCGCGACCGACTGGATGTCTCCGAGGAGCCGTCGATGCGCCTCGTGCACCTCACCGTACCTCGTCTGCACCTCGCGGGCGCTTGGAGCGAAAGGCTCCGGGGCCTGGAGTCGAACGCGATGGGCCAAGGGCAGCCGTTCATACATCGGACCGACCGACGCATCGAACTCGACGAGCAGCGTCCGGAGGCGCGCTGCGGCGGAAGGCGCTGCGTTGATCGCGTCGCGCAGCCGAGTCGCCGTCGCTTCTCGCTCGGACTCGAAGAAGAACTCGACATCGAACATCGCCAAAGGGTCGTCAGTCCCGCAGCGCAGCCAGCGCGACGCCCGGAGCACGAGCGATCGCTGCACTTCCGAGAGCTCGAGTCGCGTGAACAGTTCCGCCTGCGCCGCGTCGACCGCAGCCCACACCCGTCGGAAGCGAGGAAGGCCGCGCGCGATCTCCTCCTCCAGGCTGAGCGGACGATCGCCGCCGACATCACGCGCCGCGGTCGCGAACGCTTCCTCAACCGCGGACCTGACCGTCGCTTGGTACGCCGCGAACGGCACAACAATGTTTGCTTCCGGGACCACCGAGAGGAGGTCGCGCGCCTCGATCGGAATGCAGGCCAAGCCCACGCCTGCCTTGTAGCGCTGGCCGGATGGCACACCGGTAAGGGTCGCAGAAAACTGCGTCGATCGGTCGAGCGCTGTCGGTGCCAGGCGCGAGGTCGGCGCGGCTGCCGCGCGCGGCGGATCAGTCGGAACAGGCGGGGCCGCGCAGGAAAGTGCCAGGATCAGCATCACTCCACGCATGCCGCCTCCCTCAGCAGTCGTTCCGGGGTCTCCAGGTCCGCAAGTTCGATCGGCTTCGTTGCGCGATAGCGCGTGCCCGCGAATGTGAACTCCCGGCCACCGAGCCTCGCGCTGCACGACGTCGAGTCGATCGTCGCGTCCCAGCCGACATCGAACTTCGGCACCGCGAGTCTCGCGGTCTCGGCGGGCGTCAGGTCCACGCGCCGCTCGAGCACCTCGAAGCGCGTTCGCGCCAGCAGAACTGGCTCCTTTCCCTCGACCAGGGTTGAGAGCGTCCGCTCGATGAGCCGCGGCCGTCGCGTCGCGCCCTCTCCGTCCCACGCGAGGATTTCGAAGCGCACGATTCTGGTCACGCGCGCCTCGCTCGGAGGCTCGGCGGCTCGATCGCGAGGAAGCGCTGCCGGAATCTCGATCACACGGGCGAGTTCGACCGAATCAGGCTCGTTGCTCCACTCGACCTGGCGAACCCAGCCGGTCTCGCCTGGAATCCGATACCGCAACTTCGACCGGTCCTCGAGGTGAAGAAGCTCTATCACCACCGCCGCGCCGAGTTCATCGGCCATGGACTCGCCACCGGTGTTCGGCGCCAGCCCTTCACAGCCCACCAACATCTCGTCCACGCCTTCGATCCCGGGCGCGTGCTGGCCTTCGAGCACCCTCACTTCGCGCGAACGCATGCTGATCGACCACGAGCGGTTCCCTCGAATGCGAATCTGCTCGCTCGGCGAGTCACCCGCGTACATCAATACTTCGCTCCCGTCGGAGAGGTAGATCCTCTCGACATCCCGAGAAGCCTTGGCCTCGAGGTCGACGCGCCCGTCCGCCGCCGGAAGCCACCATCGCTCGCGGTAGCGCACGAGACCCGGTGTGCAGCGGCGCAGGACCAGCGGCGGCCGCCCCGAGCGGCCGGGTGGTGCCACCAAAGTCGTTTCGCCCGCCGAGGCGGCGGTCGTGTCCGATGGCGGCGGTCCAGCCAGCAGGAGCCCGCGTGACGCGAGCAAGAGGAAGAGCGCGCTCGGAACGAAGGTCACGGCTGCGATGGCTCCGAGGGCGATGCATTCGAGCATGTCGCCCTGTAGCACACCTGCGTCAGCGAGCCGGTCGCACCCTGACAGACACCATTGAGTCCCACGACGCCACCAAAGAAGAACTGACCGCAGCTCGGTGGCGCGGCGGCGCCTCGGTACTCCGTCTGCGTGCATTCACGCACCGGATCGCCGCTGCAGGATTTCTGGTCGAGCCCCAGCGCGCAGTATGAGCACGGATCGGCGAACACGAGTGATGGGTGGGGCTTCGTCTGCGTCGGACACGCGCCAAACTTGACACATGCCTGCTGATGGGTCGTCCAGATTGGATTCTCTGGGAATCCATGTTTCGGAACGCCACCTGACCCTCCGCCCGGGAGCGGCTCGACTTGCGGGCTCGCGACACTCAACCCCGCGATCCACGCCATCGCGACAACACTGCCTCGCTTCGATGAAATCATGACAGCTCCGTTCTTACTGGTGAAGACCCTGACCCTTGCTCGTGCCCGCCTGCCCGCGGGCAAGCCCGCGTGCCGACACCCAGCCGGGGCCGCGAACTTGGATGATCGACTGCGGCAGCAGCTTCAGGCTGGGAACGCTGCACTCGAGCTGCCAGATCCAGTCGCCGCATTCCGCACCGCTTCGGACGAGGATCGCCTCGCCGCAGGGCGTGATGAGTTCTTCGGACGCCGTGCCGCGTACCACGACCTCGATTCCGACGGGCGGCTCCGGACCATCGCTCGCCGCAAGGACCAGAAATCGGAGCAGCCCTTCGACCGACGGATCATCGCCTTCAGCCGCTGGCGGCACGACGATCTGCCGCACACTCAACTGGCCGCGCGCCGACGCGCGCACTGTGAAGTCAAGCCTCGTGGAGCCGCCTTGATCGTGCGGCACTTGGACACCGATCGCGAGTCCTGCTCCGGTACCCGCACGATGCAGAACAAGCGACCAAGTCGCGTCACCGCCCGGGGCAAGGTCGCCCGCTGTTTCGAGAACCGCGCACCCACACGAAGTGCGAGCCATCGAGCCGAGCAGGGCAGCCGTCGATCGATTCCGAATCTGAATCTCCACCGCACAATCAGCATCGGCATCCACCGCCCCGAGATCGAAGTGCCCCCCTGGCGCGAGTGATTCGTCGGTGGCGGTCCAGTCGATGGAGATGCGCTCGATACTTCGAGCAAGGGCGTTCACGGCTGCAACCCGCGTCGCACCGTGCGCCGGGGCGAAGGAGTCGTGCATGGCGTTCGAAGCATCGTGGGTCGGTCCTTGCGCGTCCGACTCGCCGTCGCGAAGAGCCCGCGCAACCATGACCCAAGCCCCGGCCAGCGCGATCAACGCTGCAGCCCACCGCCACGAGAGGAGTCGGGGCGCTCGTTGACGAGTCATGAGTTCCACTCCAAGCCGACGAGGCGCGGCGCGCCTCGATCATTGGCGACGCATCGACCCCACTTCGTCTCCCGCGCCGGAACGACAGATGGCGCAATGTAAAGAAATACGACCATTATATATATAGTAATCCCCGCTCGTTCTTGTGTCAAGCAGATGCCGCAGTCCGAGCGGAGCAGGCTTCGAATGGGAAGTTGGATTCCGGCTCCCTGGTGCACTGCACAGTTTCCTGAGACACCCATCTGGGACTCGAGGGCACAATGCACGACCCCATGAAGAAGCCACGACACAAGACGCCTTCGAATCGCTCGAAGCCGCCGAGGAAACCTTGACTTCGTGGCGGAGCGATTACAGCGCAGTGCGTCCACACAGCGCCCTGGGGATGCTGACCCCAGGGAATTCACTGAACTCGGTCAGTGGAACGCAGGCCGTTGATGGCCCGAATTCCTCGCAGCTCGAGTGGCATCAAGACGGGGTGAGGACCAGGGCCGGTCGGGATTCTCATAGTGCTGGACCGGAGATCGGGCGCAGGTCAGCGAGCAGCCTCGCCACGCTCGCCACCCTCACCTCCGGCGGCGGGGGCTCCGGCCGAGGGGCCGCGGAGGCCACGACGAGCCGCTTCCCCGTGGGGGTGTTCCTGACCTCGATCCGCCGCTTCACGCTGATCATGCTGCCTCCTCGCTCTGCTCCTTGTCGTCGCAAAGGTCCTCGCCGCGGAAGACCACCTCGATGCTCAAGTCGCTGCTGTCGAACTCGACCCGGCCGATCGCAAGCCTCACCAGCTCCACTTGCTCCCGCGGCTCGAGCGTGGCCCACACCGCCTCGAAGTCGGCCAGGAGGGCAGCGAGCCTGCCGTCGGACGGACGCCCACCGCGGGCGAGCGACGCCCGCACGGCGCGCTTCACGTCGGGTCGCTTGCAGTGCCGGCGGAGCTCGTCGACCACGAGCTGCTCGATCTCCGTCGCCGGGAGCGTGGGATGCGGGCAGGTCTTGCGGCCGAGCCGCATCGCGGAGTCGCAGTGCTTGCAGCGGAGGATGCGCTTGAGCAGCGCGTTGTAGCGATTCCTGAAGTCGTTCCCGCCGAGGCGGCCGTTCTTCTGCAGGAGCGCCTGCACCGATTCGAAGGTCTCGGCGTCGATGATCGCGGGGTGCTCGCCCCTGAACCACTGCCCCTTGTGCGCGACCTCGCCGAGGTAGATGCGATTGACGAGCAGCGCGTAGAGGGTGCTCCGGCAGAATGGCGCGCCGCCGGTGATGCGGCCGTTCCGCATCAGCACCTTCTTCGTGGCGAAGCCCCGCTGGCCGACCTGGCGCGTGCACTCGATCAGCGAGCCCGTCCGAAGGTAGATCTCGTAGATCTCCCGGACATGGGCGGCCTCGGTCTGGTTCAGCACCAGCCTCGGGCTGCGGACGGTTCGGTCGACGTCGTAGCCGAGCACCGGCCTCCCGCCGGTCCACTTGCCCTTGCGCTTGTGGGCCGCGAGCTTGTCGCGGATGCGCTCGCCGATGATCTCGCGCTCGAACTGCGCGAAGGAGAGCAGGATGTTCAGCGTCAGCCTGCCCATCGAGTGGGTGGTGTTGAACTGCTGCGTGACCGACACGAAGGAGACCCCGTGCGCCTCGAAGACCTCGACGAGCTTCGAGAAGTCCATCAGCGACCGGCTGAGGCGGTCCACCTTGTAGACCACGACGCAGTCCACCTTGCCAGCCTTGATGTCGTCGAGCAGCGCCCGGAGCGCCGGTCGCTCGAGGTTGCCGCCGGAGAAGCCGCCGTCGTCGTAGCGGGTGGGAACGAGCTTCCAGCCCTCGTGCGACTGGCTCCGGATGTACGCCTCCGCGCTCTCGCGCTGGGCGTCGAGGCTGTTGAAGTCCTGG
>Ga0079301_1001387_pt1 | contig 11159 bp, 8 predicted proteins | sample Wag4_2014_7_11_3_FD_74797 | JGI IMG/M metagenome (GOLD analysis project Ga0079301, IMG submission 74797) | Fresh water mixed with fracking chemicals microbial communities from Ohio, USA - Utica-2 Time Series FC 2014_7_11 | ecosystem: Engineered > Industrial production > Chemical products > Input...
GGTGAAGAGCCCACAGGTATCGAGTCGCAGGACCATGAGCTTCGATCGCCCGACCGTCAATAAGACCACCTCACCCCGCCGCTTCAGCCTCAACCCCATGAGCCCTACCACCATGAGCTGGACTGCTCCCGCGGCCGCTTTGTTTGGCCTACTGGCCGCTGGCTGCTCTGGCGGCAGCACCTCGGGCGGTTCTCTTTACATCGAGACCTGCTCGCTGGGCTGTGGCAACGGCTTGTCTGCGTCGGAAGTGAGCTGCCAAATCAGCGACACTTCCATCAACGCCGACATCGCTGTGTACTTCAGCGAGCCTGTGGATCCGTCTTCGGTTTCGGCGGCGACCTTCCAAATCGTCGATGTGGGCACCGGCTCGGTGCCGCTGGGTGTGCGCTTCGTCGACCCCACCAACCCCAAGAAGGTGGTCTTCCGCCCCAATGTCAGCTTCGATGCGCAGGCCAACCCTGTGTACGGTCTGACGGCGGATCGCAGCTACCGCATCACGATTGGTGGCTCGGAGCTCGGCGATGAGGGTCCCTTCATTCGCAGCGTGGCGGGCCGTTCCAACGCGACGCGTCTGCGTTGCGAAGTGCGCGCTTCCTTGGGGGTTGTGGACCTCGTTCCGGGGGCGCCGAACGCGGACAGCGTCGTCGATGTGGTCGACGAAGTTTCGGGTGACCTCCTGACCAACCAGCCGGCGAATGGCGCCGAGAATGTGGCCACGCAGTCGTCGGTCACCATCAGCTTCAACGACCTGATGAATCCGGCTTCGCTGACGAACTTCATCCGTGCCTCGGTGGACACGGACGGCGATCTGAGCACTACCGTGGACCGTGTGGCCTTGTCCGGTTCGTTCGATGTCGATCTTGACACGGCGAATCTCACGACGCGCGTAGTCTTCACACCGAGCAACGGCATGCCGAGCGCCGGTTCGGATCCGGATCCGGCCACGAGCCGCAAGGTGTTGGTTGACATCCCCGCCAACTGCATTGACTTGGCGGGCAACCAGCTGGCGAACGCGCAGACGGTGTTCTTCATCCCCCAGCGCATTTCCTTCGATCCTGTCGTACTGCCTAGCGCGACGGGTGAGCAGTTCACGAACACGACCTTGCACGACGCAGTGCGCAGCAGTGCGGCATGGGGTTCGGGGCGCTTGACGCGCGGTATTGGCGGTGGCTCTGGCCGTCACGGCGACTTGGTCATCGGGCCGAGCCAGGCACCCAACCTGAACACGGTCACGCAGACTTTCCCGCTAGGCTGGCTGCAAACGAATCCGCCCGTTCAGCAGGCTTACGAGGTCCTCGCGCGCTTGCCCGCGGGCTTCAATCCAACCGACAAGACCACATGGCCGACGGCCACTGTGCGCAATGGTGCCTTCGAGTTCTCGCGCTTTGTGGTGCAGAGCAACGGCACGGTGCGCTTTGATGGCGCCGAGCCGGCGCGGGTGTACTCGCGCGGCAATATGGAACTGCAGGGCATCGTCGATGTGTCGGGCCGTACGCCGGCCGATCACGCTAGCGACGCCGTCTTGGGTGAGGCCGGTGCTGCTGGTGGTCCAGCAGCGGGTTCGGGTGGCGATGGTGCCACGCGCAACGACTCGGCTCAGTTTGCCCCCGGCTTGGTGGCCGTGGGTGGTTTGGATGTGCCGAATGCGGACTTCGACCCCAATGGTGGCCCAGGCGGTGGCGTTGGCAATATTGCCACGCTCGCGGCCGGTACGGGCGGCACGATTTTCCCCTCGGCCTTCCCCGAGGCCAATGTCACGAGCGGTCCTCAAGCAGGCGGCGCGTTGATTGTTTCGGCTGAAGGCGGCAATAGCTGCCGTGTGCTGCAAGTGGCTTCGCCGGGTGGCGGTGGTGCTTACGCCACCGACGGTGGTGCAGCCCAGCCGGCAACCATTACTGGCGGTACCTTGCCGACGACGATTGCGGTGGGGGGCAGCGCCTCCAGCGTCGGACTCGAAGCTCCTACTGCGCCTCCGATCATCCGCAAGCTCGAGTACAACCTCGGCTACCTGCGCGGTGGTTCGGGTGGCGGCGGTGGCGGCCTCGATATGTTCTGGAGCTCCTCGATTGGTTTCCCGCCGAGCTGCATGGGCGCGGGTATCGGCTACGAGGCCTTCCGTGACAACTCGGCCGCCGGCGGTGGCGGCGGCGGTGGTGCGCTGCAACTGGTCAGTGGCGGCACCCTGAGCGTCAACGGCTTGATCAACCTGCGCGGCGGCACGGGCGGTAGCGCTTCAACCGACACGACCGGTGATTTCCGCAAGACCCATGCTCAACCGGGCGGTGGCGGCTCGGGCGGTGCCTTGCGTATGCAGGCCAAGGATATCGAACTCCTGCCCCCGGTTGCGGGCACGAATGTGGTCGATGTGCGCGGCGGCGCTGGCGGTGTGAACCGCATCCTAGCCCGCGGTGGTGCGGGCGGTGCTGGCCTGGTGCGCTTGGAGGACCAGACCGGTCTCTTGGCTGCCCAAGAATTCGGCAAGATCCTGCCGAACGATGCCCCGACCGTGGGCACCAATGGCCAGAACATCTTGTCGGTGGGTAACTGGGCTACGCCGCGCGTGCAGCCCGACAGCTACACGGCTGGCATGTCCTGCTGGATGAAGCCGACCGGTAACTTCTTTGAGGCTACCTTCACGCCTGACGACGCATCCATTGCTTCTGCCGATGACTACGGCTGGAACATGAATGTGATTTATGAAGTGTCGCCTGGTGTCGAGCGTAAGTTCAGCTACCGCGGTCGTTTCGATGGCGATGGCAACCCGGCGGCCGATTACCCGGTCCCAGGTGGCCTCGACTTCGAAACCGCGTTGGGCAACAACCTGAACTTCGACTTGGGCGTAGGCGAGACGGAGTCCTACATCGCAGTGCGCTTCCAAGGCGCAGTGGTTACGGGCACCTTGCTCGACCCGTGCTCGGTGGTGCTGACCGGTCCGACCGCGACGATCGTTCCGGGTTCGGAGACGGCGTGGATGGAACATCCGGAGTCGCTCAACGGCTTCTTGCCGCGCCCGAACATGATCCGCTTCGTGGTGGTCTTTGACACCAAGCAGGCGGTTGTTGCCGGAAGCTTGGCCTCCAAGATCAAGGGCGTGACCGACTTGCGCATCAAGGCGCAGCCGGACTGAGCCGATCCTGCACTGCACTAGGCAAAGAAACTTCAGGACGCTGGGTTAGTAACCCAGCGTCCTGTTTGTTTGACGTCCGGTATTCTTGACGCCCAGCATGCGCTCCAGCCCCTCGACCTTTCTCTTGCGAGCACGCTTGGTGCGTGGACCGGCTGGTTGGTACGACCGTGGGGCGGTGGTGGTGGTGCGCGGGCGCGTGGCTTGGCTAGGGCCGGCTGATCGAGCGGCTTCAGCAGGTCTGAGGATGGTGGACTTGGGCGACTGCGCCGTGGTGCGCGGGTTTGTGAATGCTCATGCGCATTTGGATTTGACGGGTGTACACACAGACGAACGCGAGTTTGCGCCTTGGGTGCGGGCAATGGTGGCAGCGCGTCAGACGCGCGGCCCCATTGAGGTAGCGAAAGCCTGGCGCGAGGGGGAGACATCTCTCCTAGCTGGTGGTTGCACGACGAGCGCCGACATTGCTGGTGGAGAGCTGCAGTGTGCTGAGCAGGCGGCACAGGTCACGCGCTTGCGTGTGATGTCCTTCGTAGAGCTATTGGACGGGCGTGATCCGCGTCGTGTGGCGAGTCAACTGCTACGGCTGCGCACCAGCCGTCTTGATTGGCGCCATGGACGCTGGCGCGTGGCTCTGTCTCCGCATGCGCCTCACACGGTGTCGGCCTCCTTGTTGCGCGCTGCAGCACGCACTAGCACGAGCTTGCAGGTGCACTGCGCCGAGACTGCGGCTGAGGTGCAGTGGCTGCTGGAAGGCACCGGGCCGTTGCGGGACTTGCTGCCCGGCTCTCCGCGGCGCGGCCCCCTAGACATTCTGCAGCGCGCGGGGATCTTGCGGCGTGGCACGACCCTGGTGCATGGCAATGCCTTGGATCCCGTGCGCGATGGGGGTCAGCTTGCGCGTCTAGGTGTCAGCTTGGTGCATTGCCCTGGTACGCATGCGTGGTTTGGTCGCGCACCATTCCCCCTGGCGGCGTGGCGGGCGCAGGGAGTGCGCGTCGTGCTTGGGACGGACAGTGCCGCTAGCAATGACCGCTTGGACTGCCGGCATGAGGCCGCGTTGGCTTTGGATCGCCTGCGCATCGGGCCGTCAGAGGTACTTGACATGGTTGGCGATGCTGCCGAAGAGGCCTTGGGCCGGCCCTTTGGTGCGACGGGATTGCGTGTGGGGGCGCGTGCGGATTTCGCAGCACACGACACCTCCTTGCAGGGTGATGCGGCCCTCGAAGATGTGCTGCGCGGAGCACGGCCTGTGCTGGGTTCGTGGATCGCGGGGCGAGAAACGCTACCGCTTGGCCATAGCTAAGGCCCATACTGGAGCGACAGCGCATGGCGTTGTCACTCTGCATGAACGACCCGAACCTCGTGCTCGATCCCGACAAGCTGCGCGCACTCGAAGTGCTGCGCCGCGGGAAGCGCTTCTTGTTGTGCGGACACCAGCGCCCCGATGGTGATGTGTTGGGCGCGCAAGCCGCACTGGCACGCATCTTGGAACTCAGCGGCAAGGAAGTGTGGGTGGTGAACCCAGACCTGCCCGAGCCGCGCTACGCGTACCTTGCCAAGGACTGCAAGTACCGCGCGTGGTCGGGCGATTTGCCCGCGCACGATGTGGTGGTGACCTTGGACTTCGCTGAGCTTTCGCGCTTGGGCGACATGGAAGCCGCAGTACGCGCCTCGCAAGCGAAGAAGGTGGTGGTCGATCACCATGTGCCGCAAGGCGATGTGTGGTGGACGGAACGCTTCGTGGACATGTCGGCTGCGGCTACGGGTTTGTTGGTGCGGCGCATTGCCGCGGCGCTCGATGTGCCGCTCGATCCCATCAGTGCGCGCGGCATCTTCACGTGTTTGGTGACGGACACAGGCTGGTTCAAGTACAGCAACACCGATGCGGAAACTTTGCGCGCTGCAGCGGAGCTGACTGCCTTGGGTGTTGTCCCCGCTGACATTCACTCCGCTCTCTACCAACGCCGCAGTGCCTCGCATCCGCACTTCGTTGGACAGTTGTTGTCGAGTGTGACCTATCACGCGAATGGACGCATCGCGGTGTTCGAAGAGTCCGCTGCCGTAAAGCGCGATGGTGAGGTTGACTCCGACGAAGTGCTCGACATCGTGCGCTCGGTAGAAACTGTGGAAGTGGTGCTGTACTTCCGCGAGATGAAGTCCGGCTCCGTCAAGTTGTCGGCCCGCAGCAAGACCTCCTTTGATGTCAATCTTTTGGCGCGCAGCTTCGGCGGCGGTGGGCACAAGCGTGCTTCGGGTGCCACGATTGAAGGCGCCTTGCCTGCAGTGTCGCAGCGTGTACTCGAGGTCGCTCTAACCCAGCTAGCGGCTGGCTGACCGGGGCTTCGATGCGTCTTGCGGTCATCTCCGATCTGCACTCAAACCGCGAGGCGTTGGAAGCAGTCTTCGCGGACCTGCAGAGCCAAGGAGTGCAGCGCATCGCGTGCCTTGGGGATGTGGTGGGCTACGGCCCCGATCCTGAATGGTGCATCGACGCAGTGCGTGCGCGTTGCGAGATTTCGATCTTGGGCAACCATGATGCTGCTATTTTTGACGGAGCCGCGGACTTCAATCCCAACGCGCGCGTGGCGATCGAGTGGACGCGTGAGCGTTTGGAGCCCAGTTGGTGGAGCGCGTTGGACAAGCGCGCGCGCTGGCGCTGGTTGCAGGACTTGTGGGCGCAGCCTGGTCGCCGCATGTACAACGAAGGCCGTTGGTTGCTGCTGCACGGCAGCCCACGCGATCCTGTGCGCGAGTATGTGTTGCACACGGATGGCTACTTGAACCCCGAGAAGGTGGCCTCCGTGTTTGCGGGCATCCCTGACTTGTGCATCGGCGGTCACACGCACTATCCGGGTCTGATCGACGATCAGTTCCACTTTCACGAGCTGCCGATGGGTGCTGCTAGCCACACGCTCGAGCTACCACGTGGGCGCAAGGCACTGCTCAACTCAGGCAGTGTGGGTCAGCCGCGCGATGGAGATCCGCGTGCTTGCTACGCGATCTTGGAAGACGAGCGCGTCACATGGAGGCGCGTGGCCTACGATGTGCGCGCTGTGCAGCAGAAGATCCGGACCGCAGGCTTGCCCGAGGTCTTGGCACGACGGTTGGAACTGGGCCGCTAGAGGCGGAACATTTGGCGCATGACATGCCCGACGATCTGCGGGTTCTTGCGCATGCGGCGTAGCGAATAGGGGCGCCATTCGGGGCCGAAGGGGACATAGACGCGCACACGATGGCCTGCGTTTTTCCACTTGGACCACAGCTCTTCACGCACACCCATCAAGGTCTGGAACTCGTACTGCTCGCGGCGATAGGCATGCTTCGCCAGCACTTCCAGTGCGCGTGTAGCCAAGCCATCATCGTGAGTGGCTAGCGAAAGCGTGGCGCCGCGCTGGCACAACAGCTCCAAGCACTCCAAGTACGCCACACGGATGGGCTCTGCTTCGGTGTGCGCAATGCTGGCGGGTTCGAGATAGATGCCCTTCACCAAGCGCACATCCAACGGCCCAGGTGCTAAGCGTTGGATGTCGGCCTTCGTGCAGAAGAGGCGCGACTGGAGCACGATGCCTACATTCGTGTGCGTTTGGCGCAAGCGCTCGAAGACGCGTAGCGTGCCGTCCTTGGTCGGCGCATCTTCCATCTCGACGCGCAGGAATTGACCCAGCGGTGCGCAATGCGCTGCAATCTGGGAATAGAGCTCGTAGGCGAGATTCTCATCGATGGAGAGCCCCACATGGGTGGGCTTCACCGAGACATAGGCATCCAGCTTGCGCCGCGCGAGTTCGGTTGCAGCTGCGCAGTAGGCATTTGCCACTGCACGCGCTTGCGCTGCATCGGCAATGCCTTCGCCCAACACATCCAGCACGGTGGTATAGCCGTTGGCTTGGAGCTGGCTGATGCGCTGCAGCGCTTCTTCTAGCGTTTCGCCGGCGATGTAGCGCGCAGCGATGCGCCGCATGATCGGCTTGGGGACGTGAGGCAGGACAGCGAGAACGGCGCGAGTGAACAGGCCCATGGGGTTGGTGCGCGGGGGGGATGCGCGGTGTCCACTCTAGCGGCGAGATGCGCTGAGATCTAAGGCGAACCGTGGGGTCTGGGCGTGGCTCCTGCTAGTCTCACAGCATGAGTGACGAGGTGCGCCTCGTGCTGACCACGGCCCCTGACCTCGAGGCGGCGCGACGCATCGTCCGCGGCCTCGTGGAGGCTGGGGTGTGTGCTTGCGGAACGATCCTGCCGGGCGCGACGAGCATCTATCGCTGGCAGGGTGTGCTGGAGGAAGCAGCGGAGTGCCAAGTCGTGTTGAAGTGCACGCAGACCTCGCTGGAGCGCTTGCAGGAGTGCTTGAGCGGCTTGCATCCTTACGAATTGCCGGAACTGATCGTGCTGCACCCGGCTGCTGTAGAAGCGCGGTATGCGCAGTGGCTCGTTGCGCAGTGCAGCTCGTCGTTCGGTCCGGGATCGGGTGTATGAACGCGCGTTGTCCTAAGTACTGGACAGTGGCGGCGCTTGGGCAGTCTTTCTTCGTGCTCGGCTGGCTGGTGTTGGGCTTGCTGATCTCGGGTTTGCACAGTTGCGGCCAGCACGAAGCCTCCAGTCGTGTGTCAGAGAAGCCATTGCATGCCTTGATCGTGACGGTGGAAGGTTTGCGCGCCGACACCGCTAGCTGGTTGGCTGGGTCTGTCAAGGGAACTGGACGCGCGGTGAGTGGCCCTGCTGCAGGTGCCGAGCAACGCGCAGAGTTGCGCGCGTGGACGCTAGATGACTTGGCGTACGGCGGGACTTCATGGGCTTCGGCTTACGCTTCCTCGCCTGCGGTACTGCCCACACTTGGTGCATTGTGGTGCGGCAAACCGCCCTTGGAGGTCGGCCTCGAACACGATGCGGAGGTGTTGCCTGGCCAGCAGGTGACGCTTGCGGAACTCGCTCGTGCTGAAGGCTTCGCGACAGCCGCGTTTGTCAGTGCAAGTGCGCGCCTGTTGGCACCAGCACTAGGCCAGGGCTTCGATACCATCAGCACTTGCGCAGACGATCACGCCACCTTGGTTGCGGCGCGGGATTGGTTGCTAGCGCGCGATGCTGGAGCGGAACAGCGCAGCTTGGTGTGGGTGCATCTGACTGGGCCCGTGCAGGGTGAGGTAGAGGATCATGGTTCCGCGGCTGAAGGTCTAGAGCCATTGATGCCACCGGCGAACTTTGCCGAATTGCCTGCAAGTCCTGTTGCCTCCGAGCACGAGTCGCGCCTCGCCTACGATCAAGCTGCGTGGCTCGTGTGCGCGCGCCTCGCTCGTTTCTTGGAGACCTGCTACGACCCATTCCAGCGCGGCGCGGAAACAGCGGAGGTTTGGCCGCGTACGGGGCTCATCGTGTGTGGTGTGGGGCCGCTACAGCTGGGAGAGAATGGCTACAGCGGTGCGTTGCCGGCGCTGCATGAGTCGCGCCTGCGCGTGCCGTTGCTTGTGCACCACCCAGCAACGATGCCCGGAGCGCGCTTGCGAGCGGATCTCGTCGACCTCGTCGATGTCGTCGGCACGGTATGCGATTGGTTCGAGTGGGAGTTGCCACCCGGTGCGGTGCGTCGTTCGCTGCTTGACGGGTATGCCACAGACTTGCCATCGCGTACTGCCGTGGTGTGCGCATACGATCGCGTCTTCACGGTGCGCGATGCGAACTGGCGCTTGATCTGGAACCCCTTGCGTCGGCGCGTGCGTGGTTTGCCTGACAGTACCCCCATGACTCCTGAGGTGTGGCTGCAGGATCTAGCGTGCGATCCCAGTGGTGCTCGCAACTACGCGAGCGAACAGCCAGAGGTCGTGGCACGCTTGCAAGCAGCCATCAAGAGCTGGCGCGAAGCACGCCGACCGTTCCCTCCGCATCTCAAGCCTGTGAGGCAGCCATGAGGCTTCAGGTGGTATGACGATGGCCGCGTCCCGAGCGAGTGACCGCTGGTGCGCCGCTGGTCTCTTCTTCATGTTGGCTGCGTGGTTCTCGCTGTTTGCGCAAGGCACTCCCGATGTGGTGGATGCGGAGATTGCCCACCAGACCAGCAGTGCCTTGGTGCGCGCCATGAGCACAGCGGTACAAGGCACACCCGAGGCGCGTGAGCTTGTCAAATTCGCTGGACAGGCGGCGCCGGGTACCTTCCCACTGGTGCAGGGCCCCGATGGAGGTTGGCGTGGCTGGTATGCGCCAGGGCAGGCTCTGCTGCTTGTTCCGTTGTATGTCCTCGGCGCAGCCGTTTCTGCTTCTACAACGTGGATGCCAGAACCGCCTGCTGAGCGAGTACTCGATGGAGTGGCGCGTAGTGAGTGGTGGGAGCATGCTGCCACCAGCCTGTCCAATCCGCTGTACAGTGCGGCACTTGCTGCTGCGCTGTACTTGAGTGCGCGCCACTTGCGCGCCTCACGGCGTGCTGCGCTGCTGGCTGCTGCGGGGTTGTCGTTGGGAACCTTTGCAGCGCCGCTTGCGCGGGGCATGCTGTCCGACATCCCCGCTGCAGCGGCGCTTGCTTGGGCTATGGAGCGCTTCTACGCGCAGCGTGCAAGCCAAGAGTTGGGCGCAACTCCTACTTGGTGGGGATTAGGTGCCTGTCTTGCGATCGCGGTCAGCACTCGAGTACAGCTTGCCCCCGCAGCGGCGATTATTGGACTAGCAGTGCTGTGGTATGCGCCGCAGCGCACGCTTGCTGCGCGGCAACTGGGTGTGTGTGCCCTTACTGCGATGGCGGTGGTGCTGGCAGCGAATGCCGCACGCAGCGGTCGCTACTTCGACTTCGGTTATGGCGCCGTCTTCGCTGGCGGTTTCTTCGCGTTTACACCGTGGGAAGGTGCCTGGAAGTTGTTGTTCTCCAGTGGGCGTGGACTGGTGTGGTACTCAAGCGGTGTGGTGTTGGCGCTTGGTGGATGGTGGCTTGTTCGTTTGCAGCGGCGCACCGAGCTGTTTGTGGTGTTTGCTGCAGCCCTCGCAGTAGCCTTGCCCGTGTGCAGCATGGTCGCGTGGCACGGTGCACATGCTCCAGGCCCGCGTTATGTGCTGGCCGCAGTCGTGCTTGTGTGGCCCGCACTGGCCTTGTTCTTCGATGCAGCACAGCCGCTTGCGCGGCGCCTGCTTCAGGTCTGGCTGTGTGTGAGTGTGATGGGCTACTTGCCATGGATGGTTGTCGACAGCGCGACCTGGCACGCCCTCGCGCTGGAGCATCAACGCGGCCGAGCGCAGCAGCATGATTGGAACGACGAGCAGTTGTTTCAGGCTGCGATGGTGGACTGGGGTAGCGCACCGCTTGTTACTGTGCCCCAGCTCGCCGTGGCGCAGTTCAGCGCCGAGGGAACTGACTCGGATGGTCGGGTTCATAGCTTTGCCTCCCTCCTCCCACCGGAGCGAGCTCGGCGCATGCGCCACTTGCTGTGGGTGGATGCCCACTCTCTAGGAGTTCCGTTCTGGGTGCCCCTCGTGTGGTTGGGCCTGTTGGTGGGACTAGCTCTGCTGGCCTTCAGGAAGATGCGCCTCTGCGACCGATAGAGGAGAAATGATTTGGATGTCCAGACTCTGCAGGCTGGTCGCCCCGCTCGTGCTCGCCGCGCTTCCCGCACACGCTGGCGGTACATCCAGTACGCATACCTTCGTCCTACTCAACGACCGTACACCTATTGGGCTCTGCACCGAGCATCGCCGCGAGACTCAGGGCGTACTAGCACTTGAGCGCGTGTACGAATGGCCTCGTCCGGCTGGCGGAATCACCGAAGTACGCCATGTTGAGACCCGCGACTCCATCGGCTGGCGCATGTCTTGGCGCGAGCTGACCCCTAAGGGCTCTAGCCTGCAAGCCGAGCGCACCCTCGACGGCCGACTCAGTTGGCGCGCATGGGATCTAGGCGAAAGCCAGCGCGGAGCCTGGGAACGCACACAAACTCTCTTCCCCCTAGAGGCGATCGAGGCTGTTCGAGCAGGGCGTGCACCGAAGGGGGCATTTGAACTCTACGAGCCGACGACGCGGGCTCGTGCGAAGGTTCTGGCGGTTGAGCGCAGTGTTGAGGGG
>Ga0079301_1001389_pt1 | contig 11141 bp, 6 predicted proteins | sample Wag4_2014_7_11_3_FD_74797 | JGI IMG/M metagenome (GOLD analysis project Ga0079301, IMG submission 74797) | Fresh water mixed with fracking chemicals microbial communities from Ohio, USA - Utica-2 Time Series FC 2014_7_11 | ecosystem: Engineered > Industrial production > Chemical products > Input...
CGCGGGTGGTCCTTCGCGATCGGCTCGATGGTCACGAGGTACTCGCCGACCGCGATCGGCTCGCACTGGCGGTTGAACGGATACGCCTCGGGCTGCGTGCGGAACTCGCGGCGCCACACCTCGTCGCCGTCGCGCGTGAAGCACGCCATCGAGCCCGAGCTGTTGAGGAACCACACGCGCGCATGGCTCGCGACCGGCGACCAGGAGGTCGAGTCGCTGAACGCGTACATCTGCGGGCTCGTGCGGCCGTGGTCGGCGCGCAGCTCGCGCGTCCACGCGATCGCGCCCGTCGCGCGGTCGACCGCATGGCACAGGATCGCATTCGACTGCCGCGGCTTCGCGGGATCCTGCTCGGCGAAGGTCGTGAGGTAGATGCGGTCGCCGACGACCGCGAGGCCGCCCTGCCCCGCGTTCGGCAGCGGGCACTTCCACAGGATGTTCTCGTGGCGCGCGACCGACCACTCGGTCGCCACGCGCGCCTCGGGCGCGATCCAGTTCGCGTGCGGACCAGCGGCCTGCGGCCACGAATCGCGCGACGCACAGGAGGCGAGGAGCACAGTCAGCGAGCACACCGCGAGAATCCGATGCATCCGCGAAGCGTACTGCCCCCGCACGCCCAGCGCTCCGCAGACTCCGTCTGCGGGCACTCACATCGTGCGACGTCCGGAGGCCGACCACCGTGAGTGCCCGCAGATGCAGGCGAAGCCGGAATCTGCGGTACGGATGACGAACAGCGTTGGCCCCACGCCCAGCGCTCCGCAGACTCCGTCTGCGGGCACTCACATCGTGCGAGGCCCCACGAAAGCGCGCGAAAGCGACGCGAGTCGCGCGCGCTCAAACCACGCGGCCGCAGCCGCGACCGCTCAACTCATGATCTGCCGAATCGGCTCCGCCCCCTCCACGCCGACAAGCTTCTGGTCGAGCCCCGCGTAGAAGTAGGTCAGGTGGTTCGGATCGAGCCCGAGGCACGAGAGCACCGTCGCGTGCAGGTGCTTCACGTGGTAGCGCTCGTCGACGCCCGTCGAGCCGAGCTCATCGGTGTAGCCCGCGGTGGTGCCGCCCTTGATGCCGCCGCCGGCCATCCACATGGTGAAGCCGTAGGAGTTGTGGTCGCGGCCGGTGCCCTCCGCGTACTCCGCGGTCGGCTGTCGGCCGAACTCGCCGCCCCAGATCACGAGCGTCTCGTCGAGCAGGCCGCGGCGCTTGAGGTCCTTCAGCAGGCCCGCGATCGGCTTGTCGGTGCGGCCCGCGTGGAACTCGTGGTTCTTCTTGAGGTCGCCGTGCGCGTCCCACGACTCGTCGTTGTGGCCGCCGCCCGAGTAGACCTGCACGAAGCGCACGCCGCGCTCGACGAGCCGGCGCGCGAGCAGCAGCTTGTTGCCGAACTCCTCGGTGCGCGCCTCGTCGCACCCGTAGAGCTCCTTGGTCTCCTTCGACTCCTGCGCGAGCTCGACCGCCTCGGGCGCCGTCGACTGCATGCGGTAGGCGAGCTCGTAGCTCTCGATGCGGCTCTCGAGCTCGCTGTTGCCCGAGCGCATCATCGCGTGGCGCGTGTTCCACATCTTCACGCGGTCGAGCATCGAGCGCTGCATCGCGTCGGTGCGCCCGTCGGGATTGGCGAGGTCGAGGATCGGCGGGCCGTCGCCGCGCAGCACCGTGCCCTGGTAGATCGCGGGCATGTAGCCGCTCGACCAGTTCTTCGCGCCCGAGATCGGGCCGCCCGCGCTGTCGAGCATGACCACGAAGCCGGGCAGGTTCTGGTTCACCGTGCCGAGTCCGTAGTTCACCCACGAGCCGATCGCGGGCCCGCCGAGCAGCTTGCCCGAGTTCATCATGAGCATCGCCGAGCCGTGGATCGGGCTGTCGGCGTACATGCTCTTGATGAACGCGATGTCGTCGACGCAGGTCGCGACGTGCGGGAAGAGGTCGCTCACCCACGCGCCCGACTCGCCGTACTGCCGGAACTTCCACTTCGGCCCGACCACGCGGCCCTCGTTGCGGTCGCCGCCGCGGCCCTTGGTCTTGACCGCGATCGTCTTGCCGTCGTGCTTGTAGAGCTCGGGCTTGTAGTCGAAGGTGTCGACGTGGCTCGGCCCGCCGTAGCAGAAGATGAAGATCACGCTCTTCGCCTTGCCCGGCAGCATCGCGGGCTTCGCGGCCAGCGGACTCGCCGCGCCCGGCGCGAGCGGCGTGACGCCGTCGAACGCCACCGCCTGCTTCTGCAGGAAGCCGTCGCGCAGCAGCACGTCGGCGAGCGCCACCGAGGTGAACGCGCCGCCGGCCTGCCAGAGGAACTCGCGGCGCGTGCGGCCGCAGAAGGTGTTTCGGGGTCGATCGAGGTGGTCGCTCATGGCGTGTTCCGTCCTGGCGCTGGTCCGTCGAGGTGCTGGTCCGTCGAAGTGCTGGTCCGTCGAGGCGCGGTTCAGTCGATGTACAGGAATTCGTTCAGGTTGAAGAGCACGAGGCAGAGGCTGTCCATCGCCTTCTCGGGCGAGAGGCCCTCGGTGCGCTGGATCTCCTCGAGGAAGGCGATCGCCTCGTCGACCTCGCGCGCGTCGGGCGTGCGGCCGCTCACGAGCTGGCGCGCGCGCACGACCTGCGCGCGGCGGTCGCCGGGCAGTTCGCCCTCGACGCGGCGCGCGAGCCGCGCGGCCTCCTCGTTGGTGAGGTCGCCGTTCATCATCGACAGCGCCTGCGTGGGCACGACGGTGGCGAAGCGCACCGGGCACGATCCGTCGAGGTCGGCGAGGTCGAACGCGGTGAGCAGCGGATGCTGGATCGAGCGCTTGAGCTTGATGTAGAGCGTGCGCCGCGTCCACGACTCGCGCTCGGTGAGCGGCCAGACCTCGCCGGGGCGCGACGCCGTGGCGAGCACCTCGTCGGGCAGCGGCGGCAGCACCGGAGGCCCGCCGAGCGCCGCGTTGAAGGTGCCGTTCGCGACGAGCATCGCGTCGCGCAGCTCCTCGGCCGAGAGGCGGCGCATGCGGAAGCGCGTGAGGAGCTCGTTGGGCGCGTCCTTCGCGAGCTCGGCCTCGCCGGGCACGCTCGACATGCGGTAGGCCGCGCTCGTCATGATCACGCGGTGCATCGCCTTGATGCTGCCGCCGCGCTCGATCATGGTCGCGGCCAGCCAGTCGAGGAGCTCGGGGTGCGTCGGCGCCTCGCCCAGCCGGCCGAAGTCGTTGGGGGTCGGCGCGATGCCGCCGTTGAAGTGGTGCTGCCAGAGCCGGTTCGCGATGGTGCGCCACGCGAGGCCGTTGCGGTCGTCGACGATCCAGTTCGCGAGCGCGAGGCGGCGGCCGGAGCTCTCGCCGTGCGCGGGCTTGACCGCGGGCTCGGGCAGGAAGCGCGCCGCGATCACGGGCACCTCGGGCTCGACCTTGTCGCCGAGCGCGTGCGGGCTGCCGCGCAGCATGACATGGGTCTCGCGCGGCGCGGGCATCTCGCGCACCGCGAGCACGGTCTCGCCCTTCCAGTCGGGCGGGCGCAGCGCCGCGAGCTGCGCATGGAGCTCGTCGTAGCGGCGCACCGCGTCGTCGCCGGCCTTGGCGGCGAGGTCGCCGCGCACCGACTCGGGGCGCGCGAGGCCGTACGCCATCGCGCGCACGTCGGCATCGTCGAGCACGCGGTCGTGGAAGCGGACCTCGTCGATGTCGCCGGTGAACGCGCCGCCGCCGGGCAGCATGGCGCCGATCGACAGCTTGCGCGGCGTGTCGAGGCGCGCCTTCGAGCCGCGCGCGCGATCCACCGGCGCGCCGTCGACGAAGAGGGTGATCTCGCCGGTCGCGCGGCTGCGCGTGAACGCGACATGGTGCCAGCGGCCGTCGTTGTGGCCGGGACCCGACGACACGAACGTCTCGGGATCGCCCGTGCCCGCGCTGATGTAGCCGTGCGAGATGTACGACACGCCGAAGTCGCGCACGATGCCCGGCACCTCGCCATCGACGAGCCCCTTGCCGAGGAACCAGCGCCGGTCGCCGTCCGATCCGCCGCCGACATCGGTCGTGCGGAAGAAGAACGAGACCGTGAAGTCGTCGCCCACCGGACGCTCGAGCTCGACGCGGTCGTCGCCGCCGTCGAAGTGGAAGGCGCGGCCGACGATGCCGTCGGCACCGAAGCCCGCGTCGCGCACGCTCGCCGCCGCGCCGCCGGGAACCGCGTTCGCCGCGGTGGCGGACTTCGGATCCTCGAAGGGGAAGTACGCGACGAGCCCCTCCGCCGGCGCCCAGCCGGGGAACGCGTCGAGCGTGGCGCGGCCCGACGTCGCCTCGAGCGCGCGGATCCCGTGCACCAGTTCGTCGCGGCGCGCGTTGAAGGCCTTGATCTCGGCCTCGGGGTCGGCCTTGCCGAAGTCGGAGCGCACCATGCGCAGCACGTTGTCGGCCTCGATCGAGTTGAACGGCGACTCCTTGTACGGCGCGACGCCCGCGAAGAACGCGGCGAACTGGTAGTACTCGCGCTGCCGGATCGGGTCGCCCTTGTGGTCGTGGCAGCGGCAGCAGTTCATGCTGATGCCGAGGAACGCGCGCGCGGTCGTGTCGACCATCGAGTCCATGTCGTCGGCGAGCGCCTGCTTGAGGTCGGGCACCTCGTCGTCCCACAGCCCGAGGCGGTAGAAGCCGGTCGCCACCAGCGTGTCGAAGTCGCGGTCGGCGAGCTCGTCGCCCGCGACATGCGCCTTCACGAAGCGCTGGTAGGGCATGTCGTCGTTCAGGGCGCGCACCACGAAGTCGCGGTACTTCCACGCCGCGGTCTTGTCGCTGTCGCGCTCGAACCCGTTGGTGTCGGCGTAGCGCACGAGGTCGAGCCAGTGGCGCGCCCACTTCTCGCCGTAGTGCGGGCTCGCGAGCAGCCGGTCGACGAGGCGCTCGTACGCGTCGGGCGAGCGGTCGGCCACGAAGGCGGCGACCTCCTCGGGCGACGGCGGCAGGCCGGTCAGGTCGAAGCTCGCGCGCCGGATGAGCGCCTCGCGGTCGGCCTCGGCCGCGGGACGCAGCCCCTTCTGCTCGATCTTGGACAGGATGAAGCGATCCACCTCGTTGCGGCACCAGGCGGCGTCACGGACGGCGGGCAGGGCCGGCGCGCGGAGCTCCTTGTACGCCCACCAGGAGTCGCGTGCGGCGGTCGCGCGCTGGACGATGGTGTCTTCGGACAGTGCCTTCGGGGAGGCCTTCGGGGAGGCCTTCGGCGGCGACTTCGCGGGCGCCTCCGCGGGGCTCGCCGCCGTCGGCGGGGACGGCGGGTCCGTCGCCGGCGCCCCCGCCATCAGCACGGCGAGAACGAGCGTCGAGACGGCGACTCCGGACGCAACGGATACACGACGAGCCACGGATCGAGCCATGGATGCAATCTAGCCGCAGACCCGTGCGCGCCCACACGTTTTCGCCCGGCCACCGCAGAATCGCAATCGCAAAGTCCGACCATGCCGCCTCCCGATAAGGGTGCCATGAACCCCGACGGTCCCGCGACGATGCCCTCCTGGCTCTTCCTCCTGCTCGGTTGGGTGCCCGCGGTGATCTTCCCGGCGGCGTCGGGGCTGCAGCTGGTCACGATCCTCGTGCGGCGCAAGGCCGACGGCGTGTCGATCCCGGCGTGGGCGCTCTTCGCGATCGCGAACATCTGCCTGTTCGTCTACACCGAGAAGTACGGTGAAATCGAGTCGATCCTGGCGGCCCTCGGGACGGCGTTCCTCAACATCTGCATCGTGATCGCGGCGATTCGGTATCGAAAACCCGCGTGACGGAATCCGAAGCCGAGCCGCCGCGTCCTCCCGCCCCGCCGGCGGGAACGCGTGGTTCCCTCCGAGCCCATCGCAACCGCCGCACGCACCTCTCGCCTCGATTCCGGAACCCGACATGCCCAGCACCCAGGCCATCCAGAACCGCCCTGCCCTCAGCTGCACCACCGTCCTGCGCGCCGCCGCGCTGCGCGACCGGCTTCTCCGGAGTCGCCGGATGCTCCCGGCGTGCGCGCTGCTCGCCTCGGCCGCGACCCTGCAGGGTTGCATCGCCGTCGGCGGCACCAACCGCCACGAGGCCCCGACCCTCGGCAAGCAGCTCGTCGACCTGAAGACCGCCTACGACGGCGGCGCGCTCACCGAAGCCGAGTACGCGCAGGCCAAGGCGCACATCCTCGGCAACGCGCAGCGCTGAGGCGCGGTCCGTCCTCCGCCGACGCGGCGGAACGGGCCCGCGAGGCGAGCCGCGCCCGTCGCCGCCGACCCACCACCGATTCTTCCTCGCTCATCCGCGCCGCGGTCCATCGATCGCGGCGCGGATCGTTGTGGCGTAGTGGTCGAAGTCGATCGGCTTGCGGATGAAGGCGGCGACGCCGATCTCCTGCGCCGCACGCTCGGCGCGGGCGTCGCCGAACCCGGTGCAGCACACGATCGGCAGGGCCGGCCGGAGCCGGCGCGCCTCGCGCGCGAGCGTCATGCCGTCCATGCCGGGCATCGCGAGGTCGGTCAGGAGCAGCGCGAGCCGCGTCGAGGGATCCTCGAGCACGCCGAGCGCGCGGCGCGGATCGGCGCAGGGCGTGACCGCGTAGCCGAGGCTCTCGAGGATCTGACGCGCGACCTCCAGCACCGCGGCGTCGTCGTCGACGAGCAGGATGCGCTCGGAACGCGCGCCCGCGCCGTCCGCCGAGACTGGGACGCCCTCGGGAAGCGGGATCTGCGGCGATGCGCGAGCCGGCCGCGCCGACTCTCGGAGCGCGACCGGGAGCAGCAGTTCACGCAGCGTTCCCGACGGCGCGGAGGCGCACACGGTGAACTGCCCTCCGAGCTCGCCGGCCGCGCGCCGCACCGCGACGAGGTCGAGCGACTCCACGCGCGGCGGCGGACCATCGCTCACGGCGGCGACGCGGATCCACGCGCCGCGGTCGCGCTCCACCCGATCGAGCTCGATGCGCATGGAGCCCGCTCCGCCGAGCGCCTCGAGCGCGTGCGCGAACATCCCGACCAGCACCTCCCGCACCGCGTCCTCGGACCCGAGCACGTGTCCCGCGTCGGCATCGATGCGCGCCACGATCGTGACGGAACTCGGCGCCGAGCGGCGCACGGTGGCGGAGATCTCCACCGCCATCTCGGCCACGTCGATCACCTGCAGCACGCGGTCGCGGCTGCGCGAGATGGCGAAGACCTGCTGCACCAGCTCGCTCGCACGGGCCGCGGCGCGGCGCATGTCGCGGAGCATCTGCCGCGAGCGGTCGTCCACGCCCTGCCCGCGCTCGAGGATCTCGCTGTAGAGCAGGACCGGCCACAGGAGGTTGTTGAAGTCGTGCGCGATGCCCGAGGCAAGCCGGCTGACCGCATCGACCTTCTGCCGCTCGCGCAGCTCGAGGTCGACCCGCTCGCGCGCGATCGCCGATGCGAAGCCGCTCGCGAGCCCGCGCAGCGCGCTGCGCTCCGCGCGGCTGAGGCCGATGCCGCGGACCGCGTCGGCCGGGCCCTGCTCGCCCGGCGTGACCGTGCGCGGCTCGAAGGCGATCACGCCCCACAGCCGGCCCTCGACGAGCACGGGCTTCAGGAGCGCCGCCGGCAGCGCGTCCTCGGCCGCAAGCTCGACGGCCTCGCCCCGCGCGAGGCGGACCGCGAACGCGTCGTCAGGCCGCGCCACGCGTGCGCGGTTCGCCCACGGTGCGCCGAAGATCGGCTGCCAGGTGAAATCGACCTGCTCGGCCGCCTCGCCGCGCTCGATGCGCACCAGCGCGAGCGTCGCCGCGTGGATCACGCCGCCCACGAGCGCGAGCGCCGCGGTCGCCGCGTGACGCCAGTCGATCGCCGACAGCAGCCGCTCGTTCGCCGTCGCCGTCGCCTCGATGAGCTGCCCGCGGCGCTCGGTCTCCGCCTGCGCCTGCAGTCGCGCGTAGGTCAGTCCGGCGAGGTCGGCGAGGAAGGCCAGCACCTGCCGATGCCGCCCGCCGAAACTCGCGGGGCGCGAGCTGGCGAAGCCGATCGCGCCGACCACCGCGCTCCCGAGGCGCACCGGCAGGTAGACGCGCGAGCGCACCGGCCGCCCGTGTCCCGGCGGCTCGCTCGGATCGCGCGCCACCTCGGTGTCCTCGACGTCGATCGGCAGCCCGCTGCGGATCACCTGCCCCGGATGCCGCTGCTCGGCGGTGCGCTCGGCGCTGCGGCGCTCGGCCTCGGTGAGGCCCTTCGCGTAGACGAGGGCGAGCCGCCCCGTGCCCGGATCCACGAAGTAGATGCCCGAGTACTCGATCGGGAAGAGCTCCTCCGCGAGCGATTCGATGAGCCGGCCGAGTTCCTCGACGGTCCGCACCCCCGCGAGGGCGGTCGCCGCGCGGCGGTCGAGCTCGTTGCGGGTCAGGAGCCAGCGGTTGCTCGCCTCGAGCTCCGCGCGGGGCAGTTGCGCCGCGAGCAGTTCGCCGAGGCGCGCGCCGAGCGCCGCGAGCGGCTCGGTCTCGGGCGCGGCCGCCGAGTTGCGGCGCACCAGCACCGCCATGCCGTGCACGCCGAGCGCCATGCAGGCGACCGCGTGTCCATCGTCGGTCCGCGACGGCTGCGGCACGCCGACCGGTGCCAACGGCTCCACCCGCGCGTCGAGCGGACTCACCGCCAGCTGCGGCCCGAAGACCGCGACCCGCTCGAGCGAGCGATCACCCGCGACCGACGAGCGCCAGATCCAGACCTCGCATCCGTCGCACGCGGCCGCAAGCGCGCAGGCACGCGCCCCGCGCTCGGCGACCTCGCGCAGCCCGGCCGCCGCGAGGCGTGGGTCGGCGACGAGGGCCTCGAGCTCCGAAAGCGGCATGGCGCGGAGGGTACGGCTCGCGCGGTCGAGCGGCAACGCCCGTGCGCCCGCGCGTCCATCACCCACCTTGCGCCTTGACACGCGGCGCGCGAATCGCGAACCTCGTCGCATGCCGCAGCGCCTCGCCTCCACCTCCCGTCTCGTCGGTCGCGTCGCACTCCTGGGCGCGGTGCTGGTCACGGCCACCCTCGGCATCGGCGCGCAGCAGGCCGCGCAGCCCGGCCGCGAGCAGGCACCGCCCGCGAAGCCGGCACCCGCCGCCGCCCGCGACCGCCTGCTCGTATTTAGCAAGACCGCGTCATTCCGGCATCAGTCGATTCCCGACGGGATCAAGGCGATCAAGGCGCTGCTCGGCGACCGCTACGACATCGACGCGTCCGAGGACTCGGCGGTGTTCAGCGCCGAGAATCTCAAGCGCTACCGCGCGGTCATCTTCCTCTCGACCACCGGCGACATCCTCGACGAGGCGCAGCAGAAGGCCTTCCAGGGGTACATCGCCGCCGGCGGTGGATATGCAGGCGTCCATGCAGCGGCGGACACCGAGCACACGTGGCCGTGGTACGGCGAGCTCGTCGGCGCGTACTTCAAGACCCACCCCAACATCCAGCCGGCGCTCGTGCGCGTCGAGGACCGCACCCACCGCTCGACCCGCATGCTTCCCGCCGAGTGGCGCCGCACCGACGAGTGGTATGTCTACAACCGCAATCCCCGCGGACGCGTGAAGGTGCTCGCGAACCTCGATGACGACACCATCGAGGGCGCCGACATGGGCGGCGACCATCCGATCGCGTGGTACCACGAGTTCGACGGCGGCCGCTCGTGGTACACGGGCGGCGGGCACACCAGCGAGAGCTTCTCGGAGGAGCTCTTCCTGAAGCACCTCGAGGGAGGCATCCTCTGGGCCGCGGGCGCCGTCGATACCGCGCCTGCCGACGCGGTCCCGGCGAAGAAGTGACGCGTGCGCCGCGGAACTCGGCGCCGCTATCGGGACGTGCACGCGTCGAGGTATGGGTCGCCCTGTGCGGACGCACGGGATAAAATCCCCGTCCATCCGAAAGAAAGCGGCGCAATTTGGGGCGTTACTCTTTGATGCCGCTTTACAAGTTCAAAGACTGCGTGTAGTTTTCTCCCGCGCCTTTCGAGGCGCCACCAACCTCAGATCTTTTCCCCCATGGGGCTACTGCGAAGCCGATCTCGCAGTGGCCCTTTTTCTTTGCCACCGCGCGTTCGCGCCACGCCTGCGCGTTGGCGCGGCGCCGGCACGTCGGCGCGGCAGCCGCACGTCGGCGCGGCAGCCGCACGTCGGGGCGGCAGCTGCACGCTCGCGCGGCAGCCACGCGTTCGCGCGCCCCTGAGGGCGTGCCGCGTCACCCCCGCGCGAAGCGCGCGGGCGCCAGGAAGCCGATCGGCAGCGACGTCCGTCGGGCGACCGCGAGATCGGCGAGGGCATCGCCGATCACCGGCGCGAACTTGAAGCCGTGGCCGCTGAACCCGGCCGCGATCGACACATTGGGATGCGAGGGATGCGGACCCACCACGAAGTCGCTGTCGGGCGACATGGTGTAGAGGCAGTGCTTCGTCGCGACCACCGCGCGCGCCGCGGCGCCGACCATACGCTCGGCGGCGGCAGCCACGGTCTCCTGCACGATCACGGCATCGACCGGCTCTGCGATCTGCGCGGGCCGCACCGCGGGACCGCGTCCGTGCAGGCCGACCTTCACTCCCCGGGGCGCCCCCATCCCGGGAAACGCAGGCACGCCGTACACCGCCGGTTGGTCGCCGCGGTCGAAGAGCCAGACCGGGAGGGCGTCGTGCTGCCACGCCGGGTCGTCCGCGTCGTCGATCCACACGATGGTCTCGCGGGTCGGCTGTAGCCGCGGCCCGACGCCGCCGAGCAGTTCCGGCATCCAGGCGCCGCCGGCGAGCACGAGGGCGTCGGCCTCGAAGCGGGTCACGCCGGGACCGCCCTCGGCCGCCACCTCCACCCACGCGCCCGATCCATCCGCGCCCCAGCGGGCGACCGGCGCGTTGCGGACGATCTGCGCCCCCGCCCGCGCGGCCAGCGCGAGCGCGCTGCGGATCGTCGCCTCGGGTCGCACGAAGCCGCCCTGCCGCTCGGTCACGAGCTCCCAGTCGTCGGGCACGCTGAACTGCGGGTGGCGCCGACGCAGGTCACGTCCGTCGATCGCCTCGACCTCGAGGTCGTGGTCGCGCGCGCTGCGCATCATGCCTGCCGCCACCGCGTTGCCCGGCGCGCCGCCGGCGACGAGCCCGGTCTCGAACCGCAGCCGCTCGCCGGCGTCGCGCGCGAGGCGGTCGAAGCCCTCGTAGGCGCGGCGCAGCAGCGGCACGTAGTCGGGATGCTCG
>Ga0079301_1001394_pt1 | contig 11127 bp, 11 predicted proteins | sample Wag4_2014_7_11_3_FD_74797 | JGI IMG/M metagenome (GOLD analysis project Ga0079301, IMG submission 74797) | Fresh water mixed with fracking chemicals microbial communities from Ohio, USA - Utica-2 Time Series FC 2014_7_11 | ecosystem: Engineered > Industrial production > Chemical products > Input...
ATACCCTTAGCCAGTCGGGAGCGATCCCGCCAGGAGGATTCGCATAGCGGCCGAGTGCGCACGCTTGGAAAGCGTGTAAAGGGCAACCTTTCGAGGGTTCAAATCCCTCATCCTCCGCTCATCAAATCCTTTTCTTCATTCTGTGGATAACTTTCGAGGCATCTTTGTAATTTTGAGACTGTCCGTTTATGAAATCTCAATTGATAACATCTTTCACCGTATTAACCCTTGCCTTAAACCTTCTATCTTCAGGTTCAGCACAAGCTGTTGTTACTCCGCCACTAACAAGATGCAACATCGAAATAGATAACCCTCATATTTCTGAGAATTTGCTTCTCACCCGCAATTTACGCGCTGTAAAAGTCAATGCACGCTCTAAATGTAACAAGCCTATGAAAGATCTAGTTCTAACGGTAGAAATCTACAAGGTTGGATTCTTTAACGATTATCAAGTTGCTAAAAAGGAGCTCTCCGTGTTTGGGCTTGTCTATTCCAACAGAGTCGTGAAAAATCAAAAAACTTATGCAAAATGTGAAAACATGAGAGATAGCAAATACTTCGGAATTGCATATGCAAGCGCGACTATCCAGGGAAAATCCATGAAAACACTTAGAGTCATGTCTGAAAGAACCGAACTCCTAAAATGTGGGAGTTGATATAAACTGACGGTATGTCTGAAAGTAGCGCAGGGAACCCAATTCGTGACAAAGAATGGGACCGCAAGTATTTCAACTTGATACTTGAATTAGAGGAAAAAAATGCTTCTCGCTATGAACTGCAGGCTTCAAAGCTGCTCATCGAAAAATCTCTGGAAACTTTAGTTAACGGCATTTCTTTAACTTACAAACTTGATCGAATCGGTTGCTCTTCTTTCATTCAAGAAGATAAAAATAGTCAAAAAAGTTGGGCACGGATGGGGTGGGGTAAGTCAGCGAAACGCAAGGCTCTGCCTCACTTTTTTGCAAAATCAGAAGCTGAAGTCCTAATAGATTTGATGAACTAAAACAGTTTTCTAAAGAGTTAGATCTCCACGCCGATGTATTTGGTCTCGAGGAATTCGTGAATGCCATCGAAGCCACCTTCGCGGCCAAGACCGCTCTGCTTAACTCCGCCGAATGGCGCTGCGGGATCTGAAATCATTCCGCGGTTGATCGCAACCATTCCGGATTCAAGTGCTTCAGAGATTTGAATGGCGCGCTTCAGATCTTCAGAATAAACGTAGCTAATTAGACCGAAATCAGTGCTGTTGGCTAACTCAATACCTTCTTCGTCTTTATCAAATATGACAACAGGAGCAACGGGGCCGAAGACCTCATGGTTCAAAATTTCAGCCTGCTGATCTACTTCTAGAACAGTTGCAGGATAAAAAGCGCCTGGGCCTTCTGGCATTTTTCCACCAGTTAATACTTTTGCTCCAGCCTTTACTGAGTTATCAACTAACTCTGCAATTTTATTTCGTTCTTTCACCGAAACACTTGCACCGAGTTGCACGCCAGCATCGCGGCCGCGACCCATAACAAATGCACCCATTGCAGCAGCAAACTTCTCCATAAATTCTTTTGCAACAGGACGTTGTACATATACGCGATTTGCCGCGGTGCATGCAGCGCCACCATTTCGCATCTTGGCAAGCATTAAACCTTTAACCGCTTCATCAATATTGGCATCATCCATAACAACGAATGGCGCATTGCCACCGAGTTCCATTGAGCAGCGAATTACATTATCTGCCGCTTCTTTCAAGATAATTCGGCCGACTTCAGTTGATCCGGTAAATGAAAGATTTTTTACTCGCTTATCGTGCAACATCTTGGCAATTGCAGGGCCGGTTGGTGTTGGCAGAATTAAATTTACAACTCCCTTTGGAACTCCGGCGCGATCAAGAATGTCAATGATGGCAAGGGCCGTTAGTGGTGTCTCACCAGCAGGCTTTAAAATCATGGTGCAGCCAGCAGCGATTGCTGGTCCAATCTTGCGCGTTGCCATCCCAGCTGGGAAGTTCCAAGGAGTAATTAGAAGTGAGAGACCAACTGGTTGGTGAGTTACAAGAATTCGCTTATCGCCACTTGGTGACATGCGGAAATCACCGGCGATACGCACTGCTTCTTCAGAGAACCAACGAAAAAATTCTGCAGCGTAGGCAACTTCACCTTTTGCGTCGGTGATTGCTTTTCCATTTTCTTTGGAAATTAGTTCAGCAAGATAATCAGCCTCTTGAATCATTAATTCGAAAGCCTTGCGCAACATCTCGGCGCGAACTCGTGGCGCGGTCTTGGCCCAGGCAGGTGCGGCCCGATCGGCGGCGGCTAGGGCTGCCTCGATTTCAGCATCTCCTGCCGTAGCAACCTTTGCGATTATTGAGCCATCACTCGGATCGATAACATCCAAAGTGCCATTTCCATCTACCCATTGACCATCTATATACAACTGAGTGCGCATAAGATGAGCATACTAAAAAGGTAATTAGACGCGCCAGCCGCGGTAACTGCAAGGAGTAAAAAGTGCCAAAGTCGTGGACAGATGGTGCGCCGCAGCCCGTTGCTCTTCAGGAAACAACACATGTAGAAGATCCGCTTAACTACAAGATTAAGCGTCGTCTTCTGGGTAACGCTCTCAACCGTCATTCACTGGGCCATCAACGTTTATCTAAACGCTACGCCCTTGGAATTCTCTCATCCGACTGTATTTCGTCTTCGGCTTACGGTACCGAACAGATTCTTATCGCTCTCTTGCCCGCATTTGGATTAGCCGCCTTCGCAATATTGATGCCAATGACAGCAGTTGTTTTGGTAATTCTCACCATCATCACGCTGTCATATCGCAACGTGATCGATGTTTATACAAAAACTGGCGGCGCCTACATTGTTGCACGAGATAACTTTGGGCCCGTAACAGCGCAGATTGCTGCTGTTGCTTTGATACTTGATTATGTAGTAACGGTGGCTATTCAATCTGCAGCAGGTGTTGCAGCGATTATCTCTACTTTCCCTTCCCTTGATCCTTGGAAGATTCCAATGATCTTGCTGGTAATTGTTCTGCTGACTTATGGAAATTTGCGCGGCGTGAAGGAAGCAGGAAAAGCATTTGCATTCCCTACTTACTTCTTCGTCGGCTGTATGTTGATTGTTTTTGGAATGGGTTTCTGGAGACTCTTTAACGGAACCCTTCCAGTTCTTGCAACAGATCTTCCTGGCGCTATTGAGGTTGGCCAAGAACAAGGACTTTTGACAGCAGCAGCAATCTTTATCTTGCTCCGTGCATTTGCAAATGGTGGATCTTCACTTACTGGCCTGGAAGCGATTTCAGATGGCGTTGCGCTCTTTAAGACACCTGAGCATGTAAATGCCAAGCGAACTTTGGTGATCATGAGCTGCATTCTAGGAACGCTTGTTCTGGGAGTTTCTTACTTCGCTCATCACATTCAAGCGATGCCTTACGAGTCAGGAACCCCGACTGTTATCTCCCAAATCGCAAAAGCGGCGGTCGGTGGTGGCGCATTTGGCAGCTTTATGTTTGTGATGGTTCAACTTGCAACGATGCTTATTCTCTTCGCGGGCGCAAACACCACCTATAGCGCCTTCCCGCTTCTCTGCAACTTCGTTGCTACCGATGGCTACTTACCTCGTCAATTAACTAAGCGTGGTCACCGTCTAGCTTTCTCAAACGGTATTTTATTACTCGCAGGTGGCGGTATTTTCTTAGTTTTGATTACCGGTGGTTCAGTTGAACACCTCGTTGCTTTCTACGCTCTCGGTGTATTTACTGGTTTTGCGCTGGCCGGCTTCGGTATGACCAAGCATTCACTTCGTGTGAAACCAGATGGTTGGAAAGTAAAAGTAGTAATCAACGCGTTGGCAGGCACTGTCTCACTAATCATCGTAATCATCTTCTCTATTGTGAAATTTACTCAAGGGGCTTGGCTAGTTCTCCTAGTTGCACCGATCATGGTTGTTTCATTCTTGCGTTTACGTCGTCAATATACTCGCGAGCAAGAAGCTTTATTAGTCAGAACAGAACAAGAGCGCGCTACAACGATTGTTCGCCACAACGTCACAGTTCTAGTTGATAACGTAGACTTAGCAACAGTTGGCGCTATCCGTTACGCACGCAGCCTTAAACCACGTAATTTGAGCGCTGTTCACTTCGTAATCGATGATCGTCGCGCTGAAGAAATTAAAGCTGCTTGGGCTAAATCAGATGCGCTCGATGATGTAACTCTGGAATTAATAGATTGCCCAGATCGACGTTTGGCAAACGCAGCGCTGGATTATGCAATCCGCATGACTGAAAAACAGGATGTTGAGCTGACGTTGCTTCTTCCACGTCGTTCATACTCTGGATTCCTTGGCCGGCTACTTCATGACCAAACTGCAGAAGAGATTGCAGCTCCAATTTCTCAGTTACAACGTGTCGTAGCAACCATCGTTCCATTTGACGTCGATCGAATTACATCTGCAGCGCAAGTATCTGCTGCTGTGCCTCAGGCTGAGATAAAAGTTGCACCAACACCGGTTGCGCAATTTAAGCCAGTTGAGGATGTAATTAAGACCGTCGAACCGATAAGCCATTACGCAGAAAATATGACGCCGATTGGTGAAATTCAGTGGCGTAAGCGCGCTCATGTACAGGGTCGCGTGACTGCCATTAAGAGTGCTCCGCGCGGATCAGCTCCCATTCTCCAAGTAGAAGTTTGGGATCAGACCGGTGGGGTCACCTTGCAATTCTTGGGTCGTCGTGAGATCGCCGGCTTAGAAGTCGGTTCTCAATTACGTGCTGAAGGCATGGTTGGAGAAGAAGAAGGCGCGCTAACTATTTTGAATCCTTCTTACGAACTTCTGGCTTAGCGCTGGCCTTCAAAGAAGTCACGTAGTAAATCTGCGCATTCACTTTCGCAGATTCCTGCTGTCACATCCACTTTATAAAGTGAACGTGGGTCCCGAATCACATCCCAAACCGATCCAACGGCGCCCCCTTTTGCATCCCATGCGCCAAAGATCAGATGGGAAATTCTTGATTGGGCAATCGCTCCAGCGCACATCGGACATGGCTCTAAAGTCACAACAAGTGTGCAGCCATCTAACCGAGAATTCTGTAGCCGAGTGGACGCGTTTCGAATTGCAACCACTTCTGCATGAGCTGTCGGATCGTTTCTGGCTTCTTTTTCATTAGAACCAGTTCCGATTACCACGCCAGCTTCGTTGATCACTAAAGCGCCGACGGGAACATCTCCCGTAGCATTTGCTTGGCGTGCAATTGTGATCGCTTCTTGCATCAGAGATTCAGGTGTGTGAGTAAAAATTCTTATAACTCCAATAAATCCGCAAATTGATCTGCAAATCCTAAACGACTAGCAATTGCTTCTAGTTGCTCATCAGGGAAAAGTTCTGCGTCATCGCATAGAGCGGAGAGCTCCATAGAGTTAACTCCGAGATCAGTCAGAATTTCTAGATGTCCTACTGGGAGTGGTTCATCATCTTCTTCTGGTAAATCTAAATCACAAAGCTCCAAGAACTCTGCCGCAACTTCGTAATCAAGTGCGCAAGTAACATCACTTAAAAACATACTGATATGTGAACCTAAAACTCGGATTAACATAAAGAATTCTTCGTCAATTGCCAACAGTGCTATTGCGCCGCCATTTGTTTGTTGTGATTTAAGTCGATCAATAATGTGTGGCAAGTCATGCGCGTCAGGTAGCAACGCTAAGTTCCAACGACCTTCTTCGTGCCAGGCGGCTACGGCGATGTCGACCTCGTTAGCCGCGACGACCCCGTTGGAACTTGCATCGTAATTTGCATCACTCACATCAGACATATTGGCACTCATTGGGCTAGATGAAAACCCCTGTAAGGTAAGGGCTATGAAAGTTCACGTCGCCAACCACCCACTTATCACTCATAAGTTGACCGTTCTGCGCGATGAAAGAACGGATTCGCCAACTTTCCGTCACCTAGTTGAAGAACTTGTGACCTTACTTGCCTACGAGGCGACGCGTGAAGTTAGAACTGAAAAAGTTTCAATTAAGACTCCGGTAACCGAGACTACCGGGCTGAAACTCTCTGATCCACGCCCAGTTGTTGTTCCAATCTTGCGCGCCGGTCTTGGAATGCTGGAGGGAATGACCCGTTTAATCCCAACGGCTGAAGTTGGATTCTTGGGGATGGTTCGTGACGAAAAGACTTTGCAGGCCAGCACTTATGCCAATCGACTTCCCGAAAATCTAGCAGGACGTCAATGCTTTGTTTTAGATCCAATGTTGGCAACTGGTGGAACGTTAGTTGCGGCAATTAACTTTTTGATCGAGCGCGGAGCAGATGATATTACTGCTATCTGCATCCTCTCGGCACCAGAAGGAATTAAAGTTTTAGAAGATGCCTTTGCAAAATCGGGCGTTCCAATTACTTTGGTTACTGGTGCACTCGATGAAAAACTTAATGAATATGGTTACATTGTTCCTGGTCTCGGCGATGCCGGTGATCGTCTTTATGGCGTGGTTTAAATGGCATCCACTTCCCCTGGCTACGGCATAACAATTCGTGTAGAAGGTGCACCTGAACTCCAACCTGTTGCGTTAATTACTGCAACGATTACTGGTGCTGGTGCGACAATTACTGCACTTGACGTTGTTGAATCCCTACTTGAAAAAGTTGTAATTGACGTAACTTGCGACACCATTGACGCGGATCACGCTCAAGAAATCAATTTGGCACTAACTGCGCATAAAGGGTTAAACGTCCGTAAAGTCAGTGACCGCACCTTTCTTCTTCACCTTGGCGGAAAGTTAGAAGTTCAATCAAAAGTCCCACTAAAGACACGTGATGATCTCTCCCGCGCATATACACCCGGCGTCGCTCGTATCTGTCAGGCAATAGTTGATGATCCTGCCGATGTCCGTCGCCTAACAATGAAGCGCAACACCGTTGCAGTCGTTACAGATGGCTCTGCTGTTCTGGGTCTTGGAAATATCGGACCAGCAGCTGCACTTCCAGTAATGGAAGGAAAGGCTGCGCTCTTTAAGCGCTTTGCAGATGTTGATGCCTGGCCAGTTTGTTTAGATACCCAAGATGTAGATGAGATCGTTCGTACAGTTCAACTTATTGCACCTGTTTATGGCGGAATCAACTTGGAAGATATTTCCGCTCCTCGCTGTTTTGAAATCGAAGAACGCTTACGCGATTTATTAGATATTCCGGTCTTTCATGACGATCAACATGGCACAGCGATAGTTGTGCTTTCAGCGTTAACTAACTCGCTCAAACTAGTTAAAAAGAAGATGAGCGAGATAACGATCGTGATGAGTGGGGCAGGTGCAGCTGGAACTGCGATCGCTCGCTTATTAAATAAGAGTGGGGCCACAAAGATAATTGCCTTTGATAAAGATGGCTGCGTAACTGCTGGCTTCTCAGGGCAGATTTCTGATGCGATGAAGGGTGCTGATGTATTTATCGGTGTAAGCGCCCCAAATGTATTGACTGAAGAAGATGTAGCGGGAATGGCTAAGGGTTCTATCGTCTTTGCACTTGCTAACCCAGATCCAGAGATTGATCCGGTCATCGCCCGAAAGTATGCAACGGTAGTTGCAACAGGGCGAAGCGATCAACCAAATCAAATTAACAATGTGCTCGCCTTCCCCGGAATCTTTCGTGGACTTCTAGATGCCAACGCAAACAAGATCACTGATGAACTACTGATTGCTGCAGCTGAAGCGATTGCATCTTGTGTATCCGAGTCTCAACTAAATGCCTCTTTTATTGTTCCGAGCGTTTTCGATTCCCAGGTCGTCGCAAAGGTGGCGGCAGCGGTTAAAAAGAGCGTTTAAATGGAGATTGCAGCCTCATTTGATACCCAGCTCTCTTCGCTTGCACCATTTATTTTCTACGTAGTCGTCGCCGGAATCGTATTTGTCGAGACCGGGCTTCTCTTTGGATTCTTCCTACCTGGAGATTCAATTCTCTTTAGCGCCGGACTAGTCGCTGCAATTCACGGAAATATAAATATAGTAATTCTCGTAACTGCAATTTTTCTTGCCGCCTTCTTTGGGGATCAAGTTGGGTTTGTGATTGGGCGTGTAATTGGCCGTCCCTATTTAGATAAGCGCGAGTCTCCCCGCGTCCAAAAAATGATTAAGAATGCTGAAGTTTTCTATGAACGAAATGGGTGGTGGGCAGTTGTTGCTGCACGATTCTTCCCATGGATTCGTACCTTCGTTCCACCAATTGCCGGTGCAGCAAAGATGAATTACTACAAATTTTTATCAGCAAATGTTCTGGGAGCCTTGTTATGGGGAGTAGGCATAACTCTCGCTGGTTACTACGCTGCTTCTATCCCCTGGGTTAAGAATTTTTCCTACGCCCTTGCCGCCTTCTTTATCGGCGCTTCAATAATTTCGTTCTTCGTGAATTACCTACGCCACCGACAACCACGCCCAGATAAGTCATAAGGATTCCTGTTACCAAGTAAGTGCTGACTTGGACGCCTTTAGTTGGAGAATAAAGATCAATTAGTAAAGATCCAACGAGTTGTCCGCCAACGCTGATCAAGGTAAATGTCAGCACTCCTAAGTGCTGAACGATTGTTGATGTAAATGCGATGTAGATAACCCCAATTGTTCCGCCGGTATACATCCACCATGGTCCAGATGGCAGAGCAACAATTTCCACTTGGGTTACCAGCGCTGCAATAACGAGAAATACCAATAAGAAAGTTGTTCCCATGACGAAGTTAAGTAAGGAAGTTGTAAAACTCTGTTGAGTGCTCTCGTTTATTTGGCCGTTTAACGCTCTCTGAACCCCAACTATCGCTCCTGCAAAAACACCGAAGAAGACCGCAAATAGCGAGAGGTTTTGCGCATCAATTCGATCAAATACCGATACAAATACGGCAAATACGGTGACTAAAGCTGCCAGGACTCTTCGCTTTGTAATCGCTTTCTTACCGCCGCCAGTTAACCCAATGCGGTCTACGAATAGTGATGAAGCAGTTTGGCCAGCAATCGATGCCACTGAATAGATCGCAACGCCAACAATGGGGACCACTTGAGTTTGAAATGCGACGAAACTCCCGCCTAGCATTCCTGCAAAGAGCGTCCAAATCGGAATTTCCTTCTTTGAAACAGCGCTCTTGAGATTTCGGATGCCTTGCTTGATCGCTGGGTTAAAAGCAGCAATTACCGAAATTACAACTAGGCCGGAGCCGAATGAAACTAGCGCTGCCTCAATTGAGTTTCCCATGCGATCCGACAACTCACCATTGGCGCGCGCTTGCAGCGCAATCATTACGCCAGAGATTGCTGCTAAAAAATTTAGACGTGGATTAGTTTTATTCACTACTAATGCGTGCCGGTAAATTCTCGCTTATCTGCGATCCAGTCCATCAAAGCAAAGAGAACACCAGAGATTACGAAGGTAAGGTGGATAGCGATTCGCCAAATAGTTCCTTCTCCAACTTCAGCCTCACCTGACAGCTCAATGAAATCTTTAAGAAGTTCGATTACCGAAATCGCTACTAGCGAACCAATTAACTTAATCTTAAGTCCACTGAAATCTATGGTTCCCATCCAGTGTGGGCGGTCCTTTGATTCAGTTGCAATATCGATTCGTGAAACAAAGTTTTCATAGCCGGCAAAGATAACCATCAAGATCAAGTTAGCTAGCAGCGTTAGATCGAGTAGCGCCAAAAGCGCCAAGGTAAATTCGGCGGCATTCATCGAAGCGGTCTTTTCTGCCAAGTGCCAGAATTCAATGACAAAGCGGTAAGCAAGTAGCGCGAGCGCTCCGACTAAGCCAAGGTATAGAGGGGCAAGTAAGAAACGACTGCGAAAGAGGACGGCTTCTACGCCATTCGATATACGGCTCATATCTTGATTTTAACTCAAAGCCCCAGCCCAAGGGTAATTTCTAACCATTCTTCTTCGCGAGAGTTGAGTTCTGCGCGCAGCGTTTCAAGTTCTGCGCTGATTCGAATCAACTCTGTTGGGTCGAACGCAGCACCTTCTTGAGCGCTCTCAAGTTCGGTTATCTTCTCTTTTGCTTTCTGAATCTGTCTTTCGACGCGAACTAAATCCTTCTTTAACTGCCGAATCTCTGCAGCCGATGATTGCGGTCTTTCTTTCGCGACTCCAACTGGTTTTTGTAGAGACTGTATGCGTTGTTCGAGATATTGATCCACCCCACGAGGAAGATCTCGTAACTCTTTATCTCCTAGCAATCCAACAAAACGATCGCATACTCTTTCCAAGAAATAACGATCGTGTGAGATAACTACGAGAGTTCCGCCATAGCTATCCAATAGATCTTCGAGCTCGGTCAGTGTCTCAATATCAAAATCATTTGTCGGTTCATCAAGCAATAGAACATTTGGTGAATCCATCAATAGGCGGGTTAGTTGTAAGCGGCGCTTTTCTCCACCGGATAGATCTCCAACAGGTGTCCATTGTGAGTCTTTATTAAATCCCAGGCGTTCACAAAGTTGCGATGCTGATAACGACTTGCCATTACCAAGTTCAATATGTGCGGCAACTTTTTCTACCGCCTCTAGAACACGCCAAGTTGGATTTAACTCATCCAGGTGCTGAGTCAAAAAAGCAGCTTTAACGGTTACTCCAGTTACGAGTTTCCCGGCATAAGGTGGAATTTCTCCTGCCAGTGTGCGCATTAATGTGGTTTTGCCAGCGCCGTTTACTCCAACAATTCCAATGCGATCGCCGGGGCCAACGTTCCAGTAAAGATCGTCGATTAACTCTTTCTCGCCGGCTCGAATTTGCACATGATGCGCTTCATAAACAGTGTTTCCTAATCGGTTACGTGCGAATTTCAAGAGTTCGCCTTGATCGCGCGGTGCAGGCTCTTCAGCGATCAAAACGTTAGCGGCATCAACTCTAAATTTTGGTTTTGTCGTACGAGCTGGAGCGCCACGACGCAGCCAGGCTAACTCTTTACGAATCAAGTTGTTGCGACGCGCATCCATCGCACTTGCTTGCCGTGAACGCTCTGCTTTAGCCAAGACGAATGCGGAATAACCTCCGTCATACTCTTCTACTTTGCCGCCAACTACTTCCCATGTTCGTTCGGTAACTGCATCTAGGAACCAACGATCGTGAGTAATTACTAATACTGCTAAATTTTTGCG
>Ga0079301_1001395_pt1 | contig 11122 bp, 7 predicted proteins | sample Wag4_2014_7_11_3_FD_74797 | JGI IMG/M metagenome (GOLD analysis project Ga0079301, IMG submission 74797) | Fresh water mixed with fracking chemicals microbial communities from Ohio, USA - Utica-2 Time Series FC 2014_7_11 | ecosystem: Engineered > Industrial production > Chemical products > Input...
GCCGCTGCGACGCACTTGGATCCGCCTTCGACTACGTGGCACTTGGTGCCGTCCTTCTTGAGGCAGAAACCCAAGGCTTGGCGCCAGAAGTACGACTGGTTGATCCACTGGCAGCGCGTGTCGAGCAGCACATTGCCGCCCAGCGTGCCCATGTCACGCAGTTGTGGTCCCGCGACCAGTGACGCAGCCTGGGCTAGTGCCGGATGCGCACGCCGGATCCGTTCGTCGGTCGCAACCTCGGCCAAGCGCGTCATGGCGCCGATGGTGATGCGGCCGTCAGCCATCGCGCGCACACCCTGCAGGCCCGCCACCCGTTCCAAGGACACGAGCGTGGACGGCGTCTCAATCTCGTGCTTCATGTTCACGAGGATGTCGGTGCCGCCAGCGACCACGCGTGCATCTGCATGCTGCGCGAGGAGTTGCACGGCTTCGCTCACCGTGCGCGGCTCGAGCAGCGCAAACTTCGGAAGGCGTAGCATCTCAGCGACCTCCTTCGGTCTGCGTGCGTGCAGCACGCAAGGCTGCGAGGACACGCGCGGGTGTGAACGGTAGCTGCTTCAAGCGGATGCCGACCGCATCGTAGACCGCATTGCTGATGGCCGGCAACACCGGGTGCAGGGGGCCTTCACCAGCTTCCTTGGCGCCATAGGGGCCTTCGGGGTCGATGCTCTCGACCACGAGCGCATGGAAGTCGGGCGTGTCCACGGAGGTCGGCAGACGGTAGTCAAGTAAACTTGGCGCACGCACCAAGCCGTAGCGGTTGATGCCGTGCTCCTCGAAGAGCGCCTCTGCGGCACCCATGTACGCGGAGCCTTCCATTTGGCCGGCGACAATCATGGGGTTGAGCGCCCGTCCACAATCATGTGCGACCCACACGCGGTCGATGGTGATGCGGCCCGTTTCTTCATCCACTTCGAGCTCGACCACATGCGCCGTGAACGAGTACGCCGGTGATGCACCGATCGTGCCGCCGCGGTAGTCGCCTCCGAGTTTGGGGGTGTTGTAGCTGCCGGTAGAGCCCAGAGTGTCGTAGGCCTCTTCGGCAATGTGGAACGCTTCCGCGGTGGTCAGCGACTTGGCGGGATCCTGGAGATCGATCACGGCACCTTCCAGCATGCGCACGCGTGCCTCGTCGACTTGCCAGCGCCCTGCGACCGCCGTCACGATTTGCTTGCGCAGCTTGCGCGCGGCATCGATGCACGCATTGCCCACCATGAAGGTCACGCGCGAGCTGTAGGCGCCCAAATCGACAGGACACAGGTCCGTGTCCGCGGCGACCACGCGCACATCCTCGACCTTCATGCCGAGCTCTTCCGCCACGAGGTAGGCCGCCATGGAGTTTGATCCCTGGCCGATGTCGTTGCCTCCTGTGAAGATCGTCACCAAGCCAGAACGATCGACCTTCAACTGCACGCCTGCTTGCGGCATGTTGTTGGGATAGACCGGATAGTTCGTGCCGGAGATGTACATCGAGCCAGCGACGCCCAAGCCACGTCCGCGCGGCAGCTTGCCTTTGCGTTCCTTCCAGCGTGAGGCGCGCTCGACCTCATCGAGGCAAGCCATGAAACCATTGGAGGTGATGCGTTGGCCGTTGACGGTCTTGGTGTCGCTGCCGATGTAGTTGCGGCGACGAATCTCGATCGGATCGAGGCCTAGCTTGGCTGCGATCTGGTCGAGCTGCACCTCAAACGCAAAGCGCGGTTGCACCGAACCGTGGCCGCGCTTGGGCCCGCACGGCGGCTTGTTGGTGAAGACGCGCGTGGAGTCAAAGCGGTAGTTCGGGAAGTCATACGGACCTGTGAGTAACTGGCCCGCGTAGTAGGTCGTCACCAAGCCGAAGCTCGAGTAGCTGCCGCCATCGATCAGGATCTTGGCATCGACACCACTGACACGCCCATCCTTCGAGTACGAGGTGCGATACGCAAGTTGCATCGGGTGACGGCCGCGATGCGCGTAGTAGACCTCTTCGCGCGTCCACAGCATCTTGACCGCGCGGCGCGTGAGTTGCGCCAGCTTGGCCACACAGAACTCCAAGCTGAAAGGGTCGGACTTGCCGCCGAATGCACCTCCGAGTGCCGGTTGGATCACGCGGATCTTGGCCGGCGGCAGTTCCAGCACTCTGGCGAGTGCGCGATGCACATAGTGCGTGATCTGCGTCGACGACCAGACGGTCAACACCCCATCAGGGGCAACTTGAGCCACGGCACAATGCGGCTCAATCGCTGCGTGGGTCGTGCCGTGAAACTCGTACTCATCACAGATGACACCGTCAGCACTCTGTGCGACAGCATCGACATCGCCAAAGGCGAGCACGACGCTCTTGGACACATTGCCTTCCTTGCGTCCTTCGTGAATCGCAGGTTCGTGCCGAACTAGCGCTTCTTTGGGATCGAAGTACGCATGCAGCGGCTCGTACACGACCTCGATGAGTTTCAACGCGGCATTCGCCGTGTCTTCATCAATCGCCGCCACGGCAGCCACCGGATCACCGATGAAGCGCACCTTGTCGACCGCCAACGCGGTCTCATCTTGGGTCCAGGGGATGACCCCGTACTTGATCGGCAGATCCGTGCCCGTGATGACGGCATGCACGCCCTTCAGCGCCAGTGCCTTGCCGCAATCGATCGAGATGATCTTGGCGTGCGCATGCGGACTGCGCAGCGTCTTGGCGTGCAGCATGCCCGGCAGAGCAATGTCGTCGGCATACATGGCCTGTCCAGTCGATTTGACAAGGCCGTCAATCTTCTTGTGGGGCTTGCCTACAACTTGGAAAGCATCGGCGGGGCCATGAGGCGTCTTGGACCACGGTGACTGCGGTCCATGCTGGTCGCGCGCAGCCATCAGCAACACCCTCCGCCGCCGCGGACATGCTCGAGCGCGTGCGCCGCTCGTTGGGCGCGTGCGTCTACCTCAGCAGGATCCATGCGCTGCTCTTCCCAAGAGCGTGCAGCAGGCTCGACCCCCAAGGTGTCGGCGATGGCGCTTTCCACGGCTTCCAAGATCTGCGTGTAGCCGGTGCAACGGCACAAGTTGCCAGCCAGTGCGTGCCGGATCTCCGCGCGTGTGGGGCAAGAGTTGCGCGCCAAGAGAGCCTTGGCCGACAGGATCATGCCCGGTTGGCAGAAGCCGCACTGCAACGCGCCGCAACGATCAAAGGCCACCTGCACCGGATCAGCGCTGGCCTTGGCATCGCATTGCGCGTAGGCCGGGGCAAGTCCCTCAATGGTGGTGACCCGCTTGCCCTCGGCGTGCTTCGCCAGCGTCAAGCACGACAGCACCGGCTTGCCATCGACGAGCACGGTGCAGGCACCGCAGTCACCTTTGTCGCAGCCTTGCTTGCTGCCGGTGAGGCTGAGCTTGTAGCGCAGTACCTCTAACAAGGTCCAATGAGCCGGTGCGGCCGTCTCCAGGACATCACCATTCACATCGAGTTTGAGTTCGACCATGGGGACCGATGATTGTCGCCGCCAGCCTGCCCATCGCGCAAGCAGAACGAGCTCAGGCCTTGGCAATCGCAGCAAGGAAGGCCGGGCCCAGATCGCGGGCCTTGGTCTCGCCCACGCCCTTGATCTCCAGCAGCTCGTCCGCATTGCCCGGACGCGTGCGCGCCATCTCGCGTAACGCCGTGTCATTGAAGATCAAGTAGGGCGGCACCCCGCGCTCGCGCGCCAGCTCGCGCCGCAGCCCGCGCAACGCCTCGAACAGCTGCGCTTCGCGTCCCACCAGTTCCGGTTCGGCGGTGCCATCGGCACTGCGGCGCCGCGCCCGTGTCGGGACACTTGCCGGTGCATGCAAGACCACCTCCAGGCTGCCGCGCAACACCTCGACTCCCGTGCGCGACAGGATCAGGGTCGGGTACTCACCCTCAGTCACGCGCAGGTGCCCCAACCCCACGAGCTGGTCAATCCAGTTGCGCAACTTGGGTGCGGGCTGGTCCTTCAAGAGGCCAAAGGTGGAGAGCTTGTCATGGGCATAGCGCCGCACTCGCTCGGTCGAGCTGCCGCGCAGCACATCGCAGACATGGCCCGCTCCGAAGCGCTGTTCGCAGCGCACCACACAGGACAAGATCTTCTGCGCGATGACTTTCGAATCGCCCTCAACCGACAACTCTCCCAAGCACACATCGCACGCACCGCAGCCGCCATTCGGAACCGCGAAGCTCTGCCCGAAGTACTCGCACAAGGTCTTGTGCCTGCAGATGGCACCTGTCGCGTAGCGCCACATGTCGGACAAACGCTCAAGAGCATCGTCCACATCTTCCATGGCGCGCTCGACACCTGCGGCATGCGCTTCCTTGGCCGAGGCGACGATCAAGTTCTTCCAGCCGTGAAAGTCCGCGCCGCCGTAGTACAGCACGCATTCCGCCGGATCGCCGTCACGGCCTGCGCGTCCGGTTTCCTGGCTGTATTGCTCGACGCCCTTGGGCAGCGAAGCGTGCACGACAAAGCGCACATCCGAACGATCGATGCCCATGCCGAAAGCGACGGTGGCGACGACCACATCCAGCTCTTCAGCCAGGAACGAGTCCTGCACGCGCTCGCGTTCGTGTGGATCCATGCCCGCGTGGTAGGGGGCTGCACGCACGCCTTTGCCCTTGAGCTTCGCGGCCAAGTCATCGGCATCGGCGCGTCGTTGGACATACACAATGCCGGCCCGGTCGCGATGGCGCGCCAGCACCTCCATTGTTTGGGCCACAATGTCGCCGCGCGGCTTGATGCGGTAGCACAGGTTCGGTCTGTCAAATCCACCTACCAGCACGGTGGGGGACTTCAAACCCAACTGCGCCGCCACATCCTCGCGCACGCGCGGTGTGGCCGTGGCCGTCAAGGCCATCACCGGCAAGTCAGGCCGCGCGCGGCGCAGCTCGCCGATCATGCGGTATTCAGGCCGGAAATCGTGGCCCCAATGGCTGATGCAGTGCGCCTCGTCAATCGCCAGCCGCGTGACCTTCCAGCGGTCCAAACGCGCCAAGAAGCCGTCGCCTACCAAGCGTTCCGGCGAGCAGTAGAGCAGCTTGAGCTCACCGCGCTCCAGCTGGGTCTCGATCTGTTTCTTGCGCTCCCAATCCAGCGCGCTGCTCAAGGCCGCGGCGGCGATGCCGTTCTCCAACAAGCCCGCAACCTGGTCCTGCATCAACGAGATGAGTGGCGACACCACCAAGGTGACACCCTGAAGCACCAACGCAGGCGCTTGAAAGCACAGACTCTTGCCGCCACCAGTGGGCAGCACCACCACGGCATCGCGTCCAGCCAACACGCACTCGATGGCTTGTTCTTGGAGCGGACGCAGTTGCTCGAAGCCAAAGTGAGCCTTCACTGCGGCGCGCACGCGCTGTAGATCCGGCTGTAGATTGGCGCTCACACTGGTCATGGGAGGAGCCTTGCTACCAAGTGCGGTCCGAACTTGCCATCGTCGGTCGCACTAGTCCTTCTGCTTCGGCGTAACTGGCACGGCGACAGGCTCAACCTTGCGCAACCCTTTGGAGCGTGGATACGCATTCCGCCGTTCGAGCTCCGGTGCGATGGGCTTGTAGTCCACGATGTCCCAGTCGGGGTCATAGCGCCAGTTCAGCGCCATCTGGATGGAGCCCGGCGACTGCTGGACCATGAAAAGTTGATTTTCGGGAACGAGGGTGCGCCAGCTGTCGAGGGTCAAACACCACAGGGCGAGCGAGCCATGGAAGGTCGTGTGCAGCTGGTCTGGTTGGAGCAACTGCGGCCCACCCTTGGTCGGGAAGCGGTGTCCCCACGCGTGAATCTCCGTGCCCGCCTGCATCGCCTCGGCCGCCTTGCGCAATGGGACGAGCGCAAGGGAGGTCTTGGGTTTGCTCCAGGCTGCCAGGCGAGTGTTCAAGGCCTCGATGGTCTCGGGCGAGGGGATCATGGTCGCCATGAGCATCGGGCCCTCCTTGAGCGCCGGGATGTCGCCAACCACCAGCGGCACTTGGACCGTATCCAACAGGGTTAAGCCGCGCTCGAAGAAGGCCATGCGCTCCGCTTCAGGACGCTGGCCGTAGGCAAACCAGAACAGCGCATCGAGCCCGATGATCGTCGTGGCTTCGGCGCTCTTAGCCTTGTCAAGTTGTTTGGACAGCGCCTCGGCCGGATTGGCGAACAAGAAGCCGCTGGCCAGCGTCAGCGTTTCGTGATCGCACATGATGGAGCCATCCACGAGCATGGTCCAACCACGCGTGGGTGAGGACTTGGGCTGTTTGGGGTCGCGCAGGCCAAAGTCGGCACTGATGCTCGCTCCAACGATGGCGATTTTGGACAGGTATGCGGGCGCAGGTGCTGCCTTGACGGTGATGGGAGTGCCGCCGTCCGGCAGGTGCGGGCTGGCCAGCAGTGCGAGTGACAGACTCGTGCAGTACGTAGTGAAGATCATCAGCATGATGGATCAAGGAGCGCCGGTTCGCTCCGCAAGGTGCAGTGTTTGGTTGACAAACTTACTTGACAGGCGCACTCGCCGCCACAAAACGGTGGATGCGTCCGTCGAAGCTACAAGCATACAATTCACCGCGATAATCGAGCCCGAAACTCGCGATCCCACCCAGCTGCGCCTCGCGCCGCGGTGTGCCGGGCTGCTTCTCATCGGCAGCGATGCTCCATACCACACCACTCTGGTAGTCGGCATAGACATAGCGATTGGTCAACGCACTCACGCGTGTGCCGCGATAGATGAAACCACCCGTGATGCTCTGTCCCTCGTCATGCTTGTATTCGACGAGCGGCGCCACGAACTCGCCGGGACCGCGCTTCTTGCGCTTGGTGTCAAAATCGTGGAAGCCCTCTTGGAAGGGCCAGCCGTGATTCTCGCCTTTGCGGACCACGCAGACCTCCTCCCACAGGTTCTGGCCTACATCGCCAACCCATAGCGCACCATCGCTGCCAAAGCAGAAGCGCCAAGGGTTGCGCAAGCCAATCGCCCACAGCTCCGGTCGCGCACCTTCGACCTGGAGGTAGGGGTTGTCCTGCGGGATGCCGTACGGCTTGCCTTCGTCGCGAGTGTTCACATCCAAACGCACGATCTTGCCCAGCAACGAACGCACATCTTGCGCGTAGTTCTTGGGGTCATTCGCTGCGCCACCATCGCCGATGCCGAGGTACAGCATCCCATCGGGCCCGAAGGCCAGATCACCACCGTTGTGGTTGTCCCACGGTTGCGGCACCTCAAGCAGCACGCGTTCGCTCTTTGGGTCGGCCACCCATGAGGCGTCTGCGCTTTCTGCGGTACGCGTAGCTTGGTACTCGCACAGCACCTTCGCGTCGCGATCCGCGGTGCAGTAGTAGACGAAGAAGCGGCCACGATGCGGCGACTCTGCGCGCGCGAACTCCTTGTGGAAGGCCAGGGCCAGCAGACCTTCTTCGTTGCCACTGGTCGTGACAAGCTCTTCGATGTCAAGGAACACTTGAGGCGTGCTCGCGAGCCCTTGGTCGCTGATCTGGAACAGCGACACGACACCCCGCTGTTCCACCACAGCATGTGTGCGTTCGGTGCCGGTCACATGACCGAACCAAACGGGGCGCAGGTACTTTTGCTCGGGAAACGCAACCTCCAGCGCGGTGCCGGAGGACAGGAGAGGTAGAGCGAGCAGAGCGGTCAGCATGATGCGACCAGTCTACGCCCCGGCTACGCCGGATCGATCGAAACTACCTTGCCTTGACCGTGCTCGCCCGCGAAACCGAGCTTGAGGAGGTCGACCTCCCAAGGTGCATCGGCGAGGGCGCGCACCGTCGACTTGCCGTAGCGCTCCAGAATCTGCACGCGTCGCACGCCATGCACATCGCAGATGGAGGCGGTCGCCTTGCCTTTCTCGCTTTTTCCACGCCCGAGCACCCGCACCAGGCCGTGCGTGCGCGCGTGATAGAACCCAGACTTCGCCATGGCCAAACCACAGTAGGGCAGGGACCGCAGATCCAAACCCAAGCGCTTGGCCGCGAAGCTGAAATGAGCTGTGGTGAAGGCCTCTTGCGGCGGCTGAGCGAAGCGATGGCACCACTCGTGGGTGTTGACTTCCTGCAATGCTCCGCAACTGGCGCTATGTGTACAGGGCAATAGCGGTTCGAAGTCTGTCAAAAGATCTTCACGCACACGCTGCATGGCTCGCGAGGTGGCGCGCGCACCACCCTCAAGCCACAGGACGATCGAGGCTTGCCGCGCGAGGCGCAAGGCCGCATGCCAAGCCTCGTCCTTCCATTCGTCAATGACATGCGACACGAGCAACACATCAAAGGGCTGCGCCACCAGGGACTGCAGGTCACACGGTGTAGCCGTCCGTGCCAAGCCGGGCACATCACGCTCCACCAAGCTGTTGGCAACTTGCGTGGCGACGAGTGAGTGGTCCACGAGCTGTACCGAAGCCGCTACACCGGCTGCATGGCGGGCAAAGGCCCGTGTGGCTACACCTGTGCCGCAGCCCAGATCCAGCAAGCGTGCGTTCGCGGGCAACACCAAACGCGGCAGCGCATCGCGCAAAAATGCATCCCACTTCCAACCGATGCGCGCACCGTACACCGCATCGTAGAGCAGCAAATCACGCTCGTTCTTCCAGGCCGAAGGTTGCGCCGACGCATCACCCTCTTGAGCCGCTAGGAACTGAGCTCGAAGCTCCTCCAATCGCTGCCAGTCTGCTTCACGCAAGGCTTCGTGCATCATGGTTCTTAAGTCTGAGGGCTCAACCGGACTCGAGCTGCCGCCGCGCATCGACCTCGTCGCGGTCGATCGCTTCCATCGCAGCACCTAGGCTCTCCCACAAGTCCCACTCGGGATCGATGGCGTGGCGCACTTGGCGCATCAACTGCACAGCCATACGGAAGGCGCGCACGATGTCGCCCGGAGTCGCTTCGACCACTTCTTCCAGCTCGCCCAGAGTGGCGCCGCTGTACCAAGCATCGAGAGCCTCTGTCAGGCCCCAGTCGGGTTGGCGAATGGTGTCTTCCAAGCCCTCTTCGCTGGCCGCAATCACAAGGCGCTGGATGGCGCGCTCGACCTGCTCGCGCAACGGGCCCAGGCGCCGCCCGGCACCGCGGTTGTCGACAAACCGGCGCCTTTCCTCCCACACCAAGGCCAGGAACACGCAGGCCAAAGCGCGCGGCGGCTGGTTCTCCAACGCACCCGAGAACAGCAGCTCGGTGGTTTCCAATTCCCAACCGTTGATCAGCTTGGCTACGCGGCCGCGCGGAGTCGTCTCCGAGCCTTCCAAGTAACCGAGCTTGTCCAACACAGCCAAGCGCGCTTGCACCACACGCTGCTGTGCGCGGCGCAACTTGTCTTCGCGCTTGCGCGTCTCGCCGCGATGCGCCCAACGGTCAAAGCTCTTCTCCCAGGCCTCGTGCACACGCTCGCGGCCCACGCGCTCGACGAGGTGCAAGATCGAGCCATACGACAAGCGGAAGCGGCTTTCGACCGCTTCGGGAGCGTTCGACAGGATGCGGCGCAGCGGTGCCTCGAGCAGGTCCTTCTGCGAGAGCATCAGGTAGACCAAGCCTTCGCTGTCATGGCCTTGACGGCCTGCACGACCGGCCATCTGCATGAAGTCGCGCGTCGATACATAGTCAAAGCGCACACCATCAAACTTGCGCAAGCCTGCAAACACCACCGAACGCGCCGGTGCGTTGATGCCCAGGGCAAAGGTCTCGGTCGTGAACAGCAGACGGATCACACCGGCTGTGAAGAGCCGCTCGACCACTTCTTTGTGGATCGGCAGCATGCCGGCGTGGTGCCACGCGATGCCTTCGCGCGCCGCACGCATGATCTCCTCATCCAGGAAGCGGTCTTCCAAGCGATAGGCTTCTACCAGCTCTTCTTGCAGTTCTAGGATGTGCCGGCGTTCCTCGCGCGTCACGAGCTCCAGGCCCGCCATGCGGCGTGCCAAACGCTCGCAGTCCTTGCGTGAAAAGCTGAACACGAGGGCCGGCAAATCGCCGCGGGCTGCGAGATCTTCCAGCAACGGCAACGGATCCGGCGCTTCCACTGCTTCGCGCGGCAGCCGGCGCCCGCCACCACCGCGACCACCACCGGCATGGCGTTCGCGCGGTTGGTGGCCCATCTCGCGCCTGCGCACCGTTTCAAGCGCACCAATGTCAAAAGGACCTGACACAGGCGTGTACAACATCCAATGCAGCGGCACCGGACGACGCACCGAGCGCACGACGCGCATGTCGCGGCCGCGAATGTGGGACAACCACGCTCCCAACTCGTCGAGATTGGGCACCGTGGCCGAAAGGCACACAAAGCGCATGTGGGCGGGCGCAAAGATCAGCGACTCCTCCCACACCGAGCCGCGCTCGAGGTCGTCCATGTAGTGGACCTCGTCGAACACCACCCAACCCACATCCGACAAGGAGCGCGGGTCCTCCAGAATCGAGTTGCGCAGAATCTCGGTGGTCATCACCAGGACCTGGGCTCCGGGTGCAATGGTCACATCGCCCGTCATCAAGCCGGTGTCCAAACCCTGCGCTCGGAAGTCCCGGAACTTCTGGTTCGACAGAGCCTTGATAGGGGCGGTGTAGATCGCCCGCCGCCCGCGCGCGACCGCATCGTGGATCGCGTACTCGGCTACTAGGGTCTTGCCCGCACCGGTCGGAGCCGAAACCAGCACATCCGACCCGGCTTCGATGGCTTCCACCGCCTCGGTCTGGAAGTCATTGAGCGTGTATCCACGCCAGACCAAGGGTTGGACGGGGCTAGGAGGGGGGCCTGAAGGTGCGTCCGGTTGCGCCGCAGGGCGCCGCCGCCGCCCGCCTCGTGTGTGGTCCTGATCCAACGATTCTGTTTCCGTCCCGCTCTGCGTGCTTGAGCCTGCCGCGGGCAACCTGTATCTACCAAGTCTGGCGCAGCCTTGCGATGACACGATCCGCGGTAGCGCCAGCAACGGCCCGTTTCTACCACCCCCAACCGACCTAGTTAGGTACCGATCATGGAACTAAGCGACAAGAAGCCCAACCAAACCGCCCTGCAGCGTCACCTCGCCAACCTCAAGATCGTTTCGCGCTTGCTGGGCCACGAGCTCCACGCCCAGCAGTCGGCCAAGGTGATTCAGTTGTCGCGCGATGAGGTGATCGAGATCCAGACGAGCATCGATCTCTACATCGAAGAGGCTTCGCGTCGCACGGTCACCACC
>Ga0079301_1001396_pt1 | contig 11122 bp, 8 predicted proteins | sample Wag4_2014_7_11_3_FD_74797 | JGI IMG/M metagenome (GOLD analysis project Ga0079301, IMG submission 74797) | Fresh water mixed with fracking chemicals microbial communities from Ohio, USA - Utica-2 Time Series FC 2014_7_11 | ecosystem: Engineered > Industrial production > Chemical products > Input...
CCGTTTGGCGGATCCGAGTCCTTTGACATCAGCCCCGACGGGACGTTCATCGTATACGCCGCCAAGCTGGCCACGGGCAAGGAATTCGCGCTGCACACGAATTCGAAGCTCTACCGCTACGATGTGGCCACGTCGAAGACCACGGAGCTTCCGGGTCTGAGCGGCTACGACGGCAACCCGCGCATCTCGCCCGACGGGCGCATGCTGGCCTTCACGGCAATGCCCACCGACGGCTACGAATCCGACGTCAACCAGCTTCATTTGTTCGACCTCAGCACGCCTGGGGCACAGCCTCGGCGCATCGACGTGGCCGGCGAGTACGTCAACGACCTCAAGTGGGTGGGCCCCTCAAGCTTGGTGCTCAACGTGACCCAAGAGGCGTCGCACCAATTGATTCGCCTCGAGCTCAAGGGCCAAAAGGTGGCGGTGTCGCCACTGACTTCGGGCGATTACGACTTTGGCGGATTCGCCTATGCGGGCAAGGTACTCATCGCCGAGCGCATGGATCAGAATCAGGCGAACGAGCTGTACAAACTGGGCGGCAAGTCCCCCGTCGCACTCACGCACGTGAACGACGCCGACTACGCCAAGATTGCGCGCGGAAAGGTCGAAAAGCGCTGGATTCCGACCAGCGACGGCAAACAAATGCTGACTTGGGTGATGTATCCGCCCAACTTTGACCCGGCCAAAAAGTACCCGGCACTGCTCTACTGCCAGGGCGGACCGCAAAGCACGGTGAGCGCGTTCTACAGCTTTCGCTGGAACTTTCAAGCGATGGCCGCTCAAGGCTACATCGTCGTGGCGCCGAACCGCCGCGGAGTTCCGGGCTTTGGCCGCGAATGGAACGAGCAAATCTCAGGGGACTGGGGCGGGCAAGCGATGAAGGACTACCTCGCGGCGATTGACGCGGTGGCGGCTGAGCCCTATGTCGACAGCGAACGCCTCGGAGCCGTGGGCGCCAGCTACGGCGGATACAGCGTCTACCAGCTCGCGGGCATTCACGAGGGCCGGTTTAAGGCGCTGATTTCGCACTGCGGACTCTTTAACATGGAGAGCTGGTACGGCACCACCGAGGAGCTGTTTTTTGCCAACCACGACTTGGGCGGATCCTACTGGGACAAGCCCCAGCCCACGTCCTACGGGGCGTTTAACCCCAAAAACCACGTGGACAAGTGGACGGCTCCGCTGCTCGTGATTCACGGGGGCAACGACTTCAGGGTTCCGCTCAACCAAGGCATGGAGGCGTACCAAGCGGCTCAGCTGCGCGGAATTCCGTCTCGATTTCTGTACTTCCCCGAGGAAGGCCACTGGGTACTCAGCCCGCAGAACGCGTTGGTGTGGCAGCACGAATTTTTTAACTGGCTCAACCAATGGCTCAAACCATGAACAAAACCCGACTGACTTTCTGGATTGCCACCGGCATCATTTTTCTTTTTGAAGGCGTAATGCCTGCGCTAACTGGGCACACCGAGATGGCCAAGGCAGGCGTAGCTCACCTGGGGTACCCCGACTACTTCAGGGTGTTTTTGAACATCATGAAAATTGCGGGCGCGCTGACCCTGATTGTGCCGTTTGCGCCGGCTCGCCTCAAAGAGTGGGCCTATGCCGGATTCACGTTTTCGCTGCTGGCGGCCACGTTCAGCCACTACATGGTCGACGGGGCGCAGGGTCAAACGTTTTTTCCGTTGGTTATCCTCGGAATTTTAATGGCGTCGTACTGGGCGTTCCGCAAGGGCGGACCCCAGGCGGCCTAAGCCTTGCGGAGCTTCATTAGTGGGAGGCCGCGTACAAAAACTTGAGGATTAGTTCCTGGCCGGACGCGTCGATTGCGACGGTTCCGGCTTTTTTGTTGGCCATCGGGACCATTTTGGGAACCCATTTCGCCCACTGCTCTTCGGTGTGCGAGCTTGGACTGTAGGCGGGGTGGCAGCGTCCGCAGTTCTCGGCATACAGCGTTTGCCCTGCAGTGAAGTCGATCATGGTGTAGCCGGGGTACTTTGCTTGAGCTGCGCTGAGGTTCGGACCCGAAGTGGGCTTGCTTCCGCCGCATGAAGCGAGGATTCCCACCAAAACAAAAGCCGAAAGGGCGGTCAGAACGGTACGTTGGTGCATGATGGTGAAGTGAATGGTTGCTCAAGGTAGTGAACCCGAGTTCCGCCGCCAACCCGTACTTTCGTTTGTGATGGAAGCTGTACACGCCCTTTCAGGCCCACGAAACGTTTCAACAGCGCTGATGTACAGTTTTGCCCAGCGGCCCGGCTGGTCGGTGGTCGACGAGCCGTTTTATGCGGCCTACTTGGCGCGAACGGGCGCGGATCATCCCGGACGTGCGGATGTGTTGGCCAGTCAACCGGTGCAGCCCGAGGAAGTTTGGCGCCAACTCCAGGAGCTAAACGGCCCCACCTACATTAAAAACATGGCCCACCATATGGACGGGCTGGACCTTTCGCCTTCGGCGGGCTGGAAGCACATTTTATGGATTCGCAGCCCGCGCAAGGTGATCGCGTCGTTTGCCAAAGTGGTGCCCGACGTGCAGCTGCGCGATGTGGCCCTCCAGGAGCAGCTCGACGCCCTGGCCCAACTGCAAGTACTGGGGTCGCGGTACGTGGTGGTGGATTCCGACCAGCTTTTGACTGACCCCGAACGCGGATTTCGCGCGGTCTGTGCGCGGCTTGACCTGGAGTTTCGTCCCGAACAGCTGCGCTGGCCCGCAGGCCCCAAACCCTACGACGGAGTTTGGGCGCCGCACTGGTACGCTCAAGTGCACCAATCCCAGGGCTTTGGCCCGCCGTCGGCCGAGCCGCCCCGCATGCCTGACGCCCTTGAGGCCTTGGCAGAGGAGGCCGCTCCGCGCTTCGCCTTGCTTTCGCGCTCCGCGCTAAACTTTTAATTTGACTGAAATGCTTCAAACGTTTAACCCCCAAAATGCCAACCTAAAAATCTGGGTAGGCGACCGCCTCTGGGCCCGTAACGAGGCCAAAGTCAGCGTGTTTGACTCCGCCGTGCAAGGCGGCGACGCGGTCTGGGAGGGCCTTCGCGTCTACGCCAACGGCATTTTTGCCCTGGACTACCACCTTGACCGCCTGTTTGCCTCGGCCCACGCGATGGCCTTCGCCAACGTACCGACCAGGGACGAAGTCCGCTCCGCCCTGTTTAAAACATTGGAAGCGAACGGAATGCGCGGCGACAGCCACGTGCGCCTCACGCTGACGCGCGGCGAAAAAATCACGTCGGGCATGGATCCGCGCCTCAACCAAAAGGGCTGCACGCTCATCGTGCTGGCGGAATGGAAGAAGCCCGTCTACGACAACGCGGCCGGAGTGCGCATCGTGACCTCGGCCATTCGCCGCAACAGCCCGCAGTTTGTGGATTCCAAAATCCATCACAACAACTTGATTAACAATATTTTGGCAAAAATTCAGGCCAACGTCGCCGGTGCCGACGACGCCCTGATGCTCGACGAGCGCGGCTTTGTGGCCGAGATGAACGGCACCAACATCTTTGCGGTGCGGGGCGGACACCTGCTGACGCCGCACGCCACCAACTGCCTCCCGGGGATTACCCGCGGAATTGTGCTTGAGTTGGGCCGCGAACTGGGCATTCCGACCGCCGAAACCGACCTTTCGCTCACCGAGCTCTACACTGCGGACGAGGCGTTTGGCACCGGAACCATGGGCGAACTCACCCCCGTCGTTGAGGTGGACGGGCGCCAAATCGGCACCGGCAAGGGCGGCCCGCTGACGGCGAAGTTGGCCGAGGCCTTCCACGCCCGGGTAGCCAGCGGACGCTGGTCGGCGCCGTTCCCGTAGTCGGCCGAAAATCCGTACTTTACGGCTACCTAAATGCCATTTATGAAACTCATATTGCGCTTTTTTGCGCTGCTCTGCCTTGCGTTGGCATGGCCGGCGCAGGCCCAAACGGTCCGAATAACGGGAACCGTGACCGACGCCAAAACCCGTGACGGCGTGCCTTCAGCGGTGGTTAAGGTCGGTACGTCCAGGGCCGTAACGGACTTCGACGGCAAATTCGTAGTTCAGGGGGCGCAGCTTCCTGCGACCATTCTGGTAGAAGCTTTTGCGTACGAGCCCTACCGTGGCGAGGTGCGGAACTCGGATCCGCTGAACATCAAACTCAACGCGTCATCCGTTGAACTTTCTGAGGCCCAAATCGTCGCCTCCAAAATTTCTGAAAAACAAAAACAGGCCCCCATGACCGTCGAAGCGCTTGACCTGGTCAGCATGAAGGAGGCTCCCGCGCCCAACTTTTACGAAGCCCTCGGCAGTATGAAGGGCGTGGACCTCACGTCGGCGAGCATTGGATTTAAAATTATCAACACGCGCGGCTTCAATAGCACCAGTCCCGTGCGCAGCCTCCAGGTAATTGACGGCGTCGACAACCAGGCGCCAGGCCTCAACTTTTCGTTGGGCAACTTTCTTGGAGCGAGCGAGTTGGACGTACAGTCTGTCGACGTAATCTCGGGCGCCGTGGGCGCCCTCTACGGCCCGTCGGCCTTCAACGGGGTCATTTCCATGACGACCAAGGATCCCTACCGGTTTCAAGGGACGTCGGTGCAGCTCAAGGGGGGCGAGCGCCGGTTGGCGGAATTTGGATTCCGCCACGCGGAGGCCTTTAAACGCGCAGACGGAACCGCCAGCTGGGCCTACAAAATCAACCTGTTTGCCTTGCGCGCAGACGATTGGGAGGCGACCAACCTCAACCCAACAGACGATTCAAAATCCGCCGCTGACAATCCGGGCGGTTACGACGCAGTGAACCGCTACGGCGACGAAATTGCCTACGACGACGGGGGCGACGTCAAGACGTATGCGGGCATCGGAACCTACCACCGCCGCGGCATCGAGGAATCTGCATTGGTCGACTACACCACTGAAAACCTCAAAATGTCGACTTCGGTACACTACCGCAGCAAGTCCGGCATTGAAGGGATTTATGCCCTCAACTACGGCACGGGAACCACTGTCTATCAAGGAGACAACCGATTTAGCCTTAAGGGGATACAGTTTCTTCAAAACCGAGTTGAACTTCGCAAGGACGGGGACTGGTTTGTGCGCGCATACACGACCCACGAAGACGCCGGCCAGACGTACGACGCCTACTTTACGGCCCTTCGCATGCAGGACTCGGTGCTGAACGAAGGCTTTTGGGCCAACCAGTACCGCTCATTTTGGAACATCTTTCAAAAGCAAAAAGTCCGCGGTTTAAACGGTTACCCGAGTGAAACGCTTCCCAATACTGAATTCAGCGATGCCATGGTCGATCTGTGGGCGAGCTACCCCGAAGCGTTTCAAGCGTTTCACGCGGACAACCGCAGCTGGATGGACATGGCCTACGATCCCGACAGCCTGCTGATTCCGGGGTCCGCCGCCTTTGAGGCGCTCAAGCAATCCATCATCACGCGGCCGTTCACCGAGGGCGGTTCGCAGTTTTGGGACCGTTCGTCGCTGGCCCACCTGCACGGCCAGCGCGAGGTGAAAGTCGCGGGCGGACGCCTGACGGCGGGCGCAAGTTTTCGCCAGTACCGTCCCAACTCGCGCGGAACCCTGTTCAGCGACACCAACGGCCGTGTACTCCGCGTGGCAGAAGTGGGCATGTACACCGGCTACCAGCGCGATTGGGGCAACCGGTGGACGCTGAACGCCACCGCGCGGGCCGACAAGAACCAGAACTTTAGGTGGCTCTTTTCGCCGGCGGCCTCGGTGGTCTACCGCCCCAGCGACCGCACCGTATGGCGCCTTGGCTTTTCGTCGGCCATCCGCAACCCAACCCTGCAGGACCAGTACCTCTACTACAACGTGGGCCGGGCGCTGCTGCTGGGCAACCTCAACGGATACGACTCGCTCGTCACCCTCGACGAGGTCAGCGACTTCTTGGGGGCGGGCCCCCAGGACCGCGCCAACTGGCAGTGGCAGTACTACAGCATGCCGGGGGTGCGCCCCGAGCAGGTGCGCAACGTTGAGCTGGGATACCGCAGCACTTGGTGGGACCGCCTCTACCTCGACGCCACCTACTACTACAGCTGGTACACCGACTTTATCGGCTACCACCTGGCCCTCAAAATTGACGACAATCCGGGCGGAAGCGCCGCCGACCGCCTGCGCGGCGTGCAGGCCTACCGCCTGGCGTCCAACGCCCAAGAACGCGTCACAACCCAGGGCTTTAGTGTCGGAGCCAACTACTACATCAAGCGCTACACATTGGCGGGCAACTACACCTGGAACGTCCTGAATTCCGGCGCAGATGACCCGATTATTCCTGCCTACAATACCCCTGAGCACAAGTACAACCTCTCAATCTCAGGCCGCGACCTCGACTGGAAGCTCGGTAAGGGCCGCAACGGGTTCAGCCTGGCCTACAAATGGGTTGAGGGCTTCCTCTTTGAGGGCTCGCCCCAATTCACGGGTCGGATTCCGAACTACAGCCTCGTGGACGCGCAGACGTCGTGGACCTCATCTGACGCCCAATGGACCGTTAAGCTCGGGTCGAGCAACCTGCTCAACAACCCAGTCGTTCAAGTCTACGGTGGCCCCGCAGTGGGACGGCTCACGTACCTCTCGCTCACGTGGGATGCACCAACGAAGCAATAATTTTCGTAAGTTTCTGATCACTAATTACCTAAACGCATGATAAAATCCTACACTAAAACGTTTTTGGCAGCCCTAGCCTTAGGTGCTGCAGCTGTTTCGGCAAGCGCCCAGTCGCGCTACCTTGACGAGGTATTCACCGACGCCCAGCTGACGGTAGTACCCAACGTGCCCTACGGCTACAACTTTAGCCAGTACGTGCCCGCGACCATGGGTGGACCGATGGTTATTCCGATGTATGCCGACGTCTACATGCCCGACACGGCGGTTGACGCTGAGGCCGCACGCCCGGTCGTGATCATCTTTCACACGGGATCCTTTTTGCCTAAAGGTCTTGCATCGCCGATGGGTGACCGCAAAGATTCCGCCGTGGTGGAACTCGCCAAGCGATTTGCCCGCCGGGGTTATGTTGCCGTTTCAGCAAGCTACCGCCTTGGCTGGTTGGCGAACTCAACCAACCTCGACCTTCGCCGCGGAACCAACCTAATGGCAGTGTACAATGCTGTGCAAGATGCCAAGGTCTGCGTTCGTGCGGTGCGCGCTTCAAAGCTGGTCCAGGGTGATCCCTACCGCATTGACCCCAGCGCGATTTCGCTGATGGGCGCAGGGTCGGGCGGCTACATCACGCTGGCGTACGCGACCATTGACAACCTTTCCGAAATCGCCTCGCCAGCTAAGTTTCAGTACACTGCGGCCGGAACCGGAATGTTCGGCGGAAGCGTGAATGCGGGCGATCCCTACATCGACACGGCAGTCGTCGGCGACTGGAACGGCTACGGCGGTAAGGCAACCATCATTGGAGCCCACCCGGTCACGGGCCTTCCTTTGGTGGACCAGACCCAGCCAGGGCGCAACATTGAGCTGTACAAAGGCGTTCCGCACGCGGTCAACATGGTCGTGAACTTGGGCGGAGCCCTCGGAGACTCAGCATGGTTGGCCCAAGGCGATGCACCGATGGTGAGCTTCCACAGCCGCTACGACTTTTTTGCTCCGTACTACCGCGGGATGGTGAACGTACCCATTGCGGGCGCCTTCTTTCCCGTAGTTGAAGTTGCCGGTTCGCACACCGCCGTCAAAATGTCGAATTCGTTTGGCAACAACAGCGTACTCGCTGGCTCAACAATGAACGACGCCTACAGCGTTAAGGCGCGCACGAATCCGCACAACGTGGGCAACCAAGACAACATCTATACGTTTAACATGCTTCCGCCCAACATGGCGATGCCGTTCCGCGTCAACGCCAACCCATGGGATTGGTGGGATGCCAACGACCCTTTGTCGGCGAACGAAACCAACCCGAACATCAAGGCTCAATCAATGCTGTACATCGATACGGTGATGGCCTACACGACTCCCCGTATGGCTAAGGCATTGAATGCAGTGGGCTACAGTATTTCGGTTCCCGAGTTGGAGTCGGTGAAGGTGCAGCTTGTTCCGAACCCAACGACTTCGAACGCGGTGGTACGTGCCTTTGGGGCGAGCGTTACTTCAGTTGAGGTGTTCGACATCCTCGGCCGTCCTGTGTTTGCTTCTTCGCTTAATGCTGAAGAGGTAGAGCTTCCCAGTGCAGCTTGGGCACCGGGTGCCTACTTCGTACGACTCCATACCGAGCGCGGAGTGCATACTGCGAAGCTGATCCGCCACTAGTAGGTTCATACGAACTCCAAGGCCCGCCGAGCGCACGCTCGGCGGGTTTTTTTGTTTAGTAGCGCTCAGCCCGGCCCTTAAGCGCGGCTTCGTAGTCGGGCGCGTCGAGGGACTCCTTGAGGGGGTAGTCAAACGTTTGAAGTACTTCGAAGTAGGCTTCTCGCGACATGCTGTCGTGGTGAATGAATCCAGAATTGTACTGGTAGGTCTGAACCAGATTAAGCCCCACAAGCCCCACCACCGCGGCAAGGCTTAACTGGCGGAGCCACGCAGGAGATTCCTCGAGCATCCGCTGGAAGTACACGGCCAACGGAAGCGCCAAGAGGCCATAGGCGTCGATTAGGGGGCGCGATCCGAAGCTTCCGCCGTACCACCAAGCCCACCAGCTGAACGTTACGTAGGCGTGCACAATGAGGTAAAGGCCTACAACCAACGCCCAGGTGGGTTTTTTGCGCGCCAAGCCCCAAAATCCAAAAATCATGAACGCGGCCATTGGGGTGTACAGCATCCAGCCTTTGCGCCAACTGAATAGGCCCTGAATCCAGGCTGGTTCCGCCCAAAAAAATCCCTCGCGCCCGTAGGACCAAACCAGCCAGTGGTCGGTGCTGAGCTTCCAGTAAATCAGCTGCGGAACCCCGACGGCCAGTGCCACCCCCATGGCCCAGGCCATCCGCTTTTTAGTCAGCAAGCCCTTGGGAAGGCGGCCGTCGAGCGTGAACATCGCGGCAACGGCCAACGGAATCAAGATGTTGACTGGACGGATCAGTACGGTGAGGCCCGCGAGGGCTCCGAGCACCAGAAGCCGCCAGGCCTGTTCGCGCCGGCGCCAGAGGTCGGCGTGAAACAGCATGGCCGCGGTGAGCATGAAGGTGGCCCCGTGGCTCATGGCGCCTCGGTAGGTTCCGTAGTAAAAGAGGTTGGTGCCCAAAAAGAGCGCGATGAGCGTCCACGCAATCGCCGCGTCGGGGACGTAGTGGCGCAGCACCCGCCGAAGCAGCGACAGGCCCAGAAGCGGGTAGAAGAGGCCTGCGAGGGCGATTCCGACCCGATAGGGAATCGAAAAGCCGTGCGCCTCGTCGGGCATCACCCTGAGGGCATAGGCGTGGGAAGCGGCAAAAAACGGCGCATACAGCACGGCCATTCCCATCGTGAACTTGAGGTGGCGTCCGCCCGATTCGGGGTGCTCGTGCACGCCGACGAGCTGGATCATGTCGTACTTCCAGGGCTTAGAAAGCCGCACATCCCCCTCAATAAATACCATGGGAAGGTAGGCGTAGTAGCCCGCTACATCGTACGAAATGACTTGGTTGCGCACGTAGCCGCCCCGCACAGTCCAGGGTTGCTGCCACATGGTGACCAACACTGCGGCCACCGCAACCAACCAAAATACTGCTTTTGAACGAACCATTCTTAAAAGTACCAAAAAAGCCCGCATTTCTGCGGGCTTCTAGGGGAACCAATATACCTTAACACCTTAACACACTACGAAACGCAGAGCGAGAAGCGGTTCCGAACCTCTGAAAGCAAAGGACGTGCCGCAAGCTTAGGTGCAGGTAAAATTTGGGTTATTCTTCTTCGTCCTCGTCAACTTCGTCAAAATCGAGCTCAAAGCCGATCTCTTCGAGAAAGTCTTCGTCGATCAGTATGCCGAATTGGTTGTCGGTTTCCATTTCGACAGTGCGGGCGCGGCCCTCGTCAAACGCTTCATTGATGATTCCGCTGAAGACCATCTTCATGACTTCTTCTGCGGCTTGAACGTCGGCCGGAATATCTGATTCGGCATCGAGGTTCGACATGACTTCGGCCAACGTGGTGCCGTAGGCATCGCAAAGGGTGTCGAGAATCTGCTGGGCAGTAGGCTGGCTCATAGGTTGTCGGGTTTAATGGTGAATTGGTGCACAGGTTGTCCACCGGACCACAAGGTAGCGACCGCGGCGTCGCGGTGCACGTCCAACGTCATAAATCCGTTGGCTGCTAGCGAAAAAAGTGTCTTGGCTTGGTCGCCCTCGTAGGCACCGTGCTGAATTTCACCGGTTTCGCGGACTTCGCTTCCGGCGCCGGTCACCACGTGGTCAAAAATGTGCCCCCCCGCAAGTGTGGCCTGAATGTGCTGTAGGTCATGCTCGTGGCCGCACAAGTAGGTGCGAACGCGGTACGCTGCAAAGAGCGGACCCCAGTGGTCGAGGTGGCTTTGGGTCTTGGCGCCCATGCGCTTTCCGCCCGAATACAGGGGGTGGTGGCCCACCACGACGCGGTAGTCGGCTTTGAGCGTATCCATAACGGCGCGGAACCATGCCTTTTGCGCAGCAGAATCCTCTTGCCACACGCGGCGGTACTTCTCTTCGCCGTAGTACTGGTCTTCGGTGGGCGAGGTGTCAATGAATACCATTGCCAGCTTTACGCCGTCGCGGGTCCAGGTCTTCACGTAGTTTTTGGCGGGCATCTTCCAGCGGTCGGAATTCGGAGACCGGTAGTCCATTTGCGCTTCGATGCTGCCACGGTAGTCGTGGTTGCCCAGAACGACGTACCACGGCTTAAACAGGCTTGAATCACTGTACACCTTTTCAAATGAATGGGTCCAGTGGATGTCGTCGACCCCCGTAACGCCGTTGTCGTAGAAGTTGTCGCCCGTACTTACGATAAAGTCCAGCGGAAATTTGCGGGCGTAGTCCGCCATTTCTTGGGAAGTTTGCATTTGGGGATCAATTCCCATGCGTCCCCAGTCGCCAAAAATGAGGCTTCGAAAGATGGGGGCCTCAGGGCGTGCCGGGTAGGCGACTTCAGAGGCAGAGGTGGCCGGTTCTGCCGAAGGTTGGCAACTCGCAAGGGCGGTAAGGGCAAGTCCAAAAAGGGTGGTGCGGTAGATCATACTT
>Ga0079301_1001397_pt1 | contig 11118 bp, 10 predicted proteins | sample Wag4_2014_7_11_3_FD_74797 | JGI IMG/M metagenome (GOLD analysis project Ga0079301, IMG submission 74797) | Fresh water mixed with fracking chemicals microbial communities from Ohio, USA - Utica-2 Time Series FC 2014_7_11 | ecosystem: Engineered > Industrial production > Chemical products > Input...
CTACGACGCAGCCAACTCCGCCCTCGCCACCTGCCGCATGAGCGAAGCCCAAGCCCAAGGCGCCCCGGCTGGCGCGGGCTTTCGATGCCATGCGGCGGGCGCCGAGCGGCCCTACCCCGCCGATCAAAAGGCCGGCATCGACCGCGCAAAACAAAACCTGAACCTCGTGCTGACGGTGGCTGCCGGCCTGTGCGCCGCGGTTGCCGCGCTCTTGCTGAGCGCCGCCGTGCCCGCGGCCCATGCCAAGTTGAAGCGTGGCAAAGGCATGACACTCACGCTCGCGGCCATGGATGCGCTCGTCATGCTCACCGCCTTCGCCATCCTCAGCTTTCCGGATCTCAAGGAGCCGCTGGCGCTGCGACAATTCGACCTCCAAAACCTGCTTGCCCACGCCCTGCTCGTGGGGGTCACCGTAACCATCTTCTGGGTAGTGCTGGAGCATTACACCCGCCCACGCCCCTGGCGAGAAGAGTTGCGCGAAATCATCCGCACCCTGATGCTGCAGCTCCTGGTGGCGGGGGCCGCGGTGTTCTATCTCGGGCTCGAATCCGGACGCATGGCCACGCTGCTCACCTGGGCCTCGCTCTTCATTGCGCTGCCATTGGGGCGTATCGCTGCAAAGCAGCTCGCCAAGGCTGCCGGCTTGTGGTTGGAGGCCAGCCCAGCCGCCGCACTCAGCACCAGCCCGCCGATGCAAAGCGATACACTCACGCCCGCGCTCATGCGGCTGGGCCGAAAATACCTCTTCCCCCAAGCCGGCAGCCTGATTGCCGCGGTGTTGATGGGCGGGCTCTTGCTATTCGCCACCCTCGAGCGCCCCACCCTGCCGATGCCGCGCCCATTCTTGTCGGCGGATATCAACTTGGCGCTCGCCATTTTTTCAGGGCTCTGCGCTGCGATCGTGAGCTGGTTTGTGGTGTGGCTGATCCTGCAATCCAGCCACCTGCATGGGCATTTATCCCATGACTTCACAGACGCCGGCCCGCAAAAGGTGCACAGCGAGCCCACCCCCCGCATCGGCGGGCTGGCCGTGGCCTGCGGGCTTGTCTTCTCCGCCGTGGTGCTGGTGGTGGCGCAAGACAAGCTCGGCTCGAAATTCATGCTGAACACCACGGGCTACATCCTGATCCTGGTGAGCACCCTACCCGCCTTTCTGGGCGGCATCAGCGAAGACCTCACCAAACGCGTGGGCCCGCTGGATCGGCTGATGCTCACCATGGCCTCCGGTGCATTCGCTGCCTGGCTGATGGGGGCCGTGCTCACCCGCCTCGACATCCCGTGGCTCGACCCCATCCTCATCGCGTCCCCCCTGCTCGCCACACTACTCACTGCATTTGCAGTGGCGGGGGTGGCCAATGCCATCAACATCATCGACGGCTTCAACGGGCTGGCCGCGGGATACGCATTCATCGTGCTATGCGCCCTGGGCGCAGTCGCGATATTGGCTCAAGACAACCTGATCCTGCAGATCAGCCTCGCACTGGCGGGCTCTCTCGCTGGCTTTCTCGTCTGGAACTGGCCGCGCGGCAAGATTTTCTTGGGCGACGGCGGCGCTTATCTGATGGGCTTCCTGCTCGCCGAAATCGCGGTGCTGCTGGTGATGCGCAACCCGGAAGTCTCGCCCTGGTTTCCGTTGCTGCTGATGATCTACCCGGTGACTGAGACGCTCTACAGCGTGTATCGCAGAAAGCGCCTTCATAAAACCAAAACCGGCGCGCCTGACCGCAGACATCTGCATCACCTCATCCACGACGCCATCGCGCGATCGCGCGGCGCCGCCGAAGGCAGCACAAACGCACGGGTGGGGAAATATTTGTGGGTCGCCAATTTACTGATCGCCGCAAGCGCGCTGATGGCGTGGCGATCCACCGGCGCGCTCATGATTCTGGCGGCAGTATGCGTAACGACCTACCTACTCACATACCACCGCCTCCGGGCAACCGTCGATAAATAGGGCGGGTCACTTGGGCCTCTTGCAAAACCCTTGGCGGGTGTCATTTTTTTGCTTTCGGGGGAACGCTGCAAAGATACAGCCCGCCATTTGTGGTGCGATTGAGTTTCTCAAGGCTGAATCGAATGGACCTGCGAAATGAACGGGACGCGGTGTTCTTTGTCGCCCGGGTTGATGCGCTCCGGGCTGTAGCCGCAGTAGAAGTCCTTGTTGAACTTGAGCCCGGAATGCTTTTCCAGCACCGGTACGCAATCCTCTTCGGTGCAACCTGGGTAAACGGTGGATTCATAGATAACGATGTCGCCCTTCTTGAGCACCTTGCCGACGGTTTCGCTGGCCTTCATGAGCGGGGTGAGGTCTGGGCGCTTGTGTTCGTCAATAGGTGTTGGGACTGTCACTATGTAGCAGTTGCAACTTCGCAGGTCGTCAAGGTTGGTGGTGTCGTAGCCGTGGAGGTGCTTGAGCACCTCCCGGATGAGCAGATCGAGGACTTCATCCGAACGCTATACCAGCGACTGGTTGAACATGGCGTTGCCGTAATTTCTGTGCCAACAACTAATATCGCGCTCAACAAGAAGCACTACAGACACTATTCTTTGGATCTGCTGAATTCTCACATTGTCGCGAGCGGTGTGCCGTTGTCTATCGAATCCGTAGAGTATGTCTACAGCGAACCTTGGTGGTTCTGGTTGTTTCGTCGGCTATTTGACAATAGGCTTTTCTCCTTTGAGTTTAAGCCATTGACGCAGTTGGCATGGCGACGAATATGGAGCAAATATCGGTTTGCTCGCCACGATTCCGGGCACCACTTAGTTGCCACTCTGCGCCGGCAGGCTAAGCCTCATAACCCTGACGCTCAAGGTTGATGAGAGCAACCTGCTCTTGGCGAGGTTTGGTATGAATGAGATACCAGGAGGAAGCTGAGGGATTGAGCAGCATTGTTCTTTTAAGGGCCGGCACACTTGAGCGCAGGCGGCTCAAGTTTGAAGTTGGGCTGGACGCTTGTGAGCGTGGTGTCAGGGCGGCAAAGATACGCTGCGGTCTGGGCAAGCGCAAATTGCCCACATGATTGCACTCCTTGCAGCGTTTTGCCACAATTGTGGTAACGCATTTTTCGAGGGGAATGCCATGACGACATCCACATCGATCCGCATCAACCAGACACTCTACGAGCAGGCGCGTGACGAGGCCGTTGCTGAGCACCGAACCATTGCGGGTCAGGTCGAGTACTGGGCCAAGATTGGTCGCGCCGCCCTGGATAATCCCGATCTGCCCATCAGCTTCATCGTCGAGTCACTGGCCTCGATGGTCGAACCGCGCGAGACGGCTACGCCATTCGTGCCCAGAAGCCGTCAGCAATGACCTATCAGCTGCAGCAAACCCGCCGCTTCGCTCGCGCCTACAAAAAGCTGCACAACAACGTCGCCGGCGATGTCGATGTTGCAGCGGCGGCAGTCGCCGAAAACCCCTTTGTCGGCGAACGCAAGATGGGCGATTTGGCGAATCTGTATGTGTACAAATTCCGTAGCCAAGGCCAGCTGTATCTGCTGGGCTACACCGTCGATGAAGACATTCGTTTGGTCTATCTCGAGGCCGTTGGCCCACACGAAAATTTCTACCGCGATCTCAAGCGTTCGTAGTCGCAGCCCTTGGCGATGACCGATGCGCTTGTGAGCTTGACGTGCGCCGTTTTTTCGCTGCGAAATGGATGACCCGCAAATCTCGACTTCTTCATGTAGAACCCCCTCTGAACGAGAAAATTCTACTTCAAGAGCCCGAGCCCCCGCAGTTTGACCAAATCGCGGCTCCGCGTCTTGTCGTTGAGCTTGAGATAAAGGCTCACATACCACGGCGCACGCCGCATTTGATCGAGCGGCACAGCGCCGCCGGCCTGGAGCACCTGAGAGACGATGGTGTATTGCCGCGCGTTGATGGTTTTTTCGTCATAGGCACGACGCAGCGTGGCCTCGAAGAGCAGCGCACTCACGATGCGACTCACCCTTGCGTGCAGGCTGTCGATGGTGTGCCGCATGCCTTCGAGGTGGAATTCGACGAAGGGCTGATTGGCGGCAGTCTGCGACTTTTCAGCCGCCTTGCGGCAGAGGTTGAACAAGGTGAAGTAGCGATTCATCTCGCCGAGGTAATAACGCGCCATGGCGAACGGCGCATGACGATAACCCGCCCCGTGCAACACCGCGGCCTCAATCACCCGGCCTACGCGGCCGTTCCCGTCCCAGAACGGGTGAATCAGCTCAAAGTAAAAATGCAGCAGTGGTGCGCGCACCAGCGCCGGCACGCCGGCCTGGATCAGGGCGTCATGCCAAGTGATGAGCGCGGATAGTAGTGTGCGGATGTCGCCCTCGAATTGCGGCGGCTTGTAGCGCCCACCGTGAGCGTCGTCACCGGCATAGGTCACGCGGGTCTTGGTATTAGCGCGAATCACACCCGGCTGGTTATCCGGGTGGGGAATGTCGCGGGTAATGAGTGCATGGATCCGGGTGATAAAGGCCTCATTCAGCCGCCAACCCGCTTGGCTGGCGGCACGCTGCGCCTCATCGAAGGCCGCCTTGATGTTGAGCGCGCGGCGTTGTTCAACCTCGCGCACCTGATCAGGGTCGAGCGCCAACGCGGATGCGGTTTCGTCTTCGGTCAGCGCGCCGCCCTCGATGGTGTTGGTGCCGAATACGCTGCTGACCATCACCTCCTGTTCAATCTGGCTGGCCACCTGCGCCAGGGGTGAGGCCATGAACCGGGCGTGCGCATCCTCAATGCGTTGAATGGGCATCGCCAAGCATTCGGGGGCCAAACCAAGCTGGAAGATGAATGGCCCGGAACGATCTGTGTTGATGCGGTGCGTGGTACAGGGTGATTGCGAGGCACGTGTGCCCCGGCAAGCGATGGTCCGGGCATTGAACTGCCAATTGAAGTAAACTCAATTCAATGAGCAATGTTTGCATCAACCGGGAGGCCTATGCGCGCGCTCAGTGTCAAAGAAAGGATGGCCCGCTCGATCGCTCTTCGTAAAGGCGAGGTGGTGCTGCGGGCTGATTTTATATCCATGGGCAGCCCCAGCCAGATCAGCCGCGGGCTCAAGGAGTTGATCAAGGCAGGCAAGATCGTGCGTCTGGGGTATGGGGTTTATGCCAAGGCCCGCCCGAGTGTGCTTTCAGGAAAACCGGTGCCGCGAGTGACCCTTGAAGAACTGGCGCAAGAAGCGCTTGAGAAGCTTGGTGTGACCGTTAGGCTCGGTCGCGCACAGGCGGCGTACGCTTCGGGCAAAACCACGCAAGTTCCGGTGAGAACCACCTTCAACACAGGCTCGCGGCGCATTTCGCGCAAAATCACTGTGGGCATCAGCACAGTTCGTTATGAAAACGATTACAAAGCACGAGTTTGATCTGATCGCGGACGCACGCAACGAGGGCAGGACTTCGTTGCCGCCGGGTATGTTCGAAAAAGACCTCCTGCTCACGGAAGTGCTGCGCACACTCACCAATACGGACACTGATGACATCGAACTGATATTTTGCGGGGGAACTTGCCTGTCGAAAGCGCATCGGCTGATCGACCGGATGTCGGAAGATGTGGACTTCAAGCTCGTTGTTCCCAAAGGTTTGTCTCGCAGTGCGCGAAGCCGGCGGCTTAGCCAATTCAAAAAGCACCTGGTGCTGGTTTTACAGGAAGCCGGATTCGAAGTTCCGACCGATCAGATCGTGGCCCGCGATGAGAACAGCTACGTTTGCCTGAATCTTTTGTATAAAAGCCGCTTCCCGCCGGTGGCGAGCCTCAGACCCGAGATCAAACTGGAGCTCAATGCTCGACCGCCGGTGCTGCCCACGGCTTGATTGACCGGGAACGTGTTTCCGACCCGATTGCCACGCGTACCGCTTCAAACCCCAAACCGCCCCCGCACAAACGCCATCACCGCATCCAGCCCGCGCTCCAGTGCCGGCACTGCGCCATGGAGCCGCTGCAGGTTTTGCATCAACACTTCAGGTTGATCCGGGTATTCGTGCGCGCTTTGATTGCGAAGCTCGCGCAGCATTTGCCATTCCTGCGCGCTGGGGAGGAGTTTCAATTTCTCCGCACGGTTGAGCTTGTCGACAAAAGTCTCATCATCACGCCAATCACCTGTGATCTTGAGCACAGTCGGCAAGACGCGGTGGCCTAGCGCGTCCTGCAGTTGTCCGAAGCGAAACACGAGTTGGTCGAGTACCCTCACCTCGGCTTCGCTGGGCATCGAATGCTCTCCTGAGGAATTTGGCTGCATGCATTCGAAGGCCACGGCTTCCGCCCAGGCATGATGAAGACGCTGGCGGTGCAGCGAACACTCGGCAAGCGCGGGCTTTAATTTATGCTGGGTGAGGTCGGCCTGATTCATGACTTCCCGAAGCCGGAGATCACAACAAAACCCCCTCCGCCACTGCCGAGCGATGGATGAGCAAAACCGGCTCGCCTTCAGCCGGAGCGAGCACCACATCCACCCGCTGCTCGCCTATCTTGCGCTTGAGTTCGACCAGAAAGCGAATTTTCGCGTCGAATCTTTCGTCTTCATCCAACTCGATGTCGGAAATGTAAAGGTCAATATCTCCGCCACGTTTGGCATCCTCCACGCGGGAGCCGAATAGCCGCACCTTCGCGCCCGCGCCAAAGATGTCCTCGGTGACGGTTTTGATGGCGTTGATCTGATGCTCACTCAGTCGCATGGGGTCTGTGGGCGGGGTCGTCTAGATGGAGATTCTATATCGAGTTTGCTGGCCAAGACCCGCCCGGCGACGGAGCACCCAGGGCCAGAGCATCAAACCCGTGTCAATTTCAGAACCTTGGGGCTGCTCGGCGCATCCAGTTGTCGACGTGCGCCTCATCGTCATTCCCGCGAAGGCGGGAATCCAGTGGCTTCGATTCCTGGATTCCCGCCTTCGCGGGAATGACGGAGGTGCTAAGACCTCTCCTTTTCATTCATTCGCCAACCCCGTTTCAAGATCATGCGTGCGTCGTTTAGCGCTTTGAGCCTGAACGAGGTTTGATGCTCCGGCCCTGACGGAGCGCCAGGGATGGCGCATCCGTAGGGTCAATCGCTCAGCGACAAGAAAATGGTGTGGCGCCCTCCCCTCGCCCGCTTGCGGGAGCGGGGGGCCATAAGGCCATTGGCATACGTTTGAGCGTGAGCGCATTTTGATGCGCCAGCCCTGCATGGAGCGCCCGTGCGCTTGGGGCAAGCCCCCTCACGCCCTTTTTCGTTTCGGCTTCTCAATCTCCGGGATGGGCTCGAACAGTGCCTCCAGATCAGCCGCGGAAAACTTCGCTGCCTTGGCGCCGTCTTCGGACAAAATCGCTTGCGCCAGCGCGGCTTTTTTATCTTGCATGGCGAGGATTTTTTCTTCCACGCTGCCGGCGGTGATGAGCTTATACACAAACACCGGCTTATCCTGCCCGATGCGGTGTGCGCGGTCTGTGGCCTGGTTTTCCACGGCGGGGTTCCACCAGGGGTCGTAGTGGATCACGGTGTCGGCCATGGTGAGATTGAGCCCGACGCCGCCGGCTTTGAGGCTGATCAGAAAGATCGGCACTTCGCCGGAATTGAAGCGTTCGATCTGTGCGCGCCGGTTTGTGGTGTCTCCGGTGATCATGGCGTAGGGCAATCGCGCCTGGTGGAGCGCTTCGGCGATCAGCTTGAGCATGCCGGCGAATTGTGAAAACACCAGAATGCGGCGGCCTTCATCGATCAACTCGGGCACCATCTGCATCAGCAGCTCAAGCTTTGCGGATTGCTTGACTGCGGCCGCCTGCGCGGTCTTGACGAGCCGTGGGTCGCAGCACACCTGACGAAGCTTGAGCAGCGCATCCAGCACCACGATATGGCTGCGGTTGAGCCCGACTTCACTGATGGCTTCGCGCACTTTTTTCTGCATCGCGGCGCGCACTGTTTCGTAAAGATCGCGCTGCGCGCCTTCGAGTTCAAAGGTGCGGGTGATGATGGATTTAGGCGGCAATTCCGTGGCCACATCATCCTTGCGCCGGCGCAGCATGAAGGGGCGCAAGCGGCGTGCAAGCAGATCGCGCCGTGTGGTGTCCCCGCCTTTCTCAATCGGGCTGCGCCAGCGCGCGGTGAAGTCTTTTTGCGTGCCAAGAAATCCAGGCAGCAGAAAGTCGAATTGCGACCACAACTCGCCCAAGTGGTTTTCCAGCGGGGTGCCGGTGAGGCACAAGCGATGGCGGGCATTGAGTTCGCGCACCGTAACCGCGGCTTTGGTGCTCGCGTTCTTGACGCACTGGGCCTCGTCGAGGATCAGGAGATGATATTCGTGCTGGGCAAGCGCGGCCTGGTCGCGCCAGAGCAAGGGGTAAGTGGTGAGCACGAGATCATGATCGGGGATGGCGGCGAAGCGTTCATGCCGGGAGGGCCCGTGAAGATCAAGGACCCGCAAATCCGGCGCGAATCGTCGGGCTTCCTCAAGCCAGTTATGAATCAGGGTGGTGGGCATCACCGCCAGTGCCGGGCGATCGAGCCGGCCGTGGTCTTTTTCGGTGAGGATGTGGGCGAGTGTTTGCAAGGTTTTGCCCAGCCCCATGTCATCCGCCAGCACGCCTGCAAGCGTGTGCTCGCGCAGGAATTGCATCCACGCCAGCCCTTCAATCTGATAGGGGCGCATGTGGGCCTTGAGCCCCGCCGGTTGGGCGATGCGGGCCACACCCGCGCCGCTGTAGAGTTTTTGCGCAAGCTCGCGAATTGCGTTGTCACCCTTGAATTGCCATCGCCCCTGATTTTCCATCGCCTCGAGGCGGCCGGCATCCAGGGCCGAAATCCGCAGCGGGTCGTCGGGTTTCCCGCCGAAAAGGTCGATGAGCACCCGCACCAAAGGCTTGATGCGAGCGGCTGCAATTCGCAGTCGCTCATTGCGGTCGGTGGAGAGCTCGATCGGTTCGTCGTCGGCGATTTTTTCCAGACCGCCAGAGAGCCACCGGGTATCCCGCCGAAAAAGATCCGCCAGCAACGGCTCAAGCCGCACACGCCGATCAAGGACGGTGATACCCATTTCAACATCGAACCACCCCTGCCCATCGGCGGTAAGGCTGCCTTCGATCGTGTCGATTTCGATGACATTGTGCTGAAAGGAATCTTCCATCTCGATACGCCAGCCCGTCTCGCGCAGGCTGGGTATCGCATGGGCCACGAAGCCCGGCCAGGCATCCTCATCCGGCAAGCCCCAAATGCCGGATGGAAAAGGTTTGGGGCCATACACGCGACTGTCAGGCAGCTTTCTGAGCCCCGCCTTATTGAGCTCCGCCATGCGCCTGCTTTGAGTGTCATCACGCCGTTTGAGCTGGACGAGATCGCCACTTGCCAGTTGATGAACAATCGCGGTGCTTGATGCCGGCGTGCGCACAGCCTCGTATTCAAAAAAGACCTGCGCAAAGTCCAGCACACCATTGCTCATCCCGCTGCCCCACGGGCGCCCGTAACACAAGCTGGAATCGAACAGCAGCACCGGCACCGGCTCGGTGTCGATAACCCTCACCCTCGCTTCCCCGCAGCCAAGCGGCGCAGGCATTTCGGGCACGATCTCTTTCAACACCGGGGCCAGCAGCGCGGCCTCATCGATTGAAATCGGTGGCATCGAAACGATGTTGTGCAGCGGGCGCCCCGCGATAGCGGATTCGATCGGGCCGGCTTCACCGATGGCACAATCCACATACCAGCCGGGCTCGGTGGATGTGGCCAGCATCGAGGCCGGCGGCGCGCAGACAAGCTCAGGGCGCAGCATGCCATCATCGGTCACGCCCCACTCCAACCTCGCGGGCCGGGGCTCACCACGCAGAAGCTTCGTGGCTCCATCGAGGTGGTCGATATCGCCCGAAGATGCACCGTAAGCACGCTCGCTGGCGAGGATACGCTCGAGCACCTCAGCACCCACGACACCTGAAAGCGCATAGCCGTCGAATGAATCGGTGCTGCGGCCCTTGATGAGACCACGCAAGATGACCACATCATCCTCATCCACAAAGCTGGGCGGCTTCAGAATCCCGTTTTCAAGTGCATTCCATGAGGACTCGAACGATCGAATGGCGCCCTCCTTATCCAAGCGGGCTTTGAAGATGGTAACCGCCACACGGCCACGGTAATTCAGCCCAATCAGGTACGCCAACGCATGTGTTCTTTTGGTCGAAGCCGGCTTGCTGACCGCAATGGCTGCCAACGACTGCTCAGTCCGAAAGTTCTCGATCCACGTGATAACAGATGAGCGCACACCATGAGGCAGCATGGCGCGGCTGGCGGCTAGGGGCGCATGCGCAACACCCGCGGACTCTCGCAAGCAGGCGAGCACCAACGCCGCAGCGTGCTTGCAGTCATACGACACCGGACAAGCGCAATAAGCCTCCACACGCCTCACCCGATCCGAGTCATGAAAGCGAACCCGAACCAGATAGGGCTTGGCGCGACTGCCTTGCACCGACCCTTCCAGGGTATCGGCATTGCGCCAACGCATCCCCGACACAGCCGCGATATAGCCTCGCGCCTTGGCCACCGTGTGGTCGCCTAGCCACTGGACCACGTCCTCTTCTGTAAATCTTTGCACCATCGCACGCCTGAACACATCTTGATCAAGGCGCGGATTTTACCCGGCTGAACACCCCTCCTGACAAGCAGGATGCAGAGACTGATCGCGCCCGGAAGCTCGGACGGAAGCGAGCAGTTGGAATCTGCGACGGCATTCATTTTCACGATCCCCCGCAACGGCTATCGCTTCATGACGGGTCTCAACGCACGTGAAGCGCTGTACGGAATCGCCCGAACCTCAAAATGCATATGTCATAACACGGGCATTCAGGCGTAGAGCTTTCTCCTACACTCGCACCGCGCTGTAACAAGTGCCCATGCCTATCGCGTCTGTATTAAAAAGCCGCATGGCAGAAGACCAACAATAAATAAACGCAGGCTGCCGCATGTCACAACTTTTCACCAGCACCACCTTAGGCCTCGAGCTTTCCTCCCTTGCCACCCTGGGCAAGCGTGCCGCGGGTCAAAGTGCGACAGGGGCCAACACCACCGGCATCAACCTCACCACCGGCAATCTGGTGGTGCAGCACCGCGATGAACTCATCGTCTCGCGCGGCGAAGACCTCGGGTCGCTGCGTACCTACAACAGCCAAGGCCTGCTGAACGA